>Ga0209630_10000170_pt1 | contig 73188 bp, 58 predicted proteins | sample COG_01_FD_184745 | JGI IMG/M metagenome (GOLD analysis project Ga0209630, IMG submission 184745) | Pelagic Microbial community sample from North Sea - COGITO 998_met_01 (SPAdes) (version 2) | ecosystem: Environmental > Aquatic > Marine > Neritic zone/Coastal water | place: Helgoland, sampling...
CGTTCGGGAAATACGCCAGGCCGATTGTGAACGACTTTTTGAATCTGGCTTTGCCTTCGTTCACACACGGGTCGTATATTCCCGCCGCGTTCACATCCATCACTATTGTTCCAGAAAATGTGAACAAGAACAAGGGTAACCAACTCGCGGACGCGAGCAAAGAGAACATTTTCATAGTAATTTTCGTCGTCTCACGCGCGTGTGTTTTTGTAAAGTGTCACACAAGTGTGTATCTGACGTCTAAAAAACTTGAAAGACTCATTGAAAAAATTACTCATCGAACTTTGAAACTCACAAACTTTCATCAATTTTTATATCGCCACAACAACACAAAGTATATGCCCGATGCAAATATATCGTCAATAATTTGAAGAGATGTGTAAACAGACAGATACAGAGAGATAGGGGGTGAGAAATCATGCACTCGAGGCGCACGGGAGCGTCGTCATCGGCGGCGGCGACATCTTCTTCTCAACATCGTCATCAACACCATCATACGCGAAGTTTCGATGAAAAAGACGAAGAGTTATACAAGAAGAGAGGCGTGGTGAAAGCGAGACAAAGACGAAAAGTTGTCAAAATTACCGTAACCCCTTCACGATTAATGGAGTTGTTCTTAATCGTATTGCTCGGGTGGTTCGTTTACGACAACTATCGAAACGATAAAACTAAAAGGAGTACCTCCCTTCTTCGAGACGAAGGAGAAAAAACAACCATTCTCTCCCAAGTTCAAACACTCTTTGGTTTCTTTCGTAAAGAAGACGACGACGAAACAACAACAACAACAACAACAACAACAACAAGCGCGTCAGAGAAGCAACAAGCGCGTCGATCGAAGGGAGCGAAGGTCTTCGTCTCTTCCGAGAAGGAGGATGAGGAGGAAGATCCGTTAGCAAAGTTGGATATGTCTCTTATCGAGCGCCAAAAAGTTCATGATGCCGACGGCGTTGGCAAAAAAGAGGACGATTTCGATGCGGATACTTCAGAAGGAACGCTCGGCAGTGGTGCAGAAGTCGAAACACACAGAGAGGGAAACGTGGCGTCACCGAGAGCGTCTTCAAAGCGACCATGTAAAGGCATCTTTAGCGCATTAGAATTTGGCGAGTGTTCTGTGAAATGTGGTATCGAAGGAGGTATAAAACTCCCACTGTTTGAGAAGGATGACAACATGGACGAGGATTGCGTCTTACCGAAACCGCCGGTATCATCGAGTATGAAGTGCAATGTCGGTGTAGAGTGTCCGCAAAACTGTATCGGTAAGTTTGACGAGTGGACGGCGTGCGACGAAGAGTGCGGCGTAGGATTTCGACGACGACAATTTATAGTAACACAACCCCAGAAAGGTACCGGATCAAAGTGCGCGTACGTTAATGGGCACGTAGCCACGGAAAAGTGTTTTGGAGATAAAACAGGCACGACATTTTGCCAAAACAGGGATTGCGCCGGAGATTTTGGCGCGTGGTCGAAGTGCACAAAAGAATGCGGGGGAGGCACGAAGCATCGCGTGTACTCACAAACGCAAAAAGCGGGAACGTTTGGTAAGTCGTGTCCGTATCCTGACAAATATCGCGAACAAGAAAAGTGTAACGAAGAGGAATGCATACTGCCGGACTTTTGTGAAGGTCGATGGAAAATCACCGAACCTTGCAGTGCGAAATGTGGCGGTGGGAAGACGACCAGGGCGTTTTTCGTGACGAAAGAGGGAAAAGAGTGTCCGAATGAAGACGTTCGAGAAGTTCTGTCTTGCAACACGCAGAGCTGTCCGAAGGCGAAAGATTGCGGTAAATGGGAGCCATGGAGCGCGTGTTCGGTTCCATGTGACGACGGTATTCAAACGAGAAGGTATAAACGCACTGGACCTGCAGTTTTCGGAGGGAAATGTCCCGAAGAAGATGGCGCGAAGCAAAAGCGCAAATGTAATTTAGGATCGTGCGAAAATTTGTGCATGGGCGCATTTACAGATTGGGATGCTGAATGTCCGAAATGCATTTCAGAAGGATCTTACACAGCCGACAACAAATTCAGAACGAGAAAGTACGTCATTCCAGATAGCGACGCTGAAAACAGTAGCTCGTACGCTAAATGTCCGCACGAAAACGGATACGTTGAGCGTCAAAAATGTCCACCGTTGATGATCACGTGTCCAGTACGATGTATTGGCGAATGGAGCGCGTTCTCCAAATGCACACGCGACTGCGACGGTGGGACAACAAAAAAGACGTATTCAATCTTTCGACCCGCGAAAGGGAGTGGGGAGCAGTGCGAGGCAAAGCATGGCCAAGTCGTTGAAAATGAATGCAACACGCATAAATGCGAACGCGAATGTCTAGGCGTATGGAATAAACACACTGGGTGCATAGTTTCGGCGAAAAACTTTGCAGATCCTGATTTGAAATGTACGGGTGAAAAGATCGAACGCTTCGATTTGATTCCTCCACAAATTGAAAAGCACATAGGGTGCTCTTTACCAACAGTCGGCGGTGATATTTTCGATACGTACGAGGGTGAAAAAGGATGGTTTAAACGTGTACTTTGCGATACCGGCAAATGTATCAAGAAGGTTGAAATCGAAATCGTTTCTGACGACGGCGGGAATAGCTATGACGACGACGACAACGATGCCGACGACGAGGAGAACACGCGCGTATCGAAAGTGCGCAGAAGTAAAAGAAGAGGAGGTAGTAGTGGTAGCATGAAATAGAACTGAGTACTCCAGTGTGTAGCCTAACCTAATCAAGCACTATCAAGCACGTGTGAAGCGTGTTTAGAGTGAATTAGAGTTGTTTATTTAAATTACAGGATTTCGATCTCGTCTGCTGTCACGTGTACCAAGAACGTTTTGCCACTTCCATCCGGATTCGGCAAAGCAACTTTCACCGGAAGATTGGCTGAAATGTACGTGCCGTCGAGATCATCCGCTCTCTGTGCAACTTCTCCCTCCATACCGTTTAAATCAGTCGCCGCCCCTTTGGTTTTCGGCACGTGATACACTACGACCGATTTGTTCACTCTGACTTTCGCTCCCACAGGAACGTCGTCCTTCTCCGAAGCACCCACGTTGACGATGGTCATTTTTCCTCTTCCGTTCGATCTTTTCAGAGAGGAAGAAGAAGAAGAAGAGGTGGACGAAAGCGCAGTCGCCGCGGTCAAAGATGAAGTTAAACTGAACATGTTACGTTTTATGCGTTGTGTATATGTATTATGTGCACCGCTCGTGTGCGTAACAAAAAGTGACGTGATATCGAAGACGAGGAAGCAGAATGAGAAGTGGATTATCTGCTTTTTTTGGCAGAAGCATGTGACAAGGCATATCCAAAACATCAAACACAGGGGTCGTGGACGACAAAAAACGTCTGCACAACAGGCTAACACAAAAATATCTCTCGCCTCCTCAGTTTTTTAAAGCGAGACAAGGAGACAACAAATAATGTTTACGACGACGACGACCAATGTAACGAACGGCAACGTGTCCTCAGACACTCGCGTCACTTCTATCGCATCTCGCTCGTCCAGCGCCTCCTCTTCCTCCTCTGCTCACTCCTCCTCTTGGAGAAAGACGAACAACCGCCCCGCGATGAGTTTTTCTAACAAGAAGTTTTTGTCGTCGTCATCATCGCCAGGAAGAGATTCCTTTTTCACGCGCGCGTCGTCGGACCCGTCGTTGAACCCGTCGTCGTCGTCGCAGAATGAAGCGTCAGAGAGTTCGAAGGAAAAGACGTTCGGGAAAAATGTGGACGTGGAGAAGTACACCATAGATCAGCTCGCGTTTCTTTCCAGAAAAGAACAAGGCAAAAAGGAAGGTAAAGTCATCCTTCCCGATTATCACAACTGTACGAGGTGCAACGGAACAGGCAAGGATTTTTGCAGCGCGTGCAAAGGCAGGGGAACGAATGATCACGACATTACAGACGACTTCGAATCAGACGTATACATAGTCGGTTCAACGGCGGAACAGTGGAACTTGATCAAATCGACTTTAGGAGAGTCCACGCCGTGTTGGTTGTGTCGCGGTAAAAAAATTGCCATATGCAAAGATTGCAGGGGAACGGGTTGTCGAGATAGGGACAAGCTGTGGGTCAGGGTTTAGATTGCTCGCGAATACGACTCAACCGTGATGTTTATAATTTATCATTGTGGATGTCTGCTTACGTATACGTATATTTATGTATACATTTTTCATCACGCCAAAAACACGCAGTTTGCGTACGATGTACGCGCGTACGAGTACTCGTACTCGTCTAAAAATTTTGCCCCAACTCTTTTACTACTGCAGCAGAAAAAACGCGAAAATAAAGCGCGCGTTGTTGTGTACAGTGCACACATACAGCAAGAACATCCTCATTTGTCACTCTCGGGACAAATTGAATGTCGGTGAGACGAATTCGTTCTATCACATCCTCTACTGTTGCGCGAAACATACTCTCACGCACGGCGCAAAAAAGCTTTACCTCGTTCTCCGCTCCTCCAATTCTTCGACTAAAAGTGACGGCGACGAAGCCAACAGCCCCGTCTGCTCTTACTCTTACTGCTCTTACTATTCATTCTAGCAGCAGGAGAATGTTTTGTCGGGTTGTACCATCTAATGTGTCGTCTTCCTCGTCAATGTCTATGCAAAGTCATTCGTCAGGTACGCGAGTAGGATCCTCGACGTTCGCGAACGGTGGCGTCTGTCTTCGTCGTGCGTTCTTTTATTATCCTCGAACGATGACGACGACGACGACACACTTTGGCCGCCAGCAAAGCTTCTTGCTCACGGAGCGACAACAGCGAAAAGCGGGAACTAATAGGGTACGAAGAAGCTTTCAGTTTGCTCCAGTTTCTAAACAATCGGCATCGGGTGGCTCGAGAAATACAAGAAGCAACGCGACGAATGGTGCCCGAGGAAATGCGAGCGCAGCATCCCCTGGTCCTGGTGCTGCAAGCAAACCGAAACCATCGTCTGCGAGCACTGCTTCCTCTTCAACCTCCTCTGCGAAAACTGCGACTTTACCAAAAGCTCCGCGAGCGCCGAAAAAGAAGAAAGGGCCAGCAAACGGCGCAAACGGCGGTGGCGCCGGCGCCGGCGACAAGAGTAGTCCGCCGTCAAACCGAAGGAATAATAATAACAACAAGACCGGTCGCAACAGAAACGGCGGTGGTCGAGGAAATCAACAACAGAAAAACTTCAAGAAGAATTCCGCCGCGAGCGGCGCAAATCAAAACGAAAGCTTAAATGCCAACGTTTTGACGTGTCCAAACGGACGCGAGCGATTGAAACGCAAAGAGGCAAAGGAGTTTTTAGATCTCTTTAAAGAGCAAACTGGAGGCACGGCGTTGTGCAAATCTGTGGACGATTCAAAGAACGTGTTGCATTTTGTGCAACAAAAGATGTTGTTTAAACAGAAAATTTCGTATCAGACTAGTGGACCGCCGCACAGTAGGCGTTTTGTCTCTACTCTAGAAGTTCCGATACAAACTGCTGCATTTCAATCGTTAGATGTGTTACCATCTTCGGCAACAGTTAACGGCGATGTGGTAACTTTTATGGGAGGCGGCATTGCGTTCACCAAAAGAGAGTCCTCATCACTCGCCGCTTTGGATATATTGAAACAGCTTTTAGAGTCTGGCATTGACCCAAAAGCACCTCCAAGCGTTGCCAAGATGAAAGAAAAAGAAATGAAAGAAAGAATTCAAAATGCGCAAGCTTTACTGGAGTTAGTTGATAGCTCGAGACCTTCTATCGACATATCCAAGAGACGAGATGGGAAAGCTGGTTTTGAGGCGGTGTTATCTTGCTTTGTCGACGGAGGAAAGAAGCTCGAAGGTGTTGGATACGGTAAATCAAAGTCCGAAGCTGAAGGAAACGCACTTCTGAACGCGTCGGAGGAACCTTTGAAGGAGTTACTTGGCGAGAACGTGATGAAAAGATTGCAAAAAGTTATCGCGGACTCTCCTGGGGGCCACGTTGCAACGCTGAGAATTCAAGCCTTACCGGATGAAGCAGTAGAAGTCCTCGTCAATGCTATGGGGTCTCCTGATGAGCATGACGCGAGAGTGATGGCTTTGAAAACCGAATGCCAAGAACTCGAACGACGCAGAGAAGAGAAGGCGGCGCGCAACGCCGAAAGTGGAGGAAATACCAGTTGGAGGAAGAAAGGTGAAAACTTGAACGAGTACCTCTTTAAATCCAAAAATGCAGAAGATTTATCCAAAGCGGAGGAGATTTTGGTCAGTAAGTACCGAGAAGAGCAAGCAAAGACGTCGCAAGAGATTTTACAGGAAGAAATCGAGCGCGAAAGACGAGCGAATGAGGATATAGATTCAGAAGAAGCTAAAATGGCACGTTTCCGAGAAAAGTTGCCAATTATTGAATTGAAAGAGGATATGTTGAAAGCGCTAGAGACCCAATCAGTCGTAGTTGTTTCTGGTGGAACTGGTACGGGTAAATCTACGCAATGCCCGCAGTATATTTTAGAAGATGCCCTAAGGAAAGGTAGAGGTGCAGAAACCAAGATTATCGTCACGCAGCCGCGCCGAATTGCGGCAATCTCAGTTGCCGAGCGCGTCGCCGCGGAACGCTGTGAACCGATTGGAAATTCCGTTGGTTACCGCGTCCGTTTACATGGGTCCGAACCTAGAAGTATTGGTGGTACTGTCCAGTTCGTCACCACGGGTGTTTTGTTGAGACGATTAGTTCGCGATCCAGAAATATCGGACGTTTCCCACGTGATTATCGATGAGGTACACGAAAGGGACATAAACACGGATTTCTTACTCGTACTTTTGAAGGAATTGATTCAAACCAGAAGAGATCTAAAAGTAATCTTGATGTCTGCAACTCTAGATGCTGAATCATTCTCAAAATATTTCACAATGGATACCGACATTGCTCGGCAAACGCCGTTGCTATCTGTGCCACCGAAGCCACGACATCCAGTCGAACTTCATTACCTAGAAGATATACTAGAGCAAACGCAATCAGACAACAGCAGAAATGGCGATGGTTTAGGAATACCGAGTGCAAATTCAAATGTAAACGACGATGGTGACGATATTATAGTTCAAAACAATGAAAATGAAATAACGAAGATTGGCCAAGACGACGATTGGCCACCAATCGTTCGTCGTCTCGCGGCTGAACTATTGCACGTGCAAGATATCTCGCTCGCTCGTGAGCTCGAAGAAGTTGAAGCGGAATCGAGAGCCTCCATGCAGATTGAGCGCATCGCTGATGCCGAAGATGCTGGTGAACAGCCAGAGTTTTCGGAAGATGAATATGAGGATGACGATGAGGATGACAGTGTCGACGACGACGATGACAGTTTGAACGCTTGGGAAGATCGGATGAAAAACGATGGTAGAAAACACTCGCACGGTCGACCGAGATTACAAGCTTTGCGTAAAGCCGTCGCGCTGAAGAACGATCGATCGGAGTTGGGGAAACCAGGAGTCTCTGGGTTCGGTGGTGGTAAAATGCGAGTAAATAAGAATACCAAACTTGGTGATCGCGATCAGTCCGAAGTTGCCGTGAACTTAGTGGCCGAAATTGCAACCCACATTGCGAACAAAGAAATCGAAAACAATAGAAAAGGTACCGTGCTTTGCTTTCTTCCAGGTTGGGACGAGATTAAAGCTGCAACAGAGCTCATACGAAAATCTACCACGTATAACGAAGACACTATGAAAATCATGCCGCTTCATTCGTCCGTCCCGCAAGAAGAGCAGCAAGCAGTGTTTACGCCTGCGAAAGAAGGTACGATGAAGATAATTTTGTCTACGAATATCGCTGAATCGTCGGTGACTATCGATGATGTACTATCTGTGATTGACGCTGGTCTGGTACGAGAAATGTCCTACAACGCGGAAAGCGCCATGTCTTCCATGGAAACGGTATTGATATCAAGTGCTTCGGCAACTCAGAGATCTGGAAGAGCCGGCAGGGTCGCTCCTGGATCGTGCTTTCGTCTCTACTCTAGAGGTGTGCACGCTTCTATGGCTGAACGCCCCACTCCTGAAATACAGAGAACGGCATTGGAAGCGACGTGCTTGCAGACGGCAGCGATGACGGAAAGTGGTATTCAGAGATTCTTATCGAGAGCTTTAGATCCTCCGAGCGAAGATACGGTAATGTATGCCGTTGATCGATTGACCAAGCTGGGTGCGATTCAAACCATTGAAAGTGGCGAAAAGTTGACAGCCTTAGGTAGAACGATTTCCAATCTACCAATTGATCCAGCCATCGCGCGAATGCTTCTTTTGGGTTGCGTCACAAAGTGCTTAGATCCCGTTTTGACGGCGGCGGCTTCGTATTCATCTCGCGATCCATTTTACACGCCTCCAGGCATGCGAGATGAAGCGAGAGCTATTCGCAAATCGTTCCACGACTCTTCAGATTTACTCTCGGTGTGCCGGGCGTGGGATCAGTGCAACGATCTGTTCAACAACCGGGATTACGACACCGCTCGCCGTTGGGGCTCTGACAACTTTATCTCAATCGCAGCCATGAGTAATTTGACTTCTGTCCGATCGCAATTACTGAGCGATTTAGTGAAATTAGGTTTTGTTTCTGAGCGAGACTGCGAGGGATATGGTCAAAGGAGAGTGTTGCGTTACGATTCTGGAATAAACACGCACGCCAATAACGAGGCGCTTTTTAAAGGCATATTGGCGACTGGTCTTCCTTCGAATCTTGCCGCACGAAGATCTTTGGGCGCATTTGGTACTTTGCGTACGCGCACAGAAAGCCACGCAGGATTGCACCCCTCTGGAGTTGCCTTCCACCGGAAACCTCCACGAGGTGTCGCTCCTTTGCCGAAGTGGTTCGTTTACCGTGAAATGGTGCTCTCTTCCTCCGTTTTCCTTCGAGATTCAACTGCACTTTCGCCCGAGCAGGTTGCCATGTTTGCTGGTCATCAAATCTCGTTTGCACCTAAAGTAGAGGAAGCTCAAAACGATAGTACCGAAAGTGATGATGGTTTACTAAATGCGGACGGATCGGTCAACGCCTCCATGGATATCGATATGTCGTTTGACGGAGACGACATGGTCCCGTCGTCACGTTTCGACCGCAGCGCTGCAGGCAGAGCTAAGTTTCTCTTAGACGAGTGGGTATTTTTAGATTCGAATTGCGAAGATACCATGGATTTACTCCGAGACGCCAGGGAAGAGTTAAATATGGCGCTCAATTGGAGAGTAATGTATCCTCGTAAGCCACCGCCAGAGTCCTCGGAGGAAATCGTGGATGCCATCGCTCAGATGCTCCGAATAGTTGACGAACGTGAAAGAAGGAAGAATAGATCGCGAGCGCGTTTTTCGCGACAATCGCCTTCTTCTTCTTCTTCTGGTGCTCCTTCAAGAAGAAAATTTTAGGATGGTGTAAGTTGATATAAGAAGAAATAGTTTGTAATAGAAGTCACACCCCAAAAGCGTAAAACGATTGCAACTATGGAAACAGTGGATTACATAAAATGGAAATAAACTTTACGGACGTACATTTTTTTTTTCATATACAATACAAACTTGTAAGCACACACGCGGTCATGTGAGCACATCATTTTTTCTTCCCGAGGAATGCTTCTAACGCTTCAACCGAGGAAGATAATCTCTTCTTCTTCCTGCTGCGCTTTCTTGGATTTCCATTCGCAACTAATTTCAGCGCGTCGTCGTCATCGTATCCGTTTCTCCAGCGTTGAAGAGGATCAACCGGCGAACATTCGCGTAAATCATGTACAACTTGGTCTAGTACGGCTTTAGAAATACCGCTGCGCAAGTTACACGTTTTTTTCACGTGATGATATATGTTCTCTCGGGTGTATCCAAGACATTCGCCTATCAAGACGCCGTAATAGGGCGATTGCGCAACCAAAGCGCCTTGCGCACCAAATGAAGCTAAAAGTGCGGCTCTTTCCCTGTTTGGTGATATGTTTGGATAGAATACGGCGCTTAAAGCTGTTGAACCTTCAATGCGACACGCTACGCACGAGAAAATCTGCGGCGTCGTTGTCACCAACTCTTTTAAAGCCCGCTTAACGAATGGGCAGTCGATTGGTTGTACTTGCCCGTCTTCGACGAACGGTGCGTACAGTTGAATCAACGCTAGTGGACGATTACCCGCAAGCAGCGCGTATATTTCGCCCGCGTTTAATGTTAATCGCTCAACTGCCGTCAACGGTGGTTGAGATGGCGTCGTACCCAACGACCAAAAATCCGGATTCTCAGACGCTTTCGTTTTCAATGCTGTCAAGTCTGTTATCTTCTCGTGTTTGACCCAGTCTACCTGTATCGTTTGTTTGTGTCGAATCTCTTCCAACACCGGATACTTTCCTGCCGTCACTAGCTCTTTGTGCAGACTCTCAAACTCGGGACAGAAAGCGAGGAGCTCTTCCGGCACGGAAGAAGACGAAAAATTTCCTTCTCGTCCACCACCACCACCACCACCACGAGTGTGGAGTCTTGCTTCTTTGGCCGTTTTCGAGACGTTCAGTTGGTACTCAATTCCGTCGATATAACCGATGAATGAAACGTCGCCAGAATTATCGATCTTTTCCACGATTTCAAAGTAGTATTTCTCTCCTTCTTCTTCTCCTTCTTCTTCTCCATCGTTGGCCAGCCGAATAAGATCCGTCGCTTGATAATCCTCCCAAGCAGTTATCCTAATTGCGTCGTCGTTTTCGCCGCCGCGAGGTGTTGTTTCCGAAGAATATCGGCAGCGCAGTGGACGCGATCGATGATGACGTACATATAAACGATTGTTATGATACTGCTTCGGTGCTATGTTGTGATTAAGACTTGTTTGCATTATTTTTCCCGACGTGCGGAGTATGGACTCAAGCAACTTATGGACTCAAGTTTCCAAGGATTTTTTTTTTCTCCAAGAAGTAGGAGAGTATTTTTGCTGCAGATTTCACCCCTCCCTCTCCGCAAAAGAAGAGAGGAGAGAGAGATGATAATGACGCTCCAACAAAACGAATACGTCAAGCTTAAACGACGACGACGACGACGACGACGACAACAACAACGATTACGTATATGTCAAGGTTTGTTGAATTGCTTTCTTCTGTGTTGCTGTATTATCGCTCTCGTGTTCCCACGTGGCGGAGTCGCATCAAAACGAAATCCGTTTGCTTTGCAAAAACAAGGAGGAGGCGACGACGATTCTTCTTCTTCTCCTACTTCTTCTCCTCCGTCCCATTCATCATCCTCATCCATCTCTCCAAAACAACAACACCAAGCTAGTATGGAAACGAACGAGACCGATGACGTTAGTGAACTACCGCCGGCACCAGCTCTACCGCCACCACCGTCTCCTGAGATGCCTTTCCCTCCTTCCCCTCCAGAAATGCCGCCTCCACCTCTTCCGCCGTATCCGCCGTACCCGCCTTTCGCGCCTTTCTCACCACCAGACGAAAGGAAATTCGTAGAAGAACAGAAAGAAAGCGAAAAGCGTTCGACAGGCGTGGGAGGGAACGATGGAGCTGGTAAGCTGTGGTGGTTTTGTTTTTATTTGACATGTGCGTTTATCGTCGTCGTCGGCACTTGGCTCAAAGCGAGAGAGCTCACTCTGAACCCGGAGATGCGGTACAGAGCGCAAGCAAACTTTCGAAGACCAGCGACTCGTTTGCGACCCACGCAAAACTACGAACGCGTCGAGTAAACATTAGACAAACGCAACGTAGTGGCGATAATAGTAATAGTTAGGAGGGGTAGATTAGTAGTAGTAGTAGTAGAATACAGAACGTAAAAGTACTTAGTAAAACTACTTCACAAGAACTTCTCCACAAAAAAAAGAAGAGAGGAAATGGACTATTCCCGAACTTTTGGCAATGCTCCCGCTCCTCCTCCTCCTCTTCCTCCCACTAACGCGCCATCTTCATCCACTGCCACCGCTAGGATCAACACCATCGTCAGTAGTGACGATGGTTCGCAAAAAAAGCTCGTCTCTCTTCTTGCTTTTCACCATTTGCTTCTCGAGTTCGTTCACGAGTTTTACTCCTCCGCAACAACGACCACCGACCGAAAAGCGCAGGAACGAGAACAAGAACAAGAACGAGGAGAGAGAAATTCGAGAGGCAAAAATAACATCGATACAATGGGCCAGTCTGTAGGACAATCGCTCTGCGAAAAGCACCTGCTCGACGTGAAACCGTTCGGTGAGGATAAAGTAGACGAGATTATCGTGTGGATGTGCAAGAACTTTTGGACAAAGACGTTTGGAAAACGAATTGACTCTTTGAAGACAAATAATCGAGGAACGTTTGTCCTCTTAGATAATAACTTCGCCTTGACGAAAACTTTCGCCGATAAATGTAGTTCTGGTAGAAGCAGCGATAGTAGCAATAATAGTAGCGCGGCGATGCTGACAGCAACATCATCAGATGGGGGACAACAACATGAAGAGAACAATAGTCACGAGGACGGCGTAGAAGAACACGCGTTGTACTTCGCCAGTCAAATAGTAAAAGGAGCGCTGAATAGAGTGAAAGTGAATCCGCAGAGCGTAAAAGGAGAGTTTGTTTCAAAGCGCTCGCATCGCGCGGTCACGTTTACGATTGTTTTGTAAGTGATTATGTACCAAAAAAGTGCTTCTTTGAAGGAAGGCCAACAATTCTTTTTTACGCTATGAGCCGCAAGAGTGCTCCGGAAAGTTGAAATGATTTTGACGTCTCTTCTAAGCAAACATCTTTTTCTTCCCGGCTCCATTTTTCGGCAGCTTCGTTAAGTTTCTCCTTGACCTCCGCGAGAGACTTTTCTAACCCTCCGTTTTTGTTCCAAACGTAAAATTCCAACTCTTTTCCGTCTAAAATCATCTCCGAAACCTTTCTTCCTATCATCTTCCCGCCGGCCGAGTGCGCAAAGTAGACGTTGTAAAAATGACATAAGAAACGAGGCGGTGACTCTTTCGCCAAGTTCTTGAGAAATTCAGCGTATTCTTTACCTGCCCCTTTCGCCTCGGGAACCTCCATTTCCAAAGTTTCCCGAAACCACTCAATGTCTTTATCCAAAGCTTCGGAACGTTCGAGACCGCAGTCGATGAACGCCTTATACATAGGATCCGCATTCGAGGCGACAATAGCTTCCATGGCATCGTACACAGCTTTCGACTCTACGAGGAAATTCAAATAACCCTCTTTCGTCGGCTGCCATTGCGCCATGGGCTTTTGTTCGGGAACTTTTTCCGCTTTTTTTTCGCCTTCCTTTGGCGCTTGCTCTCGTGTGTGGAGCTTCATGGCCACAAAACGCATCTCCTCGACGAAACCTTTATTTTCTCCCGGGCGTCTCTCCGTGGAAGATGCCGAGCCGTGTCCGTGTCCGTGACCAGCTGCGTGTATGATCATTACACCGCCGCGTTGTCTGTCTCTATTTATATTCGTTCCTCTTCTTCTACTGCCGCTGCTACTCATAATATTTTTGTTGTTGTTGTTGTTATTTTTGTGTCTGTCGTCACCATCGACGACGAAAGAAGAATAGGAGACTCGTCGCTGATTATTGTTACTGAATCGAAGGAAAGGCGAAGAGCGCGTTGACACGGATGTAGAGGCCATCGTCGTCGTCATCATCATCATAGTTAAAATATAGTAAAAAGTCTTTCCCGTGCGTGCTTGCGTTGATTAGAAAAGAAATGAAGAGGAGAAAGAGAAGAGAAGAAAAGAAGAAGAAAAGAAGAAGAAATCGAAAATCCAAAAAAATGGCCCAAGTGCCAAGTGTGCTTGTATGTGTTTCTTTCTAAACCGTGTTTATTTAAAAAATCAATTCCCGATGTGTAAGTGCAACAATCAAGAGTCTAAATACGACTTGAGTTCAATAATCTCTTCGCAAGCTCGGCATGCCTCTTCGTACGTCGTCACCGCATCCGGAAACTTCACTCGGGTGATGTACGAACTTCCGCCGACGCGAACGCGAACTTCCATGCCAAATTTATCTATTGAAATGACCCATAAGTCATCGCAACCGTTTTCAACCAACTTCATTAGCTCACCCGAGTAGCGCGTATTCAATTGTGCCAATGTATCGAGGACGTTACGATCGTGCGAAGGCGTGACGATTGCATCCGGAGCGGCGTTCTTATACTCTTCCATGTTGATCCAATTCAAAGATCCAAATCCACCGACAAAATACGCGTCAATCAGTCTGTTCATTCTAAAAAACGAGTAATCACCCCATAAGTCCTCTAATTCCGTGCTCTCTTTTCGCGTGCTATATTTGTTCTTAAATATTTCATTCGCCGCCGCCGAGTACTCTCCTTTCGGTAGTTTGTAGACGTCCCCGAATAAGGTGACTCGGGCGTTCGCTAAACCACCCCAACCGTTCATTTTTACCGTCAAAGAACATTTTGGATCCCCGGCAATATTTCTCGTGTGTATTGCTAGAGGAGATAGGCAAAAGATCGGGTGACCAGTGGAATCCGTGGCGAAATCAACTGTCGAACAGAAAGGATACCCAGCTCTCCTGTGGTGCAACGCATTCATCGTCGTGCTTAAATCGGCATAATCGGCTTGTTCCATCAAATTCCTAGCGGCAATTGAAAGCGGTGGAAGTTCTTTATCCCTCGACCCCGCTGTAACGACGCCTCCAGCCATAGGTGTTCGTAAGAGCTTCGTCATCGGCGCCCCGTTTGTTCTCGTTCGATTTTTTGTGTTGTTTTTACTGTCGTAGTCCGATTGTCTGGGTAGTTCTAGTTCACCTTTGGACTTGTCGCCGTTCACAATCTTCACCTTGTTGTTACTGTTACTCGTGTTTTCGGTATTTTCCACCTGCTTCGCTTGCGGCGGTGATGGAGCACCGGAATTATTACTGTTGATAGTACTGTTCGTATTGTCTTTGTTCGTATTCGCAGAAGAGACACTTTTTCTTTGTTGATTTCCACCGGCAGAAAATCTCCTGTGCGCGATAGTCTCTTCCACACCTCCCGCCGCGGTGCGTCGTCCGTTCGGATTCATAGACCCGAAAACAACGCATCCTCCTCCTTTGCGTCTTCTTCTATCCCCCGCGCTTGCTCTGTTGTTGTTCTCTAATCGTTGTTGTCGACCAATACGTTGGGGAAGAGGACAAAAAACCTCGTTGTTGTTTAAACTGAAACAGTTCGTCGTCATGTTCTTCTTCTTCTTTTTTCGACGACAAAACCGCGCGCAATACAACGGGAGAAAGCGAGAGAGCGAGAGAGAAAGAGAAAGAGAAAGAGAAAGAGAAAGAGATTGAGATTAAAGACGACGACACCACGACGACGACCAAGGGAGGAAGGAGGATATCGTCTCGCGGATTATAGTCTTTCTCTTTTTTTATTTTGAAGCAAGAAGGAAAAGAGTTTGAAGAACAAAATTTTTCCATCCATGCATGAGAGAGACAAGTCGTTCTACAAGTCGTTATAAATAAATTTATATTCACCACGAAACCAACACATAAACCAACACCAACCCACCACTGCGGTTCACGACAAAAATGGACATGCGGAACAAAAGCGTCGCGAGGCCAATGGGTACAGACGGTTCCGATCACGCGTACAGGCAGAAAATCGTGGATCGATACAAAGCGGCGGCGAAAGCGAGAAGTTATTTAAACGGCGTCGTCGCGACGGCGATGGTGTATCACCCTTTAGTTTTACTTTCGGTTTTCCTTCCTAAAAAGATTGTCGGAAACGCAGTTCAGTACGACATACACAATGTACCAATCTTAGCGACGAATGGAATGCAGTTTTTAATCGTTTTGCTCTGCGCGCACGCGTCCAGGCAAGTGCCATCGAAGGAAAAAAGAGTTTTGAGTCTGTCTTCTGTGCTCATTCTGCTCGGCGTGTTGAATATTGTCTTCGCGTTGATGGTTCGGTTTCGGGAACATCCAGACGTGGTAGATCATAAAAAGGTAGCGTGGATTGGTGCTGTGTCGATCGAAAAAGTGATGAGAAAGTTAATTGGAGCGAAACGGTGCGACGTGTTAGGTGTGAGAGCGAATAAGATGTATCCTTCGCTCGCGCAGTTGGAAGTATTTGGTGAAATCATGAGCTTCGGTATTCCAGTTGCCATTCGAGGCATGGCTAAAGCGCTCATTAGCCACGGCGTAAAAAATGTGAAATCAAAATAGTATGAATCAGAGCGTGTCTAAAAATCTTTGGTAGGCGTGCAAATGCCTCTTCTGCGCTATTCTATAGCTAATCGCGACTTGCATGCGCGAACTTTCAATCTCATCAAACACAATCTTCTCGTCGTCTTCTAACGTCGTCGGAAACTGCGAAAGCGCCGCCACTGTAGCTTTTTTCATTTGCTGCACAATCTCCGGATGAACCTTTTCTTGATCCGCGATTTCATCTGGTACGCCTTCAGGACTTCTCTTCGAGACTGCTAACAACTGGGACCCAGCCCACGCCGCTCTATCGTCTCCTTTTTCTTTCAGCTCTTGCACTGCTTTCTTCACCACCTTGAACGGTGCCTTCCTCATACCGGGCATCACGCACTCCATGGGTATCCTATCGTTCGGATTCGTATCGTCAACGAACCCGTAATGCAACGCTAATAAAGCGTTGGGATGTCTCGCCCCGTAACAAATAAACATCTCCAATCCTTCTTTCGGTTCTTTCTCCTCTTCTAGTGGCGGCGGCAATCCTTCCTTCTTGTCCTCCTCTAAGGAGTTTTTCGCTCTCCATTTCAACTCGTACCGTAATCCATCCTCGCTGACACCATATATTGAGTTCGGCACTGTCCTATGATTCGTCAAATCTGCGCCAGGTACGACAAACGCGCACGGAAAAGACCCTTCTCCGGCCACATTCAGTTTTCCACTCATCGCTCTCGTGTGCGCGACCGATCTCGCCCACCTCAAATCCTCCAAGTCAATCATATCCTTCACCCCTTCCTTATTAAATAGTGGCTCTTTCAATAACTGTTCAAGCTGTGCCTCGTACATTTTAGCCGACCCTTTCGCCATGTTCATCACGCTCACGTCTTGTAACTCCTCCAACTCTTTTTCGTTCGCTAAATACAACGAGTCGTACGACTTTGGCAACGTCTCGCGCTTATACGTTTTCCATTCTTCGCTGTTCTTGGTCAACCACGCGACGACAACGGCTATGCGCATATCTTTTGGCATTTGACACTCAGTGACAAATTTGACCAAAGTCTCTGGAATTGAAGGAATACCTAACCCATTCATCCATTCCGTGTAGAATTCTCTTACGCGGTCCTGTTGCGGCTGCGTTAACGCGGATGACATGTTTGCGCCTCCGCCGCCGCTACTGCTAAGAACGTCCTCGGGAACGCACGCGCACACGTTTAAAGGCGTGGACGTCAGCGGGACATCTTGGGAGCTTCCATTCGAGAACAAACCTCGACCAAACTTTCCTGTGGCTAAATAGGAGCCAGGGAATTCTACGCCAGCTGGAACGATGACGTGCTCTGATGGTGACGGAGACGAACGCGCGCCTTTGACGACGGAAGAAGAAACAGCTCTCTTGTGTTGGTGATGATGCGAAAGAAAGTGGAACCGAAATGTGTGTGGGTGTAGTTGTTGTTGTTGATGAAGATGATGGTGATGATGATGCAAAAAGCCACTCTGCGAGGACGCTCTGGGTGGGGGTTGCTGCTTCTGCTTCGGCGAGAGAGCCGCGGCAGAGGTGGATACGATGCCGTTGCGGTGCATGGTTGTCTGGCTTCTTAAAGTGAAGAACACACGAAGGGAAAGAATTTTTTGTCAAAGTGGATAGGCTTGATTACTGGAAAACTTAGGGTGACTTACTGCTCTATGAACTTTTAAGTACTAGTATCTAAATCAATATTTATTATAATCTTTTCTTAATCGACCCAATCGACTGGCTCGCGTAAAACTTCCAACAACCGCGCCTCCTTCGACCCTTCTGGCGGAGTAGCTTTGTAATCCCATCTTATCCTTGGGGGAGCTGACACCATGATCGATTCGAATCTGTCGGGAGTCACGCCGTCTAATCCAAACTTGACTCCTCGATCGTAGAGAAGGTTGAATTCCAAATATCGACCTCTTCGTTGTTGATGCCATATAGATTCTTGTTCGGTTATTGCTGTGTTTCTTTTTTTCTTCGCGATTGGCTCCCAAACATCGAGCCAGCTCAAAGCGACTGCTTTCGTAAACGCCTTTGCATCAGACGGCGCGACAGAGGCGTCGCCGTCTTCTCCCCCCCTTGTTGCGACGTCATCGAAAAATAATCCACCGACGCCGCGATGCTCGAGCCTCGCTGGAATGTAAAAATAACTGTCGCAGAATTCTTTGTACTTGCGATAGAGCGAGTGTTTGCCGAATTTTTCCACGCTTTCTCTAGTTTGGTACTCGTCGCAAACATCTCTGCACTTACCGTGAAAATGTTTCGCGTCTTCCTCATCTAAATAATAGGGCGTCAAATCCATGCCGCCACCATACCAGGCATTTGTTTCTGTCCCTACGGATGCTGAGTCTGGTTCAACCGCGAAGCGCCTGATGTCTGCCCTAAAAGTTGGTACGTGTGGGCTTCGGGGATGCCACACTAATGATAACGCGCACGCGTTGTATTTTTGTCCTCCCTTCGGGTTGATACCTTTTCTCCCTCTCGAGGACATTGTTTTCGCGCGCGTTTCCGTTAAAGTGCCTCGAATGACCGAAACATTGCAGGCAGCTTTCTCGAATAAATCACCGTCCGAAAAGACTCTCGTTCGTCCGAACGATCCGTCTTCTCTTTCCCACGGGTCGTCGCAAAATCCCTCGTGGTTGTTATTCTCGTTGCTCCCATCTAATCGAGTCAACTTGTCGCACAACTCGCTTTGCCACTCAAAAAGGAAAGACTCAAAGTCATCACGATGTTGTTGTTGTTGTTGTTGTTTGGAAGACGACGCTTTCAACGAAAACGAACGCGATGCGCGTTGACTCGAATTGCGCAGCCAAGGTGGACGACAACGAGAAGATGCAGAAGCGTGGATGTGAGTCGTCGTCGTCGTCGTCGTCGTCGAGGAGGCTTGCATGCTAAACTCTTTTTGTGTGCTGAAGTGAAGGATTTTAAGATATTTTTCATACTACAACGATGTACACGTCTGAACGCTGAAGTGCTTCACTATTCTCTCTTCATCAGGAAGAAAGTTTGACTTCAAACTACGAACGACGAGCTTGAACGATTTGATGTCTCTCGCGGCCACGCGGCTCTCTATGAAGTTTGCGATTCCCGGCTGTGGAATCGAAGACGCGCTCGAAAACTTTGCCCGGAGAATCGTGGAGGAAGAGGAGGAGGAAAGTTGCGATGCACCCAGAAATATGGGAAAGAAATGGTCCTTTCCCTCTTCTAAATCGATTTCAAAGAAGATTTCTAAGGATGATAACTCGTCAGTTTCCACCGTAAGCCCGATTTGCATCCACTGAACGTCACTCGAGTTGGTTACATTTCTCGTTGGAATTTTTATTTCAAATACGAGGGGAGCGCCAATCGAGATTTTCGATGTACGAGTACCACCTCCGTAGACGTAAATCGGACAATACGACGCGTTGTGCTCCGAAAAATCGCGAGAAATTTGTTCGTGCAATTTTCCTTCCGTGACATTTATACTCATTATCTCCCCTGGACTTTTACGATTGACGAGATATGCGATATCATCGTCGAAGCGAATGCAATTAATCGTACTACTTCCATCAAACTTCCAAGACTTTTCGAGAGAAATCACTCCATCATCTCTTAAAAGAAATACAGTCGCTGGCGTAGCTTTGTGATAACTTTTCGTACCAACGATAATTTTAATTTGCCCATCATGCGTGTTTGCAATAATGCTCGTCCCTGCTAAATCATCTGTACCATCAATTTGAAAAAATGATACAACGCTCGCCATTCCATCATCCTTATTGTGCCTCACCTTACATATTGATAACGGAGAGGAATGTGACACCCAAAACGAAAATTCATAATCAGACGATTGATCTCCACGTACGAAGTGTCCGTTCCGAATCGAACGACACGGCAAAGTAATCGACTGTTTCTGGACGAAGTTGTTGTTATCAATGGTAACAAGCTCGGAGGGAACAGCGTCTGAAACGAAATACGAAAAGTTTTGACCAGTCGAAACTCCCGAGCGAACGCTTCCAATCGTAAGTTCAAGAGACGGACCTTGTTCAATCAGATCTTCTAAGTTTACATCAAATCGAACAAGTTTTGAAGGAATCGCCCACGTCGCGACAAGAAAAGACGGTTTCCCTTCATTTAAAAAGCTCGTTATAGCAGTTATTGGGAAATTTTCGATTTGCTTTAATGTCATCACAGCGCCCGATTTTTGTGTGATCTTTCCAGCAGGAATGACTTCCGACTTTGACGTTCCTAGTAACACGTAGCCGTCCATAGAAGATATGGCACGAAATTGCGAACCATTTTTCAACTCTGGGAAGGAGAAAATACCGTCGTTATAGACTTTTCCGCCGTTCTGGCAAAACGATAAGAATTGAATCGTCGGTATTCTGTTTTCATTGAAGGCACCCACGGCAGTCGTTGCCATCTGTTTTTCTCGAATGGAAGACCAAACGGTAATATCACTGATTCTCTCATCAATTACATGAAACGGTTGCATGATTTGCATACCAAAGACGCACCCCATCGTTATTGTAATCGTAAAGATAGAGAAGAGTGCATTCATATTGTTCTATTTCCGTTTGGAAGAAGTATACAAGTGTGTGAAGATTTTTTTTTTTTCCAGCCGTGTCAGTTACTTTTGCGTTTCCTGAATATTATGACATGTCGCTTCAAACAAAAATACGTTTCATCATCAAGTAGTATTAACGTTATCGTAATTTTGTCTCACGTTACGTTCGACTGCCATCGCATCAAAAGTACCAGGTAATGTCTCGAAATTTTTATTGAATAAACTGTACGCTGAGAGTTTCCCATCTTTGTTCGTCGTCGTCGGCGCATTGGACATGTTCGAAAACATCAAATAGAACAGAGAACATAAAACAAAAATCGGGCCCAAGTCGTGATTATACGCCATCTTCGCGACACAACACCAGAAGAATGTTCCCAATATAAACCGAATCACCGCCGTGCTGCAAATGACGATGAAAAATCGAGCAGCGTTGGGCGAGAAAAAGCTGAAAAATCCTCTCCCTTTTTTGTTCCGATTCCGAATGAGAGTTCGTTGAAGAAAGTTCAAAGAAGAAGATTGTTTCCCTTTGTTCAACTTTGTCTGTTGTTGGCTTCGTGCCGAAGAAGACACCACCGGTTGGAAATTAACTAAAACCGTATCGCCTGGTTTAATATTCGCTCGCTCGTCGTCGTCGTTCAGCGCAGCTCCTCTCAGAAACATGTTCAACGACGCCGACGAGGACGACGAAGAAGATTCCGAGGCGGAGAAGAAAGCCGAAGCAATTTTTTTTCTCAACTCTCCAACTGTCATCAAACCTGAGGAAACTTCGATGACTTTCGTCTCCGAGTTGTGTTGCATCGTGCGAACCGTTATCTTCATTTTGCGTTCGATAAACCACCAACTCCGGAAGAAGAAGAAAATTCAGCAGCAGCAGCAGCAGCAGCAGCAGCAGCAGCGCGTTTTTTAAAGTGGCGTACACGTAATTTTATGCGAGTCCAAAATAAATGAATACAAAAAGGTTCATGGATCATCACTCAAGGTAAAACAGACACTAGTCTTCATCGTCGGAACTATCTTTATCGAAGACGAGAAAAATTCTGTCCAGGTGCTTACGCAACGTCGATTGACTCTTGTCGTATGTTTTATTTCCGTCCGGGTTTTGAGATGACGACCGATCTGCGCGCGAACTCGTACTTCGTGTCATTCGTTCTCGCTGTTGTTGCTGCTGTTTTCGAACCATCTCCTCCTCCCGTTGCGTTCGCTCCAAAGCTTCGCGATTGAGTTTATTTTGTTCCAGTCGCTCGCGTTCTTTCGCTCTTTGTTCCTCAATCCGTCTTCTATAAGTTGTCTGAGCTACTTTGTTTTCCTCTTCCATTTGTCTATGTTTCAAAGCCACCGCTTCTTGCTCTTTCCGTTGCCTTTCCGTCTCTCGCTCTTTCGCTTTCGCCGATAACTTTGCCGCGAGCATTTTTTCTCTCAACGCTTCCTCTTCTTCCATTTTCAACCGCAAATTTTCCTTCTCTCTCAATCTTTCTTGCTTCAACAACTCTGCCTTCATTTTCTCGTCCGCGATGGCGCGTTGCTTCGCCTCTTGTTCCAATTTTTTCGCGCGTTTCTTCTCGTCCTCTTTCAACTGCTTTTCGTTTTCTTTTCGCTTCACCTCCAGTTCTTTTTTCCGTTCCTGTTGCTCCTGGATTCTCCTTTCTTCCTCTTGCTTACGAAGTGCAGCTTCGTTCTCTCTCTCCTCTTCCACGGGAACAATAAATTCAGCCGGTTTGTTCCACTGCGCTTCGCCCGTCTCGTCTTCTCGAACGTAATAAAAGTTTCCACTCGTTTCGTCGTAATATCGAATCCACCCATTCGAGTGCAATCCGTCATCCTCCTCAGAGCCTTCCGTGCTGTCGTAGTCACTTTCGGTATCACCTCCTTCCAACTTCTGATTTTGTTCTTGTTGCTGTTGTTGCGTCGCATTCTTCTTTTTCTCCGCCGTCGTTTCCTTGGCTTGCGGCTGTCCCTGCTGTTGTCCTCCATTTTTTTTCTTGCCTCCTCCAAAACATCCTCCTCCTCTTTCTTTGTTCTTCTTCTTCTTTTTCTTCTCCTCTTCTTTTTTTGTGTTCTTCGCCGCTTCCGCCGCCATGTGTTCTCGTCGATGTTTAAATAAATTCCTTTTCTTTCTGTGTTGACTTTGTTTGATGATGTGCGTATTCACTTTTCGCTTTAACAGAGAAATAACAACAACGTGATTGAATTTTGTGAAAATTGAAGAGAGAATTGAGTTGAATTGAGTGAATTTTTTCTCGCGTCCAAGCAATTTTTTTGGGCTTGCCCCGCGGGCGCACAAAATAAAAACAATCCTGTTTTGAAAGAAAAACAAAAAAAAGAGAATTCTCTCTCTCCCTCTGCTCTCTCTTCTTTGATTTTTTCAACAACCTTCTTCACTTTCGCTCTCGCTATTCGTACTATAATACATGCGACACCGCGTGGCGACGCCACTCTTTGCTGCTCGCATCCCGTCCACGACATCTGCTCCGCGTATTATCTACACGCAACAACGCACTGCTCTGCGACGAAGTAGTAGTTTTTCTTCGACGACTTTAGAGAAGATTGCAAAATCGATATACCGGGAAATTTTGCGCGAGTGCGCTGGAAAACAACGAGCAAGAAGTAAAGTAGCAGCGGTAAACGCGTTATCTCCGCACTTGAATTTACCACCATCATCATCATCATCACCAACAACAAAAGAGACCAACACCAAGGGAGCGATTCCATTTCGCGTCCGCGCGTTGCTCGCGAATAATCTTCGAGAAGCGTTTCGTGCCGCCAGAGACGACGACGAGGCGAAAACCAAAGTAAACGAAAACGAAAAAATAGCAAACTTGGCGCGAACGATATCGATTTGGACGTTCTGTCATCGCGCGAACGAGGACAACAAGAGCACAGAATACGTAGTGTTGAATAACTTAGTGAGTTATTACGATTCGCGAGCGAAAATACATTCTCGATTGAGCAGCAAAAAAATCCTGCGGGACCGAAAGATCTTGGCGTCGTTGGAGACTGAGTTCAATACGCTTTGCGTGAAGCCACTCATTGAACACATCGAGAGAAGCGCTTCGGTGCCCCCCAAATCATCATCATCAACGCTCCGTCCACCGTTTGTGTTTAATATTTGAGACACCATGGTGAACTTTAAAGTTTCGCGAGGGGCGAATTCGCTTTCCGGGAACGGGGCAGCTCCGGAAGTTTCGAAAGATGGAAAATACGTGAATAAAAAGACGCTGAAGGAAAACGAAGACGGGAAAGTATCGTTGAAAGTTGTTGCTCTAGAAAAACTGGGTTTAACAAGTACGACGTATGATTGTTTGCTACCAGCAAGTGCATTTGCGTTGCTTTCTGTTGCCTCAAATGAGAGTACCATCGCCACGATGAAAAGTAAGGCATTTTGTTTCTTCACGCTGGAAAAGCACAGCGACGTTGTTCTAAGAGGCGCACGTGCTGTAGATTTTGATGTTACACTGCAAGAGAACGAAGTAGCAATTATCAAAGACGTGAGAATCAACGCGCACGTGGGAGAAGACGTCGTGCACACGTTTCTTCCTTTTGTCTCAACTGCAATCGAAAAGAAAGACATCTTACACGACGTTATTGTTGAAGTGCGTCCTCTGGACAATAACAACAGCGAGAGTGTAGCTTGCGCAATCATAGACGCCAAAGATATTGAGAAAACTGCACAGACGCGTTTCGCCGGACGTTTCGTTTCAGTCGGTGAAGTATTTGCATTCGAAGCGTTGAATTTGAAAGTACGAATAGTGGGAACCAATTCGCTTCCATTAGAAGAGCGAATGGATATTAAGTACCATTGTTTTCGTGGAATTGTGGACGTGGCGGAGACGACTATGTTTTACACTCAAACCGCGCCGAGAGATATGGAGATTCTTAAGATTATGAACGCGAGAGCACCTCCGAACGAGGAAGACATGTTCTTAAAAGGCTTCGTACACGTCCACACGAACGACGAGGAGATTTTCCCCGTTCACATGAACGTCTTAAGACCGTGTGTGGCTTTGACAAAATTTATTCGCAGTGCTGCGAATGAATCGAATGTCTCGTGCTCTGTTAATATCGATACGGTGCTTTTCGATCGAGTCTTACTCTTTTTAACTTGTATCCGTGATGGAGAAAAACCACCGAATTATGATTTGCGCATGACTGAATCACTCTCGGGAGCTGCAAAGACGCTTCAATGCGCTCCACTGATCGATTACTGCGACGCTAGGCTTGGGTCGTACATATCGCGTTTGCGCGAGTATACGTGGGAGGAAATCGTACAAAAAAATAACCAAGAGCAGGCCGTTTTGTTAGTTATAGACTACATGGTGCTAGACGTGAAGAATTGGTTACCGGAGCATCCAGGGGGTGATATGATTATTCCGGCACAGTCTTTGAACAAGGATGCAAGCACGCATTTCGAATTGTACCACAGTAGCAAAGAATCCTTCTTGTATCTCAAGCACTTTTACGTGGGCGAAGTTTGCGAAGAAGACCGTGAGAAAATTCCAAAGTCGGACGCACCAGCCTCGAGTGAGTTTTTGAAAATGCTGAGAGATTATTGCGAGGATTTTCGAATCGAGAGTAAAGCGAAGAAGAAGGAATTCTTCTAATGATTCATAAATAGTACACACACAAACTTAATAAAAACAACACCGCGCCGCTCTAATAGAAAAAAATACACACTCTCGCTTTCACTCTATCACACATTCTCTCTCCACACACACACACACACACACACGCACATAAAGATAAAATTACGTGCTCTTGTTTTCAGGGATAGATGAAGAGGCAAAGAAACTGCTCATCTTTTGAACTTCGGATTCCTTTTTCTTACTCGCAATAGCAGTGTGAAATTCCGTCAAGCTTCGCATCGTTTCCCCGCTCAAACGGTCTTCGCTCATTCGCATAAGCGCGTGTGTCAAGGAATATCCGAGAGATTCCGCCAACTGTCTCTCTTGGAGTTTTATCTCAGAATTCTTTTGCTTTTTCTCCTCCATTTCTTTGCGCATTGATGGAGGTCTATACGCGCGATCGATTGAAATCTTCTTCAGTGGAGGTCCGTGAGTATTATCCGTATCGTTTTCCGCCATGCGTGTTTTCGGCGTAGTATTTTCATCTTCTTTGTTCTTGTTATTGATGAGTTCTCTCTTCATCGCACTCGACATTTTCGAAATTTCTTCCACTTGCTTTTGAATTTTCTTCGCTTCTTCTGGGTTAATGTCTGCCGAAGAGCCTCGGCCAGCGTTCCAAACGTCTCTTAAATCTCCTCTCGAGCCCGTCGGCGCGTATCGCATGGCTTTCATGTAGTCGTCCTTCATTCCAGAATCTGGCGTGTATGGATTGTCTGACCTCGCGCCACCTTTCGATCTAGGCGTTGTTTGAACACTATTGCTTGTACTCATTATCTTCTCCTCCTTCGATAATGCAGAGTTCATTGAATCTCCGGACAAACGCGGTTCCGGCGAGTTTTGCTTCGCCGGCACCGCTGGTCGGTTCGCTCTCGCCGTCGACCAAAACTCCGTAAACTCCATCGGCTTCACGTATTGTCTGCCGTAAATGAATCTACCCGAAGGTAAGATAGAAAAGTCAACGTTCATTAAACTCTTCTCGTCCGTCGAGACGCACAAGCCTCTCTTGCATTCCTCGTTTGCGTTCGATGGATTTTTATTTTTTATGGTATCAAAGCCGAAAAACAATTTGGGTGAGGCTGCCGTGCGCGCCGCGCACACTCTCCCGCTGTGCGCGTCGTAAATGATCAAACTGAAACTGCCTTTCTTCGCGCACTCGCACAAGAACTTTCTCAACAAGTCCGTTCTCTCTTTGTTCGTCATCTCCGTGTTGTTCCCGATTGACCATCGGCGGTTTTTTTGTGTCTCGCCACCCGCGGCGTCAGCGGCAGGAGCGCCCGTGCCGTTGCCGACGTCGACGTGGGATTTCGCCAAGGGAGAATAAAAGTCCAAAACGTCTTGCGCGGTTGTCGTTTGACTGGCGACGGCAATCATGACGCCGATATTTTCCGACGTGGAGAGGACGTCTAAATTCTTGCTCGATTTTACGTTCAAGACGGCACCCGGCGCTTTGATAACTTTTTCGTCGTCGTCGTCGTCGTCGTGGTTTCCTTCTCCATCTTCTCGTCGTCGTCGTCGTTGTTTGGATAAATCGGACGTCGAGTTGATTTTCTCCGATTCAAACTCGTCCCAAACAATCGCCGAGGACGAATCAGATTTCCTCAAAATTTCATCCGTGGACAAACCAGACTCGAGCGTGAACGATACGTCGCCGTACGGTTTCTCAGCGTTGGCTGCCGCTGATGACCTCGTTTGCATCTTCGTTCTTTTCCTTTTTTTAAGTGCGGACGATTATCCAAAATCTGACGAGATATTTTGAGGAACAAAACGCGTTTCACCTCTTCTTGCGGCTCAAAATCGTTTGAGAGCGGAGCAAAAAAAACGTGAAGAGAAAAAAAAGGGAAGGAGACGCCCAAAATTTTTGCCTTTGCTACTCGTCGTACTACATACCGTAAGTATGAACGACTCTAAAAACATCTAATAATACGCTCATGCTAGTCACCTTCTAATAGTCTAAACTTTTCACTAACTCGTACGCGACGAGGACGATCCCGCACGTTGGGCCACCGCGCAAGGCGCGAGGAACGACGCCTTTGAACAAAGACGAAGCGCCTTCGTGTTTCACGAGGCTTGTCAACTCACGTAAAAGTCCTCCTCTTCCTCCCGTCCCTGCTCCCGTTTTATTGCTATGCGCTACATCCACCTGTATCCGCGTCTTCAAAACGTCAACTGGCGTCGTCACTGCGGAAATCGCCGCGCCGGCGATGTTGCCGCTCACGAAAGCCGCAGCTAAACTATCCATCTTTGGATTTTCGTTCGAAAACTGACCGGCTAATGCCGAGCGTAACTTTTCAACCGAGTACCAGTACATCATCGAAAACGGTACGTCCCGTATTAGCGTAGAAGATACGCCGGTAAACAGTAACGATCGACGCTGAATACCACTACTATTACTAACTGTATTCATAAAACTACCGCCACTCTCTTGCGCCGCGAGTTGTCTCGTTCGCATCAACTCTAAAGGCGCTACCGCAAACACCGCTATCGTTCGCGCTCCTGCTCCAGCCACGAGAGGCGCCATGTCTTCGTTTTGGACTAACGCGTGCGTCACGCAATAGTCTCGTATGAAATCGTAGCACGGTAAATAGACCCCCACGGCGGGTCCCGCCATAACCAACGCCGTTTTCGTCCCTCGCCATAACGCAGATACGCCTTCCCTCCGCACTACTTTTCGCATCACGGTCCACGCGTTTCCATCGTACGTCGTGCACTGCGTGGAAACACAGTTCGTGACGCCATTCGCGTTGGTTGGACACTTTGGCGGACAGCTCTGTACTGTTAGTGGTTTTCCTACTCCTTCTTTTCCTATACCTCCTACACTACTATTGCTCATACCGTTTGTGCTATACGTCGTCGTCGTCGTCGTCGTCGTCGTCGTTTGCATTCGCGTCTTTATGACGTCCAAAGGATTGGTGACGAGCACGGAAACGCACGCAGCTATGCCAGCCGCGACGCAGCGCTGTGGCAAGGACGGAACGGCCTCAACGCCACCACCTTGAAGATGTTGACGTTGTTGTTGATGAGAAGAAGAAGAAGAAGAAGATGATGATGATGACGTTGAATACGAGGACGATGATTGCCGCCGCCGCCGACGCGCGTCCAACGAGTCCTCCTCCTCCTCCGCCTCGTTTTTCATCTCTCTCTTCAATTTTTTGTTTTGGCGACAAAGCAAAGCCAGAAAGCTTCTTTTTTTGGTTTTTCTTTTTTCTTTTTCGTGCGTCCAGCAAGTCCAGCAAAGCAAGGTGGAAGAACGAATTCGAGGTTACTCGTACGAGAGATATAAAATAATCCCCTGCTCTTCTTCTCTCTTTCTTCACTTTATAAACGCACATACATAAATAAATAATCATGCAATCCATTGCCCAAGTCCAAAACGTCCAAAAGATCAACGCCGTCTCCACCGGCAAGGTCGTCAACGAAAAGTCCATGATGGTCTGGAGACCGCACGGCAACAAGTAAGTACCGATTCCGAAATTTTCTTTTCAACCTTTCGCGCGTGTTGTGGATTTTGAAGAGATTGCTTCGCGCTCGAAAAATGGGATATATATTTGTCCAAAGCATATATACTTGCGAGCAATTTACGCGCGGATATTCGTTGAGAACGAATGAAACGAGTATCGATGCACGTTTTGATGTGCTTTTCTTGGTATTCAAGAAAGATACACGTCCGTCACGCGCGTCTTTTCAAATAATCTTTCCGGGTCGTTTTTATCCACTTTTGAGTCAGCGTCTTCAAACTTCCCTTCATCCAAAAAGGTTTTGAAGAACGCGCAACGTCTCGAACACCCGGTCTCGCGAGGATTGCAGAAGCTCTTTGAAGTGCATCATCAAAAGAATCGCATTCAAGCGTATCTTTTCGGAATGAATGCGTTCTTCAGAGATGTATGCATCGTTCGCGATGCTTAGAACTTCTTCGCTTCGCTCTCGGATTGTTGAAAATAAGAGGAGGCGCGATTGGAAACGTGTCTCCTCCTCCCTTCTTCTCTCTCGTTTCAACCGAGATCTGAACACTCGACGGCATCTTTTTTTCTTTGGGCGGACATTTAAGTGTTTACTTACCAATTCCTTCCTTCTCTTCCCTTTTCACCAACACCCACAGGATGTTCGAGACCTTCTCCTTCTTGCCGCCGCTCTCTGACGCCGACTTGTCCAAGCAAGTGCAATACTTGTTGAACAACGGCTGGACTCCGTGCCTCGAATTCGAGGACCCGGCGCACGCCTACACTGACGGTCACGGTAACTCTGGTTTGGACTCCTCCATCAACACCAACTACTACGACAACAGATACTGGGTCATGTGGAAGTTGCCGATGTACGGTTGCAACGACCCGTCTGAAGTCCTCACTGAAGTGAAGGCTTGCGTCAAGGCGTTCCCGAACTGCTACGTCAGATGCGCCGGCTTCGACAACATCAAGCAAGTGCAATGCCACTCCTTCTTGGTGTACAGACCGAAGTTGTCCCCGATGGAGGGTGGTGCCAGAGATGTCGCCGACAGACAAATCTAAGCAGCTTAGCTTTGAATTTTGAATGCCACTTTACGTAGTATTCAATCAAACTACAGCACAAGAACAAATATAACTGAGAAAAAAAAAACTTCCGATGGTCCAAAGTTTTTTGTCTAGCGTGAAGGATTTATTTTTGGTCTTATTAGCGTAAGATCTTTTTTGTAATCAATCACCGATATCGAGCTTCATCAAAAAAACACCACCTATAAACGTCATCTATATACTTCATTACACTTTATACTAGCTGCTATAGTCCTATCTAAATCGTTGCGATGCGTTTTAAAGCGCCCTCTGTGCAAGGCACGAGCAAGGACTTGCCGAGTCGGAGCGTGTTGGCAGCAGCGCCGGATTCGAAGCAGAACTCCGGTACAGAGTACTCGTAGACTAGATTCTCGTCGCAGTGCGTAAATGCGAGCTTTGTTCTTCTACGTGTCGTTATATTCACAGCTCTTTCGTCTTCCTTCTTTCCTTCTGGTGCCTTTTCGTTCTTCTCGAACAAGTCCTCAAAATCAGCCTCTCCAAACTCAAGAGTTTCTCGAACCTCTTCCGGTAAGTTTTCGCTCAAAATAGGCTTATGGTTTAGCCATACGTTGACTAAGAACGTTATCCTCTTAGAATCTATACTATTTTCTTCATCCCCATCGTCGTCATCGTCGTCTTCCTCGCTCTCCTTCTCATTTACATCTTCTTCTTCTTCTTCTTCTTCTTCTTCGGGGAAGCCAGATAAGGCGCTCGGAGCGGCGTGCAAACAACGACCATCGAATGTTGTAATTTTCCCTATTTTTGGCCATGAAATGTACACGCTATCTTCAACTCTACTCTTCTTATTTAGGATGGCATCATTACTCTCGTTGATGAGCATATCGTTCGTGCATTTCGGATTTGAGTCGTCGAAATATGTTTGACACAACACGCGAGTCGCGACGACGGTGGGCGCACCTGTATCGGATAGGTACGTTACAGTCCCGACCTGGGGATGTACCGAAACGTTCATATTTTCTTCTAGGTAATAATCTTTATCAAAGTGTGCGCCAATATCGTCCCGAGGATCGATTACTTGCGTCCACCACTCGGCACCAGAAGTTTTCGAGTCGTAATCTTCGCCCTCCTTGAGTCGTTTCGTCACGTGCTTGAAGACTCGCAGCGCGAGTCTTTCCAACCCAGATAACGATGTTTTCTTCACTTTGTTGTTGTTCTTGTAGTTCTTGTAGTTGTTGCTATTCTTTTCTTTTGTTGCACCATCTCCATTTGGTTCTGCTGTTGCTGAAATCCAAAACGTAGAGCCAGCGCTGTAGGACTCCGTTTCTAAAGTTTGTTTCGCCGTGAACACTTTTTTACAGTCGCGCAAGAGTTTCTTGAGAAGTCCGCCTTGCTTTTGTTGTCGTATTTGCTCGTCTTCGGACGAAGATACCGAGAAAAGAACGGAAGACGTGGATGCGTACTCTAGCTTTGCGTTTCCTACCGCGTGGACGCGCCCGCGCTCGTCCAAGCACAATTTCTTCTCTTCTTCACGTTCTTCAACTGTCTTCGATACTTTTTTCGATTCTTCTCTTCCTTCCTTCTCCTTCGGTTCTTCGTCACCACGGAGCAGCGAATGAGGAGAAGGAGAGCGACAAAGACGACGACGCTTGGATGATGATGTCGTCGTCTTCACCGTTCTCTCTGTCCTCGGTTCGTTCATTCGTTCGTTCATTCGTTCGTAAGAGAGAGAATTTTTGGTGCCTCCAAAAGTCCGAGGAGGGAGGCGAATAAAAGAGAGAGGGAGAGAGGGGGAGCTCGCAAAGTTCCTAAAACCTATTTCCGGGCGTCCGAGACGAAACACACTTTTTTTGATTTTTTGTTTGCTGTGTGTGTGCGCCTCGAAATCGAAAAAAACAAGTGAAAATCTCATCTCCTTGAAATAAACGAGAGGAGAGGAGGCCACGTCGCTCAAAAAATAATAAAATTGATGCCGGAGAGACGTGGTGAGGAGGAGGAAGAGAGAAAAAAAGGGAAAAAGAAAAAGAAAGAAAAGCGGCTGAGATTGAAAGCGCGTTCTCAACAATCCTCATATTTCGCACTCATATACACTCAAATTAACACCATGCAATCCATTGCCCAAGTCCAAAACGTCCAAAAGATCAACGCCGTCTCCACCGGCAAGGTCGTCAACGAAAAGTCCATGATGGTCTGGAGACCGCACGGCAACAAGTAAGTACCGATTTCGAAATTTGACCTCCCACACGCTTCCTTTGGATCGCGTAGAAATAATCGGCTGATTTGCGCGCATGTTTATCTGCTATCTTTATCAAAGATGCGGAGCTAAATTAAGAACGAAATGAACACATTCGACTGAAGAAAGTGTTCATACATCGTTTTTTAATAGTTTCATTCTTGCATAATCGGGTTATGTTGGACTCGCGCGTCGTTTTCGTTCGACACATTTTATCCTTCTTTGAGCTTCTTTTCTTGCTCGGCGCTCTGTTCTGCTTGGATATCGGAAGGAGGAAAAAAAGCAGAGGTGCCGGTTTTTCTCGAAGGCTGAAAAAAAAGAACCTCCCTTCGCAATCAAAAGATGAAAAAAGTTTCGTTGACAAACACGTTTACTTACCAATTCCTTCCTTCTTTTCTCTCTTCACCAACACCCACAGGATGTTCGAGACCTTCTCCTTCTTGCCGCCGCTCTCTGACGCCGACTTGTCCAAGCAAGTGCAATACTTGTTGAACAACGGCTGGACTCCGTGCCTCGAATTCGAGGACCCGGCGCACGCCTACACTGACGGTCACGGTAACTCCGGTTTGGACTCCTCCATCAACACCAACTACTACGACAACAGATACTGGGTCATGTGGAAGTTGCCGATGTACGGTTGCAACGACCCGTCTGAAGTCCTCACTGAAGTGAAGGCTTGCGTCAAGGCGTTCCCGAACTGCTACGTCAGATGCGCCGGCTTCGACAACATCAAGCAAGTGCAATGCCACTCCTTCTTGGTGTACAGACCGAAGTTGTCCCCGATGGAGGGTGGTGCTAGAGATGTCGCCGACAGACAAATCTAAATTTTCTTAGATTAAGCGGTTGATTAGTCTCCTTCAGCATCATAAAACTATATGTTTTCTTCTAATGTTTTGTAAATAAATATAAAGTTCACACGTATACATATTCATGAACATAAAATTAATGGTATCTCTCCTTTTGTGTCGTCTGCCTCGTCGTCGACGTCGTGTTCGTCTTTAATTTGTTCCTTGTGTCTCCTTTCGAGAGCGAGTCATGGTGGAGGAGAGTCGGCGAAGGTTGGGCTCTGCGTCGTCTATTTGGTTCCCTCTTCTCTTGCGAAAATAAAAAAAGAAGCTGCACGAGGCGAGAACGAAGGAACGACGAACACGCGTCTGAAAAAATCAGAAAAAGCAAAAAAAACTTTCCCAAAGGACGATAAAACGGCGCGATAATCTTCATAAATACACTCTATCAAACAAATAAATATATACAACATGCAATCCATTGCCCAAGTCCAAAACGTCCAAAAGATCAACGCCGTCTCCACCGGCAAGGTCGTCAACGAAAAGTCCATGATGGTCTGGAGACCGCACGGCAACAAGTAAGTACCGATTCCGACAAACTCGAAATTTTCCGCTACCCTGAGTCACGATCGTTTTTCCGAGGGGATTAATCGAGATTGATTTATCCGCGAGTCGCGGCAACCTTTATCGATGAAGCGACGATGAACAAAGAACAAAAACGCGATATTTGTGTGAAAGAAGCTTTGTCACGTCCTTTTCGACCATCGTTGTTCTCGAATAATCGGATTCATTACGTCGCGCGCGTCGTTGTCGATTTCACCTCTTTTTTCTTTTATCCCTTTCGCCAAACTTCCTCTTTTCTTCTCGTTGCGACACGAAGCCGCCGAACGAGGAGGGATGAGTGAAAAAAAGGTTTGAAGTGAAAAAAAGGTAGAAGTGAAAAGAGGAGAGAGGAGAGAGAATTTTTTTTTCCTTCTCTCCTTTCTTTTCGTTCCACAAAAAGAAGAAATTGAACACAAGCAAATAAATATATCTGAAATGTTTACTTACCAATTCCTTCCTTCTCTTCTCTTTTCACCAACACCCACAGGATGTTCGAGACCTTCTCCTTCTTGCCGCCGCTCTCTGACGCCGATTTGGGCAAGCAAGTGCAATACTTGTTGAACAACGGCTGGACTCCGTGCCTCGAATTCGAGGACCCGGCGCACGCCTACACTGACGGTCACGGTAACTCCGGTTTGGACTCCTCCATCAACACCAACTACTACGACAACAGATACTGGGTCATGTGGAAGTTGCCGATGTACGGTTGCAACGACCCGTCTGAAGTCCTCGCGGAAGTCAAGGCGTGCGTCAAGGCGTTCCCGAACTGCTACGTCAGATGCGCCGGCTTCGACAACATCAAGCAAGTGCAATGCCACTCCTTCTTGGTGTACAGACCGAAGTTGGACCCGATGGAGGGTGGTGCCAGAGATGTCGCCGACAGACAAATCTAAATTTGCTTAGTCACTTAGGAGAGAAGCGATTTATCGGTTCGCTCTCTAGTCAAGTTTTTTTTAGAGATGTGCACGCGTATAGTGTACTGAAAAGATTTTTTCTTATCTCATATATATATCTTTACTCTCTTTTGTGCTACTTGCTATGACGCGTTCATTTCCATCACTCTTTGATATTTTCTCTCTCCCATTTTGGCGAATATACGACTGGAATTTTATCGAGCTTCGCGGCTAAGATGAAATCATACATGGACAACGCACCTATGGCGTGCGTAGATAAACTCACTTCCACTTCTCTATAATTTGTCAACTTAAAGTCCGGGTGGTGCCCTTCTTCCTCGGCCACGGTTGAAAGTTGGGAGAAAAAGTCAGCCGCGCATTGCCAGTTCTTCGCCGTGAATTTCCTCGTTATTATCGTTTTTCCTATTCTGTGCCACAGCGGGTATTCCGCGAGTAGCTTTTCGATCTCTTCTTCGCTCAGCTTTGGAGTCTCGCGAGAACAACCTCCGTTGATTTTACACGAGAGACTTTGTAGTTCATCTTTGTTCATTTTGTTGTGCACGCACAAGCTACTGTTAATAATATTATTATCACTATTATTACTATTACTACTAGAGTGCGTTCTGAAAAGATGTCTCACGCGTGATGATGACGATGACGACGATGATGATGATGATACTATTGTCGAAACCAATCTCCGAGCAACGAGCATCAAGTATGGACTTTATTTTTGAGGATTTTCTGTACTCGTAAGATCTAAATTTCTCTACTGCTGCTATAATAATACATTTTTCACCGCTTTTGTTGATACCGAACCACGTGGGTTTCGATGTTATCGATAGTTTCTGATTCTTCGCAACTCGAGAGGGTGAGCTTTTCGCCCTTTGTCACGCGTTCGAGGAGTCTTTGCAAAGCTCGAGACGAACGCGTCGTCGAGATGGTTGGACTCGAATTTAATCTTGCGTTTGGCTTTATTTCGAAAACTATTTCTTCATCGTCGTCGTCATCGTTTAAGAAGTCGGAGAACATTCTCATAAACTCAAACGTTTTGCAAACGAAAAGACCACCGACTCTTTTCGTTTCCTGTTCAAGGTTCTTTACTTTTACCCATTTTGGAATGCTTTTCACGTCAATATCTTCCAACCAAGGAACGGGAATGTCGTGGTCACTTTCGAAATGCTGGGATACAATTTGAACCTTCAAATGGATGCGTTTGTCTTCATTGTCTTCGTTTGAAGCGTGCGCCACGTAGCGCACGCCGAAAGCGTCTTTTCTCACGTACTCTGGAATTTCAATATTCAAATATTTCGCCACCTGTAACATAACTTGGTCCGTTTTCGCGTGAACAACCAAGTCTGCGAATTGATCTTTTTCGGTCGCTTGTAAGTTAACAATGGCGAGCTGCCCTCCTGTTGTCTTTCTTGTAACTGGTTTCTTATTCTTACCACCACTACTACTCAAACTACTACGTTTTCGTTTCTTATATCGAGCATCCGGTATAGTCAATAAAGGTAAATCGCCCGAAGGTACTATTTGTAACGAGCTTCCAAGCACGAGCGCTAATTTAGCTTTCTTCGCCTCATTCTCGGCTCTACAAAGCTCTGGTTCCGGTAACGCATCGTCCCAATCCAACACCTGATCTCGGAGCTTTCCCGCGCACTCTTTTCGTCTGCACCGTCTTCCTGTATATTTAAAGCCGACGGACTCCATCTCAAAGTCGCGAAAGTATTCGCATTCGCACGTTTCGCACCGTTCGGCGAAACAGTTCCCATGTAATTCACCGACTTCCTCTCTCGGTATTCCACTGCGGTAGTGCAATCCGTCCACGTTACAGGAAACTACGTATCGTATGTACCCGGCTTTTTGCAATCCACACAACACCATGTGCGTGACAGTTGGCGAAGCTAACGGGAACGGCACCGAACTCGTCGGTAAATTTTCCCCGGCTTTCTGGAGCGTCCATATCCCTTTGGGCCCTCGAAAATCGGGAATCCCGGCGGCGGTGCTGATGCCAGCGCCCGTGTGAACAATGACACCCGTCTTCTTTTTCTTTTTCTTCTTTGTATCATCATCATCAATCTTCCCAGCTTCTCGTATCACATCCGCCAACTCTTTCGCCAACTGTTCCACTCTCTCGCTTTCGAAATGAATCTCCTCCGAACCTAAGGTCCCACCGACATCCTCTTTCCACGCCAATCTTTGAGCGTACCCTAACGAAGACATGTTGTTGTTGTTGTTGTTGTTGTTGTTGTCATTGTTCTTCTTGTTTTTACTCTCTTCTCTCTGCGGAGGTCAAATTTTTTTTCTTGCACGCTTTTTTTTTTTGCTGCTCTGCCCCCACAAAAACAGCTCTTGAGTTGAGAGAGCCCTTTTAAACTCCCCCTTTTTCAAAGTCGTCTTTTAAAGTTAGATCGCGCCTCGGGATAATTCTCTACTTTTGTACTCTCTCTCCTCTCTCTAAACGTACGCAACAACAGTCCTGAGGAGGACACACGCACACGCACACACAGAGAGAAAGAGAGATAAAGCGGAAGACGTGAAACGCGCGCGTGCATTTGAAACAAGGAGACAAAGACAAAGAAGAAGTTAAAGAAGAAGAAGAAGAAATTTCTTGACCTTCTTTTTTCTCCCTCGAGGCTTTTAATAACGGTGCTTTTTAAAGTCAACCCAAAAGGTGGTTAATTTAAACAACATAAACAAAAACCAAACATGGCGTGGACGGAAGAAGAGGACGAGCAACTGAGAAAGTTAGTCGCGGAATTCGGGCCGAAAAAATGGGTCTTTGTTGCGAGTAAGATGGAAAACAAAGGTGGGAAACAGTGTCGAAGACGATGGCAGAATTATTTGAATTGCGATAATAATAAACAAGGAGGGTGGTCGCCAGAGGAAGACGAGGTGTTGATGAGAGAACACAAGATAGTTGGGAACAAGTGGACAGAAATCGCCAAAGCAGTCGGTGGTCGAACAGACAACGCGGTGAAGAATCGATACGCGGCTTTGATGACAAAACAAAGCGGAGGAACAGCTTCAGGTGGAGTTAAAAAGAAGAAACCCCCAACAACGACGATGCCGACGACTTCGCCGGAAAAGGCGGAGAATAAGGATAACAAAACGAACAAGGCGGAGATTAAGGATAACAAAACGAACACAGTAGCGAAGAAAATGAAGAAGAATAAAGACGAGAAGAAAGCGCCGGCGAGCGTAGCAAAGAAACCGACCGGTGCGACGTTGGCGAAAGCGGCGGCGGCGCACATGAAGGGAGGTCCAAGCGGCGTGGGCTTGAAGAAGTTAGATATTAAAGGAGGAAGAGGCGGACCGCCTGGGTCGACGTTATCGCCATTTAAAGGCTCGGACAAGTGGTTCAAACCGTCTTTATCGTCGTTAAAGGTTCCTTCGAGTAGTAGATTCAACGGAAACGGAACGACGCCGGGGATATTAGATTTCTCGCCGTTAGTCAACACCCCCAACTTTAACTTGCTCACCGGAGCGGAGTTGGAGTTGTTGAAAGAACTCAACGCTTCGTTCTCACCAACGGCGTCTGAAGCCGCGTTTGGGTTTAATACACTAACTTCAGACAAGCATATAGGCTCTGGTTTACCAAACATGGCTCCAGAGAGTCCGGTGTTGGATATGCACCAAGTTTTAAAGTGGATCATAGCGGTGACGCCGAGAGGCGACGAAGCCGGCACGAAAGCGACGCCGTTTGCCGGTGTTCAACCGCCGCCGTTGAGTTCGAAGCAAGCGGAGTTTTTAAAATCTAGTCTGGAAGAGCGATTGAAAACTGTTCACGATGCACCGACGGGCGATTTACCTCCCAACATCCCGGCGTTTTCGAAAGATGAGTTGAACACGCTCTTATCCGCTCTGGGCGAAACTCCTCGGACGACTGGGCGCAATTCCGCAATGTTGAGTCGGCTGCAAAACCCGTTTGGAAGAGCGACTTGAGAGTAAGAAGATTTTATCCTTCTATTACTATATAAAATCAACATATCATTATTATAGCCATTCCCAAAAAGGAATTTTGACTCGTCAGTTTATGAGAAAAGAAAATGTATTCTATTTTAAAATATAAAAACCTCCTTATTCTGTGGCTGCTTCGTTCGCATCGATTTGACTCAAATCTAACTGCTTCCCAGTCACCCTTCTATACATGTCTAACACGTCTCTAACGGTCGATTCAAAGTGCGTGGTCGCGTCGTACCCTCGACTAATAATCGCCTTTTCTTTTATCCCGTCCGTCGTCGGCGCCATGATGGGACAGATGTGGACAAACTTTTCGTCAATCGTACCTAACAACGATAAACCAGACGCTAATTCTTGTTCCGGGTTTGCCGTTTCTACGTTTGTACTCACGAATGCGACGTAACGTCCTTTCGCGCACACGTTGTGCATGTACGAGCACCCAAAAACGTACACGTCGTTCTTCCTACCGACTTGCGAAGCCGGGATTATGATTTGTACCGAGTGCGCGTTTTCGACGTTATCGATCGGGTGCGAGAGAAAGCACAACGCCCTGGCAACGGAGCCGACTTGTACGCTATGTTTAGGAAAATAAGACGGATCCCCGACGATCGCATGCTTTGCCTTTGCCGTGACAACTTGCGGGCCCTTCTTTTCCTCTCCTTCTCCGGCGCCGACGGTTTCATCCTCCATAGTCGCGCTCACTCCGATGGCCTCTCCAGTTTCCTCGTTCCATTTCACTTCCGCGTCTGGTTTATTCAGCATGTACGTCCCACCATATACGGCGGATAATCGCGCGAAGCCTTGCGGCAGTTCTCCTAAACCATACAACGGGTAAATATACGGACTCCCGGTGTTGAATCTCGCTAAAGACTCTTCGTACAATTTGACCGCTTTGACCATATGGATGGCTGGAAAATCCATGTACCTCTCGTCCGTATACAGCGCCAGCGCGTGTCCAATAAACTCGATCGTTTCATCCGCTAACCCGTACTCTTTGTACAACTGTCTCGACGTCATTGTCCTCAAATCGTATCCTTTATGCGTCTCCACTCTCGTTTCGTCGTAGTCCTGTACGAACACGAAGAAACTCCTCGCGCGTAGCTTCTCAAACATTCCCATCAACGGCGACCGCAACGCATCTTTATCCGTCGCTGGAACTTTAAACAACTTCCCTTGTTTAAACACGTACGACCCTTCGGACGCTTTGAACGAGACGTAGTTGTGCACTCCCGTGTGCACTAAAAGTTTCACCAGTAAACCGTTTCCCATCATCATCTTCGGAACCATATCGATGTTCCAATCTTGCCATCGACCGTATTTCTCTTTCAACTTCTCCTCGAATACTTTTTCACTCTCCTTCGATGAATTCTCTCCTCCTTTCGCTGATGAGAACTCCTCGGGACGAAACTTCTCGAAAAGTTGCTTCAGATTTAAACTCGCGCTTTCCGCTCCGTAATACGCGTTTCGATCTAAATGCAAGATTTTGTACCCTTCTTTCGAGAGAACGCCGGCTAATAAACACTCTTTTAAACCCGTGCCGAGGATGATGGCGTCGTATTCTTCGTCCATACTACTCTATATGCTCTGTGTGTGTGTATATTTATGTATGTTCTTTGTTTATGTTTATGTATTTAATGAAGAATTCTTTTCAACTTATACTAGAGCAGAGAAGTCTCGTCTTTTCTCAACAGATCGAATACATGAATACGACACACACAAGAGAAGAAGAAGAAGAAGAAGAAGAAGAAGAGAATAACAACAGGAAAAATATGGGACCTCGTTCTCGTTCTCGTCCTCGTCCTCCTCGTCCTTATCTTTCGTTTTTCTTCTTCTTAATAACGTGTCAATCATCAATTATTGCAACAATACTCGTGGTAAACGGTGACTTACACCGCGGGGATATCGTTCCGACGAGCAGTCGAATGCATCTGAAATCGTCCAAGCAACGAACGCAGTGGATGGACGTTTTGGAGAAGCACTGTCCGAGCTTTGGGAGGAATAAAATGGTCGCGTACAGAGTGGAGAAACCAACCTCGCATTCGTTGATGACGACGACGGAAGGAGAGGAGGAGGGAAAAGAGCAATCATCAAACGAGATTAAGATACAGTTTGCCTTCGATAACGAGAGACATTTTACGGTGTGGATGCCGTTACGTTTTTCTTCTTCTGTTTCGCCGCCGCGAACAACGACAACAAAGGGGAAAGAGAAGAAGATACCGATGATTACGTTCACGTTCACACACCACGCCGGATACATCGTGAACGTGAAGAGTGAATCGTCCTTCATTGAGAGGAAAGGAGCGAAGAAACAGTTACATCAACAACATTATGAAGCGCTCGCTGAGGAGTGGTCGTCAACTTTGGCGCGAAGAAGCGAGTGGCCGAAACACGTGTTGTTAAAATACGAATTCATCGAGAAAGAGAGCGTGGACGTGAATAAAGGGTTAGGGGTGTTGATGTCGTTCATGTTGTTAGTATTCGTTGCGTCCGTGAGTAGAGTAAAAATGGATGAAGATGATAGCGGCGAGGATGGAGATAGCAATAGTAAACAAAAAGGGGGCTATGAGGACGAAGCGCCAAACGTCATCGTAGGCGCGAATACGAGCGAAGAGTTAGTAAGAAGGCAAGCGCGGCGCGCTTCGGATTTCATTTAGTTTAGTTAGAGAGTTATTAGTTTTAACGCGCTGTTAAAAAGCTATTTTAAAAAGAGCACGTGCAGACTGCAGAAGCTTAAAGAGCTATAGCTATTTCTACTTTCCTTCTTCACTTTCTTCGCCGCCATCCGCTCCATCTGCTCCTGGTTTCTTATCCACACCTAAAACCGCGAGAACGTCGTCCGCCATTGAAGAAAATTCATTCATCAATCGCTTGTGTCTTCGGTAAAACGCGCTTCCACCGACTCGTCTTAAATCAAACCTGTCATGTAACGAATCCACGACTTTGTCCCAAAATCTACTCGCTATGTTTTTTCTTCGCATGGTTTTGATTCGAACGAAACCTCTGCCTTCTTGCAGCGCGTCTGGTTTCATTTTCGTCGCTGGATAATCGGCTGGCACGTTCTTCTCTTTCCACCACGTGAGAAACTGTCTCAAAACCGTCAACGCGACGGTATCGGACGGATCTGGTCTAGAGTGTGGGTCTTCTGGAGTGCCTTTCACGGTTGTTTTCGCTGTCAAAGGCGAAAGGTTACCCAAAAAGAGTAAGTGCGTATCGACTCGTCTCGCGAGGATACCTTGCGTTGGATCGTTAAAGCCTGGACAAATCAGCGGCGATTGACCTTTCTCACTCTCCTTACACTTTCCTAAGAAAAACTTGGAATACAAAACCAAAACGCGGTCATCCCGAACGTTATCGCCTCTACCCAACGGCAAAATACTCGGGTAGTGAATTCGAACATCCGGTTGAACTAAGTCATCAAAGGCCGCGACAGTGGTCCAATCTTCACCGCCATTCGAGCTCAACGCAAAGTGTAAATGCGTTCGGCACAATTTACACGGATGCTCTTTACTTCCGATGTGTTCCCATCGTCGATGATTGTTAAAGGCCATCGCTAAGTGACCTGTTGGATACAACGAAGTCATGTCCAACTTCGTGTTGACGTTTGGTAAATTTCCGGGCGATGGATGCGGATCCGACCACGTCGCACCGAAATCGAACGACATCGACCGAAACACACATCCACAATCTGTCCTAAAGAGCATTGTCAACGCCGGTTGTGGTTCATCCGATCCTTGCGGTAACGCCGAGATTTCAGCAATCGCGCCTTCCAACAAACTCGTCTTTGGATGTCTGATGTCACCTTTTTTTGTCCACGTCTTCCCATTATCGGAAGATATGAGTACTCCAGAAATGGTTTCTCTATCTGGCGGACATTCACCTTCCGCGTAAGATCTCGTTACGCACGCACCTGCGTTATTACTATTATCGCTATTACTATCATCTTCGTCGTCGTTTGGATTGGCCGAATCCGAGCTTTCGTATTTGAAGTTATATTCTTGCCAGAATGGCAAAATCAAATCACCGTTCGAAGCTTTGATTGGCTTGTTCGCGATTAAATACGGCATTTCTCCTCGTTTTTGTTCGTACACCATCTTCGGAGCTGACCAAGCGCCTTCATCGACAACCTTCCCATCCTCGCCAAAGTTATCGATTTCAATCATCTTGATGTGTCCTCCTGGATCTGATCTCGGAACTGGCTTCGCGTAATGTTTGACGCACAATTCCGACGCCGCATAAAACAACATCAACTTTTTCGCTTTCTCGTCGTAGTGTAAAACCGGTGCCCACACCGCTCTCCCTTCGTTCCCAACTGGCGCTCTTTTGCTGCCGCTCCACGATTTACCGCCGTCTTTGGAAACCGAGTATAAAATAATTTGGTCCGGTAAACCTTCCACGGCGAACTTTGTTTGTCCGTTTTCCATTTGTAAACTCGGCGCGGCTTGGAACGCGGCCACGATAACATCGTTCGGTAACGCCGCCGCGGTAACCATGTGCGCGTACCGATACGTCTCGTTGAATGAAAATACTTTCACCGCTTTCCCAAACTTCACTGTCGGCGCGTCATTCAACTCTCCGTCGAAATCAAACACCGGTTTCTGTCTCAAAGAATTACACACCGGGAGTACGTTCGATACTCCAGAATAGAACGTTCGAGCACCGTCTAATTGTGCTTGACATTTTGCGGATTTTTTATTCGCGCCTGCAGTACTCGCCGTTATTGTTCCTCCTGCTGCTGCTATCTTCTTCTTCGTAGTCTCCTCATCACCACCACTGTTACCACCGGCGGAAGACCTTTCGCGGACAATCTTCTGCGCTTTAGCCGCCGCAGCTTTCGCCGTCGACGCGTGTTTCTTCGACGACTCTCCTAAATCTTCTTCTCCGTCGTCGTCATCTTCTTCCTTATTGTTGTTGTTGTTGTTTTTCGTCACCGCTCGTCGCAAATCGACTTCGTGTTCTTTCTCCGAGTGGTAATTATATTCCGTATTTTCACGGTGATGAAGGTGTGAAGAGTGATGATGAAGGGGAGAAATCTGTGGTCGAACGTACAGAACTAACCCTACGCAACAGACGATGGCAAACCACAGCGGCAACGATTTCGATCGGAGCAAAAACTGTACGATGGAATCTCCTCCGCGAGACGATGAGGATTTCAAACCTTTCAGTTTAGATTGCGAACCACCTCCTCCGTCGTCGTCGTGTTTGTTGGTGGCGGCGGCCCAGTTGCGTCCGCGAAACTGAGAAGATGATGACGAAGAAGACGCGTTCGTTCGCGAGCGAGCGTTACCCCACGCCATTTTATTTACGTGCGATGTTTTTGCTCTCTATAAATGAAGTGGACACGAAAGAGAAAAAGATGTGAAGTGAAGAGGCGAACTACACTTTTTTACACGATAATAATAACATCTTCTACGATTCTAACTATCTACCATTACATCACGCATCAATCACACGTCAAACTCGAACGTCACTCCGGTCTCTCTTTTACACGTCTCCCAAACCAACCTCGTCTCCGGGGAGCTTTTCGCCTCCTGCGATAGTCTTCGATTCACGAAGTATCCGCCGTTGTTCTGCGGCAACGTGAACTTATCGTTCGTGACTAACTCGAACTGATCGTTCGCGTCGTACACTTGCACGCCACAAGGACCCCAGCCAGCGAGTAACATTTTGGTATTAACTGTTCCAGGATCGCACGTTAGTATCGTTCTCACAGTCTCGCTGTTTTTCATCATTCTTAAATACATCTCAAAACTTACGCTCTTCATGCACGTCTTCGAGTGAGAGTAGGACCAATGATCGCTCCATTGTTTCTCAAACGTCAAATCGTCTAACTGAACCCCACTCGTTTGCGAAATAGACGCCACGTTTAGTATTCGAGCGTTCGTATCCATGCTGTTTTTGTTCCATAATAAACAGTTCAACATGTAAGGAGCCAAGACGTTGATTTGAAACGTCAACTCTATTTTCCTCTCGTTCACTTTACGCTCTGGAAGGAAAACGCCCGCATTTTGCACCACAATGTCCAGCTTTCTTCCTTCTTTCTCCACCACGTCTTTCGAAACTTTATCGAACAAGTTCTCCACGCCTTCTAAAGTGCTCAAATCGCTCAAAATCGCGCCGACGACTTTCCCTTTATCACTGCTGGCTTTAGAAATCTCCTCGACGGCTTTGTCGATTCTCTCCTGCGTTCTCCCGTGGACGATGACGTCTATATTTTGCTCCACTAATCTTCGAGCGGTGTGTTTGCCAATGCCATCGGTCGTACCCGTGATCAACGCGAGCTTTTTCTTACTCTTCGATGATGATGATGATGATGATGATGATGATGACGAAGCAGATATCGTCGCAATGAGCGCTTTCATATTTTTTTTTTGAAGCATCTTGATGCCGTTGTCGACGATTTTTTCATAACTTTACGACACGTTAAATTCGTATAGAATAATAATAACCACACAATGGAGACGACGACGAAATCCGCTCTGTTGGAGTTTCTCCGAGCGGACGAAACCGGTGAGTAGAGCGATATTAGAGCGATTGCCTTCTCTTTCTTTTTATTCTCTTCATCACGTTATGGTCCTCTTCTTCACGCACTTAACAAAACAGACTGACTTTGAAAATGTATAACTGACTCATCACTCTCTCTCTTTTCTTATTTTCGTTCTATTCGACGCGACGCGTATAAAAGGCGCAGACATATTCGCGAGATCAAAGATTGAACCTCTGAACACCGGTTTGTCTTTTTTAGACCAACACAAATCCTTGAAACATTCGCAAGTGATCGAAGCGTGCGGGTTGGGTGGAAGTGGGAAGACTGAATTGCTGATTCAAACTGCCGTGGGCGCGATATTACCGAAAGTCTTACACAACATCCCGTTCGACGGGAGCGAGCGAGGATGCGTTTTAATCGATTTAGACGGGAAGTTTGACACGTTACGGTTTTTAGAGGTGTTACAGGCGAGGATTAAGGAGCGTTTACAGATTCACCATCGCGAAGGAAAACGAGGAATAGACGTCGAAAATGAAGAACGACAACAGCCCGAGAACGTCATCACGAGAGAATCTATATTTGACGACTGTCATAACGTTTCGTTATCTAGATTTCGATTGATGCGGTGTTATTCGAGCATTGATTTGCTCAAGTGTTTAACTATTATGGAAAAGGACGAGAAGTTCATGCAGTTTCCGAGTTTATCCGAGCAACATTTAGAGAATAGTAACAGAAATAACAATAACAACAATAACAACAACAACAACAACAACAACAATAACATGACGCCGGTAAGGTTGGTACTCGTCGACAATGTGGCCGCATTTTATTGGATAGACCGCGCATCCCGTCGCGATAAGAATGCGCCGTTTAATTTACAAAACGTGCACTTTTCGGTTGGGCAAAAAATGTTAACCATAGCTCGTAAGCGACGCGTCACGTTTCTATGCACGAAAACGACGACCAAGCTCGATCCGATTGGTACGAAGCACAAAGACTTTTTGCCTCTACCGTGGTCGAAATGCGTAACGCAGAGACTACTATTAGACAGAAGGGACAGTAAGAACAGCATAGTCCGTTGGGATAATCCGGCGGAGAGAAACAGTTGCGGCTATTCAATCACGCCCGGAGGCATTAGAGCAGACTAGAAGTAGAGTAGACTTAGAAGAATTACCTGTACAAGATCATATTTTATAATATGCATGCACGCACGCACGCAAAAGAAACGTATATGCACATAGGAAAGCATAATTGTTCGATATTATCGAAATTGTAATATCTATATTCATTACATACACATTCTTACACATGATACGCTAAGCTGTAGTTTTCTCTCTCGAAAACTCACGCTCTACAACACTTTCACCCCCGTTTTTATTTCTATTCACTAGAACCATGGTCCATCCAAAGGCGACGTTGGCGATATAATATCAATCATAGAATCAAAAGACGCCGCATGTGAAGCGAGCGACTTCGGATGATCCTTATCCATCATCATTTCAACGTTCATATGGACGAGATTTTTTGATCGTCGTTGCTTGGCGATGGAGTCGTTATCTCCCGTTGGCGGTCGCATCATCGAATTTACGTTGTACGGAGAAATATCGTCATCATCGTCATCACACTCGATACCGTCGTCATCATCGCCTTCCTCGCCTGCCTCCTCTTCGTCTTCGTACACCATGTCATCATCTTCCTCTTTTCTCTCCTCCTCTTCTTCTAGACTCGCGTGCTCGCATTGCGAAGCTTGAGACGAAAACGATGGTACGTTATTTACGTCGTCAACATCCTTGTTATCAGCGTATGCGTTGTTGTTATCACCGGTGTTTGTATACTGTTGTTGTTGTTGTTGTTGTTGCTGCTGCTGATTTTCACTCGTGGATGAATTGTATCGTTCCAAGATATTTCGCGAAAATAACTCGAGTTCGTTCGTGGCCAACCAAGAATCGTCGCCGACGGCCAATTTCAAATCATCCGTCAACATCGGTTCGTTATAGAGAAACCCTTCGCTCTCTAATTGTAATCTCGCGGCACAAATGCACGCCAAGGCAAGTCGAGACGGTTTGACTGAAGAAACTTCCGCGTCTGAAACGATCGCGTGGTACATCGCATAGCTCACGTCTTCAATCTTATCGGAAATCTGCGCCCATTCGACGTTACCACCGTCCGGCATTCTGGTTAAGGCCAAGATAGCCTCGATGAAGTGACTCGGTCGCACGACGCCCATGGACCATTTCAACTCCACGCACACGGCCAATTCCATTTTTCGAATGATATCCACGGAATAAATATTCGAGCCGAAATATCTCAACTTGGAAAGACTCGGGACTAACTCCTCCGTCTCTTCATACTTCGCCGCGACTTGTATGCAACACAACGCTACCAACTGCAAGGAAGATTTTGGAACCATGACAGTGGAAAGTACTCGATCCTGTTGATTGAATGAATTGAAGAAAGAGAGAAGAATAGATGATTGAGTCGTCGTCAGTATTATTTTTATTTTTCAATTAAAAGATTCCTCTCAACTTTTTTTTGAAAAAAGGCAAAAAGGCAAGCCGAGATTTCCAAGATTTTTTTCTTTGGACAAGATATTTTCGACTTTTGCTCTCTCGCGCGCGCGCCTTTTTCTGCCTTTTCGCGGGGCTTTTTGCAAAAAAAAAAGAAGGAGAAGCAAAACAAAAGTGGGTCTCCTCCTGCGCGCGCGCGCGTGATCGACGCACAAAAGACCGATCATCGGAAGAAGAAAGAATGAATATAAACGTACCATGTATTCCACGGCCACATCCGCCGTGGCCGGACCAAACTGCGCTTCCGCGCACACGTCCAAAATCCACTCCACCAGTGGCACTCGAAATTGCAAGTGTCTCGCCTCGTTCACGTCCAAAACGAAGCGCGCGTCCTCGTCTTCTTTCCTTCGTAAATCGAGCAAGACATCCTCCCAAACCGAGATTTGCGGCTCGGTGCTAAATTCTATGATCCGCTCTATGAGATCGCGAACCGTTTTACCTCTTCTAACCGCGGTAAAAGTATTGTTATTATTCCATTGTTGTTGATATTTTTGTTGATATTTTTTTGCTCCTTCCTCCTCTTCTTCGTCTTGAAACTCTGAAAGGGCGTCGCGTCGATCATCTTCGCATCGATATTCCTCGTCGCTTTCCGTGAACGATTGCAATCGAATCACCCCATTCACCACGCGCGCGTTTCTAGCACCCCCACCGAACGTACCAAATCCTTCTCCCTCGTTCGGATCATCCAAACAGAAGAGCTCGTCTCCGCTGTGTTCCGAAGACACAGATTGGCGACTGACCAACTTATTTGTTTTCGTCTCTATTTTGTCGTCGCCCGCCTTCTCGTCGTGGCTCTTCGAAAACTTCGCCCCTTCGCCTCCCCCCTCGAGGCTGCTTCCGTTGCAAAAAAGTTGCTTATTTGTCGTCGGAAACGCGTCCGCGGAGGACTGTTGCGAGTAGTCTTGCGAAAACATCTTCTCGATTGATCAACTAGAGATGACCAGAACTCCAAATATTGGTTCTTTCAATCTTTATCGCGATCGACGCGCTCTCACACGACGCGCGTAAACTCGATGCGTTTTGGCGTCTAAAAAATTCCCGCCTTCAAAATCCTACAAGCTGTTGCGATTTTGCGGAAACGTGCTCGCCGTGGACTTAATACGAGGTTACGGATACCTGAAAACGAAGAACGTACCGATCGTATGTTATTTAACGCGATCAAGGCGTTCGAATCGGATTTTGTTCTTCGCGCGTGACGCTTTCGAAGAAGAAGGAGGAGGATTTATGAAGAAAAAGAGAGGCGACGCAAAAACGAAAGTGTCGAAAGAAAAACTCTCGAAAAAACGCGCGAAAGATTTTTGTTTTCGCGAAGAGAAACTGCTTTTTTTCAAACCAAAAACTGATCAGAAACCGCGCGAGAAGAGCGCCTAAATGGACGAAACGAAACGTAAATTTGAATCGCAACGATACGTCTGGTGTGAGTTGTTCGTGCTTGGTGTTTTGTAAGCCTTCAAAACTCCAAAAACCTCTTCCTCCGCACCGTTTGTCGAAACTTGTTTTTTATCACCGACAAGAGAAGGGCGACGAAAATATCGCGTTCAAACGCGCGTCCGTTCGAGAGGTGTGAAATAGCTGTATACGCGCGAATAATGTCACGCAAGTTGTTCCAGGTGATCGCTTCTGCTCTTCCTTCATCGTTTGGATACGTTCCAGGTTGATAAAGCGCTTCAATTCGTCTTCTGCGATCGATGTTTTCGGTGGAGTCTTTTCGAGGAGAAGATTTTTGAACGCGCGCGACGTCGAGCGTATGTACATCTTATCGTAGAAACACACGCGTTCAAAGAGAATACGCGTGTACTTTTATCACTTTCTGTAGTAAATGTAAACGTAATGCGTTCATTTTATGCTCTTTCGAGGTTCTTTTAAATCCTCGTCTCCTCGTTCCGCGTTCTCCTCGGGGTATTTTTTTCACTTCTTTTTGTTAAATGATTGGTGATGAAGAAGGAAAAAAAGGTATGTGGACGAGTAGAAAACTAATTTAAAAAGTGTGCACCTTGTCCTTTTAAAGTGTGCACCTTCTTTTCCCCACACCAAAAAAAAAAGGGCTCATCACAAAAACGGCACAAAAAAAACCAAACAAAAAAAAATTGTTCCAACATCCAACATCATCACAAAAAAGAAGACGACGCTTTACCGAGACCGAGAGACATTTTTCTCTGTGTTGGTCTCTCTCTCTGCCTACACCCACCATGAGACGCATCGTCGGCGTCTCGCAAGCCGATGAGAACATCGACGAGGCCAACGAGATGCTGATGACTTCTTCTACCAATAGGAGGAGAGGAGGAGGAGGATCGTCTTCGACGGCGTCGGCGACGAGTTCTTTGTCTTCTTCTCGTAAAAATAACATGAGTAGGGAAAAGAAGGGACGCCGCGGCAATCATCATCACGAAGAGGAAGCTTTAAAAAAGGCCAAGAAGAAGACGGCGGCGGCGGCGAAAGGAGGATGCTGCTCGAAAAAAGCGATAGCGACACAATCGACCACGGAGGAGGTGTTGCCACACGTCCTAGAGAGAGAAGATGCGGTGATTGTCGAAGTCGACGAGGAAGAGATGACCACCACGACTGTTGGGGAAGACGAAGAAGACGCGTCTGGTGAGGAGGAAAAGGCGGACGCAAAATCATCATCATCATCATCGTTAAAGAAGACAAAGAAGACAAAGAAGAAAAAGGAAGACCACGATTCAGACGATTCAGACGAAAAAGAAGACAAAGACAAAGAGGAACGGATGATCTCTCCAGATTCTCCGTCCGTGTTCATCGAAATCGACGGTGACGATGATGGAGCGAGGAAAGGAACAGATGACGACGAAGACGATGATGCGCAGTCGCAATCGACGGCATCGTCGTCGTCGTTTACGTCGTCTTCCTCGAAAGCTAAACGTGTTAAAAGCGAAGAAGTCGCTGTTGATATCGAAGATAAAAGCGATGATGAAAGCGATGGTCGAGCGAGTAGTAGCGATGACGATGATGTAGAAGATGATATCGAATCTGGTCGTCGACGACGACGACGAAGAAAGAGTGATTTGGCTAAAGTCTCGGACGACGACGACGAAAACGACTCCAAGTACAACTCGTCTTCTTCCGGTTCGTTGTCGTCGAAATCTTCGTCCAAGAAAAAGAAGATCAAGGAGAAGAAGAAAAAGGGCGCGAAACCTTTGTCCTCGACGAACGACGAGGAAGCGATGATGAACGAACGTCAACCGTTGTTGAGCAAAAATAGCGAAGAAGAGAAGGCGAAGGAGGAAGAAGAAAAGAGGATGAAGTCGGGCACCGGATTTGCAAAGACGTGTAAAGCGATCGGTGCTTTTAGCGCGTTGACCATGACGGCCTCGGTGTGTTTCGTTGGTTACCAGGTGTATCCAGTCGTGAGCGATGATTTGTCTCTCGGGAATATCGCGCAACACTTACAATCGTATTTATTGGTTGACTTACCCAACGGAAACTTGAAGCCGGTGCTACCGGACGAAAGCGATTTGTTACCGATCGATGCCGACGGTAACTTCATCTTACCGGGTGGAAAGAACCAAACGGCCTCGTCGGCAACGCTCCCTGCCACTTCCGCGAAGAAAAAGAAAGGCGCATCTTCATCTCTCGAGCCTTCAGAAGAAGTTGCCGGAGACACGCACCCGGATATTATGAACGAGGCAGTCATCGGTAAAAAAGAAGACGAAGAGGACGCCGACGCCGACGGTAAAGAAGAGCAAGTAGAAAAGAAGAGCACCTTTGGAGGTTTTTTGAAGTCAAAAGCGAAGGAGGACGAAGCAACTGCTACGTCTACCTCGGACGACGCTTCCGATGATGCCGAAGAAGAAGAGAAGGAAGACATCGATGAAGAGGCTGACGATGATCAAGAGGAGCAAGAGGAAGAAGAAAAAGATGATCAAACTGATGAAGAAAGCGAAGGTTCCGAGGAAGATCAGCTGAAACAGGAACAAGAAGATTCTTCGGCTAATTATTCCGGTAAAGAGCTCGAGAAAGGTTCCATCTCTTCTGGATACGCTCGATCGAAAGAGCGTTACGCCGAAGCCGTGAAGAACTTCAAGTCTGGTAAGATGAGCACCTCCGGTAAAATGTACGATCTTGGACCATCAGAGACACCCGAAGATGTTGAAGAAGAAGAAGAAGAAGAAGAGGAAGGAGGAGAAGAAAAAAAGGAAAAAAAAGTTAACGACGAGGAAGGAACCCGTTCATCGGAAGAAGATCCGAAAAGTTCCGTCATCCCGAAAGTAAAGGCAGTGGCGAAGATTGTCGACAAAACGAAAGATTCAATATTTTCTGCGCTGGAAACGATCGATCACTTAGAAAAAGGGACCGAGGAAGCACCCGACGAGAAAGAAGAAGAAAAGGAAGAAGAAGAAAAAGAGGAAGCCCCTGAAGAGGAGTCGCGCGCAAATCCGGATGATATGCCTTCGCTGGAAGGAATTTCAACCACGAGCGCAGAGAAGCGCATGAATGAAGACACGGCGAACGCGAAAGCGAGTGCAGAAGCGCGTAATTTAGCTGCCACAGCATCTGCTGCAACTTCTGCTGATGGTGCCATCGACACGTCTGGTGCTGCGGTTGAAACGACGAGCACTCCGAAGATTCTCGTTTCCAAAGCGTGCGAAACATCCGAAGATGAGACCGCTTTAGGTCTTTATCGGCAAGTCAACAGCAAATGCGAATCTACTGAAGACGGAATCAAAGTAATTGGGTGCATTCCAAAGACTAAAAACTGCCAGGGGTGCTACTTATCGGACACGCCGGCGGCATCGCAGAAAGATTCGCTGACGCAGTGCGCGAGCGTCGTTTGCGACTTCCACGACGTCCAAGGATGCCAAGCTTAATCGAAAAGTATACATATAAAATTAGATATTAAATATAGCGAGTTTATTGTTGTCAACGACACAATCGAGTGTAGCAGAGTGCATATATTAAACATAAATAATCGGTTACGGATGTATTTCTAATCGGACGCCTGAACATGGCCAATCTCGAATCGTTTTAAACACCTCAATAGCTAGATCGAAAGAGTGGTGTTTTAAAACTGCAGGTATTTCGTCGAAATAATGATACGGAACACCCTGTCCAATATCTCGTCTCTTATAAGGGCTAAATCCGTATAAATGCACTTCCTCGCAAATTTGGGAGGCTAAAATAACGGCGTACGCTCCAGACATAGCTTTCCCGGTTTTACTCGTGCCCATTTTTTGCGCCGTCAAGTGCGACAAGACGTCCCAGGATCGCTGCGTGTGCACGACTAGTTCGGGGGACCATATCTTCAACCCTTTATTCGTTCTTTGACGCATAAGTCTGGCGTATAAGTGTTTCCTGGCGTAGTTTGATGTCACTTCAAAAACCATGAGCGTAGAGTTTCTCTTGGAAGCGTGCTTCGCTCCGCGACCATTTTTCAAAACTACTTTCGGTTTTGACTCGTCCGCTTCCGTAATCTCTTCTGCTTGACCAGATGCATCACTGTTCGCGTCGTCTTCATCCTCTTCGCTGTACTCGCCATCGCCGCGAACGAATCGTTTCGTGTGCTGCTGATTGATCAAGTCAAACGTCGTCCTATACCCGACGTCCTTTTCAAATCCATCTATCGGCGCGTAATTCACCCTCCAAACCGCGTCTTTCCCATCGATTTCTTCACCGTATCCTTTCCCTAATATTGCTCCCGAGTTTCCCACAATCGCACACGTTCCAAAACTAAACTCTTTATGATCCTCGTCCTCTCTCGGGAGCTGCTCGACTAAATCGCCTCTAAAATCTAAAATAATCTCTTCGTCCTCTGACGTCCCCACGCGTCTGGTCATTTCGTCTTGCCAACTGTTCCCGCTTCTCTTATTCATCAGCGAATGGTTGTTTTCTATTCCATCGTCGATCTCTTCTCCGCCGCTGTGACTTCCCGGTTCCACTCTCTCGCCGTTCCTATCAATCTTCACCACCCTTACTCCCGGTTCAAACATCGATCTGTGCATAATTAAACTCCTTGTTTTCGGTTTATTTCTAGATCTGGCGGGATCGTAATACGCACCAGTGACTCGTATAAACAACGGATCGTCTACGGATTCCAATCGGTGCCAAACCTTCCTTTCCTTATCATCGCCTCCCGAGGACACGCACCGGCCGTTCGGGCGCACTTCGCTCGTACCTTTCGGACCGACGTGTTCCAACGTAAACTCTCCTTGTTGCGTTTGCCCACTCCTTCTGTTCCGTCGTCTACTGCTACTGCTACTGCTACTGCTCGCGATAGGCAATGGTGGACTCGATAATCGCTTCTGCTCTCGGGCGATGTATTCTTCCGTCTCTTTATCCAAAGCCCGGTTTTTTTCTCTCTGTCGTTCTGCTGCAAAAGTTGTCTTTGCCTCGTCTTCGTTTTCGGATGATGTTTCTTTCGCACCTCTTCCTCCTCCTCCTCTGTATCCTCCAACGGCAAACGAAGAAGACGAAGAAGCGTCTTCTTTGGTACTCGCCGCGTTTCTCGCTCTGTCTCGACGCGCACCCTCCGGGGAATTCGTCTGAATCGTCTCGGAGAAGTCAAACGCTTCCCCGACTCTCCGGTGGCCGTGGAAGAACGTCGCGAATACCGTCGTCGCGAAGAGGAGGAGAATAAGAATTAATACGTTTTTCGTCGTTTTCTTCTTCCCTCTTTTTCCTCCTCCTCCTCCTGTGATGATGAGGGTGCTGTTCGCGTCGTTCGCGCTCTCTCCGCCGCTGCTGCTCCTTCGCAGCATCTTTTCGTCGTCCTCCTCCCGAGAGACAAAACTGTGAAGTCTCTCGTCAGAACAAATTCTCTCTCTCAGGAACACTTTAACAGAACACACAGTATGAGTGCAACAACAACAACAACAACAACAGCGAAGGGAGAGGACACAGAAGAGGATCGTTCAATCTCAAGATTCCTTCGCAGAGGGGAAGAAATCGCGAAACACGAACCGACGACGTCGTATTATTGTAAACTGAGAGCGGTGGAACTCGCGATGGAGATGCATCCTCGGCCGATAGATTTGATTAAGAAACTGTTGGGAGAGTTGGAGGTGCGCGAGCGTTTCGTCGAGCGAGAAAATCTTTTGAGCAGACCTCGTTCGTTCGTTCGTTCGCTTGCGCTCGAGACTTCTCTGCGTCTAAACCCAAACGCTCTTTCTTTCTCTCTCGTTTTTGACTTTTAGTATTATTGGTTGCCTTAACGTACAGTACTCTTCAAATATTCCAACTACCGAAAACAACAGAAACAAAAGCGAACGAAGAAGATAACCTCGCATCCGTCGATTGATTTTGCGAAAGTGAAGCGATTTGCACTTTCCGTGTACGACCGCGCGGATCAGCGAGACCGACGAAAGATGTTTACGAGAGAGCTCGTGGACGCCTTTGACGCGTCGGCGGCGTTTTTGTATTGCTTGGAGAGCCAAATTTTCACGCCGTATAAAGAGCAAGGGTGCGATTTTAACCAGGATTTACGGCAGAGAGCGGAGTACGCGGAGTGGAGAGCGTACGATGTAGCGGTGGCGTTGAGGAGTGGAAGAGCACCAACTGAAGTAGCGGACGCTTTTGACGACACCGATGGTGGCGGAGAGTTTTTGAACGCCGGAGTAGCCGGGATCAGCTTGGCTGCGGCGGCGCCGCCCCCGCCATTGGATCTTCCCAACGATGTTCCAAAACCAAAAGATAGACCTAACTGTATCGCTCAAGAGAAGAAGAAAGATGAAGAAAATGAGGATGAAGAAGAGGATCAACAACAACACGAACAAGAAGTCGAGCAAGAAAAAGAGGAAGTGGTGAAACAAGAAGAAGAAGAAGAAGTGGTGAAACAAGAAGAAGAAGATCAAGATGTAAAAAATCCAGAAATAGTAGGAAAGAAGAAGAAGAAGAAGAAGAAAGCGGCTGCCAAAAGTGGAGGAAAAGAAGACGATAAAGACAACGATAACGTGGTAAGTTCTCGCATAGCTACCGAAAAAGTATCCTCTGATGAAAAAACACGAGAAACTCCGATGTTTAACGGAGTCACGTCGACGCGGCACGGTAATACCGATTGGATCAAGATCGAGAGTAAGAAGACGTCTCAGAAATTCTGGTTCAATGAAAAGACCAAAGAAAAGAAGTGGGAAGAGCCTACAGACGAATAGATAGATGTCGCAGCTTTATGTAGTTCACCAGAAGACGCGTGTACGTACAAACGGTGTATTATATATATTCGCGACATGTATTGTTTGATCTTTATATTACTTTTTTTTTCCAAGAACGAAGACTCTCTCTCTCTCTTTCGCTCATCTTCCTTCTTCTCCTAATGCGTTTTACTCATCGCACGCTCTTTGACATACAAAGAAAGGTGCGAAGGACTGATGTGATGATTTACAAATAAAAATCTCTCTGTCTACTCTCTCCGCCAACTTCTTTCAACTTTTTCAAAATCTTCGAGAAGTATTCCTCCATGTATTGCTCCAAAGTTGTCGTTTCGCTTTCGTCCATGCCTAAAATTTCGTACGTCTCCGCCATCTTATCGCTGTTAAATTCCACGCCCGAGCTCAAGACTTCCGCAAACGCCAAACGGTCCGAAGCCGCCGATGTCCACTGGAAAAATCTCGTCAAGCCTCTCGTGAATTTCAACAAAAGCACCGGCACTTTGCTCACCTTGGCTTCGTTACCGCCTAACTTTTCGCAAAGTTGAATGACTTGGTTCACCGTGTACGCTTTTGGCCCGGCTAACGTCAACACCTTCCCATTCGCTTCTTCTCTTCTCACCGCTGCCATGGTCATTTGTGCCACGTCTTGCGTGTCCAAGTACGCCGTTTTCGTGTCGTCGTCGGTACCCCACAGAGATTGCTCCTCCAGCACCGGCACGGCGTAGCCCGCAATCAACGGCTGCATAAACCCGCACAGTCTCAACACGACAAAGTTCATCCCACTCGCTTTTAAATACTCCTCAACCGCATACTTCATATTCATCAACGGCACGTCTCTGTACTTTTCGCATTTGTCGATGGAATAAAAGACGTACTTTTGGATGCCCATCGCGGCGGCGATTTGAATCGTATTCTTCTTGGCCTCCCAGTCGATGGCGTACGAGTCCTCCTCCGGTCTCGCCGTGGACGCGTCCACGATCGTGTGAATCCCAACAAACGCAGGCGGTAACGTTTCTGGTTTTGTCAAATCCGCTGAAACCGTGGTCGCTCCCCAATCTCTGAGAAAATCCGCCGGGTTCTGTCTCGGTCTCACCAAACACCTCACGTCGTAGCCTTCGTCCAAAGCTCTTCGAACGACTTGGCGACCTAAAGTCCCCGTGGCACCAATGACCAACATGGACGTCTTTCTGACTGGCGTCCCAGCCGGTGCGATTGGCGTTTCAGACGGTTTAGAAGAAGATTCTTCGCCCTCCGCGCGAACGATAGTGTTGAATCTCACCGCCGCTGCTCTCTGATGATGAGACGATGAGCTGGATGACGTCTTTGATGATTGTCTTCGAGAGGCGTTCATCATCTTAGACGCGCCGGTAAAAAAAGCCGACGTTTGCGGCGCGGTTTGCGTAAAACTCATCATTGTTTGTTATTATTATGGTACCGTATCACGTTCTTTCGTTTGTGTGTGTGTTAATATGTATCTACGTACGAAGAGCAACAGAACGAATAGTTATGAAGAAAGATAAAAAGATTAGTGGATAAAAAAAGCCAAGGTGGCAGAAGCCACCTGTCGCCTGTCTGTCCTCAAAAAAAGGAGAGAAAAAAAAAAGAAAATGAAGGGCTGAAGCGATCTAAGCCCACTCTGGAGAGCCCACTCTGGAGAGTTTTTTTAATTCTTCTTTCTCTCTTCTTTTTCTTTCTTCTTCTCTTGTTTTTCATCCACAGTGCTTTTTAATAAAAGAAAGAAAGCAAGAAAGGAATTACACGCGACGTTTACTACAGTTTAACTGTTGTTTGTGAGTGGTACACGAATAGATTTATACAAAAGTGACTACCGCATCATCATCATCATCTCTGCTATATTTATTATTATATACCACAACCACAATCATTGTTTCAGATTGTGTTCTTTATTGTTTCTTTGTTCTCCTTCGCGTGTGCGAGCAAATTCTTGTTCATTCAGTCTCTCTTCTCCTTTTCGTTTTCCGCGTCCGAGAACGGACGCTCTTCGACCGTTTGCGTTGGCTCTTGAATCGGAGGGGTCGTCGCTTCTTCGTCTCCTTCTATCGTCTTCGCTTCAACGGTTTTTGCAACAATGGTTGGCCTTTGTATCAGTGGTTGGGCTGGTACTCTCGGCGCAACGGGTGCTGTCTTCGTCGTCTTCGGCGGTACCTCCCTCACCGCCTGTTTTTCTTCTTCTTCTATTTCTTCTTCCGTCATGCCTTCGAACGGGTTAATCAAAGGCGGTTGTTGCTGACGTTGGTTCAACGCGTTCAACATTCTACTCAACGCTTCCACAGAGTCTCCTTCGTTCGGCGCCTCCTCCGCAGCTTTCATTTGCACTTTAATCAAGTTTATCAACATTTCAGTTTGCTGCTGTTGAGCGCGTTCGGCTTCCATCATCGTCTTTGTCCAAGCCGGGGTGATCGGCACCGGTGGAGGGACACTACTATCCTTCTCCGTCGATGTCACCGCTGGTACGCCGCCATTCTTCACGCGCAAAAATTCCGCGACGTTCTTGTCGTAGATAGATCTGAGCTGCTTGAAAACTCCGTCTTGCGCCGCATGGCGTTTGATCGCTTTCATTACCATTTCCATATCGACGACTGTCTTCTTTGGAGCGTCAGAGGGGAGAACATTGCTATCGATGTTATTGATACGCACATCAGAACCCGGTATTTCGTCAGAACTATCATCTTTGATCCCCAACTCGCGCGCGCGTTTGACATTCACATCGGCGAGCTCTAACATGGCTTTGGTATACGCCACCTGCTTCGGCGCCCCGAGATTTTTCGAAACGTTTTCCAACTGCTTACTGTAACCATCGCTTTGAGGTAAATCATTTTGAAAGCCTGCTTGCAGAATATTTTGTTGAGCCGTGTCGAACGACCGCATCGTCGTTTGTAGCGCGTGTGGTTGCGGTTGCGGTTGAAGAATCGCTCGCTGGGACTGCTCCGGCATCTGCTGCGGCGGTAACTGTTGCTGAACTTGCGTAATGATAGATGGAAGACCCGCGCGATGTTGCATAAGTTCTTGTTGAACGCGAGCTTGCACCAACATTTCAATGCGTTGTTGTTCGTCGAGCGCGCTCAGGTTCGGATTGCCGACGTTCGTAGGGAGCGTATGAATAACAGGAGGAGGAGGTAGCTTCACAACCGGCGCCGCATCGATACCGAAGTAATTTGGACTCGGAATTGACGCTGCTACGGCCATCATATCGGCGTTCGCACGTGTGGCGCCATCTTTCACCGCTTGCAAGTGGTTATTGTTTCGTAACTTGGCGAGCTTTTGCTGCATTTGCATCTCGAGCAACTTTTGCACGTACAGCGCCGGAGGCGTTGGCCTTTTCGTCTTTTTCGGCTTCACCTCTTCTTCTTTCCTTCTAAGAAAAGCCCCGGGATTTTCGCGCGCTTGCTCGAGGGCTTCTGAATAGGCGCGAGCCGAGTTTTCGTGCATGCCGTCCTCGTTGATCTGCATTGAACCGTCATTCGACGACATCGATACGGTTTGTCGTTTTTCCCTCTCTCGCTCTTCTTGTAATATTTGAAGTTGAAGACGGTCTTCTTCAGCCTTTTTCGCGCGCTTCAACTCCTCTTTGAGCATCGCGTTCGCTCGCGCCCAGTCTTGTTGCTGCAACCGCTGTGTGTCGTTACTCACATTCGCCGCATGCGCGAGCTTCAACAAACCATCCATAGCCCCAATGTCACTGTGCATCGCTTGAGTTTCCTGTTTCTTCTTCATGAGCGCTTTCTCAAATTCTGGGCTGATCTTATCCGCTGGGCGTCTCTCTTTGTATGCTCTCGTCGATGCGTGTAACTTTTTCGGTTGCTGGTGAAGCTGCTGCTGCTGGAGTTGGAAATATTGCTGTTGTCTTCGCTGGAAATCTTGCTTTTTCGCGAGCTGCTCCGGCGACTGCAAGGCGGCGCGCTTCTTCGCTGCCGACCTGGATCTACTGTCAGCGTTCGACTTTGCTCTCTTATTATCGTACGAAAACATCGTTGGGAGCGAATCGTTCAGATCGTTGATGTTACGCATGCGCTTCGTTCCTCGATCGTCGTTACTATATGGATGCTTATGCTCTCGGGCATCCGCCGGAGGTGGAGGAGGAACGAATTCCGGAACAGGAGGAGGCTTATACTTCAGACACGCATCTTTGCCGCTGATGAGAGCCTCAAAGTCTGACGGCGTGTCCGGAATTCTCGGCGCGTGTTGCAATATCTTCATAACTAACGCTTTTTGCCGCTCTTTTTGAACCAGAAGCTGCGTCGCCTTCAAAATCGTTTGATAGTGTTCCAGCTGTCCTGCCGGACTTTTCGTCGCTCCGTAATTGAAGTAATTTTTATTATTATTATTATTATTATTATTATTGTAGACGGATTGATTACCGCTGCTCTTCTTTGCGTTCATTCTAGCAGGTGGTCGATCGGTATTGGCATGTTCTTCGACGGTCTTCTTTCTCCCTTTGCAGCTCTTCAAAACGTTCTCGATAGTTTCGCGATACTTCCGGCTCAACTCTTCCCGTTCTTGCGCCTCAAGCAACGAGGTGAGTTTCGTCTCCCCCCCGCGTTTACCCACTCTCGCATTGTACACAGCCATCGCATCTTTCTGAAGCTTTTGCATTTCGTTCAAGTTTTCATCGTCATCCTCATCGTCGTTTTTGTCCTTCGCCTTGTCATCTTCCGCGTTGCCGAGAAGGCGCTCTCGCGCTCGCGCTTCTTCATCATCATCTTCATCTTCTGCTGCTGCTCGGGGTCGTTTTTCTCCACTTTCCGGCTCTTTCTTCTCCTGTATCGCCGTCGTCGTTAAAGCACTTCTCGTCTTCTCGTCTTCTTCTTCTTCTTTCTCTTCTTTGTTTTTGTCCTCCTCGTCGTTTTCTCCGTCGCTCTTTTTGTTTTTCTGCCCTTTCTCTTCTTCTTCTTTATTTAAAACAAAAGAGCCCCCGTTTCCTCCTATTCTTTTTTGAGCCTCCTCGTGAGGAAGGGCAACCTGACCCTGATTTTGTTCTTGTTGTTCTTGTTGTTGTTGCATTTCCCTCCTCTTTTCTTCTTCTTTGTCTTCTTCTTTGACGACGTTCTCGGCGGCGATCTCTTTTTCCCCCACCATCACCACATCTTCCTCCTTTTCCTCGCTCTTCTTGTTCTTCTTCTTCTTCTTCTTCTTTGTGTTCGTGTCTTCTTTTTTCAAAGAAGAAACAACTAATTTTTCTTCCCCCGCGTTCTCTTCTTCCACCCCACCTGTGTCTCCTCCTTTTTCTTTTTCTTTTTCTTCCGCTCGAGGAACGACGAGCGGGTTTTTCGCGCTCGTCATCCTCTTCACGCTCACCGTCCACTCCTGGAAGTCTTTGACCCTCAGAGTCAATCTCGAATCGCCTTTCTTCAAATTCAACTGCCACGGCTTCGTGCTCTCCAACTTATCCAAGCGTTCGTGCACGCTCAAAGGGCAACTCGACCAAAAGAGCTGCGGGACGGACACATTTCTTTTCCCACCGCCCGTTCCAAACGTCGAAGAAATCGTCGTTTTCGTCGTCGCATTGATGAGATCTTCCTTGTCGCGACTCTTCCGTCGTTCCAAGCACCTCTCCAAGAACTGCTCCACGGTTTCGTTCACGAACACGGTGGCGTTTTGGACCACTCGCGTCGCTCTTCGCGTTTGAGCGTTGTTAGTATTCGTCGTCGTCGGGAGAGACGTTGAAGAAGGTCCAGATGAAGATCTTCGCACTCTCGTTTCTCTTTTCTCATAATTACGTTCGTCGTTAGTGGTATTCGCGTGTGTATTACTGTTATTATTTTGTCCGCCGCCGCCGCCGCGGAAGGAGCTCCCGTCGTCGACGATTTCGACGATGACGGTACCCGCGACGACGGACGTGCTGTTCGACATAATAATAAACTTTTTCTGCCGCGCGCGCCGTTTGTGTGTGTGTTTAAACTGCGGACGTGTGGTTCCTTTTGTCCTTTTTTGTCCTCCTTACAAAAAGTAAGCAGGATAATCCCAAAGAGGCAATTTAGGGTATTATTTAGGGTTGCAAATAAATAAATAAATATCAGAGAAGAGAAAACCTTGTGTTTAATAATCCGAGTCAGCTTTTTGACTTTGAAAAAAAAGTGTCACAACGTCATTCAGACATCGCGCGCGCGATCTTTGTCTTACAAAAACCTTTCAAAAGCACTCTTTTACACAGCGACAGAAGAATCAACATGTTGCGACACGCGTCTGTTACTACCACGCGGAGACGCTCGTTTGACGCCGTCGTGAACGCAGCGCGAGCGGTACGTGTATAGTAACAGACATTTTCGTATCAACTCGCTTTTTCCATTTTGTGAGACGACGAGTCACAATTATTATTTTGAGAAAAACCTCGCGGGTTGTCGTTGGTTTTGAACGCTCACTTCTCTCTCTTTCCTCCTTTTTAAACGAACAGGCGTACACTTCGAGCACGAACCAAACGCTTTCGAAATCATTCTCCATGTTCGATGCGAAATACTCGGACGAAATGCCGTTAGGAAACGTGGCGAAAACAATTGGCACTTCGTTCGGTCCCGCCCTCGATGCGATCGAACAAGAGTACTCTCGCCGAGGTAAATTACAACAACAAGAACAACAGAAAACAACACAGCAGAATGGAGATATATACGTCCCAAAAATCCCACACGCGTTACCAATCAGTCGGATGGCTAAAGACAACGCCTTTTTACGAGACGTTTTGATTTACGACGAGAAGAAGAAAGTGAAACCGCGGTTGAGTTGGTACGATCCGTACGACAAGACCTGGGTGCCGAATAACTGGTTTCAAGACGGTCTAGCCGCGGATATGAAGTATTATTTCGGGGGCGCAAATACGAGCGAGGCGAGCGATGCGGCCGTGAATGGACGGACGTGAACGTAAGAAAATGTTGTACCTTTCAAAGGAAACGCGCGAGTAGTTTGCGCGACGCCAAAATAAATATCTCTTCTCCAGTTTCGGTGAGCGCTCCTCGAGGAGTGCCACTTCCGAAAATATAAAGAAGAAGCCCGCAAAAGAAAGAAAGTAATAAGAAAATCACGAAAAACACACGCGCTCTCTGTGTTGTATACTACCATCCAGGAATAAAGAGAATATAGCGCTACATCTACTACTACTAATACATATTGAAATGAAAGAACGAACTCATTCTTTCTTGTACGAATTAAAGAGTTCCCCCCTATAATACGCCTTTTCAAGAGAAAAGTCCAAAAAATCACAAGTCAGATTTCTTCTTCAATTCTTCTTTGAAACAAGTACACCACAATTCATAAGGAAAGCACGCGCATATTTTACCGGTAGTACTTTATACATTTAATAAAGTTAATATGTTCGCTTTTCATTCCTCCTCTGCGCTCTTCTTCTTACCGGTTTTGTCATCGCGCACCACCATCACGGCTTCCCAAAGAGCGCGCGATCAAAAGCAAAATCAAACTCGACGATCCTTCGTAACGAACGCGCAAAAATCAGAACAACAACAAAGAAAAGTGGATGATGATTACAACATAGAAGCTGGAATTGAACCGTGTTTAGTCGGGTACGTGGACAAGGACACGAACGGCGTGGAGATGTATTGCTGTGAACAACCAGACGGGAGCATGGAGTGCCGGACGATGACGCCTTCTCACGAAGAGTGCGAGATATTTGACGAGAACGGAGACGTAAAGGTTGATTGTAGCCCAAACTTATCGGTCGAGCAGAAGTAAAAGCAGCGCGATCACGAACATCATCACGTATTGTATTTAAAAACAATAAAATATATGTATACAACAGCAAAAAACTTTATCCGCTATAAATAGTCATCGCTCGCCGGTCTTCGCCTTCGACTCGAAGAAGAAGAGGAAGAAGGTTCGTCCAAGCGCCTACTCGCGCTCGCTCTTCGCTCGCGAGGCGCACCTGAGATTTCCTCGTACTCGTACGGTCTGTCGACTGGATCTAAGTACGCATCAAACTGAGGTCGCGAGCCTCGTTTACCATCGGCATCCATTCGTTCGTACGATTGCGTCGGACGCATGAGCGGGATGCCTTCTTTCCTTCTCTCCCGTTGTTGTTGTCGTTGCGGTTCTCTCCTTCGACTTTGTTGTTGTTGCTGCTCTCTTTGTCTTCGTCTTCTTTGCTCGTACCGAATCATTTCCTCTTCTTCGTATTCGTCGTAATAGGAAGTCGTTCTTCTCCCCACACCTCTCCTGCTCGATTCGTTGTTGTAATACGGATCTTGTAAAAATGCTTCTTCTTCTTCCCACGGCGTACCGGCTAACTCCAACCTCTGTAACAAACTCACAGAAAGTTGTTCGACTCTTTGTTCGCATCCGTCTTCAACCAGAATCCGTTCGCGACCGGCATCGATCACCTCTCTCACATCGACTGCATAGGTAGAGATAACATCGTCTGGAATAGCCGATATCCCCCACGCGTCGACGATGAGTCGTTTGACAGAGCCGTCTTCTGGATCGAACTCGTAGTCTCGCACGCGTCCGATAAAGGCCCCAGCCTCGGTAATCACGTCGCAACCAATCAATGGACTCAAATTATACGATGACCATCGTCTTTCGACTGCATTTTCATCGTGGACTAACACAACGTCGCCGACTTGTCGCAAAGCGGATAATTTCACGTGATCTACGCCACCGGTTAACGCGTTTTGTCGAATCGCCAACGCTTCGACTGTCCAGTTTTCGGCGTCCACCCACATTTGCGAACACTGGCCTAAACGGACTCCGGAGGTTCTGGTGACAACTTCTTTACCCATCAACTGTGAACGCGTTAATGTGAACACGTCACTGCTGTTGTTATTGTTGATTGGTTGTTGTTTACTTTTTCTTCGACCACCGGAAGATGACGAAGAAGACGCGTCGTTTCTCACTCGTCGTTCTCTCGTCGTCGTCATCTCTTCGCCTTCACGCGCAGAAGACGATGGCCTTCTCCTTCTCGCGGTCGTCGTCCTCGTCCTCGTCGCTCGTCGTTCTCTCTCTCGACGTTCGAGTTCTTCCAACCCTCTCCTCGTTCTCGGCGGTCTCTCTTCCTCGAGTGGATAAAAATCTTCCTCTTCTTCGAATCTCATCTGTTTTATCTCTGGAGCAACTGCAGCAGCAGCAGCAGCAGCAGCAGGTCGTCGTTCCTCTTCAGTTTGCGCTCTGGAAACTTCTCGCATGGCGCCATCGATTTCTTCGTTCAAAGCTTGTCTCAACCTCTCTCGAGAAGACAAAGAAGCCCCTCTTTGGTTGCTGCTTTTTTCGTCGTCGTTTACGTCTGAATCGTCACCAACTTCTGCCGCCGACGTCGTTGCCTTCCCGAGAGAAGAATTCCCGCCGTCGTCCAATTCAGATTGCGCGACGAGACCAATTCCTCTCAACTGCGCTCTTTTTTTGAGAGCAGCGCGAGCAGCAGGCGCTGCCTTCGTCGGGGCAAAATTCTTGATGAGAGTTGGTCGGTGGAACGCAGCGGCAGCAGCGCGCGAACACGTCGTCGTCGTCGTCGTCGTGCTCATTTTCTTCAATAAATTGGTGAGAGGTTAAAGAGAGCAACAAAAAGACTGACGACACGAGAAGGAAAAATTTTTTTCTTTTTTCAAGCGAAAAGGACGACGACTGTAACGCTTGTTTTTCTTTTCTGATGTTATAAAATAAAAAGAAAACACATGCGAGACAACGACACAAAAACGTTCTTCTTCCCTCTCATTCGTTGCGTGAGAAGATATACACATAAAAAATGGCGTGCGTCCAACCACTGGGACTTCCTTTGCAAGACATCGTCGGGACTGGGTTCGAACACGAAGGCACGGAGAGAAATCGTTTGGCGAAACAAGGATGGAAAGAAGGCGATCTCGGGAAGGGTGATTTTAACGTCGAGAATGAATTCGAGAAGGAAATGAACCCGGTGGTTATCGATTACGACGGCGATGATGATAACGATAAAAGCGTTAAAGACAAAGACGCGGTTTTTTCGACGAACGCGTTCGATTTGAAAACCTACTTGGAAGAAACGTTCGAGGTGAAGATCAAAAGGGTTTTTCAACCGTCCCAAGAACGTTTTTGTTTCGTGACGTTCGAGAGCAACGCGGACGCGAGGAAGATGTGCGAGAAGAAAACGATCGAGCTGAAAGAGAAAGAAGAGACGTTAAAGGTGAAAGTGCACGCGGCGAAATATGCCAACGCGAAAGTTCAAAAGTGGCGCTTAAAAGTCCGCGAGGCGAAGGCGATGGATGTTCTCAAGCAAAAAGAACCAAAAAGTGAAACCGGCGAAAGTTTAGGCGCGAACGCCTTCGCCGCCGAGGAGGAGTTGAACTAACTGAACGCGCAGCATTTCAAAGAAGAGGAGAAGAGAGAGGATTCAACAACACGATTCAATCAAAAACTTATTTATTTATTTATTTACTTATAATAATGATGCGAGGACGCCGATGTTTATGACGAGCGTTCTACGTATGATCTCTTTCTCTCTCTCAACTTTCAACTTTTTCGTCCCTCCGTTTTGTTTTTTTCCTTCTTTTCTGCGTGATTTTGCTCATCTCTCGTCGTTCGGTTTGTTGTTTGGTGATTTACGTAATGGCCGTCTAAAAACTTGTGGCTCTGGACGAGAGCAGAAAAATAAGAAAAAAATCCAAAAAAACGGTGACGACATCCCATCCTCATTTCCATTCGTGCGTCGCACATCTTCTTCTCACGAACACACACTCACACACACACGCTCGACACGAGATGATGTATTCTTCCTTGTCTTCTTCTTCTGTTCTCGCGATGACGAATTCCACGACGACGACAAAAACGACTCCGCCGTTCGCGTCGACGAGGCGAGTCAAAGCAGCCGCTCAAAAGTGGGCGAAAAACACAACGGCGGCACCTTCGTGGAAGAGGAGTAATCCATTAACGACGACGACGCGCGCGAGAGCGAATGCCTTTGAAATGGGCGTAACGAGTGGTTTGAAAAGAGCATCCAATTTTCGATTAAACGCCGTGGACACGGAAGCACCTTCGTCGTCGTCGTCGTCAAACAAAATTGAAACGCCGTTCGGGACGATTGATTTACCGCAGTTGCCAGAGTTACCGAAATTTGAGCTGCCAAATGCGTCTTCTTCCTCTTCCTCTTCTTCGTCTTCGTCTTCTTCGCAACAACAAGACGCCATCGCGCAAATCGCGCGACAGTTTGCGAAAACCATGGAAGATTCCATCCCGAAAGACGTTCAAAAGAACGTCTTCAGAGCGCAATATACCGCCGCTGTATCGGCGCGATTCTTGTTCTTTTTAACGAACGGGGTTGTCGCTTCCAGAGGCGGGTCTCGAGCGGACGTCGACGGCGTCGGCGTGGCGAGCGCCGTGGCGAAGATTTTGTTGGAAGAAAATAACATCGACACGAAACCGTTTGAAGATACGATTCGACCAATGGTCAGAGCTGCGGATGCAAACTTAACCACAGCCGGTAACTCCCCGGAAAAAGAATCCGAAGGCATGACGGAAGAAGCGGCGAGAGACGTTTCTGCGTTTCTCGAGGCGCACATGTCCGCTATTTTGAGCGTGTTCAGAGAAGAAATGGAACTCATCGAAAACGAAGAGTACAAGTTTCCGTACGATATGAACCCGGTTACCGCGCCGTCCTACCAAACGAACTTATTGCAAGTGTTGAGAATTTCCAGAGACAACATTCGCGATCAACAACAAAAAGTGCAACCGAGAAGGCAACGCAAAGACGGCGGGCAAGATCTTTTGAGCACGTTTGAAATCGACGAGAAAAGGTACCCGAAGTACTACGCGCAAAACTTCCACTACCAGACCGACGGGTGGTTGTCCAACGAGTCCGCGAGATTGTACGATTTCCAAGTCGAGACTTTGTTTTTAGGCTCCGCGGATGCCATGAGACGACGATGCTTGCCGCACTTAAACAAGTACTTGAAGTCGCAAAGGAAAAACGCAAAGTTGTTGGACGTGGCCACGGGCACCGGGCGATTCCTCACGTTTGTCAGAGACAACAACCCGGAATTGGAGTGCACGGCGCAAGATTTGAGTCCGTTTTATTTAGCAAAAACGAGAGACAACCACAAAGCGTTCGACAAGAACGGCGGCAAGTTGACGCTTTTAGAAGCCAACGCGGAAGATATGAGCACTCTTGAGGACGGCTCGTTCGATGCGGTCACGTGCGTGTACTTGTTCCACGAATTGCCGCCAGAGGCGCAAAAGAACGTCGTCAAAGAAATGTCGAGAGTTTTGAAACCGGGTGGTAAGTTGTTCTTCGTCGACTCGGCGCAAAGAGGCGACGGGAAGAGAATGAACATGGAAAAAGAAATCGACCAAGCGTTGGAGAACTTTCCAGTTTTTAGCCACGAACCGTACTACCGCGCGTATTCCGAGTTGGACTTGAAGAACTTGTTTAAAGAAGTTGGCGGGTTAGACTGTGAAGCCGAAGAGTTGGCGTGGGTTTCAAAGACTTTGGTGTTCCAAAAGCCCGGCGGAGATGAAAGCTCGGCGATGAACGGCGCGAGCGTCACGGAGTTGAGAGACGACGACGAGGATGTCGACGAGAGCGTCTTAGCCGCGGCGAACGAGTTGAAAGCCGAGATGAGAAACTCAACCGTCGCCCCAGTCGTTGAAGAAATGGAGCAGAAACCAGCGGTGGAGGAAATCACCTGGGCCGGCGAGGCGTCAACCAAGGAAATTTTCGAACAAGTCACTCCGGAAGTCATTGAAGAAAAAGAGGATGAACAAAACTAAATCTCTCCTCTTCATCATCATCCGCGTGCGAGCGCTATTATATACTATTTAAATTAATACACACACATACACTGTAATCTAATCTTATAACCACATCTATATTACTATCAATCTAAACTACGCCATCTACTCACTTACTTTGTTCTTTACGCGTTCGAAAACATCTTCGCGACGTGAAAATCAGAAAAGTGCAACACAAACGCGCACAACAAAAACGTGCCCACGTAATTCTCAATCCTCAAGTACGATTTGGAGTTATCTTGCGTCCCGTAACCTCGTTCGTTATCGAAAAAATCGTTATCATCGTCGTCGTCGCTATTACTATTATATCCTCTCGATTCCGCCGCCTCTGAAATCGCCTTTGCGTTTGCAAACAACGAATCCATCAATCTCGCCAACAATTGCATGAACACGTCGATGGACCCTCGAAATCCTAAATTCTTCCAATCTAAACCTCTAGAAGCTAACCCTAAGCTTAAATTCCTCGTCTCCTCGAACACGATCGATGTAAATCTTAAAGCCAACAACAACGTGAACACAATCTCGTCCGTTTCAACTTTAAATACCTTCTTCAACGGCGTCAAGTACCAGCGCATGGCAAACGCCAACGATTCCGGCGTCGTAGTGCACAACGCCATGTGCGCCGACTGCAACGCCGTAAATGTCACGCACGCCGCGTTCGTCGCAATCGTCACGCCTCTCCTCGTCACGTGAATCGGTCCAAAATTCAAAATTGCGTACTTATAACTCGTCAACAAAGCTATGCCCTCCACGTTCTCCAACCCTTCCAACGCTGCCGCCGGTTCTCTCGGTTGCGTCAAGAGCGGCACCCCGTCGCTCCCGATCGCCGCAAACACGAACAAAGCCAGCGCTAACACGCCTAAATTCCTCGTGTGTGACCCCCACACTTTCCTCGGTAAACTCGTCGCCGAAGCCAAGACGAGAAAAAGACACACGCACACTCTCTCCACCGGTTCGTTCGCCATAGACGGACACAAAAGTAACGCCACCAACCACGCCTGTTTCAGTCTCGAATCCAACTTGTGTAAATACGAGGTTGGAGAGGCCACGTATTGCCCGATTGGCACCGTTGGAAGCTCGAGAAATCTCGTCAAAACTTTCTGTTGCATCGATGGTGTGTTGTTTTTGTTGTTTTTGTCGTTCGAATCGTTTTTGTCGTCGTAAAATACTCCTCCCGCTTTCGACGGTGGTGGCGATGATGTCCTCCGCCTTCGCCTCTTCCTCCCCTTTGAAGCAGCCAAAGTGTGTTGTTTTCGGGGTCGTTGGAAAAGGAAACGCGACGATAAAGACGACGATTTCGTCGACGACGACGACAAAGAAGAAGAAGAAGAAGAACAAAAAGAAGAAGAAGAAACTCTGCCTCTCACCATTTTCATCGGTGTTGTTGTGTGCGCGCGCATCATCATCGTCGTCAAAGTCGATTTTTTGATGATGATGATGATGATGAGAGACGTTTTAGGCAACAGAACTTTTCTCTTCTTCTCGACAGACAGAAGAAAACCTCTCTCTCTCTCTCTCGAGTTTTTCATGTGTTTTCTCCTCCCAGACAGCAGAAGAATTTTCAAGAAGAAGACCAAAAAAAAAAAACCTCATCTGCCAGAATGCAAAAAAGAAATTTAGAGGTCCCCCCACATAAAAACAATTCGGATTAAGAAAAAAAAGATGATGTCCTCTCACAATCATCATTTGTTGAAAGAACGCGCACTTCTTGCTTGGTGTGAATAAAGAGATGCATCGTCATCATCATCGTCATCATCATCATCCGTAAAAGAAAAGAGAGGTTGTCTTGAAAGTGTTCTTCTCGTTTTAATTAAGAAAAATTTGATGAGGCAGAAGTCGAAGAACCCGAAACGTTGTTTTGTGGCGTACGATTTCCAGTACCCCGGAAAAAAACGATCCCGAACACCACCACTCGAAGAAGAAGACAACAAAGAAGACAAAGAAGAAAGAGCGGGAAAGAACGAAGACGGGTGCGACCGAGATGAAAATGAACTCGAACGACGACGGAAACTCTCTAAAATGGGCGCGGAGATGTTGTTGTTGTCCTCGTCCGTGCTCGAAGAGGAAAATCTCGGCGCGGTTCCCTCCTCAGACGGTGACGTTGAAGACGACGCGAACAAACTGTCGAGGGAAGAGGAGGAGCCTCCTCCTCGACTAAAACCGAAAGTAGAAGGAATAAGACAGAATAATAATGATGCTGATAATAATGATAATAACATTGATGATACTAATAATACGGAGATCAAGTTGATGATTGCGCTCCAGCGCTCGATTTTATTGGCGTGCACCGAATTACCGGACGCGCAAACTGCAACCGCAGAAGCGAGGAACGCGTTCTTACAAATGCCTTTGATGAATTCGCTCGCGCTCGCGCTTGGGAGCGACGCGAAAAGTTCTTTTCAAGGTGTTAGTATGGATAAAATCACTAATCACGATGTGTTGCAATGCGTGTTCGTAGCAGCTGGCGAGTGCAAAGGAGAAAAAAAGAGAGCGACGAAGAGGAATACTAAAAAAGACGCGCCCGAGTTGGTGAACCTTCCGACGAGGTATGTCGGACCGCACGTCGGGGAAAAATGCTGTCGGTCGTGTTGGTATCGCATCTATCGCATGACGAATACACTCTCACTCCCGTTCTCGTGCGATATATGTGCGGAAACTTTCAAGAAGGAACATCTTTTAACAGCGCACGTTCGTGTCGAACACGAAGGGAAGCAAGCGTATTTATGCCCGGTTCCAAAATGCGGGAAAGAATTTTCTCGTCGCACGGATTTGAAAAAGCACGGATTAGTGCACACGGGAGAAAGACCTTACGCGTGCGCGTATTGCGACCAACGATTTATTTCCTCGAGCAATTTGAATAAGCACGAACGACAGCACACCGGGTTTAAACCGTACTCGTGTCGCGTGTGTTTGAGAAAGTTTAGTCGTTCGCTCGGGTTACGAAACCACGTGCAACAGCAGCACTTGAAAGATACGAGTTGGTCCTCGAGTAAAGTAGCAGTAGCAGAAGAAAAAGAAAAAGAAGAAGTAGAAACCGCGTCGATTAAAAGAAAGAAAGGAAAGAAAAATTGGGGGGACAAAACGACCGCGTATACCGCTCCAATCTACGTCCTCCGCCCGCAGGGCGAAACCACCAACTTGAATAAAAACATCAATAAAAAGGCACCGCTTTCGGAATCCGAGAACTCTTTAGAGCTTTATTTGAATACACTCGCAAAGGAGAAGGAGACCAAGAAATGCGAGAATCATTTAAACGACGACGACGACGACGAGTCGTCATCATAGAAGTCATCGTATTGCGTAAATAAAATTTAAGAACAACGAAAACTTTTAACCACAACACCACATTAAAATAACGAACTTTACGTTGTTGTTGTTGTTGTTCGGAAGTCATCATGTCCAATAACAACAACAACAACAACAATACAAAACCAGGTCTAGCGAAAGACGACGAGGACGTCCGCGTGCAATCCACCAACGACGAGGCGACCGTTGCCCGAGCGTGCGTATCGTTTTTTTTCGTTCTTAGGATTCTTTCTCTCTAACATACATATGAAATTTCTTTCTTTCTTTCTTTCTTTCTTTCAGTTCGTGCGCATCCGTCGGCCACATACCGAACGACCCGTACTCCGTTCTGTTTGTTAACAGGACAAAAGTTCGGAGAAACGAACCGCTGCACAATTTAGGCACGTTTTATAGAGTCGCGCACGTGAGGAAAGCGATCGAGATGTTTTTGATGAGCGATGATGATGATGATGATGATGATGATGATGCAGAAGAAGAAGATACGGTGAAATACGCGAAACAGGTGATTAATTTAGGATCCGGGTACGACACGAGCTGGTGGTGTTTAGTTGGCAACAACGCGTCGTCGAGAGATGGAAAAGAAGAAAGTACTAAACGTAGTAGAGTGAAATGGTACGACGTGGATTTCGCGGAAGTGACTCGACGGAAGATTAAAACGATCGAGAAACACGAGGCGCTTCGGGAACCGTTGGGGGTGTATCACTTCGAACGAGATGGTTCGGAGCTACGGTCGACGAGTGGGTATAATCTAGTCAGTGCGGATTTGAGAGACGCGGAGGAAATCAAGGAGATATTGACGGAAGCGCGAGTGGATTGGCAGTTGCCGACGTTGTTCGTGACCGAGGTGGCGTTGTCCTATTTGAACGGAGAAAAGTGCGAGAAGGCGTTGAGGATGTGCGCGACGTTCAACGGAGAGAGTAGCAATAGTAATAATGGTAGTAAAGATAGGAATACAGGAGTAGCAAACAGGGCGATCGTGTCGTACGAAGCGATGCGATTAAACGACGAGTTTGGTCGTCGCATGTGCAGAAACGTGAGAGAGCAACGCGGGACGCCGTTTTTAGCCTTGGAGGAAGAAAATGGCAGCCGCGTCGATTGCGCTTCGGTGGAAGCGATGTTCTTGAGATGTGGATTTGATTCGGTTAAATGCAGAAAGATGACCGAGTGTCAGGACGTGCTGTTGAGCAGAGAAGAAATATATCGCGCGGAGCGTTTGGAAATGCTCGACGAACGAGAGGAGTTTAATTTGATTCAATCGCATTACGGAGTGAGCGTCGCCGTTCGGGGAGACTATTTCGCGCGAAAGTATCGGCGTTGGTTGATGCATTCCTCGTAATTTTTAGTCTTTTTTTGTGCAAAAACACATTTTAAAGAATAATAACTTTTTAAATTATCCAAACATTCCTTTAGTCTGCCTTACGTGATGCGTCGGACGACGATAACGATACAGACGATACACTCGTAACGAAGGAAACTCTTCTGTGTTCTTTCTCTCGCGCGCGCTCGTAAAGGAGAAGAATGATGGAAGACACAAAAGAGAGAGAGGAATTTTACGACGACGAAGAAAAGATGGATGACAAAGAAGAACAAAAGTGGTCGGGCATGATACCGATTTCCATTTCCATGCGACCGGAAGAGGTGTGCTCGATCGACCATCCAGAACCGTATTTCGTTCTCGTCCCGAGATTCGCGCGTTTGACGGCGTTTCACGGATGGTTCGAGAACGGGGACATTGGCCGGTATTTTCAACAGTTTCGGTTGATGAGTGATTCTTCTTCTTCTTCGTCGCAGGCGTCGGCGTCGGCGTCGGTTTTGATGAATACTGCTGAGAACACGAAGAGCGGTGGTGGTGGTGGTGGTGG
>Ga0209630_10000174_pt1 | contig 72850 bp, 74 predicted proteins | sample COG_01_FD_184745 | JGI IMG/M metagenome (GOLD analysis project Ga0209630, IMG submission 184745) | Pelagic Microbial community sample from North Sea - COGITO 998_met_01 (SPAdes) (version 2) | ecosystem: Environmental > Aquatic > Marine > Neritic zone/Coastal water | place: Helgoland, sampling...
CTAAGTATGGAAGAGATAACTGCTGAAAGCATCTAAGCGGGAAACTCACCTCAAAACTAGTTCTTCCTATAGAGCCGTGGTAGACCACCACGTTGATAGGCTGGATGTGGAAGCGCAGTAATGCGTGCAGCTGACCAGTACTAATAGCTCAATTGGCTTGATTTATGCACTGAAAAAAATTTTTATAAAAATATTGATACATTTTTTAAAATTATATTTCTTATTATTATAGGTGAACTTATAATAACTATACTTCAATTTATTAAATTTATAAAATGCACATTAAATAAAACAATGTATCGATTATTTTAAAATCTTATCAAACTTTATTTGTTTAAAACTTTTAAGGTTAATATCATTTCTTGTTTTATTAATTAGTGATGAATTATTTATAAGTTTATCTATTTCAGTCTTTTTTTGACAATGGCGTGATTTTTTAATTAAGTATCTTAAAGATATTCTAAATTCATCCTTTTTTCTTTGTGGCTGCGTTCCATGAAGAGTTAAGCTCGTCCAAATATATGCTGTACCCTTTTTTCCAAGCAATTTTTTTTTTTTAAATCTTTCTAATTTTCTTAAATTTTTACCATATTTAAGGTAGTAGCTGTTATTACTATCTTTAATTGCATGAGGGAAAGTTGTTGCTCCATAAATGTGACTTTTTTCTATAACATTTAATGGAGACATTCTTGAAGTTGTATCATTTAAATAAATATATAATGTTATAAAATCACTTGATTCTTTAGGAAAATCAATTTGATCCATATGATAATCAATTCCTCTAAAATAAGTTACATCACGGTATTTCTTTTTGATATAAGGGCCTAAATTTGCAGCTAATGAATTTTTTACTTTTTGTTTCAGCCAACTAGGTATCCAATCCTCTGGTACAGCTACCACAAATTTCTTTAATAATATATCATAATCATCACCAAGAATTTTATTAAGAGTTTTTTTAATTTCTTTATTATTTTCAATAAATTTTAAATCAAATTTTTCAGCAAGGTTAAATTTACCTTTCCCTGGATTTGTTTTTTTATATTGTGGGTTTTTTAAAAAATTTTTTTTAGTTTTAAAAAGGTTTATTCCCCATAATCTGCTATTTAATATCTTTTTGTATAATTTGTTACATTTGTTTTTGTTAAGAACTTCCTTAAATTCTATTATACCTTTATTTCTGAATATTTTGATTTTTTTATCTGCAGGTAAGTCCATTTAGTTGCTCAACAATATTATATTTAAATAATAACAATTTATTTTTATTAAAGTTTAAAGTTATTTTGATATTATCTGAAATATATCTTTTTCACCAATTTTAATAGGGTTATTTCCAAGTCTCAACAAATTAATTCCTTTAATTATTTTGTCTGAATTTTGTTTGATATTTATATTAAGAATACCAAGATTATCTTCTAATTCTGCTTGTTTTTTAAGCAATGTTATCTTTGAATTAAAATCATCTATATTTTTGACACTAAATAAATTAAAAATTAAATCAAATCTTTTTCTGAGATCAAAAAAAGTCTCTGATCTTTCCAAATTATCATAATTGAACTTAAAAAAACTTTCAAAAAATAATCCAACAGCATGACCATGACTAATGTTAAATAAAGAAGTGAAAGGATAAGATGCTGCATGGGGAGCAGTGGTTTTGGATATACTAATTGCTTTTCCTGCCAAGTTAGAGGCGATACTCATTTCAGTAGCATTTTTTAAATTAGGATCATTTAAAAACGGAATGTAACTCTTAATAGATACTCTTAAAGATTTAGAAGCATACTCTACACTTTGATTGTTAGATTTTTTAGAAACTAAAGACTCTATGGCTTGAGCAATTGCATCAAAACCAGCTGATGCTTTTATTTTATTGGGTGCCGACATTAAAAACTCAGGTATTAAAAAAAAATTATCTGGCAATAAAAGTTCACTTTCAAAAGAATGCTTAATACCATTTACATAAATAACAGCATTAGAAGTAACCTCAGCTCCAGAACCAGCAGTTGTGGGTATAACAGCTAGTTTTGTGTACTTCTTTTTGAATGGGTAAGAATAATTTACAATTAGATCTGCAAGATCATCTCTGATGTCCACAACATTGGCAATCTTTGCATAATCAATAACAGCCCCTCCACCAATTGCTAATATTAGATCAGGTTTAAAACTTTTAATTTTATTAATAATTTTAATTAGCTCTTCCAAGACTGGTAACTCTGAACTTTTATAAAATAATTTAGTTTCTTTATTATTTAATAATTCCTTAAAAAAAATTTCAGCACCAGAAGTTACAAAAGATTTCACACCACATAAAACGAATATCTTTTTAAAACCTTTATCATTTATAAAATTTTTGATGTCGTCAGTAGTGTTAATCATTTATTTCATAAATTTATTTTTAATTCTAATTAAATTTGTAGGTCTCGGTAATTTTTTTATTTTACTGTTGGATATTTTAACTTCCAAGAAATTCAAGTTCTTTCCAGATAAAAAATTTTTTATATTTTTTTTTAAATTTTTTTCATTTTTAATACAATAAAAATTTTTAAAACCCAGGCTTTTAGAAAATTTTTCAAAATTAATATTATTAGCATATGTGTTTTGACCCCCAACAGAATCGTGAGAATTATTATTTAGTAAAATATATTTAAAATTTTTACCTGCAAAAGTTCCAGCTGTTTTAATTGACCCTAATTGCATTAAGAATGATCCATCACCATCAATACATATTGTTTTTTTTTTATTTGAAATTGAATAACCAAGAGCGACAGAAGCAGTGTGACCCATACCACCAACCATATAAAAATCTTCACTATTATTTATTTGATATTTGTTTCTAAGGTACATTAATTCTCTAGAGTTATATCCAGTGCTAGAAATAATTTTTGTTTTTTTTTCTAAACTTTCTAATAAAGTTTTTAAAAAAAACTCCTTATTTAATTTATAAAAATCCTCTTTTTTTTTTATTTTTCTATCTTTTTTTAATGTTCCTTGTTCTATCAAGCATGCAACGATAGAACTATTTTTTTTTGCGATTTTTATTTGTTTATCAAATTTTTTAAGATCAGTATTAGATCTAAGTATTGTGTATTTAATATTTAAAAGTTTTAGAATATTTTCTGTAATTTTACCTTTTACATTATGTTGGGGCTCATCTTTAATTTTTGGTGAACCTCTCCAGCCAATAATTAATATTAATGGAATAGAATAAACTTTTTTGTGCGCTATTGAAATTAAAGGATTTAGAGCATTGGATAGACCAGAATTTTGCATATAAATGCAAGGTACTTTCTTAGTTGAAAGATAATGACCTATTCCTAATGATACAGCAGAGCCTTCATTAGTAGCAATTATATGATTTTTTGCTCCTTTATTTTTTAAACCGAAAGAAAGCTCTTTCAAAACACTGTCAGGGACACCAGTATAAAAATTACTATTATTTCTTTTAAACAAATTGATTAAGGCTTTAACTTCAATCATTCTTTGATTAAGTTTATTATTTGTTTAATCGGAATTATTTTTTTATCTATTTCGAAAGCCCTACTATTCGTTAAAATTGTTTTTGCAGTAGACACCATAGCTGGATAAGCAGCTCTTAAAAGTTGATTGGCATATATTACTAGTTTAAAGCCATTTTTAATTAAATCTTTTTCATAAACTTTCGAATATGTTGATGGAACTGAAACTAGTGGAACAAAATTTTTACTTTTTTTAAACTCTTTTGCAAATGAGAATATTTCAGCAGGGGTTTTTTCCTTACTATGGATTAATATAGCATCCGCTCCAGCTTTTGAATATATTTCTGCTCTCATTATTGCATCCTTTAAACCTTTGCCCACTATAAAACTTTCAATTCTTGCAATAACTAAAAAATCATTAGAATTTCTAGAATTACAAATTTGCCTAATTTTTTTTGCGAATAATTCTGGCTTATCTTGTTTTGTATTTTTTTGATCTTTAAAAAGCGAATTTTTTTTCAGACCTATTTTGTCTTCCATAATCAATGCTGAAACACCAGACCTCTCTAAAGATCTTACTAGAAAAGGTAAATGCTCTAATTGACCTCCATTATCGGCATCAAAAATTAGAGGTTTTGTAGTAACATCCATCATATCATTTAGAGAATTAACTCTAGCTGAAAAATCCACAGATGAGTTATCTGGTTTACCTTTGGTTGCAGAATCTGTTAAACTTGAGGACCACATACCATCAAATTCTATATCTTTATTTTTTTTAGCAACTTTTAGGTTTTCAATAATTAATCCTGTTAAAGAGTTATGAGACTCCAGTATTCTAACTATATCTTTTGAAAGCATAAGTCTTTTGAGAAGAGAAATTCTATTTTGGGGTTGTGCACTAAGTTCTAAAATTTTATTTTTAATGATAGTAGAAGAAATATTTTTAGTATACCTGGGCTCAATCAATTTACCCGACCATTTTTTTAAAGTCTGAATTACCCTTTGTCTAGTTTTTTTTTGAACCCCTTTTTTCCAATCATCCCCATGAACTACATAATCAGGTTTAATAAGATTTAAATTTGGAACATAATCCAAAGTATTCTGAGGTATTACTTTTTTAACATATTTTATGTTTTGAATTATAATTTTCCTTCTTTTAAAGTTAAGATGAGGTATATTTTTATAGGAGGCAATAGCCTCATCAGTTAATAATCCCACAACAACAGTACCGTAACTTTTTGCTATTTTTAAAATATTTATATGACCCTCATGAATGATGTCAGCAGAAAGACCTACGTAAACAATTTTTTTTTTCATTATTAAGTTTTCATATTTCTGAATTTATTATCATAGATTTCTTTAAATATCTAAATAATTTAAATAAAAGTTTAAAAAAATATAAGTTAGAAAAATATAACAGATTGCTCACAATTAAATTAAATTTTATTAATCAATTGTATTTTTTAAAAATTTTAGAAATCAATTCTTTCGCAATTTTATTCACATCCCTATCTAAGTAATTTTCGATAATCACTTCAGGATTTTTTGGAAATTGTGGTTTAATATCAACTCCAACTATATTTTTCTTAAATTTAAAATAAATTTTTTTCTTTCTTTTTTGCTTAATTGTTTTCACATCTGATTTTATATAGATTACAAAAAAATTTTTAATTGAATCTTTGAATATTCTTCTAATTTTATGCATCATTCCTACCGTTGCAAAAATAATATTAATATTTTGATCTGTTATATGCTTAAATAATTTTGAATTTTTATAGGCAATTTCTAATCTATCATTTTTCGAATAACCTTTTAATAAAAAGAAGTTTCTAATATCATCCCCGTTGATTAACAAAGTAGGACCATATTTTTTTTGAATATCATTTTTAATCTTTTTAGCTAATGTTGATTTCCCAGATCCTGATAATCCAGTAATATAAAAGAGGGTTCCTGAATTTTTAATTTTTTTTTTCATTAATAAACAGGATATATACTTTTTTTCTTATTAAAATTATATTGTTAAATTAATTAGATTTATAATGAAAAATAAGAACATTTAATATTAATCTTAATTATCTATATTAATTTTGGATAATCAGTTTTTTTTAGTTTGGAGTTCAGTATTTGTATTCTTTTTAGCATGTAATAAGGAATTAGTGCTATTTGAAAAAAATTTAAATTAAAAAATAAATTTTTCCATACTATTAGTTCAATTTTAAGTGGTAAATATTTGCTTATAAAATTTACATTTTTTTCTATTACCATTCTCTTAAATTTATATTTTGTATAATAAAAATTCAGACTATTTTCCAAATAAGCTATATCTTTTATAAAAAAATTTTTTGGATCATATTTGTCTTTGAAATTTTTATTAACTCCTTTAAGGTTCTTATTGCTCAGTCTATCGCCCCACCATAGTTTGCCATGATATGTGGATTTTTTCATGTTTGAATGATATTTAATTTTCATTATTTTTGAAACTTTTTTCATAAATTTTACATTATCTTTATGAATATAATCTAATCTAGCTACATAAACTTTTTTTTTCAAATTTTTACAATTCCCAATTAAATTTGCCAATCTATTAATTTGATAGTTTAACCACCATAAATTGACATTTTTTTTGGAATAAGATAGCCAATGAGCAACGCTTGAGTTTAAACTTGAAATAGGGTTTCTGATAGAAATGATTATTTCATGTTCTAATTTTTTTAGAGCGGTCAAATTTTCAAAATTGTGTATATTTAAAACAATACATTTTTTCTTATTTATGTTTTCACCGCTTGCAGCAGAATAGGCCAAGTGTAAATTAATGAATACATGAGTTTGGTTTTTTGTGTCTTTACAAAGTGTGGTAAATTGTTTTTTAAATTTTTGTTTTGATACAACAAAGTGTTCATTTTTTTTTAAACCAAGTTCATCGTGTCTTTCTTGTTTATAAATTTTAGAATTAAAAAATCTCTCATGTTCTTTTATGAAAATTTCTGCTATTTCATTTTTGTTTTTGTTTTTTATTTTGGTCCAAAATATATCAAAAAAGAAAACACCTGGCATTTGGCTTATCTGAGGGTGCTTGTCAAAAAGAGTTTGAAAAAAGTCTATTCCAGCTCTTCCAATAGCTATTATACAAAAAACTCTCATAAGTTTAATTAATCATTATTCAATATTTATAAATTTATAATATTTTTAGTTCTCACAATATATATTTTATTGAAATAAAAATTATGAGTTATCATTATCTAAAATTTCTTTAACTTGCCTTTCTATTATTCTTAAATCATTTAAAGATTGATATTTAAAAATTTTATCTTTGAAACTTAGTCTTTCTTTTTCATATAGCTTAGAATTATTTTCATATGAGAGAAGTATATTATTTAACTTATTAATATCTTCCAAAATTAAACCAGGCCTTAAATTTTTATCAATGTCTGATTGACTCCAATCAAAATGATCATCAGGATTAAGATAAATCATTTTTTTATTTAAAAAACAACAAGCAGGCCCGACCCCTGATGTGTCTGTGATAACTAAATCTACTAAAAAAAAAATTTTTTCACTATCAATACTATCGTAATTTTTATTAGTTTTAAAAATATGTACATTTTTTAAAGAACTTAAAAAGTTAAAAGTTTTGTTTTTTAATTTGTCATGATGATAATGGTGAAGTTTTATAATAAAATTATACCCAAAATCTTCTGTTATAGTTTTACAAATTTTTTTTAAAGCTACGCTTTCATCTCCAAAGTTTTTCGGTAAAAATCTTTTATCAAAAAAAGCGTCATGAGTTGGAGCCAATACTATTGTCTTATTTTTTTTATCTAAATTGAGTTTTTTATAAAAATCTTTTAATTCATATGAATCTTTTTTTAAATTAAGAAATGGGTATATTCTAGGACTTGGAGAAATAAGTAATTTTTTTTTTAACTCAGTAATTTTTTTTGGATATCGATTGATAATTCTATTAAAATGATATTCTCCGGGTATAAAAACATAATCATATTGAAAAATATTTTCACCTAAAAAATATTTTTTATAAGTAACTGAGTGTTTAAAAGTAGCCTTCGGACATTTTACCTTACATTTTGAGAGTAAACTTCCAGTATCAGTTATCCATAAGTTTGGTGAAAATTTTTTATCAATTAAATTAATTTGATCGAGTATATCTTTTTCAAAACTTATTTTTAGATTGAGTAATTTACCAAAAATTTGATTTATAATTTTCTTTATTAAAAAAATTAAATTATTTCCTAAAAAAATAATATCTTTTTCTGAACACCCTAAATCATAAAGTTCTGATTTTATTTTTTTGTGATAATGAACCCATGTAATATCATGGTGATTTTTAAGTGCTTGGTATACTGATCGTAAATTTACTGAAGAGTCAGTTAAAAAAAAAACTTTCTTTTTCATCTTATAAATTGGTAATCTTAATAATAATTTATATGAATTAAATGTAAATTACTTAATAATTAATTAGTTATAGTTCCATAATATAAACATAATTAGATTGCAAGATCATTGTAGAAAAATTAAATGTTTAATATATATGTTTGAAATAATTAAATTTTGTAAACAAAAACATTGGAATTAACATTCATATGTTCAACAATAAAATAGTCCTTATTACTGGTGGTACAGGTTCATTTGGCAAAAGTTTTTGCGAATTAATTTTAAATAAATTTAATGTAAAAAAATTAATCATTTTTAGTAGGGACGAGCTCAAACAATATGAAATGCAAAAAAAACCTTTTATTGTTAAAAATAAAAAAAAAATACGTTTTTTTATTGGAGATGTAAGAGATAAATCAAGATTAGAAACAGCATTGAATGGTGTAAATATTGTTATTCATGCTGCAGCTTTGAAACAAGTAGATACTGCTGAGTATAATCCATTTGAAACAATAAAAACAAATGTTCATGGAGCTGAAAATATAATACAAGCATCATTGTTGAATAAAGTAGAAAAAGTCTTAGCTCTCAGCACAGATAAAGCTGCATCACCAATTAACCTTTATGGTGCAAGCAAATTACTCTCTGACAAATTATTTGTATCTGCAAATGCATTTAGAGGATCAAATAAAACTATTTTTTCGGTTGTTAGATATGGAAATGTTTTTGGTAGCAGAGGGTCAGTTGTTTTGAATTTTTTAGAAAACCAAAAAAAAAATATGTTTAACATAACTGACAAGAATATGACAAGATTTAGTATTACTTTAAGTGAGTCTGTGAACTTTGTATTTTCATGTTTAAAAAAAATGAGAGGTAGTGAAATTTTTGTTCCAAAAATTCCATCTTACAAATTAATGGATTTAGTTTATGCTTTTTCAAAAAGTCCTAAAATTAAAATTATCGGCATTCGTCCAGGAGAAAAAATACATGAAGAGATGATTAGTCTATTTGACTCTCCAAATACAATAGATTGTGGTAATTTTTTTGTTATTTACCCAAGCCAAGAATTAAAAAATAAAGGACTTAAAATTATGAAAGGCCAAAAATGTTCAAATAAATTTAGATATTCTAGCGACGCTAACAAAAAATTTCTTAAAGTAGATGATTTAAAAAAATTAATTATCAAACAAAAAGAATTACTTTAAATGCTTAGTGCAGATCAAAAAATCGTTTTAGAGGAAAAAGGTTATTTAATTATCCCGAAAAAGATAGACGACAATTTAATAATAAGCGCTCAAAAATCTTTCAGCACAATTAAAAAAAAAGCAAAAAAAGGAATGTATCCTTACATTAGAGTTTATGATAATTATTGTTTAACTAATAACCTAGCTGGAATTGAAATGACATTCCACAAGGATATTTTAGATCAACAAATATTTGATTTTATTCAAAAAACAAAAATAATCGATTATGCAAAAAGTATTCTTGGAGATGATATAGAGCTAGATTTATCCAGATATCACTTAACTGAAAATTTCTCGCATGTAGGTATTTGGCATCGTGATGAAAAAATTAATCATGATAATGAGTCCATTCAAATGAATGTTTTTTTGTATGATGAGACTGGTTTACAAATTATTGAAAAATCACACAAACAATTTACTGATGAAGAAAATGAAATTGAAAAAAAACCATATACTACATTGAATTCATCTAAATGGATAAATACCAAAGCAGGAGAAGTTTTAATTTTTGATCCAGCAGTCCTTCATAGAGCAATATCTGAAAAATCAAGAGCAAATATACATTTTAGATTCAAAAAAAGGTCTACAGATAAAATAAAATCTAATTTATTTAATGATTATAGTCTAGTTATTTCAAAAGAGTGGAAAGATGTATTAGATAATAGCCCTAAAGTTTTTGATGAAACGATCTTTAAGAAGTATGAAAAAGATAAAGGTTTGAAATCGATTTTTTTAATATTTTGTAGAAGAATAATTTATAATTTTATATTTTTTTTACCTCTTAAGTCCAAATTATATAAAATTTTTGATGTGAGACCGAATTTATATTTAAGAAGAATTTTTAACATTAGTTCCTAGGGTTTACCTTTGATTTTATCAACTATAAAAAAATTAAATAAAATTTATAAAGAAATTAATTTTTATTATAGATATATTTTTTTACTAAGTTTTTTAACGTCACTAACCCTTTCGATATTTGAAGGTTTTTTTCTTAGTGTGATATTTAATTTAACTAACAATCTTCTAGGAAATACGACTCAAAATATAAACTTGTTTGGAGATTTCTTTTTTGGTTTTCAAAATATAAATCAAATTTTAATTATATGTGCATTTACAGTTGTATGTATAACTCTGCTAAAAATTATAAATATATTTTTGAATACTTTTTTATATTATAAAATTAATACAACTGTTAGTAAAAATATATTTCAAAAAATTATTTTTCAAAATATTGATTTTCATAAAAATATCAATTCATCAAAAGTTATTTCAACATTAAATGAGAAATCAAAATCAGTCGGTGAAATTACCTTTTTTTTATTAAGTATATTAAGATGTACGTGTATATTATTGATGATTACGATTTCAACAATTTTCATATCTTCAAAAGAGTTTGTATTTATAGTTATAATATTTTTTTTGTTATATTTTTTAATTTATTCAATATTTAAAAAAAAAATGAATAATTATGGAATAGATATCGCTAATCAAAATGATAGAATTGTCAAAAATATTCAAGAAAGTTTATCAAGTATAATTTTCATTTTACTTTATAAATCACAGAAATCTATTTCAAATAAATTTTATAAAATTGTTTCAAGTTTAAGAAAGAGTCAATCAAAAGTAGTTTTTTTTGCATCGGTCCCATTTATTTTTGTGCAGACTTTAGGTTTTCTTTTGATAATTTATTTAATTTACTTATTTGATTTAAAAGAAAATTTTATAAATTTGATTCCATTTTTAACCATGGGGTTATTGGCAATTCAACGTTTGTTACCAAATTTTAATGAAATATTTTCATCTATTTCCACCATAAAAGCTCTAGATAAAAACTTCATAGATACTCAAAATCTGCTTGATTTAAATATTGATAATGAAATCTTTGACAAAAATACAAGTAAAATTAATTTTGTAAAAAATATACGTTTTGAAAATGTCAATTTTTCCTATGAAAATAACAAACCAGTTTTAAATACTTTCAATCTTAATATTAAAAAAAACACAATTGTTGGTATTAGTGGAGGTACAGGATCAGGTAAATCTACAATTGTTAATTTAATGTTAGGATTTTATAGACCACATAGTGGAAATATTTTTATAGACGATAAAATCTTAAATGATAGCAATGTATCAAAATGGCAGGAAAACTTATCTTATGTTCCTCAGAAAGTTTATCTTATTGATGATACTATATTATCAAATATAACTTTTGAGGATAAAGTTGAAAAAATAAATTTTGACTTGTTGAATAATGCTATTAAATTATCAGAGTTAGAAAACTTTATATCTAATCAAAAAGAAGGCATTAATCATATTATTGGAGAAGATGCTGAAAAAATTTCTGGTGGCCAAAAACAAAGAATTGGAATTGCAAGAGCAATATACAAAAATACCAATACTTTAATACTTGATGAGTCTCTTAATTCTTTAGATAATGAGACGAAAGATAAAATTTTAAATAAACTTAGATCTTTGAATAAAACAATTATATTGATATCTCATCAAAAAAGTGATCTTAAAATATGCGATGAAATACTTGAAATTTAATCAAAAAAGAAAAATTTCTTACGGAAGGCAGTATATTTCAAATGAAGATATTCAATCTGTAAAAAAATCTTTAAATTCAGATATGATTACGCAGGGTGCCTACGTTGATTTATTTGAAAATAAATTAAGGAACTATTTTAAATCTAAATATAGTCTTGTCGTATCAAATGGTACAGCAGCTTTACATTTGGCCATGCTATCTTTGAACTTATCAAGCAAAGATACAGTAGTAACATCTCCGCTGTCTTTTTTAGCATCAGCCAATTGTGTTGAATATGTTGGCGCAAAAGTAGATTTTTGTGATATTGAAAAAACATCATACACACTAGATCCCAATAAACTTGAGGATAAATTAAAAAAAAAAAATATTAAAGCAGTAATTGTAGTGGATTATGCTGGCCACCCAGCAGATTGGGAAAGTTTTTATTTTCTAAAAAAAAAATATAAATTTGTTTTAGTCAATGATAACTGTCACGCTTTGGGGTCAAAATTAAACAATGACAAAGCTTATTCCTCAAAATTTGCAGATATAGTAACTCAAAGTTTTCATCCTGTTAAGCAAATCACAACTGGAGAAGGTGGAGCTATAATTACTAATAATAAAAAAATTTATTCAAAGTGTTTACTACTCAGAAATCACGGAATTAAAAGAAATAAAGAAAAATGGTGGAGTTATTCAATGTCAGAATTAGGATTTAATTATAGAATATCTGATATTAATTGTGCTTTAGGTTCGTCTCAAATAAGCAGACTTAGTAAAATAATTAAAAGAAAAAGAGAAATAGCACAATTATACAATAAAAAAATTAAAAATGATTTTTTGCAGCTACCAGTAGAAAAACAAAATGTTCATCACTCTTATCATTTATATCCATTACTGATAGATTTCAAAAAACTAAAAATTAATAAAGATTCTTTTATTCAAGAGATGTCCAAAAAAGACATAAACTTACAAGTGCATTATAAGCCTATTCATTTACAAAATTATTATAAAAATAAATATGGATTTAAAAAAAATGACTTCAAAATAGCAGAAAATTTTTATTCGAAAGAAGTTTCATTACCTATTTATTATGATTTGAAAACAAAAGATCAGATTAAGGTTATAAAAACACTGAATAGTATTTTAAAAAAAAATTAGGATATGATTGCTAAAGTTTTTTTTTTGGTTGACATGCAAAAAGACTCAGGGTTCGGCCATTTTATTAGATGTTTCACATTAGCTGATGAGTTTAAAAAAAAAAATATAGATTTTTCTTTTGTTTCACAAAAGATATCTCCAGAAATAAAGAAATATTTTAAAAAGAAAAAATTTAATAAGTTTTATCTAGAGAAATTTAACAATTTTAATGAAAGAGGAAAAATTGTTATAATAGATAGTTACATAATTAACAAAAAAACAATTAATAAAATTGGGAAGAAAAATTTTTTAGTAATATTTAACGATTTTAATTTAACTAAACTAAATTCAAATATAGAAATTAACAATAATTTAGGAGCAAAAAGTAAGAAATTTTCATTATCAAAATTATTTGGAAATAAATTTTGTATTATAAAAAAAGAAATTATTAATAATAAAAAATTTATTACTAAGAAGCAAAAAATAAAAAATATCTATATTACCTTTGGAGGTTATAATAAAAAAAATGAAATAATAAAATTTTTTAATAATCTTAAAAATATAAATTTTTTTTTAAAAAGTAAAATACAACTATTTATTAATATCAATATTTTGAGAAATACTTTAAAGAACATTTTTAAAAAAAATAAAAATATTACTTTAAATTTTATAGATTTAAAATTAGACAATAAATTTAAATTTCATAATATCGATATTTCAATAAATGCAGGTGGAGTAACCTCTATAGAAATGATTTATTTAAAAATTCCACAGATTACAATGAATCTTTCTTTGGACCAAAACAGAAATTCAAATTTTATAAAAAAAAATAACTTAGGTATGATTCTGAACAAGGATGTAATTTTAAAAAAACATAATTTAAACAATACTATGAATAAATTTATTAATGAATATTTGGTTTTTAAAAAAAATTTGTTAAATAAAAATTATGTAGACAATATGGGATCAAAAAGAATATATAATCAAATAGTTACTTCGTATAAAAAAAATGAAAAAAAATTCAATTAAAATTAAAAATAAAATTTTACAAAATTTTGGAAGACCCTTTGTAGTAGCAGAAGTTGGAGTCAATCATAATGGTGAATTAAAGAAGGCTATAAAGATGATTGATGTTGCAAAAAAAGCTGGATGTGATGCAGTAAAATTCCAAACATTTAAAGCTAACGAGATAGTTAAAGAAAAAAAATTAAAACACAAATATATATCACAAGGCAAAGTTGTTAATGAGAGTATGAATAAAATGTTCAAAAGATATGAACTTAGTAAAGAATCTTGGGTAAAAATTGTAAATTATTGCAAAAAAAAAAATATAATTTTTTTTTCAACACCACAAAATTTATCAGATTTACATTTTTTAAATAAATTTAATGTTCCGGCAATTAAAGTTGGTTCAGATGATTTTGTTAATATTGGATTAATTAATAGCTATTTAGAGTTTAATAAACCTTTAATTTTATCTACTGGCATGTCTACAGTCCAAGATTTTAAAAAAGTTTTAAGTTTAAAGAGGTTATCTAAAAGAAAGATAATTTTTTTATTATGTACTTCTGAATACCCAACAGAACATGAAAGTGTGAATATTAAAAAAATTTTTTCTATAAAAAAAATGATTAAAAATCATTTAATTGGTTTTTCAGATCATACCAAAGACAACATTGCTTCAATAATGGCAGTATCCCAAGGCTGTTGTTTTTTTGAAAAACACTTTACTTTAAACAATAAACTTCCTGGCCCAGATCATTCATTTTCATGTAATCCAGAACAATTAAAGTCATGGGTAAAATCAATAAGAAATGCTTTTAAATGTATGGGGTCTAATATTTTGGAACCAACCCCACAAGAAAGAAAAAATAAAAAAAGTTTTCAAAGAAAAATTTTCGCAAATAATTTTATACCAAAAGGTAAAGTAATTGATAAATCAGATTACATTTTGTTAAGAACCTCACTAAAACGAGCCATTTCATCCTCTAACATTAATAAAATAATTGGCAAAAGGGCCAATAAAAACTTTAAAAAAGGTGAAGCTATATATTTTTAAATCTATCACTAAATGATTAAACATAATTCACCAAGTATAAATAAAAATTATTTAAAAAGTGTAAATAAGCAAATAATTTCAAATCAACTAACCACAGGTGAAGTTGTTAAAAAAGTTGAAAATTACTTTAACAAAAAATATTATAAACAAGGCTATTCTTGTTTAACTTCCTCTGGTACATCTGCCATTTACTTAGCAATTAAAGCACTTTCAAAGAAAAAAAAAAATCTAAAAATTTTAATTCCAACTTATTCATGCTCTGCAATTTTAAATGCGATTTATCTATCAGGAAATATACCAATAATAAATGATATTGATCCAAATAGTTTCAATCTGGATTTAAAGTCAAAAAAAAATATTGATATGATAATCGCAGTAAACATTTTTGGATCTGATCCAAATCTAAAGGAACTAAAAATTCTGTATCCTAAAGCTAAAATTATATTAGATTCATGTCATTCAACAGGAAAATTAATTTTGAAAGATGATCCCTGTTTTTTTGCTGATATTGTAATTCATTCATTTTATTCCACAAAAATAATTACATCTGGGCATGGTGGATTAATTTGGTCTAAAAATAAAAAAATTATTGATTTTTGTAATGATTATATAAATTTTGATCAAAAAAAAAAATATATTCAACGTTTTAACTTTTTAATCAGTGATTTTCAGGCTGCATTATTATATGAACAAATAAAATTTTTAAATAAATTTAGAAAATTCAGAAAAAAAAATTATCTCAAATATAAAGCTAGTCTTTCAAGAAGTATTAAAATTTTTTCAAACTTTAATTTAAAAAAAGATATTATTTATCGTTCAGTGCTTATTTTTAAAAATAAATTTATTAGGGATAAGTTTTTAAATTATATGAAAAAAAATAAAGTTGAATGTATTATACCTATTGAAAATTATGAGCTTTTACATAACTATCTAAAATTAAATAAAACTAAATATAAAAATTCTGAAAAAATTTCAAATATCACATTATCTTTGCCGATGCATCACAACTTATCAAGAAAAGACGTAAATAGAATAAGTTTGTTAATAAATAGATTTGTTTAAACTATAATTTAGTTTTTTCTTGCAATAAAATTAATTGAAGATGAATTTATTCGATTTTTTCCTACCAACATTTTATTTTCTTTATGTTCAAATATATCAATAGAAAAGTGAAATTTAGAAAATATTTTTTTTATATGCTTTAGGTTTGAAAAATGAACACGACCAATATTTTTAAATTGTCGTGATTTAATATTGTCTTTAGTATTTGTATCAATTGTTATACCTTTTTTAAAATCTTCATGTTTCGTTGAAAACCAGTCAATACCAACAAATAATCCATTTTTTCTAATTTTATGTTCTAATATTTTTAAACATGCTTCGATACTTTGAGTGCTGTTATGAGTCAGGCTGGCCCGATCAAATACTGCGTCAAATAAAAAATCAAAAGGAATTTCTTTTGTAAAATCACAGCAAACAATATTTTTAGATATTTTTTTATTTTCATTTTTTATTTTTTTTACTATTGTTTTGCTACCCTCGATTCCGTAGTAATTAAATTTTTTTTCTAAAAAAAATGGAATATTGGCCCCCGCACCACAACCAAGTTCTAAAACTGTTTTAAAATTTTTTTTAGGCTTAAGATACCTCACAGAATATGAAATCAAATCAGACCAAGGCCAAACAGATAGATGAAATTTTTTTTTGTATGTTTTGTCCCAACTATCATCGAAACCATTATTTTTTTTTTGTTTTTTCTTTTTCATTCAATTTAAATTTTTCAATTCTAATTTTATACAAATAACCTTTATAATTAAACAATGTTGGAAAATTATTGTAATCAGATATTCTAAAAATATTAAATTGTGATTTAATATTTTTGTTTATATTTAACATATTACTGTACATATTTCTTTTTTTATTAAAATTGCCAGGCTTCATTTGAGGAGTTGGTTTTATATTAGGATATGACTTAATATATTTTTCTATAATTTTAATGTCATTATTTATACTTAATTTAGTTATTTCATCCCATAATTCATGACCTTTTAAAGAATAATTCACTTTAAGATGAATTGGTCCCGAGTCTACCTTACAACCCTTAATTGCTTGAACTAATGAGATTGTAATTTTATTTTTTTTTTTTAAAATTTGATTTTGAATTGGGCTAAATCCCTTATCCATTGGAAGATCACTAGAATGCGGAATTAGGACAGACTCATTTTTTTTTAAAAAAGAATTTGATAATATTTTTGTGTAATCTAAAACAAAAACTATTTTAAAGTTATTAATTTTTTTAAAATTATAAAAAATAGGGGAATTATATTTTTTATTAAAAAATTTTGCAATTTTAATACTTTTTTTAGAATTTGATTTATCTAATAGAAAACAAAAAAACTTTTTTTTATTCATTTCAATTTTTAAATTAATTTATTTTCTTTGTTAATTATTTCTAATGAGTTTTTACCACAGTTGAACATTAGATCAATTACAGACATATTTGATAAAAAGTTTTTAAAATTTTGATTATATTTTGGATGTATGTATTTTTGGAATTTAATCCTGATATTGTTTTGATTAAATTTATTTATATCAGCATAGTTTTTTCCTTGTTCTCCAAAAATATAAGTTTGGGCATTTAGTTTTTTACAAACATTTAGAACAAGATCTGATTTTGTACCTTCTATGTTAAGCTCAGATAACTTTAAGACTTTAATTTTTATATTCAAAAAATTTAACAAATTTTCTAAAATGTATGTATTTAACTCACATAAATAATCCCAATCTTTTTTATAAACATCCTCAAAAAAAGGAAAAAAATTATTAAAATATTTTGTATTTTTATAATTAATGAATATACTTTTAAGATGTTTCCTTTTCCAATTGCTTGAATTGTCGATCTTTATTTCCTTATTCATTTTTTTTAAGTATCCTTTTTTTTGAACTGGAACAGTTAGGTATGTTTCTCCATTCACTGATTTTATTTTATTTCTATTCATCCATTCTTTAGGGAGATACTGGACAGTATCAAACAAAACGAAACAATCAGAATAGTATATTTTATTAAATAAACCAAGCCAAGGCAAGAACGTTGGCTGGTGAGCGGTTAAAATCATAATTTCCTTGTAAAACTAAATAATGTTTTACACAATAGATTAAAATATAAACTAACTCAATTATAATAAAATAAATTTCAAAATAAAAATGATTTTAAAAGAAAAATGTATTGCAATCATAACTGCTAGAGAAGGCAGCAAAAGAATAAAAAATAAAAACATCATATCTTTTTTTGGCAAACCAATTATTTCTTACTCAATAAAAGCTGCAAAAAAATCTAAATTATTTCAAGATATTATTGTCAGTACAGATTCAAAAAAAATAAAAAAAGTTTCTTTACAATATGGTGCAAGTGTACCCTTTTTAAGAAGTAAAAAGTTAGCTGATGATAAGACAGGAACTCACGAGGTAATAAAAAATTTCTTAAAAAATAGTAAAAAAAAATATGATTATGTTTGCTGCATATATCCTACAGCTCCTTTAATAAGGTACAAAGATTTAATTAAAGGTTATGAAAAATTAAAAAAAAATAGGTCAAAATACATTTTCTCTGCAAATTTAGTGAAAAAAAGTAAAAAAAAATTTTTTACAAGGGATCAAAATAAATTTGAAGACTCTGGTCAATTTTACTGGGGCACGTATAATAAATGGATGAAAAATTCCAACCTTATTGGAAAAGAGTCTTTAATTATTAAGATACCTCTATCTAATGCTCATGATTTAAATGATTTTGATGATTATAAAATTTTGCAAAAAAAAGCTTTAAAATTAAAAATTAAAAATAAATAATATTTAAAATTTTGATTAATATTTTTAGTAAATATACATGAAAAAAATTATATTTTTTGAAAATCTCGATAAATTAAATTTTTACTTTAGTTTAATATTAATCCCAATTTATAAAAAAATTTATTTTAGAAATGCTTCATATGCAGAGGATAATAATTTTTTTAAAAAAAACTTAAATAAATTTTTTTTTAGAATAGGATTGTCTGGTCTTGGTGGTCAAGCTATAAACAAATCTTATATTCTAAAAAAATTTTTAATCAAAAAATTTATTAGGAATAATTTTAATAATATTTTTTTTTCAAAATTTGGAAAATTAACAACTGTTGATAATAATACTAAAATTATTTTTACACTTGAAAATTATTTGTACAATTCAAATTATCTTATAATTGATACTTCATCTTATATATGTATCAAAAGTCACTTTAAAAATAATGATACCATATATTATTTTCCATCATCAAAAAAAACTTTTTCGTTAATTTCAGAAATAAAAAATAAAGATATAAAAATTATTAGAATTATATTGTTTATTACAGAATTTAATTTGCTTTTAAAAAAAGCAATTCAACTTTTGTTGAAAAAAAGATTTTTAAATAATAGAACTAAAAAGCATGTTCATGAAAAGACAAAAAATTTTAGGGAAATAGGTTATTTTCCACACGAAGGTCTTAAGTATGGAAATTTTTTTAAAAAAAATTTTTTTTATAAAAATGATAAAAAAAGCAAACTATATAAAGATAATATTGAAACACTCTCTTTTAAAAAATTTGATCCATTAACAAAAAAATTCTTAAATTTTTTCAAATTAAAATATTCAAACATTGATGATAATACTGAACAATTTAAGATTTCATATTTTTTAAAATATATTATTTTTTTTTTTAAAAATAGAAAATTTATTAAAAAAAATTTTTTAATAAATTTTTTTGTTTTTTTAGAAATATATTTATCAACAAAAAAATATGATCTTTTTTTAAAAAAGAAAAAATTTAAATTTTTATTTTTTTATAATGATTTTTTAATTCCAACAGGATTTTTATTAGCTTCAGAAATTAACAATATAAAAACTATTTCATTCCAGGATCGTCTTTTATCATATTTCTATTATCACAGATGTTTTTTTGATTTATATTTGACTGCTGGAGACGAATTTAAAAAAATCTTAAAAAGTAAATTCTTAATTAAAAAATTTAAAACTTTGGGCTTAACAAGAGCAGATTTTATAAAAAATAACAAAGTCAAATTTTTAGAAAATATTAAGAATCTGGGAATTTATGATGAAATAATTACCTGTTTATTAATCGGTTATAGAGAAGATGATAGAGTAGATCTTTATGGAGAGGTTGGAAATTCAGAAAGTTCAATTTTAAATTTTTTAAATGATATAAAAAAATTAGCAATTATTTTTAAAAATAAATACTTTGTAATTCAATTTAAGTTACTAGATTATAAAAAGTATCCAGAACTTTTAAAAAAAATCAATAATACAATTTATGGTTACAAAAATTTAATTTTAATTACAGATAAAACTATCAGTAGTGCTTCACTAGTTGGTAATAGTAATCTGGTAATAGGAAAGTATTCTACTATTTTAGACGAAGCTCTTGTTAAGAATAAAAATGTAATAATTCATGACCCAGAAAATTGGGTCTCAACTTTTGGTTTTTATAGAAAAAATAAATTTTTGATAGCAAAAAACTATGATGAATTGTTATTTAAATTAACAAACCTTTTAAATAAGAAAGGAGATTTTTATGATGATTATATTAATAAAAAAAATCATTATGTTAATAAATATTTAACTAATGATGGAATAGTTGGAAATCAGGATAAAATAACTGAATTAATTGAGAGATTTATTTCAAATGAAGATTAAAATTTATTTAGTAAAAAAATACTTGATAGCCCGTATATTACAAGTAGAAGACTAATATTAATTTATTTATAGTTAGATTAAATTAAAAAATATGAAAAAAAAAATTTTAGTTGTTGCATCACATCCAGATGATGAAATTTTGGGATGTGGAGGCACAATAGCAAAACTCTCCAAATCTGGAAATATAGTAAAAACCATAATATTAACCAAAGGTATTTCAAGTCGATTTGATTCTAACAAAAATGAAATAATTAAATTGCAAGATAAACTAAATAAAAGTTCGAAAGCTGCAAATAAGGTTATTGGAGTAAAAAATTTAAAGTTTTTTGACTTACCTGATAATCAGTTTGATAATAATTCTTTGCTATCTTTGACTAAAGTCATTGAAAAAGAGATTAAAAATTTTAAGCCAAATATAATATTTACACATTTTATTAATGATCTTAATATTGATCATCAATACACATCTCGAGCTGTTTTAACTGCTGCAAGACCTCAGACTAAAAATTCAGTAGAAGAAATTTTATTTTTTGAAATTAATTCAAGCACTGATTACCAAATTAACTCGAATGGTTTGCAATTTATGCCAAATTATTTTGTAGATATATCGAAAACTGTGAAACTAAAAAAAAAAGCACTAGAGATTTATAAATCTGAGATGAAAAAATATCCTCATTCCAGATCTATTAAAGCAATATTAAATAAGAATATTTCAATTGGTAATTCAATTGGATTAGGATTTTGTGAAGCTTTTCAAATAGCTAGAATTATTAAGAAATAAATTGATTTATATTTTTTTTAAAAAATTTAAGAATACTTTTTTAACTCCAAAATATTCATCGGAGAGTTTAATTAAATTTTACAATAATCAAAATTTTTTTTTAAGAATCATTTCTAATATTTTTTGGTTTATTCCAAGTAGCTCTCAGTTTAGATACTGGACTAATTCTGAACAATTTGATCATGGTTATAAAAAATTTATAAAAATGGATAACTTGTCCAATAAGATTATGGAAACTGTCATTAAGTATTCTAATAAAAATGATAAAATTTTGGATATATGTTGTAACATTGGAAGAGTGCTTAATGGGTTGGCACTAAAAGGTTATAATAATTTATACGGATTTGATATTAACTCTACCGCAATAGATAATTTTAAAAAAGAATTTAAATTAGACATCAATGTTAATATTACATCTGATCATGCTGAAAGATATTTAACAAATCAAGAAGATGATAAATTTGACATTACTTACTCCCTTGGAGCTTCTTTAGAGTTAATTCCAAGTCATTATGATTTGGTATATCATATATCCAGAATAACAAAAAAATATCACATTTGTTTGATTAATGAAAATGGTCACGCATACCCAAGATTTTGGAGGTACGAATTTAAAAGGTATTTTTCTTCTTGTAATTGCGAAATTATAGCTAATAACAGAACATTGTTTATATTAAAAAAATGAAAAAAAAATCAATTATATTGATCGGGGGTGAAGGCTACATTGGTAAAATTGTAAGTAGTTTTTTTTTAAAAAAAAATTTTAAAGTCCATTCAATTGATAATTTTATTTACAATCAAAGTTTTAAAAATCAAAAATCAAATAAAAATTTTAGTTTATTAAAGATAAATTTTGCTAACAAAAAAATATTTAGTTATTTAGATAAATTGGAGCATGAAAACCTTATTATATTAGGTTCAATTGTTGGTGATCCAATAACAAAAAAATATCCAAAAATTACAAAAAAAATAAATTTAAAGGCAACAGAAAAATTACTCAAGTATGCATTAAAGAAAAAATTCAAAAGAGTTATATTTATATCAACTTGCTCAAATTATGGAGTTTTTAATAAAAATAGTTTAGCAAAAGAAAATAGCCAACTTAACCCTAAGTCTTTGTATGCTAAAACAAAAGTACAGATAGAAAAAAAATTATTTAAAATTGCAAAAAAAAGTAGTTCTGAAACCACAATTCTTAGATTTGCCACTGCTTTTGGTCTCTCGGATAGGATGAGGTTTGACTTAACAGTAAATCAGTTTGTTAGAGAAATTTATCTCAATAAGAAAATTGAAGTTTATGACCCTCATACTTGGCGACCTTATTGTCATGTAAAAGATTTTGCGAATATAATATTTAAAATTATTTCCAAAAAAAATATTAAACGAAAAAAATGTGAAATTTTTAATGCTGGTTCTTCAAAAAATAATTTTAATAAAATGATGGTAGTAAATAGAATAAAAAAGCATATCAAAAATTTTAAAATTATTTTACAGAATAATAGTGTCGATCAGCGAGATTATAAGGTAAATTTTTCTAAAATTAAAAAAATTTATGGTTTCAAACCATCTATAACTATTGATGATGGTATTAAGGAAATTTTGAAAGAATTGAAAAAAGGTAAGTTTAAAAAACTTTCCAATTATAAAGATAAATTGGGTAATTATAAAATTGCTAAAAATGTCTAATAAAATTAATGCTTTGTATTTAGAGCTGATTAATTTGATAAAAAAAAGTATCAAATCAAAAAGAAAAAATTTATCTTTACATAATCCCTATTTTGATAGTAGAGAGCAAAATTATTTAAAAAATTGTATAAATTCTACGTTTGTTGCTACCTCTGGTGAATATATAAAAAAATTTGAAAAAAGCTTAAAAAAAATAACTAAGTCATATGATGTTATTACAGTTTTAAATGGCACAGTTGCTCTAAAAATTTGTCTTGAGGTACTTGGTATTAAAAAGGATGAAGAAGTTTTAGTTCCGTCCTTGACTTTTGTGGGCACAGTGAATGCAATAAAGCATGCAGGAGGAAATCCCCATTTTGTAGACACTGATATTAATGATTTCGGAATTGATTATAAAAAATTAGATGACTATTTAAAAAAAATTATAAAAAAAAGGGGGGGACAGTCTATTAACAAGATGACGGGAAAGAAGGTATTTGGCATAATTCCTGTACATGTTTTTGGTAAAATTGGAGACATGAATGCATTATTGAAAATTTCAAAAAAATATAATTTAAAAGTTGTTGAAGATGCAGCTGAAGCGTTAGGAAGTTATTATAAAAATACTCACGCAGGTAATTTTGGGAATCTTGGAATTTTAAGCTTCAATGCTAATAAGGTTATTACAACTGGAAGTGGAGGGGCAATAATATGTAATTCTAAGAAACTAAGCTTGAGGATTAGACATTTAGTTTCTACTGCCAAAGTAAGCCATCCCTGGGAATTTTTGCATGATGCTGTAGGTTGGAATTATAAAATGAACAATTTATCTTCTGCACTGGGTCAAGCGCAGATAGAAAAGTTTAAAAAAATTACGAGATATAAGAATAAATTGAAAGAAAGATACAAAAATAATTCAAAAAAATTTAAAAATATTAGTTTTTTTAACGACCCCAAAAATTGTAAATCTAATAATTGGCTGAATGTAATTCAAATTAAAAAGATTAATCTTAAAGAAAGAAATGATATTTTGAATTTACTCAACAAAAAACATGTCAATTGTAGACCGGTTTGGAAATTAATGCATAAACTTAGAATGTATAAAAATTCTCAAAAATCAAATTTGAGTAATGCTATTGAATTAGAAAAATCAATTATATGTTTACCCAGTGGAGCAGAGTATGGGGAAAAATAAAAGAAAATTTTATATTTTTGGTTCAGGGGGGCATGCAAAATCTTGTATCGATGTAATTGAATCTAATAATTTAAATAAAGTAGTTGCAGTAATTTTTAAAAAAAAGAGACCATCTGATCCTTATTTTTCAAAATACAAACTTATTAATGAGAATAAATTATATGGTAATTATAAGAATTTAAATGCATTGATTGGAATTGGTCAAATTAAAACAAATACACCAAGAAAAGAGGTGTTTAAATTGATAAAAAAAAAAAAATTTAAACTTACCCCTGTTATTTCAACAACAGCCTTCGTCTCAAAAACCTCTAAAATAAATGAAGGAACAATTGTAATGCACACTACTTACATTGGGCCTAATGCTGATGTTGGTAAAAATTGTATTATTAATACAGGATCGATTATAGAACATGATGTTAAAATTGGTGATCATTGTCATATTGCAACTGGGTGTAAAATTAATGGCAATGTAAGTATTTCCAACAATTGTTTCATTGGATCTGGTACCATTATAAAGGAAGGAGTAAAAATTCAATCTGGTAAAATTATTCCAATGGGATCAGTAATAAAAAAAAATGTTTAAAAAAAAAACTTTAATAATTGCTGAAGCTGGAGTCAATCACAATGGTAACTTAAAAATTGCTAAAAAATTGATTGATGCTGCAAAAAAGTGTGGCGCAGATTATGTGAAATTTCAAACATTTGATCCGAACTTAATTACCACTCCACAAAGCGATCTTGCACCTTATCAGAAAAAAATAAAATTAGGTGAAACTAAACAAATTAAGATGCTTCAAAAACTAAGTCTTACAAATGATAATTTTCAAGAACTATATTTATATTGTAAAAAGAAAAAAATAAAATTTTTAAGTTCACCATTTGATATAGAAAGTATTAATTTTTTAAAAAATAGAATTAAAATGGATTTCTATAAAGTACCTTCTGGCGAAATTAATAATTATCCATATTTAAAATTTTTGGGAAAACTAAACAAAAAGATATTACTTTCAACAGGTATGTCAAAATTAAAAGAAATTAATTTTGCATTAAGAACCTTGGTAAATAGTGGTACAAAAAGAAATAATATTACCATAATGCATTGTATATCTGATTACCCAACAAATATTAAGGATGTAAATTTAAAGTTTATTGAGACATTAAAAAAAATTTCTAAGAATGTAGGATTTTCTGACCACACCATGGGAAATCTACCAGCTATATTGGCAGTGGCCTTAGAAGTTAAAATTATTGAGAAACATTTTACTTTAAATAAGAAAATGAAGGGTCCCGATCACGCAATGAGTTTAGATATTAACGAGTTTAAAACTTTTGTAAAAAAAATTAGGGATGCAGAACTTATACTTGGAAAAAATAAAAAAATATTAACAAAAGGTGAAAAGATACTAAAAAATTTTGCTAGAAAATCATTAGTGGCTAAAAATTTTATAAAAAAAGGTGAAAAATTTAGTAAATTCAACATAACCACCAAAAGGCCAGGAGATGGAAAAAGCCCAATTTTGTGGAATAAAATTATTGGAAAGAAAGCAACAAAAAATTTCAAAAAAAATGAAAAAATATAATATTCTATTTTTTTCGAGTGGAAGATCGGACTACGAATTAATAAAACCAATAATAAATCAATTTAAAAGATATAAAAATTTTAATTGTTATTTAATTCTAACTGGCTCACATCTTTCAAAAAAACATGGACAAACTTTAAATCAGGTTGATTACAGTTCTGTCAAACAAATTTATAAAATTGATATTGAATGTGATGAAGTAGATTATGATGATTTAAACTTTAATTTTGTTTTAGCACAAAAAAAATTTGAAAAATTTTTTAAAAAAAAGAAAATTGACCTAGCAGTTATTTTAGGTGATAGGTATGAAGCTTTAGCTTTTGGTTTATGTTGTTTTTTTCAAAAAATAAAAATAGCACATATTCATGGAGGAGAAATAACACAAGGTGCCATTGATGACACTATCAGACATACTTTAACTAAATTATCAAATATTCATCTTGTCTCAAATTCGGAACATAAAAAGAGAGTTATTCAGTTAGGTGAGGATCCAAAAACTATCAAAATTGTAGGTTTATTAGGCCTTGAAAATATATCAAATATGAAATTTTTGAATAGAAAATTTATTTCAGAAAAACTTAAAATTAATCAACATAAGAAGAATATTTTAATAAGCTATCATCCTGTCACAAAATTATCAAAAAAAGAAAATATTTATCAATTTAGTCAATTATTGAATTCTTTGGAAAAATTCTCAAATTTGAATATTATTTTTACAAGCCCAAATATAGATCCTGGGAATAAAGAAATCATTTTTCAAATAAAAAAATTCTTAAAGAAAAATAAGAATTCTTATTTTTTTCACTCCTTGGGACAAAAAATCTTTTTTTCTTTAGCAAAAGAATCTGAGATATTCATTGGGAATTCATCTAGTGGGATTATGGAAATTCCTTTCTTAAATGTACCAGTAATAAATATAGGTTCGCGACAAAAAAATAGATTTAATTTTTCAGATATATTGCATGTAGAGGCAAAAAACCAAAAAATTACAAATGCAATAAAAAAAAAACTAAATAATAGAAATAAAGTTACAGCATATATTAAAAAGAAAAATACCAGTAACATAATATCTCAAAATATTATTTATTTTTTGAAACATTCAAATAAATTTAAAGAAAAAATTTTTTATGATTTAAAGGATAAATATTAATGAAAAATAGTTTTTATAAAAATTGGAAAGCTGCGATAATAAATGAAAAATTTTCAATAAGGGATACAATTAAAAATTTGAATAAAACTGCTCTTCAATTGTGCTTTGTTATTAGAAATAAAAAATTTATTGGAACTATAACTGACGGAGATATAAGACGTGCTCTGTTAAAAGGGTATGATTTAGAAAATAATATAAAGAAAATTATAAATAGAAAGCCAAAATTTATTTATCAAAAAAATTTAAATAATAAAAAATTATTGAATAAATTAAAAAAATTTTTTTCATCTCACTTAATACCAATTTTAAATAACAAGCACGAAATGATTGATATATTTATTGATGAAAAAAATTACTTAGATTTAAGTAAAATTAATTGTGAAGTAGCAATTATGACTGGTGGTAAAGGAAAAAGATTATATCCAATTACTAAAAAAATCCCTAAAGCGTTAGTCAAAATATCAGGGAAGCCTATTTTGGAAAATATTATTGAAAAAGGGAAAAAAGAAGGAATTAAAAATTTTAATTTTATAACAAATCATTTTCACAATAAAATTAGGAATTATTTTAAGGATGGAAAAAAATTTGAAGTAAATATTAGATACTTTAAAGAAAATTTTCCTCTTGGAACTGCTGGAGGTTTAAGTTTACTAAAAGAGAAGAAAAGTAAAATAAAATTATTAATAGTTACAAATTGTGACATTGTCACAAACTTAAGCTATTCAGATTTGATAGAATTTCATAATAAAAATAAAAACAAGGTTACTATAGCCTCTAGATTTTTTAAGTTAGACAATCCTTACGGAGTTATGAAAATTGATAAAAAAAATCAAATTTTTAAAATAGAGGAAAAACCCTCAGAAAATCATTTGATTAGTGCAGGTGTATATATAATTAACTATTCAATCCTAAATCATTTAAAAAAAAATAAAAAAATAGACATGACTGATTTTATTAATTCTCTTTTAAAGAAAAGAATAAAAATTGGTACTTGTTTAATACATGAGAACTGGTTAGACATTGGAAGCAAAAAGGACCTAGAAAAAATTAATAATTTTAGATGAGAAAAATTGAATTAGAAAGACTAAAAAATAATTATAATAAAAATGGCTGGGTTCTAAAAAAAAAAATTTTTAGTAAAAAAGAAGTCAATGAAATAAATAAAAAAATAGATAAATTTTTAAAAAAAAATATTAAAAAATACTCTGGTAAAACTATTAATTTTACAAATGATGATAGGAATATTCAAAGTATAAGTGACATTAATTCATTCCATAAACTGTCTGACTCTAGTTTTATTAAAAATAAATCAAAAAATAAAAGAGTAAGAGCCATCACTAAATATTTACTTAATTCAAAAGAGAAATTTATAGCAAGCGAATTGTTTGCTAAACCAGCTGAAAAAGGACTTCCTTCCCCAATTCATCAGGATAACTTTTATTGGTGTGTAAAAGGAGGAAATGCATTAACAGTTTGGGTAGCTTTAGATGATGTGTCCTCGGTAAATGGAGGAGTACAATACTACAGTAAGTCTCAAAATTTAGGAGTTGTGAAACATGAGCCTTCTTATGCAAAGGGAAGCTCACAAAAAGTTTCAAATTTAAAAAAATATATTAAATTTAAAAAGGTTTGTCCTAAATTAAAAGCAGGTGATGCGTTATTTCATCATAGTGAAATAATGCATGGAAGTGCATCAAATAATAGTGGAAAAAGAAGAAGAGGTTTAACTTTTCAGTTCAAAGACTATTATGCAAATTATGATATTAAATTAAAAAAAAATTATTTGAAATCATTAAATCAACAAATCAAATTAAGAAACAAATAATATGATAGATAAGAGTATTTTATGCCAGGTTATGAATTAATTAATTCATTAGAAAAAAAAGCTTTAATCAATATTTTTAAAGAGGGATCAATTTTATTTGCTCATGGCTTTGATAAAATTAGAAAACGATACCACGTTAGAGAATTTGAAAATTTATGTAAAAAATACTTCAATGTTAAATATTGTTTAATGGTTTCATCTGGAACAGCAGCAATAAAAATTGGTTTAAAATCATTGAATGTAAAAAGTGGAGATGAGGTAATTACACAATCATTTAATTTTATAGCGACAGTAGAGGCAATTCTTGATATTGGAGCTATTCCTAGAATGACATCCATAGATGAGTCTTTAAATATGTGTCCAATAGATTTAAAAAAAAAAATTAATAAAAAAACAAAGGCGATTATCCCAGTACACATGTTGGGTTTTTCAGCTGATTTAGAGAAGATAAAAAAGATAGCAAACAAAAAAAAAATAAAAATCTTAGAAGATAACTGTGAATCGATTGGTGCAAAATTTAATAATAAGTATCTAGGTGTTCATGGACATGTTGGGGTTTTTAGTTTTGATTTTGGTAAAATAATAACCACTGGTGAAGGTGGTCTTATATTAACAAATGACAAAAAAACTTTCGATTATTGTAAACAATATCACGATCATGGCCATCTTAATATTCCATTTTTATCTAGAGGAAATGATAAAGCAAAAATTTATGGATTTAATTATCGTGTAACTGAATTACAAGGGGCAATAGGCAAAGTTCAATTAAAAAAATTGAAAATTTTACTTAATGATAATAAGAAAAAATTCTTTACATTGAAAAAAATTTTAGAAAAAAAGTTTTTAATAAGAAAAGTCCATAAAAAATCTGTACCGAATTATGATACATTTATTTTTTTTGAAAAAGACACTCAAAGAAAAGCTAAAATAATCAAAGTTTTAAATAAATTTAAAATTGGAACAAAAAATTTACCAGATGCAATAAAATGGCATTGTTCATATTATTGGGGTCATTGTTTACCTAAAAAAGAAATAATTAATTCGATTTCAACAAAGAAAAAACTAGAGGAGGCTATAGCGATACCTATTAATTATAAAATAAATACTTTAAGATATAAAAAGATAGCTCAAAAAATTTTAGATATTAAATGAAACTTTTAACAATTGTACCAGCAAGAGCTGGATCAAAAGGTATAAAGAATAAAAATTTTATTAATTTTCTAGGAAAGCCTTTGATAGAACATACTCTAGATTTTGCAAAAAAAATTGAAAATAATAAAATTTTGATTTGTTCAGATTATAAAAATATAAAAAAATATGAAAAAAAATTTCAAACAATAAATGGCTATGTAAGACCAAAAAAATTATCTAAAGATAACACTATGTTACATCAAACTTTATATCATGCGATTAAATGGATATTAAAAGAAGGTACTATTGATTTTGATTATATATTAGTTTTACAACCCACATCTCCAATTAGATTGTTTAAAGATTTTAAAAATATACTTAAAATTTTAAAAAAAGATAAACCTAATAGTATTTGTTCTGTAGTTAAGGTGAAACATCATCCAGAGGAGTATTTAAAAAAAGTAAGTAAAAATAGGTGGTCATTTTTGATTAAATCCAATAATAAGCAGAGACAAAATTATGATAATTATTTTTTTATAGATGGTTCATTTTATTTAATAAAAAAGAATTTTTTTTTGAAAAATAGGCAAATTTTAACAAAAAACAGTCATTATTTCCCATTATCAATTAGTTACCCTGTAGATTTAGATGATCCTATTGATCTTAAAATTGCAGAGGTAATTTATAAATTTAAAAATGCAAATACTAGATCAAAGTAAATATAAAGATTTTTATGATGAAAAATTTAAAAATTTAGTTTTATCTAAAGCAACAAATTTAGATCATGAAATAATTTTTTTTGAAGATAAAAGAAAAACTGAAAATTTCCTAGTTTTTGAAAATAATCAATTATTGGCGGCTGTCCCATTTTTTTTTGAGAAAAGTTCAGATGGAAAAGAGTTAATTGGATCATATTATAATTTATCAATCCCGGGTCCGATTATTTTACAAGATGTAAGTGAAAAAAAATTTAAAAAAATAATTAAAACAATTATTGATGAAATTGAGATCAGATCAAAAAAAAAAAAATTAAAAAAAATAAAAATTAACTTTTCAGATACAATAAATATTAAAATTGGATCACAAAAATATTTCATTTTGAATGAGCTGTTGTCAAATTTAAATTTTTCGAATACATCTTTTATGGGTCTGAGAATTGATTTAAATAATGATATTGATAGTATTGTAAAAAATTTTTCAAAAGGACACAAATCGGAATTAAAAAAACAATCAAATCAAAAATATTTTTTTTATAATTATGAAAAAAAAAAATTAACCTATGATCAATTTTATTCTTTAGTAAAAGATCAAATAGATGTCGAAGATTATTGTATACCGTTATATGAAATTTATAAAAAAAATAAAATATTCTTAGTTTACTCATTAGACAATTCAAAAGAAATTTTTTCCAGTCTTTTTTCTATCACTGGAAATACTGTAGAGTATTTTGTTGATACTTTATCTTCTTCGAATCATCATTCATTAATTTATTCTTCATGTGTTTATTTTAAAAAGATGGAAGGTATAAGATTCTTAAATTTTGGAATCATTAATTATTTGAATCATATTAAATTAAAACAATCACAAAAAAAAAAAAATATAGCTTTATTTAAAAAAGGTTTTGGTGGTGAAAAATTTCAATATACTTTTTTTGAGAAGGTATTTTGAGATGAAATTAGTAAGCGAAAAAGTAAAAAAGATTACCAGTCATAAACATCTTTTATTCACATCTAATTGTACTACAGCAATTTATTTACTTCTGAAAGCTCTTAAATTAAAAAAAAAAAAAATTATTATTCCAATTAATATTTGTTTTGATGTAATTTTAAGTATTATATATTCTGGTAATTTACCTTTAATTATTGATACAAATAAAAATCTTGGATTATCTTTTGTTGATTTAAAAAAAAAAATTAACCAAAATACTGATATCGGTGCAATTATTTTTCCATATCTTTATGGCAATAGTGATAATTTTATAAAAGTTCTTAAATTTATTAAAAGTAAAAAAATTCTTCTAATTGAAGATATTGCGGGCGCATTTGGTGGAAGAATTAAAAAGAGATATTTTGGATCTTTCGGAGATTATACTGTTGGAAGTTTTGGCCAAGGAAAAATTATTGATATGTCAGGAGGAGGATTTGTATCAACAAATGATCAAAATGTATTTTTAGATATAAGTATGAATTATAATTTATTAAAAAATTATGATATTAAAAATAAAAGGAAATATGAAAGAATAAATAAAATTCAAAGCAAAATTTTATCCTTAAAGAAAAAAATTTATTTAAGCAAAAACCAAATTAAGTTTTATTTTGATGGTTTTATTTATAAAAAAAAATTTAGCATAATATATTTTAAGCAATTAAGTAAAAAAATTGAGGGTATTAGCAAAATTAATAAGTTAAGAAATAAAAAAGCCTTATATTATGATAAAATATTCAACTTTTTTTTTTGTCGCCCAATTATTCATGAGAAAGGCTCAGTATATTGGAGAAAGAATTTCATATTTAAAAAAGATACAACTTCTGAATTAATTGATCAATTTAATAGAAAAGGTTTCTATGCCAGAAAATATTATCCACCATTAAATTATATTTTTGAGTTCTTAAGAAAAAAAACTTTTAATTATGAAAAAAGTTATAGAAAGTTAATCAATTTTTGGGTAGGAGAAGAGCTTAAAAAGAACCATATAATTGAAGCAAAAAAAATACTTTTAAATTTTAACAATGTTAATTAAACCTTTATCACCACATTTAGAGAGACAATTTGTTGATTTACCAAAAAAAGTTAAATTTTGCACAAAGTGTGTAATGTCTAATCAAAGACCAAGAATTACATTTGATAAAGAGGGCGTTTGCAGTCCTTGCAGATATACTGAAATGAAAAAAAATAATGAAATTAATTATGAAAAAAGAAAAATTGAATTAGAAAAATTATTAGATAAATATAGAAGAAATGATGGCTCTTATGATATAATAGTACCATGCAGTGGGGGAAAAGATTCATCCACAATAGCACATAAATTAAAACATGAGTGGGGAATGACTCCATTATGTGTAACTTTTTCTCCTCCTCTATATAGTGAAATTGGAAGAAAAAATTTAACTAATTTTATAAATTCAGGTTTTGATCATAAATTAATAACTCCTAATGGAAAAATTTATAAACTTTTTTCAAAACTTTGTTTTGCTTACATAGGAGATCATGAAGAAATTTTCGATCATGGTCAAATGTCAGGGCCTGTACAGGAGGCACTACGAAATAATGTTAAATTGGTAATGTATGGTGAAAATGGAGAATTAGAATATGGTGGTGATATTAATACTTTAGATTTTAGAGGGATGCCTTGGGATTATTACGATAAAATTTATTTTAGTGCATCTTTAGATAAACTCTCAAAAATTGCTAAAGAACATGGATACTTTGATCATTATAAAATAAATTTTAAAGAAAAAAATTTAGATATATTTAAATTACCTGAAAAAAAAACTCTTATTGAAAATGATATTCAATTCCATTGGTGGGGATATTATAATAAATGGATACCCCAAGAAAATTATTACTATGCAGTGAATAATACTGGGTTTGAAGCCAATCCTGATGGTCGAATGGAAGGAACATATTCAAAATATGCTCAACTTGATGATGCAACAGATTCATTTTTATATTACTTAATGTATATTAAATATGGTATTGGAAGAACTACTTCTGATGCAGCACATGAAGTTAGAGATGGTCATATCACACGTGAAGAGGCTGTTACATTAGTTCATAAATTTGATGGAGAGTTTCCAGAGAAGAGTTTTGATGCTTTTCTTAATTATCTTGATTTAACAAGTGATGAATTTTGGGATGTTATAAATAGATTTAGACAAGATCATTTGTGGGAAAAAAAAGGTAATCAATGGCATTTAAAACATAGAGTTTTGTAAGTTGAAAAGAATTATTTCTAGATTAGACATCAAAGGTCAAAACGTAATAAAAGGAGTACATCTAGAGGGTTTAAAAATTATTGGTGATCCTGAAGAATTAAGTAGAAAATATTCAAATGACGGGGCAGATGAAATATATTTTCATGATACGGTAGCCTCATTATACGAAAGAAATAACTTATTTGAGATAGTTGAGCGAGTTGCATCTAATATTAGCATTCCACTTACCGTAAGTGGTGGGCTAAAAAAAGTTGAGGATATTGAAAAAGCATTAATATCAGGTGCAGACAAAGTTTCTTTAAATACAATTTTTCACAAGGATATATCTTTAATTAGTAAAATTGTTAAAATATTTGGAGCTCAAGCAATTGTAGGATCAATAGAGGCAAAAAAAATTAATAATGAATGGGTAGCATTTACCGACAATGGAAGAACAAATACAAAAAAGAACGTGCTTGAATGGGTAAAAAAATTACAAGATGAAGGAATAGGCGAAATTGTTGTTACCAGTGTTGATTTTGAAGGTACTCAGAAAGGGTTTGATTTAGAATTATTAAATAATCTAAATTTAATTGTAAAAGTACCGCTTATTTTATCTGGTGGTATTGGAAACATAGGTGATATTGAGAAGGTTTTTAAAATACCCTGTTCCTCTGGAGTGACTATTTCTTCAGTTCTGCACTATGACAAATTAAAAATAAGTGAAATAAAAAATAGAAATAGCAAAATCAAAGAAATAAAAAAAATAAATGTAACTAAACAAAATAAAAAAATAACTGTTCTTAAATCAAAAATTTGTAACATTAAAAGTTTAACAAATTCTCTTAAAAAAGTAGCTGATGTTGAGATTGTAGATAACTTCAATCCAAAAAAAATTGACAAGTTAATTCTACCCGGTGTTGGTTCATTTAGTGAATTTGCTAAAGAAATTAAGGACGATCAAAAAAACTCAATTATTGAGTTTTCAAAATTAAATAAACCAATTCTAGGAATTTGTCTGGGGGCACAATTTTTATTTTCAAAAAGTTTTGAACATGGAAATTTTGAGGGTTTAAATTTAATTTCAGGAAACGTAATAAATATTAAAGACATCGAAAAAAAAAAAAATATTTTGAGCCCAAATATTGGTTGGTATGAAATTGAAAAAATTGATAATAAATTATTTAAAGATATACCTGATCGAAGTAAATTTTACTTTATACACTCTTATAACTTTCAACCAGCAGATAAAAAAATACTTACATCGAAAATAATAAATTCAAATATTAATGCAGTATGTATAAAAAATAATTTTATTGCTTGTCAATTTCATCCAGAAAAAAGTGGAGAAATTGGAATTAAATTCTTGGAAAATTTTGTTAAAGATAAAGATTAAATGTATAATAAAATTATAATTATTGTTTCTAGAGAATTTTCAGAGAAAGAGTATATTAAAAATTCATTAAAAGATATTGTTGAAAAAAAAATAAATGTAGAAATTTGGATTATAAAAAAACTATTAAATTCTAAAAATAAAATTGATAAAAACTTATTATTTTTAGACAAAAATATAACTTTTAAATTTATTGATAATCCAGCTGAGCTTAATTCAAATTTAACAAATGAAAAATCAACAACTCTTTTTGATATAAGATTGAAACTAAATTTAAAAAATCGTATTTTTTTTTACAAATTTTTTAATCATAATTTTGATTTTATTATTCATCCAGGACTTGTTTTAAGAAAATTAAATTTTGAGTATATCTTATATTTGAAAATAAAAAATTTTTTGATCTATTCTATTTTATTTTTAAAAGGTATAAAAATTAAATATTCAAAATATGTTTATCTCATTGGAAATAAAGCTGATTTAAAATCTAATTTATTAATAAATTCTAAAAGTATTTTAATTAGAGGTCATCATGCAGATTACGACAGATATTTAGAAAGTGAAAAAAAAGTTTTGCCTTTGCAAAAAAATTATTTTGTTTTTATAGATCAAAATACCCCTCATCACCAAGATTTGGTTGAAATGAATAAAAATGATATAAATGAAAAAAATTATTATAGTTCGATAAAAGATTTTTTAGAAATAACCAAAAAAAAATATAATTTGGATTATTATATTGCTCCTCATCCTAGATCAGATGTTTCTATATTAAAAAATTATTTTGGAGAAAAAATTTCTAAAATTAGCACTTTAGAAATAATCAAAAATTGTAAATTTGTTTTATGTCATGATAGCACTGCAACAAATTTTGCCTTTTTGTATAATAAACCAATTATTGGTATTTATGATAATGAGTTATTAAAAAGTAAGTACAATCACCTTAAAGAAATTAAGAGATTTTGTAGAAGAACAAACACATCTTTAATAAATATTCACAAAGAGGAAATTAAGGATGAAGATTTAGTGGTTTCAGAAATTAATTATAAAAATTTTATAGAAAATTATATTAAATGTCATAATGAAGACAAAAAACGAGTAGATATTATTAAAGAAAATATAAATTTTTATGAGTGAAATATCATTTGAAAACTTTGGGCATGTAGCCAAAAAGGTTGGTTATAGAAATATTACTATATCTTCTTCAAGGTATAATTTCCAAGAAAAACATATGCCCTCAATTCTTGAGAATATTAAAAATAAATTAAAAATATCTCATGATGATACATTATTAGATATTGGATGTGGTTTAGGATTATTTCTCATACCTTTGAGTTTTTTCTGTAAAAATGTTGTTGGTATTGATCATAAAAATTTTATTAATCAAATTAAAATTTATTTTAAATTTTTTAATAGTAAAAATTTAATTTCTGGAAATTTTTTAAAACTGAAATTAAAAAAAAAATTTGATAAAATTCTGATTTATAGCGTAGTTCATTATTTAAGTTCTGAAAAAGAATTTCAAAAATTTGTTGGTAAAGCTTTAATTCTATTAAAAAAAAATGGTATTTTGTTGGTTGGAGATGTCCCCATACAAGAATATGAAAAAGCATTTCTTAATAGCAAAGAAGGTAAAAAGTACTATCATCAATTTGAAAATTTAAAAAAAAAATATAAAAAGAAAAATCTTAATTTTAGTATTGTAAATTTTTTGGATAAAAGAACGAAAGATAAAAACTTAATTAATATAGATTTAAAGATGTTAAAAAATATTGAAAAAAAATTAAAAAAAAAAAAATTCAAAGTAAAAACATTAAGACATAATAAGCGAAGTATATTTAACAATACCAGAGTAGATTTAATAATTGAAAAAAGATAAATGAAAAAAAAAATTGGAACTTGGATAACTTCATTCAATCAACACACTTTAGAAATTATTTCTAATTCTGGTTTTGATTGGATATGTATAGATTTAGAACATTCTGATATCTCTAATAAGGAAACAAACATACTGATATCATTAGCGAAAAAAAATAAGATAAAACCCTATGTAAGGGTAGCTTCTAAATCCGAGGAAAATTTTAAAAAAGCTCTAGATGGAGGAGCTGTTGGAATTATTGTTCCCATGGTTGAAACTAAGAGAGATGTAGATGAGATAATTAAATTTTCTTATTTTTCACCCATCGGCAAAAGAAGTTTTGGTCTTTATTCACATAATACTTATGGTATTAAAAAAAATTATTTAAAAATAAATTCTTACAAACCAGAAATAATTTTACAGATTGAAAGTGAAAAAGGCATTAATAATCTTGAAAGCATTTTATCAAATAAATTCATATCAGGAACATTAATAGGTAGATATGATTTGTCATTAACACTTAATGAGCCAGGTAATTTTAAATCAAGAAAATTTAATAATTGTTTAAAAAAATATTTTTCAATTTGTAAACAAAAAAAAATTAAAACTGGAATTCATATAGCAGATTTTAGTTTAGAAAATATTCAGTCAGAAATAAAAAATTATGATTTAGTTGCAATAGGTACAGATTTTATCTTTGTTAAAAAGATGTGTGATTTATTATTTAAAAAGATTAAATGAGTATCGCTGCCTATATTCCTGTAAGATTACAAAGTAGCAGACTTCCTAAAAAAGCAATTTTGAAAATTGGTGATAAAACCATGATAGAGCATGTATATGAAAATACATTAAAGTCGAAATTAGTAAAATATTTTTTTATAGCAACGTGTGATCTGGAAATTTTTCATTTGATGAAAAAAAAAGGTGCAAATGTAATAATGACATCTAGAAAGCATAAAAGAGCTACAGATAGAGTTTATGAGGCCTATTCTAAAACAAACAAAAAAATAAAAAAAAAAATCAGCAAAATTGTTATGGTTCAAGGCGATGATCCAATGCTTAAACCACAAATGATTAATGAGGTTATTTTGACAAATAATAACCAGCATCAAGTAACAAATATATGTAATACACTTAATGAGAAGGACTCAAAAGATCCTAATAGAGTTAAGGTTGTAGTAAACAAAAAATTTGAAGCTGTCTATTTTTCTAGAGAACAAATTTCTTTTAAAAAAAAAAGGAATAAAAGACTATATCTTAAACAGGGAAATATATTTTGTTTTACTCCAAAAATATTAAAAAAATATTGTTCTATTTCTGAGTCAAATTTAGAGATAGTGGAGTCTGTTGATATGAATAGATACCTAGAAAATGATATTAAAATTAAAATGGTCCATTCAAAACATGATACTATAAACGTTGATACATTGGAGGATTTAAAAAAAGTAAGATCTTTATTGAAATAAATTATGATTAAAGAAAGTGATATTAGAAGTGATCAAGTTTTAAAGAAGTACCAAAAATTAGTCGATTTAGATTCTAAAAAATTATTAAAAAATAAGAGAAATTTTAAAAATATAAATCTTAAAAAAATTGGACTTGGAAAAATGTCTCATGCATTTAAAAAAAAAGGTTACAACTATTTAGAGTGTCAAAATACAGGAACTCTTATAGTTAATCCAAGACCTTCAAAGATTGATTTGTCTAATTTTTATAAAAATTCAAAGTCAAACGATTTTTGGTATAAAAATTTTTTTTTACCCAAGTTAAGACAAAGAGTTAATTTCACAATTAAACCTAAAATAAACTTTTTAACAAAAAATTTTAAATCATACCAAAAAAAAAGAATTATAGATATTGGTTGTGGATCAGGAGACTTTTTAATTAATTTAAAAAAAAAATGGAAAAATGCAAAACTATTTGGACTGGAACCTTCAGAGACAATGTCTAAAAAATTTAAAGATAACGACATTAAAATTATAAATAATGTAATAGAAAACTTTAAAGTTAAAAATAAATTTGATGTAGCTACATGTTTTGAGCTATTTGAGCATGTTTATGATCCTAACCTATTTATAAAATCTTTAAGCAACATTTTATCTAGGAATGGATTGCTATATTTAAGCACATTAAACGCAGATGGATTCGATATCAAATATCTCAGAGAAAATTCAAATTCAATATATCCACCATATCATTTGAATTTTTTTTCAATTAAATCTATGAAGAAAATATTAAGTTTAAATAATTTTAAAGAAATTAAAATAATTACACCGGGAAAATTAGATTTTGATATTGTTAATAAAAATCTTAATTTTGTTAAAGATCCTGTTTTTAAGAAAATTTTGACTATATTAAATAAAAAAAAATTAAATTTATCAGAAATGAAAGAAATACAAAAAGTAATTCATGTTAATAATTTAAGTTCTCACATGCTTGTTATGGCCAAAAAAAAATAATGAAAAAATTAAATGTTGCAATTGCCGGATTTGGAGTTGTTGGAAAAAAAAGATATGAAATTTTAAAAAAAGTAAAAGATGTTAATATAGTTGCGATAAGTGATATAAACAGAAATAACATTCCAAAAGATAAAAAAATTGAATTCTTTTTAGATTATCGTAAACTTTTTACTTTTAAATTGGATGCAATATTTATTAGTTTACCAAATAAAATTGCTGCTGAGGCTACTATTGTTTCACTTAAAAAAAATATTAATGTTTTTTGTGAAAAACCTCCAGCTAAAAATTATAAAGATTTTATAAAAATATATAATGTTTATAAGACTAAAAAAAATCTTAAAATAAAATATGGTTTTAATCACAGATATCACGACTCTATCATCATCGCAAAAAATGCAATTCAAAAAAAAAGATATGGAAAATTAATTAATATTCGTGGTTTGTACGGTAAAAGTAAAATAATCAATTTTAAAGGGCAATGGAGATCATCAAAATCTTTAGCAGGTGGTGGAATATTATTAGATCAAGGAATTCATTTATTAGATATACTGATCTTTTTTTGTGGAGATTTTTTAACTGTTAAAAGTTTTATTTCGAATAAATTTTGGTCTTTTAGGGTTGAAGACAATGCCTACTCTTTGATTAAATTTAAAAACAATGTAATTGCCATGATTCACTCTACAGCTACACAATGGCAGCATAAATTTCGTGTAGAAATTATAATGGAAAAAGGACAGATTAATTTAAATGGGATTCTATCAGGGTCTAAATCATATGGAGACGAAAAAATTGAGATTATTCCAAAATTTACAAAAAAAAATCAAAAGGGAAGACTTGTTTCATTCAAAAAAGATCTGTCTTGGGATAGGGAAACCAAAGAGTTTATCAATGCATTAAAAAAGAATCAAAAAATTAAAACGGGTAATATTGAAGACGCCAAAAGAGTAATGAACTTAGTTGATAAAATATATAAATCAGATAAATCTTGGAAGTATTAATGTTAAAAAAACATCTCACTAAGAGTAAAAATATAAATGCTTTTTCAAAAAAATATATAAATTATTTATATAATGTTTTTAATTCTTTGGAATTTCAAAAATTAGATAAACTTGAAAAAGAGTTATTAAAATTAAGAGCTAGAAATTCAACATTATTTTCCATTGGCAATGGTGGTGCTGCAGCAACTTCAATGACGTTAGCCAATGATATAGGGTTTGACATATTAAAAAAAACAAAAAAAAAGGGTTTCAAAATATTAAATCTTAGCGACAACAGCTCTATAATTACAGCAATCGCAAATGATGTTGGTTATGAGAGGATATTTATTGAACAGCTTAAACTTCATTTTAAAAAAAATGATTCATTAATAGTTTTTTCTGCATCAGGAAATTCAAAAAATATCTTAAATGCAGCAAAATGGGTTAAAGAAAAAAAGGGTAAGGTATTCAGTGTAGTTGGATTTGACGGAGGAAAGATAAAAAAATACTCAGATATTTGTTTACATTTTAAATCTAATAAAAATGAATATGGTCCAGTGGAGGATTGTCAATTAATAATAAATCATATTTTTGCTCACTGGTTTCAAAAAAAATTAAGCAAATAATTTTTTATGCTTTCCTCAGATATTGATGTTTGGGACACATTAAGTCAACCATATGATTATAATATTTTAATAAGAAATATTTATTTTCAAAAAAAAAAAATTTTAAGAAAAACATATAACAATTGGATTGAAAAAATATCAAAACCTTTTTCTAGTGATATTGACTGGTGGGTAAATGTAATTGGAGAAAGAAATAATTTAAACTCAGATTTGTTTCATTATTTTTGTATTTTAGAAACATTAAATGAATTAAAGAAAAAAAAAATTAAAATAAAAACTATTAAAGTAAATAGTGCTCATTTAAAGAAAATTATTTTAAAAAAAAATTTTTTAGTAAGCAATATTATTGCTGAAAAATTAATAAAAAAAGATTTTTTAAGAATATTAAAAATAATTCTTTACCAAATTTTTGTTTTTATTTTAGCAAAATTTTATAAAAAAAAAGTTAATTCAGAAATATCAATTATAGATTATTTTATTGTTGGAAATAATTTATCTACTAAAAGATATTATGGAGAATTAGAGGATAAAATAAAGTACGAAAATGTTTTTTTTGTACCTACAATAGTAAATACTAAAATTTTAGATCTTATTTGTTTAGTTAAGAACATTAAATATAAAAAAAACTTTTTTTTAAAAGAGTCTTTAATTGATATAAGTAATTTTTTTCAAAGCATTACTTACTTTACTAGATTAAAGAAGTTCAATAAAAAATATAAAAATATTTTTAATTATGATTTATCAGAAATAGTTTTAGATGAGCTTCAAAGCTTAAGAAATTACAATACTATTATTATATCTTTAAATAATTATTTTTTTTTCAAGTCTCTAAAAAAAAAAAATTTTAAGATTAAAACATCTGTTAATTGGTTTGAAAATACTGCAGTTGATAAAGGTTGGAACTTTGGATTAAATAAATTTTTTAAAAATGTTAATAGTTATGGTTATCAAGGTTTTACATGTTACAAAGATTTCTTATGTTTGGATCCAGTTAAACATGAAGTTCAATATAAGCTTATACCAAATAAAATTATTATAATTGGAAAAAAATATTTCAAACCTAAAATAGAATTTTATAATAAATTGAAAATTTTACAGGGTTATGCGTTCCGATTTGATTATTTAACTAAACAGCATTTGAAGAAAAAGAATTTAATTCTAGTTTGTTTGAATTTAGATAAAAAAATTAATACAGATATAATTAATACTATCAAACAATCACAATTTCTAAAAAATAAAAAAATTATTTTTAAAACTCATCCTGCTTTGAGAATAAATAAGAAAGATTTTATTAATAAAAATTATATTATTTCAAAAGAGTCATTTGAGTATTTAATTAGACGCAGTAAAGCTTTGATTACAGCCGGTTCATCAAGCACAATAATCGAGTCTATTTGCAATGGTGTGCCTGTTATAGTTCCTTTTAAAGATTATATGACACAATTTTCTTTAGAAATGATAGATTTACCAAAAAAATTATATAGGGTTAGTGATGATAAAAAAAATTTTGATAAAAATCTAAATTATTTTCTAAATAAAAAAAGTATTTTAACAATTAAGAATATAAACAATATAAAAAAAAATTATTTTAATTTAAATGAAAGCAACAAACTTATTAATTTTAGTAAAATTTTTTAAAATTGTTTAGAAATTATTAAATTTAATAATCATTATAAAGCGTAAATTTTACAAATTAAATTAACTATAATATATAAATATTAATTTCTATATGAAAAAAAAAAAATATAAAATTTTAGTTTCAGCTATTCCTTTAGTACCTATTTTTGATCAATTTAAAAAATATTTTGATAAAAATAAATATTCAATTGATTTAAAAAAAACAGATCAATATTTAAATGAATTTCAATTGTCTAAAATAATCAATAAATATGATGGTGTTATTTGTGGAGATGATGAATTCTCTAAAAAAGTATTATCAAAAGCTGTAAATTTAAAAGTAATCTCAAAATGGGGTACTGGAATAAACTCAATTGATTTAGATTATGCAAAAAGAAAAAAAATCAGAATTCTCAATACTCCTTCCGCATTCAGTTATAGTGTTGCTACGATGGCTGTGGGAATGATTTTAGCATACTACAGAAAAATTATAGAGAATCACACTTTGATAAAAAAAAATTTTTGGCCCAAACCTGAAGGTCAAACTTTATTAAAAAAAAAAATTGGAGTTATTGGTGTTGGCAATATTGGGAAGAAAATTTTTCAAATGCTATCAGGTTTCGAAACAATTGATTATGCCAATGATTTAAAAAAAATAAATCAAAGTTTCTTAAAAAAGTATAAAATAAAACAAGTTTCAAAAAACAAAATTTTTCAGAATTGTGACATTATAATTACCGCTTCAGATTTAAATAAAAGTTCTTTTCACTTAATTAACAGAAGAACATTAAAAAAAATGAAAAAAAATGTTTTAATTGTAAATATTTCTAGGGGGTCCTTAATTGATAATGATGCTCTTATAGAATTTTTAAAAAAAAACAATAATGCAGGAGCTTGTCTGGATGTATTTGAACAGGAACCATTAAATAAGAATAGTAAGTTTTTAAGTTTAAAAAACTGTATATTAACTAGTCATAACGCATTTAACACAGTTAATGAGGTAGAAAAGACACATATAAATACTATAAATAATATTTTGAAAATATTGCGTTAATGAAAAAAGATTTAAAAATTTTTAAAAATAAAAGAGTATTAATTACTGGCCACACAGGTTTTAAAGGATCATGGTTATCACTTTGGTTTAAAAATTTAGGTGCAGATGTGATGGGAATTTCTAAAAACGTCCCTACTAAACCTTCTCATTTTGAATTAATTAATTTAGAAAATAAAATAAAAAATAAATTTGTTGATATAACTAACTTAAAAGAATTAAAAAAAATTTTTATCAATTTCAAGCCAGACTATGTTTTTCATTTAGCAGCTCAATCATTAGTCAAAAAATCATATAAGGAACCTTTATTAACATATAATTCAAATACGATCGGAACTTTAAATATTATGGAATGTTTAAAAGAATTAAAAAATAATTGTATTGCAGTAATTATAACGAGTGATAAGAGCTATAAAAATTTAGAAATTAAAAGAGGCTATAAAGAAGACGATGTGCTTGGAGGATATGATCCTTACAGTTCATCTAAAGCATCTGCTGAATTAATCATTCAAACTTACTACAAATCATATCTAGCAAAAAAAAAAAATATTAGAATTGGAATTGCTAGAGCTGGAAACGTAATTGGAGGAGGAGATTGGTCAGAAGATCGACTGATACCAGATTGTATGAAATCTTGGGCACAAAATAAAAAAGTACTGATAAGAAGTCCGAATTCAACAAGACCCTGGCAGCATGTATTAGATGCTTTATATGGATATATAACATTATCTATATATTTAAAAAAAAATAGTAAATTGAATGGACAAGCTTTTAATTTTGGACCATCTTTGAATAGCAATTATAAAGTACTTGATGTCTTAAAATTAGCAAAAAAATTCTGGAATAAAGTTTTTTGGAAAATTATTAAAGAAAGAAAAAAGGTTTATGAAAGCAATTTATTAAAGTTAAATTCATTAAAAGCAAAGTCTATCTTAAAATGGAGTTGTAGTTTAAGTTTTAAGGAAACAGTTTATTTTGCTACAGAATGGTATAAGCATTTTTATAATAATAAAAAAAATATGTATGATTTTTCTACTAAACAAATTGATTTATATAGTCAGAAAATAAAATAAAGATTAACTATGAAAGTTGTAATTTTAGCAGGTGGATATGGAACAAGAATTTCTGAGTATACAAAAACAATTCCAAAACCAATGATTAAAATTAATGGAGTGCCACTTATAATGTATATAATTAATCATTATGTATCTTATGGTTATAAAGATTTTTACATAGCACTTGGATATAAGGGAAATGTAATAAAAAGATACTTTAAGAACTTTAAAAATTCAAATTTTAAAATCAATCTTATTGAAACCGGTTTAAAGACCATGACTGGTGGAAGACTAAAAAGATTGAGTAAATTTTTTAAAGATGAAACTTTTTTAGCTACTTATGGTGATGGATTGTCAAACGTAAATTTAAATAACTTGGTTAAATTTCATAAAAGAAATAAAAAATTAGTCACTCTAACTGCTGTAAGACCACCGGCTAGATTTGGAACAATAAAATTAAGTGGAAACAAAGTTTCTTACTTCAGGGAAAAATCAAGTTTAGATGAGGGCTGGATTAATGGAGGCTTTTTTGTGATGAATTCAGAATTTTTAAAATTTATAAAAAATGATAATACGTTCTTAGAACGTGAACCATTTGAACACCTTACAAAAAAAAATCAATTAGCTGGTTATAAGCATAAAGGGTTTTGGCAATGTATGGACACTTTAAGGGATAAAGAAATTTTAGAAAAAAAAATAAAGAAAAAAAATTTTGAGTAAAAAAATTTTAATAACTGGTGGTACTGGTTTTATAGGTTATCATTTATCAAGAAAATGCTTAAGCTTAGGTTGGTCAGTAACAAGTTTATCATCACGAAAACCTCATAGAAATAAAAAAATAAAAGGTGTCAAATATTTAAAAATTGATATTACAAATAAAAAAAAATTATCAAAAATAAAAAAAGATTTTGATTATATAGTTAATCTTGCAGGCTATGTTGACCATTCTAATAAAAAAAAAACCTTAGAAAGCCATTATCTTGGATGTAAAAATCTAGCCTCTATTTTTGAAACAGAAAAAATTAAAAAATTTATTCAAATAGGGTCTAGTGTAGAATATGGAAAATTAAAATCACCCCATATTGAAAATAAAAACTGTTCTCAATCTACCTTCTCAGTGTATGGAAAAGCAAAGCTCTCCAGCACAAAATTTTTACTCGATTTGAGTAAAAAAAAAAAATTTCCATCAACTATAATCAGACTTTATTTAGTATATGGACCTAAACAGGATATTAATCGTGTCATACCGATAACAATTAAAAATGCTCTTCTTGATAAAATATTTGATTGCTCCAAAGGATTACAATATCGAGATTTTATTTTTATTGATGATGTAATAAATGCCATTTTAAAAATTCTTAAAAACAATAAGACAAATGGCGAGATAATCAATATTGGAAGCAACAGGCCTATCAAAATAAGAGATTTAATAAATAAGATTTGTTTTATAGTTGGTTCTGGTAAGCCAGTTTTTGGAAAAATTAAAATGAGAAAAGACGAAACTATGGCCTTATACCCTAATATTGATAAAGCTAAAAAACTTCTTAATTGGAGGCCAAAAATAAGTCTAAATGCTGGTTTAAAAAAAACCATTCAATATTACAAAAATGAAAAATCTATTAGTAATTTCAAACGATAAAATTTATTTTTCTAAAAATAGAGTTTCATCAAAATATAATGATATAATTAATATTTTAGAGGCCATTAAAAAAAAATTTAATATATTTTTGTTATCCAGAAGCTCCAGTCAAGCAGATAATTTTTTTTTAAAAAAAAAAAAAATTTTTAAATTAAATTTTAAAATGTTTTGTTTTCTCAAAGAAGAAAAATTTAAGGTTTTAATGGTATCCGTGACTCCAAGGAATATCTTTTTTTATTTACTATTAAATTTACTTATTAAAAATTTAGAAGGCTTTGTTTATCTTAGAAGTGATGGATTTAAAGAGTACCAAACAAGATTAGGAAAATTAGGATTTTTAATATTTGCCTTAATGATGAAAAGTATTAAAAAAAATTTTAAGATCATTTCTGTAAATAAAAATATTACCTCTCCAAGAACTGATCATATAATATATCCCTCTGAATTAGATAAGAATTGGCTAAAAAAAAATAAGAAATTTAAAAAAAAAAAAATTCACAAAATTCTATATTTTGGAAGATTTAGAAAAGATAAGGGTGTTTTCTCATTAATTAAATTATTTAAAAATATGAAATCTGATATTCAACTAACAATTGCTGGTGATAAAAACTATCCCTTATCAAAACCAAAAAATATAAAATTTTTAAATGAAATATCCAGTAAACAAAAAATCATAAATTTATATGATGATCATGATATTTTTATTTTGCCATCATATACAGAAGGTTCACCAAAAGTCATATTAGAAAGTTTAGCTAGAAAAAAACCTGTTATTATTTTTAAAGAAATCAAACATGTTAAAAATAAATTTAGAGGAATTTTTATTAGTAAAAGGAATTCTGCAAATTTAGAAAATACTATCTATTATATTGCAAAAAATTATCCAAAAATACAGAATGAAATAAGTAAAAATATTTTAATTACAAAAAAACAATTTCAAAAAAAATTTATACAAATTCTAAATGATTAATTTTCACAAAAATAATTTGATTTATTATTCACTTGTTCTTTTACCTTTTACTTATTTAATAGGTATATTTATTACTGAATTATTTGTTCTTACTATAATTTCATATTTTTTTATCAAAAATAGAGACTTGAATTTTTTCAGAGATAAAAAATTTATTTTTTTAGGTTTAATATCAATTTATTTTGGGATCAATGCATTTATTCAAATTAATGATGATCTTAAAATTTCATCAATATTTCATTTTAGATATATTATTTTTTCTTTATCTGTTTTCTTTTGTTTAAAATATTTTGAGAATATTCAATACAATATTCGAAGTAAAATTCTTTTTGTAATTTTTACACTAGTAGCTTTAATTCTATTTGACGCCTTATTACAGTTTTTTACAGGTGAAAATTTACTGGGTTATAAAATTATCAAAAATAGAATTTCTGGAATTTTTGAGACAGAATTAATTTTAGGTAGTTTTTTAATAAAAGTACTCCCATTTTTGACATGGCTATTGTTTTATGCAGATTTAAATATTGTAAAATATAAAAAAAGACTAATTGTTTTTTTTAGTTTTTATATAATTTGTATATTTCTAAGTGGGGAAAGAACAGCTTTAGGATTAAGCTTATTGTACTTTGTAGGGATTGTAATTTTCTTGATTCCCTTAAGAAAAATTTTTTTATTTTCATTCTCAGGTCTAATTTTTTTTATTATTTTCATATCCTATTTTCAGATAGGTAAATCTGACCCAAATAATAGAATTTTTATTAAAACTTTTAATCAATTTACTAATCACCATTTTATTACAAATAATTCAGAAGAGCTATTTCAAAAAGATACAAAGGAGAAAAAGAAAATAATTAAAAAAAATATTTTGATTTTTTCAAAAGACCACACAGGACATATTCAGCTTGCATTAAAGTTATTTAAAGAAAGCCCAATATTTGGTGTTGGTCCAAAAGGCTTTAGAAACTACTGCCGAAAAGTAGAATATGATCCTGAAGTGGGAATTTGCTCAACTCATCCACATAATTTCTTGATTCAAATTATTTCAGAAACTGGATTAATAGGTTTTAGTTTATACATATATATTATTTTTTTTCTAATATTCAAACTATTTAGATGCAGATATTTTAACTCATCATCTAAAAACAAGTTTTCATTTATGATTATCTCAATAGGTTTATTAATAAATTTATTCCCCTTTTTACCAAGTGGTAACTTTTTTAACAATTGGATATCCATAATAAATTATTATTTACTTGGAATATATTTTTATAACTATAATAAAGTTTTTAGTCGATGATGTTTATATTTATATTTTTAGTATTATTGAATTTATTGATTTTTTTTAATTTTGAAAAATTATCAAAAATTATCAATATTTATGACATTCCAGATAACAAATTAAAACTACATAAAAAAAAAACTCCTATTACAGGAGGTTTAATTTTAGTTATTAATTTCATTTTTTTATTTTTTTATCAAATATTTTTGTTAGGGGATTTTCTCTCAATAAAATTAAGTCAAATAAATTTATTGGAACTGATATCAAGTTTATTTTTTATTTTTAGTTTTTTTTTTTTAGGATTGTATGATGATAAATTTAATTTATCTGCTAATAAAAAAATTTTTTATTCAATTATTATTATATTAATTTCTATTTTTTTAAATGAAAAATTAATTATCAAAATGCTTTCAGTATCATTTATAGAAAAAATGATTTTTTTTGAAAATTTTTCATATTTCTTTACTATTTTTTGTATTTTAATTCTTACAAACTCACTAAATTTTTATGATGGAATAAATGGCCAATCATGTATAATTTTTTTAATTTCTTTTTGTTTTTTGTTTTTTAAAAGTGAAATGAATTATTTTTATTTAATAGCATTGTTTGCAGTTTTATTTGTTTTTTTCTTAAATATTACAAATAAAGTTTTTTTAGGAGATGGTGGAATTTATTTTTTGAGTATTATTCTATCATTATGTTTAATTTATGAGCACAATATTCAAAATAATATTATTTATTCAGATGAAATTTTTTTCTTATTATTTTTGCCCGGTATAGATTTGTTACGATTAACAATTAGTAGATTGTCTAATTTTAAAAATCCATTTTTTGGAGACAGAAATCATATTCATCATTTATTGATAAAGAATTATTCAATATCAATTTCAAATCTAATTTTATTCTCATTATCAATTATACCGCTGGTACTTTTTTCTTATTTAAAGCTAAGTTTTTTTTTAGTTTCCTTTATTTTCTTAGTTATATATGCTCTTTTAATTCAATCTCTAAAATCAAATGATAAAAAATATAATAATAGGTAGAAATAGTTCTATAACTACATTTCTATGTAAATATTTAGAAAATACCACAGTATTATCTGCAAATGATTTAAATGAATTTATACTTAAAAAAGAAACCCAAAATTTACAAAAAATAAATTTAATTTTCAATAATTTTTATCCATCAAAAAATCTAAATACACTCAAGATTTCAAATTTTAAAAAACTTTGTGAATTATCACTAGAAAAAATATTTTTTGTTCTTGAAAAAATACCATCATCAAAAATAAATAAAATCATATATACTAGTAGTGCATCTATATATAGAATTTCTGAAAATTTAAATAATCAACATAAAGATACTTTTAATAGAGAACTTTACTCTTCGTTTAAATTGGCTGCTGAAAAATTAATTTTGAATTACGCAAATAATAAAAAAAAGAATTATTTTATTATGCGATTGTTTAATATTTATGGGAACTCAATTGATCAATTTTCATTTATTGAAAAAATAATAAGATCAAAAAAGGAGAATAGAAAAATAAATCTTATAAATAATGGAAATTCTATTAGAGATTTTATTCATGTAAAAGATGTTGCTAAAATTTATAAAAAATTAATTGAAAAAAAAGTTGAAAGTGGAGTTTATGATCTTGGCACTGGTAACGGATATTTAATAAAAGATATTATTGATTTTTCTAATTTTTCAAAATCAAAAATTATTAAAATAGATAATATTAATGAGATGAACAATTCAATTGCCCAAAATAAAGACTTAATAAAAGTTCTTAAAATTTATAAATTTTTAGATTTAGGTAAATATTTAAAAAAAAGATTAAAAATAAAAAAAAAACCTATCAGACCAATTTTAAATCATGTTAGCGATAATAGAATTAACATGATTAATGGCATAGTTATTTATGGTGCTGGGTTTGCAGGGAAACAAATATTTAAAGAATTGAAGAAAAATAATGAAGATGTGCTTTTTTTTATTGATGATGATCCAAAAAAACAAAACACTAATTATGAGGGTATACCTATAATTAGTTATAGAAATTTATTAAATATTCGAAAAAATCTTAAAATTAAAAGAGTATATCTGACAATACCCTCTTTGGACAAATCATCATTAGAAAGAATGATAAAAAAAATTAAAATTAATTTTTTCGATGTTCGATATTTGCCAGAAAAAAAATTTTTAATATCAGATAAATTAGATATTCAGGACCTTAACATAAATGAAATAAACTCTATGTTAAACAGAAAACAAATAAATTTTAAAAAGATCAAAAAATTATCTAATAAAACTATATTGGTTACTGGTGCCGCAGGAACAATTGGTTCAGAAATTTGTAGGCAATTAATGCAACATAATATTAAAAAAATTATAGCTGTAGATAAATCAGAAATAGGAATTTATAATCAACAAAAGAAGATTAGTGGAAATAAAATTTCTTATAATTTAATTGATATAAATGATTACTCATTTTTAGATAAAATAATTAAAGAAAATAATGTTGAGATAATTTTTCATGCGGCAGCTTATAAACATGTAAATATTCTTGAAAAAAATATTTATGCAGCTATTAAAAATAATATTTTTGCAACTTTTAATGTTTGTCAATTAGCAATTAAAAATTCATGCGAGATGATTTTTATATCTACAGATAAAGCAGCTAACCCAGTTTCAATTCTTGGATATACCAAAAGAGTTGCCGAAAAAGTATGTGAATATTTTAATTCAAATTTTCAAAATAAAAGTAGAATTAAAATTGTAAGATTTGGAAATGTGTTTGGAAGTTCTGGCTCTGCAATTAACAATTTTATAGATAGAATCAATAATGAAAATCCAATTGAAATAACAAGCAAAAAAGCATCAAGGTATTTTATGACCGTTTTAGAGGCGTGTCATTTAGTTTTGCAAACAACCGCTATAAATTCTAATGGAAATATTTTTATATTAAATATGGGAAAACCAATAAATATTTTAGAATTAGCTAAAAATCTTGGAAAAATTAAAAAAAAATTAAATAATAATTATGTTTTTAAATACAAGGAAATTGGGCTGCAACCAGGTGAAAAATTAAAAGAAACTTTAAAAGATAAAAAAGAAAATCTAAAAAAAATAAGCGACGAGATTTTTATGGTATACAACAAAAAAGAAAATAACGATAAATTCCAGACTTTTTTTAAAGATTTAAAAGCTAATTTTTTTCAATTTAAAAAAGATAAACTTATCAAGAATTTAAAAAATATTGCTAAGTTTTGTTAAGTAAGATTAATAATAAAATGAACTTAGTAAAAAATTTGATTTTTGTTCAATAATGAATTAACTAAAGCAAATTCTCGATGATTAAAAATAAAAAAATTCTAGTAGTTGGTGCTGGTGGTTTTATTGGTGGCCATTTAGTTAATAGATTATTAAAAGATGGAAATTCAATAGTAGCAGCAGATATCAAACCAAAAGAATATTGGTTTCAAGAGTTTGAAGATGTAGAAAATTATTACTCAATGGATATGAAAGATATTCTTAACTGTAAAAAAGTTACTAAAGGTATAGATTTCGTATTTAATATGGCTTGTAATATGGGAGGTATGGGTTTTATTGAAAATAATAAAGCTGAATGTATGCAGTCAGTATTAATTAATACAAATCTATTAATTTCTTGTAAGGAATCTGGGGTTAAAAGATATTTTTTTTCATCTAGTGCATGTGCTTATAACAAAACAAAACAAAAAGAAGTATTTATTGAGGGTTTAAAGGAAGAAGATGCTTATCCCGCTGATCCTGAGGATGGATATGGATGGGAAAAATTATTTAGTGAAAGAATGTGTAGACATTTTATGGAGGATTACGGTCTAGAGGTAAGAGTTGCTAGATACCACAATATTTATGGACCTTATGGAACATATGATGGCGGTAGAGAGAAAGCACCAGCAGCTTTATGTAGAAAAGTTCTAACAGCAAAAAAAAATAATGAAAATAAGATTGAAGTTTGGGGTGATGGTAAACAAACAAGAACGTTTTTATATATAGATGATTGTATTGAGGGAACTTTAAGATTATTTGAGTCTGATTATTCGAGCCCTATAAACATAGGAAGTGATGAACAAGTTTCCATAAATCAAATGATAGAAATAATTGAGAATATATCAGGAATTAAAAAATTAGATAAGGTTTATCAATTAGATAAGCCAAAAGGGGTGAGGGGCAGATCAAGTAATAATGACTTAGTTAAAAAAATTTTAAATTGGAGTTTTAAAATTAAATTAAAGGAAGGTCTTCAAAAAACTTATGATTGGATTAATATTGAAAGCAGTAAAAAGGGATCCAATTTAAGTAGATATACTAAATCCTAAACTTATTTTTAAATAGATATAGTATTGATTAATAATTTTATTTATAATTATTTAATTAACCAAATTAAGTTTTTGATTGTTTATGATAAGTAAAGTAATTTTTAGAAAAATAACTTTCAACAATATAAATCCAAATAAATTTAAAAGATATATTTTAAAGAATGGTTTATTTGTTTTTCCCGCTGGGCCTGCGTTGGCAAATATTGAAAAATCAAAAAAATATCATGATTCTCTTCAAAAAGCTGATTTTGTTTTTTTTGATAGTGGTTTTTTTGTTTTACTACTTAAAATTTTTAAAAATATTAATGTTATTAAATTCTCTGGATATAAATTTTTGAGTTTATTTTTTGATTATTTAAAAAAAAATAATAAAAAAAAAATTTTTTTAATTGATCCAAATATTAATTTTTCTAAATCAAATAAATTGTATCTTAAAAATTTAGGCATAAAAAAAATTAATAATTATTTGGCCCCAAAATATAATACAAAAAATTTAAATGATAAAAAACTTTTAAAATTGATTAAAAAGATAAAACCTAATTTTATATTAATAAATATTGGAGGTGGAGTTCAGGAAGTTTTAGGATTGTATCTAAAAAAAAAACTTAAATTAAGAGTACCTATTATATGTACTGGTGCTGCAATTTCTTTTTTTACTGGTGATCAAGCACCAATTAACAATTTTGTTGATAAATATTATCTTGGTTGGTTGGTAAGATTTTTTTATAATCCTCTAATTTTTTTTAAAAGATATATTATTGGTTTAAAATTAATCCCAATGGTTATCTATAATAAGATAAAACTTAAATATTAGGATTTTACTGTGAGATAGCTTTAAAAATAAGACTTACTTGAATTATACGATTAAAATAGATATTGAATAAAGAATTGAATAAAATTTTTTAATGAAAAAAATAGCTTTAATATTTGGTGTAACTGGTCAAGATGGAGCTTATTTATCAAAATTTCTATTAAAAAAAAAATATAAAGTATTTGGTGTCAAAAGAAGATCTTCAATAATAAATACTCAAAGAGTTGATGATATTTATAAAGATATAAATATAAAATCAGATTTTATTCTTTGCTATGGGGATCTGACCGATTCTTCATCAATTATAAAATTAATTAAAAGAACTAAACCAAATGAAATTTATAATCTTGCAGCTCAATCACATGTGCAAGTTTCTTTTGAAGTACCAGAATATTCTACAGATGTGAACAGTCTTGGAACTTTAAGAATTTTAGAAGCAATAAAAAACTTAAATTTAGAAAAAAATATAAGGTTTTATCAAGCTGGAACCTCAGAAATGTTTGGCAGAACTAAAGAAAAATTTCAAAATGAAAAAACGCAATTTTATCCAGCAAGTCCATATGGAGTTTCAAAATGTTTTGCGCATTGGATAACAATTAATTACAGAGAAGCATATAACCTATTTGCTTGCAACGGAATTTTATTTAATCATGAAAGCCCTATCAGAGGAGAAACTTTTGTCACCAGAAAAATTATTCAAGGATTAATTAGAATTAAAAATGGTTATGAAAAAAAATTATATTTAGGAAATCTTCATTCCACCAGAGACTGGGGTCATGCGAAAGATTATGTAGAGGCTATGTGGAAAATGTTACAGCAAAAAAAACCTGGTGATTATGTAATTGGTACAGGAAAAACTTTTACAATTAAAGAATTTGTTGAGAAGGCTGCTAAAAAGATTGGTTTCAAAATTAAATGGATTGGAAAAGGTGTAAATGAAAAAGGAGTTAATATTGAAAATGGGAAAATTTTAATTGAATGTAAAAAAAGATATTTTAGGCCAGTGGAAGTTGAATATTTAAAAGCTAATGCAAAAAAAGCAAAAAAAATTCTTAATTGGTCTCCAAAAATATCAATAGATAATTTGATTGATGAAATGATAGAGCATGAAATTAAAAATTTATCATGATAAATATTCGCAGCAAAATATTTGTGGCTGGTCATAATGGAATGCTTGGTTCTTCTATTTTAAGAATATTAAAACAAAAAGGTTACAAAAATTTAATAACAATTGATAAAAAAAAATTAGATTTAAAGGATCAAAACTCAGTTAAAAAGTTTTTTAAATTAAAGAAGCCCCACGCAGTTATAATTGCAGCTGCTAAAGTAGGTGGAATAAAAGCTAATATTAGATATCCAGCAAATTTTATAAATGACAATTTACAAATACAAACAAACCTAATCTCGGCAAGTTATGATAGCAAAGTGGAGAAATTAATTCTTTTTGGATCAAGCTGTATTTATCCAAAAAATTTAAAAAAACCAATAAAAGAAAATCAAATATTAACAGGTGCTCTTGAAAAAACTAATGAAAGTTATGCTGTAGCCAAAATTGCTGGTGTTAAAATGATAGAGGCATTTAATAAACAATATAAAACAAAATATATTTGTTTGATGCCATGCAATTTATTTGGACCAAAAGATAATTACGATATACAAAATTCACATTTTTTACCTGCATTGATTAGAAAAATATTTTCCGCAAGTAAAAGCCAAAGAAATAAAATTGTTAAATTGTGGGGAACTGGGAAACCCCTTAGAGAAGTTTTACATGTGGATGAAGCAGCAAAAGCATGTGAATTTTTTTTAAAAAAAAAAATAAATTTAAGCCTAATAAATATCGGTTCATCAGTAGAAATGTCTATAAAGAATTATGCTATTAAAATTAGAGATAAAATTGATCCAAAAGTCTTAATTAAATTTGATAATGATAAAAAGCTAGATGGTGTTAAAAGAAAGAAATTAGATATTTCATTAGCGTCTCGGAATGGCTGGAAAGCAAAAATGAATTTTTCTCAAGTATTAGATGAAACTATTGATGATTTTAAAAATTCCTTTTAACAAAATTTATGTTTTTTTTTGAAATTTTTCTATTTTATATAAGTATTTTTTTATTTTCTTTATCAATATCAGGGTATGGAAAATTAATAAATTTTAAAATAAAAAATAATTTTTTTTTAGATGTGTTTTTGGGATTTATAATTATTTCATCTATTGTAACCGCTATTCACTTTTTTTTTAAAATTAATCTTATAATTAGTTCTTCTATTTTCTTATTAGGATTAATTTTATCATTTATAAAAAATAATGATCTAACTTCTTTATTTAAAAAAAAGAATATAATTTATTTGATTGTAGTTTCTTTATTTATTCCAATGTTTTTATCTCAAAAGTATCATGAAGATTTTGGCTATTATCATCTGCCGTATGCCCTAGGTTTTATTGAAGAAAAAATAGTCCTTGGCTATGCAAATATTGACGAATCTTATGTTTACAATTCAATATGGTTAAATCTTTATTCTCTCTTTTTTTTAAACGATAAAAATTTTGATTTTCTAACTTTCCCAAGTTATTTGTTATTTTTATCTTTTATTTTATTTTCATTGAGTCAAATTATTTCAACAAAAAAGACATTAATGAGTGACTATTATTTGATAATAGTCTTATTTTATTTCATTTTAAAATTTACTAGAATTTCTGAATTTGGTGTTGATTTGCCTTCAGCAATTTTCTCATTATTAGGAATTTATTATTTTATTAAATATTTTGAAACAACTTTAATTTTATCAAAAAAAAATTATTTTTTTTTAGTTATAATATTTTCAATATTTTCAATACTTATTAAACTTAGTTCACTACCAATAATTTTTCTTTCTTTTTATATCTACTTAACTGATAGTAAGCGTCTTAAATTCTCGATATTCGAATTTAGATATATTTTTATTTTTTTACTTATTACTTCATTTTTTATTCAACAATTTCTTTATACAGGATGTGTTTTTTTTCCTACTGATTTTACTTGTTTAAATGTAAGTTGGTTTAATTTAGAATATTTGAATTTATCCAAAAAACTTCAGCTAGTTAATAAAAGCTACTATCACCAAGCAAAAAATATTTATAGTCCAGAAGAATATCTAAATAATTTAAATTGGTTATTTTTTTGGTTTAAAAGAAATTTTGTTGAAATATTAGAACATTTATTAACTATTTTTATACCCTCTTTGTTATTTTTATTTTGTTTAAAGAAAGAAATTAAATTTAATCATCAGGTTAAAGAAAAAAAGGGTTTATATATTTATATAATTTTAGGCTTAATTTTTTGGTTAAATTTTTCACCAGTTTATAGATTTGCAATTCATTTATTTTTAACATTGATATTCATTAGTTTGTCAGATTTTTTGTTATCCAGAAAATTTTCTATAAGAATTTTTTTTATTTTTATGTCAATATTCATCTTTTTTAGTTTTTCAAAAAATATGATTAGATTAAACAAAGTTGATGATATTTACTTAGGTGTTCAAAAAATTAATAATAAATACTTATTAAATGAAACTTATAGCAATGAATTTGCCAAGGTTTTTCACCCTGACGTAGAAAATAACTCAAAAAATGGATGGCAAGGAAGACTTTGTTGGAATACTCCATTTATATGCTCTTATAGTAAATTAGATATAAGTAAAAAGAATGGATATTTAATTATTAATAAAATACAAAATTGAATTATGATAAGTAAAGATAATTTTAAACTTTCAATAATTATTCCTTGCTATAACGAAAAGAAAACAATTGAAGTAATTTTAAAAAAAATAATTAATAGTCTAAATTATTATAAAATTTTTGATTATGAAATAATTATTATTGATGATTTTTCAAATGACGGAACAACAGAAATATTAAAAAATCTTAAAGATAAAAATAAGATAAACATTTATTTTCATGAAACGAACTTGGGTAAAGGAGCGGCAATTCAAACAGCAATACAATATATAAATGGTGATATAACAATTATTCAAGATGCTGATCTTGAGTATGACCCATTTGATTATAATAAATTATTGATCCCTTTTTTTGAAACTAATGCTGATGTTGTTTATGGTTCAAGATTTTTAGGTGGTGGTAAGTATGTTAGAATTCATTTTTTTTGGCACTATTTAGCAAATAGAATTTTAACTTTTTTTTGTAATTTATTTATTAATTTAAATTTAAGTGATATGGAAACTGGATATAAAGTTTTTAAAAGTTCAGCATTAAAAAATATATCTCTTAAAGAAAAAACTTTTTCATTTGAGCCAGAAATCACTATTAAATTAGCTAAAAAAAAATATAAATTTTATGAGGTGCCAATTACATATAATGGCAGATCATATGAAGATGGAAAAAAAATTGGATTAAAAGATGCATTTATAGCGCTAAAAGCTATAATTTTATATTCATTAAAATCTTAAGATTATATTAATTAATCTTTGACTATAACTTTTCTTTAGGTATAAATACCTCGCCTGGTAATTATAGCGAAGAGGTTATACCCGATCCCATTCCGAACTCGGAAGTCAAGCTTTTCAGCGCCGATGGTACTTTGTCTTAAGACATGGAAGAGTAGGACTTTGCCAGGCTAAACTCTTAATTTATGAAAATAAAAAGTTCTTTAAAATCAGTAAAAAAAAGAGACCTAAACTCGAAACTTGTAAGAAGAAGAGGAAGAGTTTACGTTATTAACAAAACAAATCCAAAATATAAAGCCAGACAAAAATAAGTTTTATGGACAATAAAAACCACAAGGAGACTTGGGATAATTTTACTAAGTTTGTGTTGTGGGGAACTGTCGCGGTAATATTAGTTTTAGTTTTAATGGCGATATTCTTATTGTAAGATTTTGAATGAGAATTGTTTCAGTTTCAGAAAATCAAAAAATTGAAAAAAGAGTTGCAATCAATCCTGAAATAGCGAGAAAATATATTTCTCATGGTTTTGAAGTTCTTTTATCAAAAGATTATGGTGTTCACCTAGGAATTACTGATGAAGAATTTCAGAATGTTGGAGTGAAAACTTTTAATGATAATAAAAAAATTTTGAATGAAGCAAATGTGGTTGTTCAGTTAGGATGGTTGTCCGATGAAAGCTGTTCTTTATTAAAACAAAATCAAACTTTAATTGGAGTTTTAGATCCTTATAATAATAAAGATAAATTAAACAATCTTAATAAAAAAAAAGTAAATGTTTTTTCTTTAGAATTACTTCCAAGAATAACAAGGGCACAATCAATGGATATTTTATCCTCTCAAGCAAACCTTGCAGGATATAAAGCTGTGATTGAGTCATTTGCAAATTTCGAAAAAGCAATACCAATGATGATGACAGCAGCAGGCACAATCCCAGCTGCAAAAGTTTTGGTTGTTGGGGCGGGCGTCGCTGGTCTTCAAGCAATAGCTACAGCCAAAAGAATGGGTGCAATTGTTTATGCTACAGATGTTAGAATGGCGTCTAAAGAACAAGTTGAAAGCTTAGGTGGAAAATTTTTAACTGTTGAAGGTGCTGAAAATTTAGAAACCGAGGGAGGTTATGCAAAAGAGGCATCTGAAGATTTTAAAAAGAAACAAGAAGATTTACTCTCTGATACTTTGAAAAAAATTGATATAGTAATTTGTACTGCTTTAATTCCTGGAAAAAAAGCTCCACTAATAATTAAGGAAAAAATGATCAATAATTTACGCCCTGGGTCTGTAATATATGATTTAGCTGCAATTCAAGGGGGCAATACAGCATTTACAGAAGTAGATAAAATTGTAGAAAAAAATGGGATCAAAATAATGGGAGATAGCAATATTTTGAACAAGTTGCCAATATCTGCCTCTAACTTATATGCAAAAAATATGTTTAATTTTGTTGAAAATTTATTCGACAAAGAAAATAAGAAAATTAATATTAATCTTGAAGATGAAATAATAGCAAAAACATTAATTAAATAAAATTATGGAAATAGATCCTTTAATATTTAGATTAAGTATATTCATTCTCTCAATTTTTGTTGGATATTATGTTGTTTGGAGTGTCACTCCTTCCTTGCATACCCCATTGATGTCAGTAACAAATGCCATTTCATCTGTAATTATAGTTGGAGCAATTATTGCGGGATTATCAGGAAATTCTGAAAATATATTTAATGCATCAAGTATTTTTGGTTTTCTAGCTATAGCTTTGGCAGCAATTAATATTTTTGGTGGCTTTCTTGTAACTCAAAGAATGTTGGCAATGTATAAAAAAAAGAAAAAGGATAAATAAAAAATGATATCTGCAAATTTGTCAGCAATTTTTTACTTAGTTTCAGGTGTATTATTTATTTTAGCTTTAAGAGGCTTATCATCTCCCGAAACATCTAGACAAGGTAATCTTTTTGGAATTTTAGGAATGGTTATTGCTATATCAGTAACATTTTTATCTTTAGGAAATTTTTCAAGTGGATTTGTTTTTGTTTTAGTATTTATTTTAGTTGGAGGTTCCATTGGGGCTTTTATAGCATACAAAATACCAATGACTGCGATGCCAGAATTAGTAGCTGGCTTTCATAGTCTAGTAGGACTAGCAGCAGTTTTTGTTGCTATTTCTGCATTTAAGAATCCTGAGGCATTTAACCTTGGCACACAAGGAAATATTAAACTTGGAAGTTTAATTGAAATGTCTATAGGTGCTTCAGTTGGAGCTATTACTTTTTCGGGCTCAGTGATTGCTTTTTTAAAATTACAAGGAATTATGTCTGGGTCACCAATTACATTTAAAGGTCAACACCCTCTTAATGCAGTTATTTTAGTTTCGATTGTCGTTGTGATTTATTTATTGTGTTCAACACAATCATCAAATCTATTTTGGATATTGTTGGCTATATCATTTTTAATTGGTTTTCTTTTAATTATTCCTATTGGTGGAGCTGATATGCCAGTAGTAATATCTATGCTTAATTCTTATTCAGGATGGGCAGCCGCAGGTATAGGATTTACTTTAGAAAATACAGCCTTAATAATTACAGGTGCATTAGTTGGTTCATCTGGTGCAATTTTATCATACATAATGTGCAAAGGTATGAACCGTTCTTTCTTCAATGTAATCCTTGGTGGATTTGGTGCGGCAGATAACACTTCTAGTACTTCAACTAAAGAACAAAGACCAGTCAAAAGTGGAAATGCTGATGATGCAGCTTTCTTAATGAAAAATGCTTCATCAATTATAATTGTTCCAGGTTATGGAATGGCAGTTGCTCAAGCTCAACACGCACTTAGAGAGATGGTAGATACTCTTAAGAAAAATGATATTAAAGTCTCTTATGCTATACACCCAGTAGCAGGAAGGATGCCGGGTCATATGAATGTATTATTAGCAGAAGCAAATGTACCTTATGATGAAGTTTTTGAATTAGAGGAAATAAACAATGACTTTGCAAATGCTGATGTTGCTTTTGTAATAGGAGCTAATGATGTTACCAATCCAATAGCTAAAACTGATCCGCAAAGTCCAATATATGGAATGCCAGTACTAGATGTTGAAAAATGTAAATCTGTTTTGTTTGTTAAAAGAAGTCTTTCGCCAGGATATGCAGGAATAGACAATGATCTATTTTATAGAGAAAATACTCTTATGTTATTTGCTGATGCAAAAAAAATGACAGAAGATATTACAAAGAATTTATAGAATAAATGAGTATAAAAATCTTTTGTGACATTGCTGATTTAAATCTTATAAAAAAGTTTAATAAAAAAAGTATAGTTAAAGGGTTTACTACAAATCCTAGTTTAATGAGAAAAGCGGGAGCAAAAGACTACAAATCTTACTCAAATCAAATACTTAAAGTTTGTAAAAATAAACCAATTTCATTTGAGGTATTTGCTGATAATCATAGATCTATGATTGAGCAAGGAATTAAAATAAATGAATGGGCAAAAAATATTTATGTAAAAGTACCCGTGGTCAATTCAAAAAATCAATTTACCGGTAAAGTTATAAAAGATTTAAACAATCAAAATATAAAGCTGAATATAACTGCAGTTTATTCAGCCAATCAAACAGCAAAAATTTTAAAAGTTATAAACAAAAAAACAAAAGTTATAATTTCTATTTTTGCAGGTAGAGCAGGTGATACCGGTAAAGATCCTGTGCCTGAATTTTTAAAAAGCATTAAATTAGCAAAAAATTTTAAAAATGTAGAAATTTTATGGGCAAGTGTAAGAGAACCGTACAATTATATTCAAGCGAAGCAATTGGGTTGTCATATAATTACTATACCACCTTCAATTATCGAGAAGATAGAAAAGTTTGGAAAGTCTTTTAATCAGTTAACTAAGGAAACAGTTAAAGCTTTTTTAGTGGATAGCAAAAAATCAAAATTTAGAATTTAATTGAAATTGGTTGCGGGGGACGGATTTGAACCGCCGACCTTCAGGTTATGAGCCTGACGAGCTACCAGACTGCTCCACCCCGCGATATAATTAAATTCTGTTTTTTAATTTATTTAGTTTTTTTACTCTTTTAATATTTTCTTGAAGAATTCTTTTTTTCTTTTCAGACGGTTTTTCATACGTATTTTTTAATTTAATAACTTTAAAAAAACCATCCCTCTGTAGTTTTCTTTTTAAAACTCTAAGAGCTTGTTCTATATTATTATCTTTTACTTCTATTTTAATAACTACCTCCAAAAAAATGACTAAATAGCACCTTTATATTTTTATGTCTATTAATATTATTCATTCTTTAATATTAGGTCGATTGCTTAAGTTTTTCTTTTTCTTTTTTTTCTCTTTTTATTCTTCTTTCAGCCTTTTCAATGGCATTAATCAAATCTTTTTGAGTAAAAAGGTTTAATGCTACTGGGTCTTTAGGGTTTAAATTATTGTAATTCCAATAACTCTTACTTCTTATTGATGTCACAGAATTTTTTGTAATTCCAACTAGCTTTGCTATTTGAGAGTCTTTTAAAATATTGTGATGTTTCAAAAGCCACAACGCGGAGTCTGGCTTATCCTGTCTTTTCGATAGTGGTACATATTTTTTGATTTTTTTTTCTGAGTTAGATATTTCAATATCAGTATTTTTTATTTCTAAAGCTCTAGTCGCATCTTTTGAAGATAATTCAATTTCTTCACGAGATAATTGTCCAGAAATGATTGGATTATAAGCTTTTATTCCTTTTGCTACTTCACCATCAGCTATACCTTGGACTTCCACTTCATGTAACTTACAAAAATTTGCAATTTGTTTAAATGTTAATGTTGTATTTTCAACTAGCCACACAGCAGTTGCCATTGGCATTAAAGGAGCGTTTGACATTAATTTTTGTTTTCTGTTCTGAAGTTTTGGAATTTTTTATTAAATTTACTTATTCGACCTTTATCCATTAATTTTTGTTTGCCACCGGTCCATGCCGAATGTGATTTTGGGTCAATTTCTAATTTTAAAATATCGCCTTCAGCACCCCATGTAGATTTTGTCTCAAAATGAGTTCCATCAGTCATTTCAACTTTAATTTTATGGTAATTAGGGTGTATTTTTTTTTTCATTTCGAGACTTATAGCAAAAGAATTTTTTAAAACAATTAAAAGTTATCTATTTTTTTGATTAATTTTGCATTAATTTCGGCACTAGACGCTAAAACATTTAAATTTTTTAATCTAGTTAGATCAATTTCGTTAATAATTCCACCAGCTTCTTTGATCATTATAATTCCAGCGGCAATATCCCATAAGTTTAAATTATTCTGAAAATATCCATCATATCTGCCAGCGGCCACGTATGCCATATCAAGTGCAGCACTACCCGATCTTCTACAAATTAAATCTGTGTCATTTTTAATTTTACCAACAGCAAATAGACATTCATAAATATCATTTTTTTTTGAAACTCTTATTCTTTGATTATTAAAAAAAGCACCATTATTTTTTTCTGCATAAAACATTTCATCTTTTATCGGATCAAAAATTAATCCACAAACAATCTCATTTTTTGATTGAAGAGCAATAGAAATTGCAAAATGGGGTATTCCATGTAAAAAATTGATTGTTCCATCAATTGGATCAATTATCCAAATGTTTGATTCATCTTTATTTTTTTCTATACCATTCTCTTCACTAATCACAGAGTAGTTTGGTCGTGCTTTTTTTAGTTCTTCTATTATAATTTTTTCTGCTTTAATATCAGCGTTTGTTACAAAATCTTTTGGGCCTTTTTTTGATACTTGTAATTTTTCTAATTCTCCAAAATCTCTTATTAAAATTTTTGAAGCTTTTTCACAAGCTTTTATCATTATATTTAGATTGGCAGATATAGAATTCATTATTTATATTTTTTTTACATATTCAAGATTTCTAGTATCTACAATAATACTATCTCCAGCTTCAATAAAAGGTGGGACTTGAATACTTAGTCCATTATCTAAGGTTGCTGGTTTATATGAAGAGGAAACTGTTTGACCTTTTAATGCTACATCTGTACTTTCAATTTTACATTTAACTTGATTTGGCAAATCTACTGAGATGGGACTTTCATTGTAAAAACTTACTGTTACCTCAAGATTTTCAGTTAACAACTTACCTTTTTGGCCGATAATTTCTTTTTTAATTTCTGTTTGTTCAAAAGTTTTAGGGTCTATAAAGAAGTAGTTTTGTTCATCTTCATATAAATAATTATAATTAGTTTCCTCTAAAGAAGCCTTTTCCACAGTTTCACTCGATCTAAACCTTTCATTAAGTTTTGTATTTTTATTTACACTTTTCATTTCAACTTGTGCAAAAGCTCCACCTTTTCCAGGTTTAACATGTTGAGTTTTTAGAACTTGCCATAAATCATTTTTATGCTCTAAAAGCATACCCACTCTAATTTCTCCAGCATTAATTTTCATATTAATTTTTTAACCGCATCTTTAGGTTTTAGTTTTTTATTTTTCCAAATGTAGCCTGAGATAGCTAAAAAGTTTGCTTTATTCAACAAGAGATTTTTATAATTATGTAAGTTTATACCACCAATAGCAACAATTGGAATTTTTGTAATCTTTCGAGCTTTTTTAAGTAGTTTAATCGACGCTTTATATTTAACTTTTTTAGTTTTTGAGTAATTAAAAGCTCCAAAAGCCAAGTAGTTAGCTTTGTTATTTATAGCAACCTTAGCTAGCTTGATTGAGTTATGACAGGTTACACCTATTATTTTATTTCCAATTATTTTTCTTGCTTGAGAAATATTCATATCATTTTGACCCAAATGGCAACCGTCAGCATTTAACTTTTTTGCAAGATAGACATCATCATTTACTAAAAACTTAACATTGAATTTTTTACATATTTTTTTGATTTTTCTTCCAATTTCTAATTTTTTTTTAAAATTTTCTTTTTTTATTCTTAATTGAAAGAAACTTACTTTTTTTTGTTTTAAAACTTCAATTAAATCAATATTAAAAGATTTGTTAATTTTTAATGGTGAGATGAGATATATGAATTTTTTTTTATTAAATTTCAAGATCTTTAGACCATTTTCCTTGAGCGGCCAATGTGTTCATTTTTGCTCTGTGGTTAAAAACCTTTTGCGTGCCCTCAGTATTATTTAAATCTTTTGACCAGAATTTTAATGCACTTTGTTGAAGAGCCCGACCATAAGAATAACTCATTATAAAATTAGTATCATTATACTTATTTATTAAATTTAAATTTTCTGTTGCCTCTATTTCTGATTGACCTCCAGATAAAAAAGCAATTCCAGGTACTTCAGAGGGTACTGAATTCTTTAAACATTCCAAAGTTAATTTAGCAACCTCTTCATTTGAAGTTTTGTCTTTATGTTTATTTCCAGCTATGATCATATTAGGTTTTAGTATAATTCCCTTCAAATCAACTTTATGTAAAATTAGTTCTTCAAAGCATTTTTTGATAACTTCTGAAGTTTTTTCATAACACTCTTTTGCCGAATGTTCACCATCCATTAAGACTTCAGGTTCTACTATTGGAACCATATCACACTCTTGAACTAATGCAGAATATCTAGCTAGTGCATGAGCATTGGATTGTATTGAGAGACTACTTGGGTAATTTTTTGAGATATTATAAACACCTCTCCATTTTGTAAATTTTGCACCAAGTTTGTAATATTCTTTCAACCTTTCTCTTAATCCATCTAGGCCCTCTGTTATTTTTTCATCTGGCGAACCTGCTAAAACCTTTGCGCCTGTATCAACTTTTATACCTGGATTAGAGCCTGTTTTTGAAATTAATTCTGGTATTTTATTTTTTTTAGAGGATTCCTGTCTTATTGTTTCGTCATATAAAATTACACCACCAATACATTCATTCATACATGAAGCAGTAAAAAGAGTTTCTCTAAACAGTAATCTATTCTCAGAAGTTGATGGAACATTTACACTTTGCAACCTCTTGGTCATTGTTCCATTACTTTCATCGGCGGCTAAAATTCCTTTTCCTTTTTCTAGAATTTTAAGTGCTATATTATTTAATTCTGACATTTTACTTTAGAGCTTTTATACCAGGTAGTTCTTTTCCTTCAAGGTATTCTAAAAATGCACCACCAGCAGTTGAAACAAAGTTGAAATCTTTAATAGAATTAATTTGGTTTATAAGAGCTATGGTGTCTCCACCACCTACGACAGAGTAAATTAGTTTATCTTTATTTTTTTTTATAATTGATTTTGCTATTTCATAACTACCTTGTGCAAAATTTGGATTCTCAAAATAGCCTGCTGGACCATTCCATAAAACTGTTTCACTATTTTCAATAATATTTCTTATTTTATTAATTGTTTTTGGTCCAATATCTAAGATTAAATCATCATCCGCTATGTCTTTAAGTTCTTTTATTTGTGATTTGTCATCCATATTTTTTCCTACCAAAACGTCTTCTGGATAAGTAATTGTACAAGATTGATTTTTTGACGTTTCAAAAATTTCATCAATTATGTTTTTGCAATTCTCTTCTTTAATTGATTTTCCTATTGAGTTTCCTTTATAGCTTAGAATATTATTAGCCATACCTCCCACAATGATAATATTGTCGAATTTAGGTATTAAATTTTTTATTATTCCAATTTTTGTTGAAATTTTTGAACCTCCAATAATACAAGTTATTGGCTTTTTTATTTCTGTCGTAACTTTCTTTAACGCTTTAATTTCTTTTTCTAATTGTAATCCAGCAAAAGATGGTAAAAATTCTGTGATTTTACAAACCGAGGCGTGAGCACGGTGAGAGCAAGAAAAAGCGTCATTTACATAGAGGTCTGCAAGTCCAGCTAAATGTTTTGAAAAATTAAGGTCGTTTTTTTCTTCCTCTTCATAAAATCTGATATTTTCTAAAAAGACTATTTGATCTTTAGGATCTTTAAACAAATCATCTTTTTTTAATTTAAAAACATCTTTATCTATAATCTTAATTTTTTTATCAATTTTGTTTTCTAAACTTTCACAAATTGGTTTCAGAGAGAGATCTTTATTAACCTTTCCTTTGGGTCGTCCAACATGAGAAATTACTATTATTTTAGAGTTCTTATTTAATAGAAAATCAATTATTGGCAGTATTTTATCTATTCTGGTATAGTCTTTAATTACTCCACTTTTTAACGGAACATTTAAATCTAATCTTAGTAAAATTTTTTTATGATTCAGATTTTCATGATCTTTAATACTATTCATTAAGAAATCTTGTGAAGATATTCAGCTATATCACACATTCTATTTGAAAAACCCCATTCATTGTCATACCAAGCAGAAATTTTACCCATATTTTTACCCACAACATTTGTTAAACTGGCATCAACAATTGATGAGGCAGGATTATGATTGAAATCTATGGATACAAGCTTCTCTTTTGTTATTTCAAGAATCTTATTTTTTTTGCTAAAGTTTTCAAACGCTGAATTTATTTTCTCAATACTTAGATCTTTATTTGTACAAAAAACTAGCTCAACTAAAGAAACATTTGGTGTAGGCACTCTCATTGCGACACCTTCTAATTTACCTTTTAGAGAGGGTATAATTTCACTAATTGCTTTAGATGCACCAGTTGAGGTCGGCACAATTGATTGGCTTGCAGATCTGGCTCTTCTTGGGTCCTTATGAGAATTATCCAAAATTCTTTGATCGCTTGTGAATGCATGAATTGTTGTCATAAACCCTTTTTCAATTTGAAAATTTTCGTGCAAAACATGGGCTACAGGCGCAAGACAATTTGTTGTGCATGATGCAGCAGAAATAATGTTATCATCTTTTTTTAATTCAGACTCATTGACCCCAAAAACAATTGTTTTGTCAGCGTTTTTACATGGTGCCGAAACAATAACTTTTTTTGCTCCATTACTTAAATGAGGAGTTAATTTATCTTTAGAATTAAATTTACCTGTACACTCGAAAACATAATCAACGCCATATTTTTTCCAATTAATATTTTTTAAATCAGTCTCCTGACTAAAAGTAATTTTGTTTTTGTTAATAATTAGGTGATTTTCGTCAAAATCTATCTCAGCATTAAATTTTCCATGAATAGAGTCATATTTTAAAAGAGTTGAACAAGCTTCTGAATTCGTTCTATTATTTATATGTTTTATTTCTATATTTTTATTATTATTTTCAATAATAGATCGAATAATCATTCTTCCTATTCTACCCATCCCATTAATTCCAACTTTTATCTTCATAATTTTTCTTTAATTCTTTTTGCAATACTTTCCGAATTTAATTCAAAGTGATTATATATCTCTTTATATGGAGCACTTTTTCCAAAATCATTAATTCCAAAATTTAACCCATTGACGCCCGTATATTTTTTCCAATAATGTGTTTCAGAGGCCTCTATAGATACTACTAGTTTAGTTTCACCTAAAATTTTATTTTTATAGTTTTCACTCTGTTGATCAAATAATTCCTGACATGGCATTGATATTACTTTTGAATAAATATTCTCTGTGGCTAATTTATGACAAATATCACTTGCTAAACTAGTTTCAGATCCAGTTGCTATAATTGTTACACTTATGTTGTTTCCAGTTCTTAAAATCTCATAAGCTCCAGCAGATGACTCGTTATTTGTAGTATTTTTAACTCTAATAGGATTAATACCCTGTCTAGTTAAAGCTATAACACTTGGAGTATTTTTACTTTCAAGTGCTAATTCCCAACATTCAAAAGTTTCAATAAGGTCTGAAGGTCTGAAAACATTTAAGTTTGGAATTGATCTTAGACTTGTTAATTGTTCTATTGGCTGGTGGGTTGGGCCATCTTCGCCAAGTCCAATCGAGTCATGTGTAAAAATATAAATAACTCTTTGTTTCATCATTGCAGCTAATCGGATTGACGGTTTGCAGTAATCACTAAATATTAAAAAAGTTCCCCCATAAGGAATTAAATCACTATGCAAAGCAATTCCATTCATTATTCCACACATAGCATGTTCTCTAACACCGTAGTGAATATAGTTGCCTGAAAAATTACCTGGCTTAACTATCTTATGATTTTTTGTTTTGGTATTATTTGATCCAGCTAAATCTGCAGAACCACCAATTAAATTTGGTAAATCTGCAACAATATCCAAAAACATTTCAGAGTTTTTTCTCGTAGCAAAAGGTTTTAAATTTTTTAGATATTCATTTTTTGTTTTTTCAATCTCTTTTTTGAGGGAATTTAAATTTTTATTTTCAAATCTAATGTCATGTTTTTTTGCTTTTTTTTCAGCTTTTTTTCCAATGTTTTTCCATTCATTTAATAAATTATTAGGAATTTCAAAGGGTTCATGACTCCATTTTAGTTTTTTTCTAACTAGTTTAATTTCGTCCTCACCCAAAGGACTGCCGTGAGAAGAAGCCTTGCCACCTTTATTGGGCGATCCATAGCCAATTGTTGTTTTGCAAGAAATCGCAATTGGTTTTTTAGATTTTTGAGCTTTATTCAAAGCTTTAGAAATTTCTTTATAATTATGACCATTAATTTTTATAAAATCCCAACCATAGCTTTTGAATCTTTTTTCATGATCGTCTGAAACAGTTAAGTTAGTTGGACCATCTATTGAAATAGAATTATTATCAAATAGTAAAATAAGATTTTTTAATTTTAAATGGCCAGCAAGACTTAAAGCCTCATGACTTATACCTTCCATTAAACAACCATCACCTGCCAGAACATAAGTTTTGTGATCAATTTTCTTTTTTCCAAATCTATTTTTTAAAATCTCTTCTGAAATTGCAAAACCAACCGCATTAGCAATACCTTGTCCCAAAGGCCCTGTTGTGGTCTCAATGCCAGTGTTAGGGTGATACTCAGGATGGCCTGCACAAATTGAGTCTAGTTGTCTAAAATTTTTTATATCATTTAAAGAAATACTTTTATAACCAGTTAGATGAAGAAGTGAGTAAAGTAGCATTGACCCATGACCAGCAGAGAGAACAAATCTATCTCTATTAATCCAACTTGGATTTGCAGGATTAAAGTTTAAAAAGTCTTTGAAAAGAACAGTTGCTACATCTGCCATCCCCATAGGCATTCCAGGATGTCCCGAATTAGCTTTTTGAACAGCATCAATGGACAAAAATCTAATACAATTAGCTAATTCTTTATAAAGTTTACTCAAGTAATTATCCTGTCTAGACTAAGAAGAATCTATTTAATAATATAATTATATATATATGAATTCTGTGATCGAAAAAGAAAAAAAACTTAATTTAGCGTTAACAAAATTAAAAAAATTAAATCTTAAAAACCCAGATATAAAAAAGGATATTGAAAATTTAAGTATTCAAAAAAATCAATTAGAAATTGAAAAACAAGAATTAGAAGAAAAATACAAAAGTTTAGTAACTGATTATAATGATTTAAGTAAAAAATTAGATGAATTTCAAAATCAAGAACAAGTAGAGCAAAAAAAACAGATGGAGTTTTCCGAAAAAATTGATGAATTAAATCAAGAAACAGATACTTTATTAGATGAAATAGATAAATGGCAAACGTAAGTATTAAATTTAATGGTAAAGAATTTTTGTTGTCTTGCGAAGATGGGCAGGAAGAACATCTGGAAGAATTGTTGATTCAAATTAATCAAAAATTTAATAATCTTAAAAATGATTTAGGAAATCTTGGAGAAAATAAGCTTTTATTAATTACTGCAGTAAAAGTAATGGACGAATATTATGAGACTAAAAAAAAAGTAGAACAAAAAAAAGATGAATTAAAAAATCTTTCTAATAAATTTAAAGAACTTAAGTCTTTGATATACGAGTATAAAGATAGAAAAGAAAATGAAATTAAAGAGCTAAATGAAAATCATCATCAATTAAAAAATGAAATTGAAAAAAATCAAAAAAATTATGAAAAACTCATTGATGAAGCTGCAGACGAAATATCAAATTTTGTTGAAAAAGCAAACCTAGAAAATTTATCTTAATTAATCTTCGTGAATAAATCAGAAATAAGAAAAAAATTATTAAAAATTAGAAAACAAAAAAGTTTAATTAATTCTAATATAAGTCATCAATCTATACTTAAAGTTTTAAAAAAAAAAAAAATCAAAGGCAAAATTTTTGGCGGATATTACCCTTATAACTATGAAGTAGATGTATTACAAATTATAGAAAAACTTGAGAAAGAAAAATATAAAATTTCTCTTCCAAAAATAAAAAATAATTTATTTATGGACTTTTATAGTTGGTCAACAAATAATCCATTGGTTATTAATAAATATGGAATTCCAGAGCCAGTTTCAAATAAGATTGTTTATCCTGATATATTATTAGTTCCATTAGTCGCGTTTGATAAAAAACTCAATAGAATTGGTTACGGAGGAGGATTTTATGATAGATATTTAAAAAGACTAAAAAGAATTAAGAAAATCATAACTATTGGATTGGCTTACTCGTTCCAAGAAGTAAAAAAAATACCAATTAATGATTATGATATTAAGTTAGATTTTATTATTACTGAAAAAAAAAATTAAAATGAAGATATTATTTTTAGGTGATGTGGTCGGAATATCAGGATGTTCAAAAATAATGAATAATCTTTTAGATCAAATTAAAAAAAATAAAATTGATTTTGTTATTGTAAATGCGGAAAATGCTGATGTAACTGGAGTAGGCCTAACCAAAGAAATTTGTGAAGATTTTTTTAAATGTGGTGTTAATGTTATTACTACTGGTAATCATGTTTGGGATCAAAAAGATATAATGAATTTTATTGATAAAGAAAATAGATTGCTCAGACCTAAAAATTTATTTGAACCAGCTCCAGGAAAAGGTTTTGAAATATATACTACTGAAAAAAATATTAAGATAGGTGTTCTAAATTTAATGGGTAATGTTTTTATGAAAAAATGTGAAGATGTTTTTGAAGCTGCTAAAAAATTTTTGAATACATTTAAACTAAAAAAAGACTATGATTTACTAGTAGTAGATTTTCATGGTGAAATAACAAGTGAAAAAAATGCTATTGGATATTATTTTGATGGTAAAGCAACACTAGTTGTTGGAACACACACTCATATACCCACTAATGATGCAAGAGTTTTACTAAACGGAACAGCATATCAAACAGATGCTGGTATGTGTGGTGATTATGATTCTGTAATTGGTATGAACAAAGACAATTCACTTAAAAGATTTTTAAAAGAAGACTCTGTTAAACATTTTCCTGCTAAGGGTGATGCTACTTTAAGTGGTGTTATTGTAGATTGTAATATAGAAACAGGACTAGCAACGGGAATTCAAAGTTATATTTTTGGAGGCCAATTAAATAAAAATTAGTTAACATATGGCAGGACATTCTCATTGGGCAGGTATTAAACATAAAAAAGGTAAGGCAGACAAGCAAAGGTCAAAAATTTTTTCAAAATTATCTAAAGAAATTACTGTGGCTGCAAAATTAGGTGATAAAGATCCGGATATGAATCCAAGGTTAAGATCTGCCATCCAGGCAGCAAGATCAGCCAATATGCCAAAAGATAATATTGAGAGAGCCATAGATCGATCG
>Ga0209630_10000175_pt1 | contig 72794 bp, 76 predicted proteins | sample COG_01_FD_184745 | JGI IMG/M metagenome (GOLD analysis project Ga0209630, IMG submission 184745) | Pelagic Microbial community sample from North Sea - COGITO 998_met_01 (SPAdes) (version 2) | ecosystem: Environmental > Aquatic > Marine > Neritic zone/Coastal water | place: Helgoland, sampling...
AAAAAAGTGCATTTTCAGAGGCATCCTTGTTGCGTAATTGACTGCTGGCTCGTACTATTCCGCCCCTTGTTCAGGCCAGATGGAATATACACACATGCGCAGTGATTATTGCGGAAAACTAAATAGCAGCCATATCGACCAAGAAGTTGAGCTTTGCGGTTGGGTACATCGTCGTCGTGACCACGGTGGCGTCATTTTTATCGATCTTCGTGATCGCGAAGGCATAGCTCAGATCGTATTTGATCCAGACCGTGCAGAGCCATTTGCAATTGCTGATTCTGTCCGCAATGAATTCGTCATTCGTATCACCGGTAAAATCCGTAACAGGCCAGAAGGTACTGTTAATCCTGATATGCCCACAGGCGAAGTTGAAATCTTGGGCCATACCATAGAGATCCTGAATAAGGCTAAAACACCTCCTTTCCAGTTGGATGATGAAAATGTCCATGACGATGTCAAATTAAAATATCGCTATGTCGATCTGCGTCGTCCTGCAATGCAAAACAACCTCCGGTTGCGATCACAGGTCGTTAAAGAAATGCGGGATTTCCTAGACGATAGAGGGTTTCTCGATATCGAAACACCGATGCTGACTAAAGCAACCCCAGAAGGTGCGCGGGATTATCTAGTGCCCAGCCGCACACATCCGGGAAATTTCTTTGCCCTGCCACAATCGCCGCAGTTATTTAAACAATTATTAATGATGTCCGGCATGGATCGCTATTATCAGATAGTGCGTTGTTTTCGTGATGAAGATTTGCGTGCTGATCGTCAGCCCGAATTCACGCAGTTAGATATCGAGACCTCGTTCATGAACGAGAACGAAATAACAGGCATGATGGAAGAGATGATCCATTCGCTCTTTAAAAAGATAATGAATATCGATCTGCCTTCACCTTTCCCACGCATGACCTATGCTGAGGCGATGGAACGATTTGGTAGTGATAGACCTGATCTTAGAAACCCGCTTGAATTAATCGATGTCAGCGATTTAATGAAGGCTGTCGAATTCAAAGTCTTCTCTGGCCCAGCAAACATGGAAGATGGTCGTGTTGCAACACTACATGTGCCTGGCGGCAGTAAGCTCTCTCGTAAACAGATCGATGATTACACAAATTATATCGCACAGTTTGGTGCCAGAGGCCTTGCTTACATCAAAGTAAACGACGTAGCGGCAGGTGCAGAAGGTTTACAATCACCTATTCTTAAATTTTTGCCAGATGAAGTTGCGGCAAAGATCGTCGAACGCACTAATGCCACTGACGGTGATTTAATCTTCTTTGGTGCAGATAAAACCAAGGTTGTTAATGACGCACTTGGCGCGCTTCGAAATAAGTTGGGTCACGATCTTGATTTGCTCCAGAGCGAATGGGCACCTATGTGGGTTATCGACTTTCCAATGTTTGACTATAACGAAGATGAAAAACGTTGGGACTCATTACATCACCCCTTCACCGCACCCAATACAACCGATATTGATGCGATTAAACAAAATCCAGGAAAAACGTTATCACGCGCTTATGACTTGGTGCTTAACGGCACAGAGCTAGGTGGCGGTTCTATTCGTATCCACAATGCTGAAATGCAATCTGCAGTATTGGAATTGCTGGGTATTGGTGAAGAAGAAGCTCAGGAAAAATTTGGCTTTCTATTAGAAGCGTTAGGTTACGGTTGTCCGCCACATGGTGGTATCGCTTTTGGTCTAGATCGTACTGTTATGCTGATGTCAGAGAGTGATTCAATTCGCGATGTGATTGCCTTTCCAAAAACGCAAAGCGCGAGCTGTCCGCTTACTTCAGCACCATCGAAGGCCAACCCAAGGCAATTGAAAGAATTAGGAATTAAATTGGCAAAACCAAACAAACCAGAATAATTCCAAACCAACTACAATAGCGCCTTTGCTTGTTTAACGAGATTACGTGAGCCATAGTTTTGAGTATGACCTCTGAAACCACAATCAATCGTTCTTACAGTCTGCCAAAAGAGCAGATTCCTGTCACGGTCGTTGAAGAGATCAGCGATGACGAACGTGCTGTATTAACTCAAAAAATCAAATCACAGCTTAAACAACGAAACGCAGTATTAGTTGCGCACTATTACACTGAGCCTGATCTGCAAATCCTGGCCGATGAAACCGGCGGTTATGTTTCCGACTCACTGGATATGGCTCGATTTGGTCATGAATCGGATGCAAAAACCCTCGTCGTTTGTGGCGTGAAATTTATGGGTGAGACAGCAAAAATACTTAATCCTGAAAAACGCATTTTAATGCCGGATTTAAATGCCAACTGTTCATTAGACCTTGGTTGTCCAGGAGATGAGTTCTCCGCCTTTTGTGATGCGCATCCAGATCATACCGTTGTCGTTTATGCCAATACCAGTGCTGCAGTCAAGGCCCGTGCAGACTGGATGGTCACTTCAGGTAGCGCCGTAGACGTTATTAAACATCTCGCAGCAGAAGGTAAAAAAATAATTTGGGCGCCAGATAAATACCTTGGCGATTATGTCCAGAAAGAAACGGGGGCAGACATGATGATCTGGCAAGGTGCTTGTATCGTCCATGAAGAATTCAAGGGAAAAGAACTGGAAGCATTAAGAGAGCATCATCCCGATGCAAAAGTACTCGTCCATCCCGAATCACCAGCTTCTGTTATTGCGCAGGCGGATCTGGTTAGTTCCACCACAGGTATCATTAAGGCCGTAACCGAGATGGATGCGAAAGAATTTATTGTGGCGACGGATAACGGCATTTTCCATAAGATGAAGCAGGCTGCTCCCGATAAAATATTAATAGAAGCCCCAACCGCAGGGAAAAGCGCAACCTGTATTAGTTGTGCACACTGTCCCTGGATGGCGATGAATAGTCTTCGCAAATTGTCTCAGGTTTTAGAATCCGGGGAAAATGAAGTATTCGTAGAAGTTGATATCGCCCAGCGAGCTCAACGCTCTATCCAACGCTTGCTTGATTTTACCAAGGAACAGAAGAAGCTGGCGGGGGACGCTTAATTAGCACTAAACGCCCCCCCCAGCATCAAAATATTACAATAACCAAGCACTCTAAACTATTTGCGTCGAGTTTCTGGATGCAGACTCTTGCCGAGTATATGTTCGCTGGCATGCACAACATGACTGCCTGAACCTACAATTAATGGATCTGGCTGATGCACTACATGAGGATCCTTATCAGGATAAGGCAGATTCCAGAGGAAATGCCGCATACAGTTCAAACGCGCGCGTTTTTTATCATCTGACTTAACAATATGCCAAGGCGCATCTGCCGTATCTGTGTAAAAAAACATAGCCTCTTTGGCCTCAGTGTAATCATCCCAACGGTCAACGGAGGCCTTATCAATTGGTGATAGTTTCCACTGTTTAAGTGGGTCGCCACTACGAGAAGCAAAACGACGAGCCTGCTCCTCACGGGTAATTGAAAACCAGTACTTGAACATGCGGACACCACTACGTACAAACATTTGCTCTAGTTGAGGCGTTTGACGCATGAATTCAAGATATTCTGTGGGTTTACAAAACCCCATTACACGCTCGACGCCAGCCCGGTTGTACCAAGAGCGATCAAACAGCACAATCTCTCCTGTTGTTGGCAAATTATTAATATAACGTTGGAAATACCATTGACCGCTTTCTTCTGCCGTGGGTTTTTCTAGCGCCACAACACGTGCACTTCGCGGGTTCATATGTTCCATATAACGCTTAATGGTGCCCCCTTTTCCTGCGGCATCGCGTCCTTCAAATAATAAAACTATCTTTTGCCCTGACTCTTTCACCCATTGCTGAGCTTTAATCAATTCAACCTGCAGCATTGCTTTTTGTTTTTCATAAGCCGCTCTGCCCATTTTGGAGCTATAAGGGTATTCGCCTGTCTCAAATGCCCGGCGAATCTCATCAGGGTTATGGCGTTTTTCAGCAAGCTCATGTAAAACCGCGCCGGTACGCGCACGGGAAACACTTTTCTTGGGTTTCTTAGTGTTTGTCACTTTTTCAGCGCTTGCCAGAGTTTCATTTTCTTGTTTAATTTTTGCTTTCCCGTTTGCCATAACCAATTCCTCTTCCAATTTATAAAATATTTAAAAATTCATCGATGAATAATACTTCGATCCGAAGGTCCGAAAATTGATCTAGAACAAAACTAGACAATTCATTGTGTAATTATGTTTTATTCGACCTAAAGCTACCAGACGCGTCTTGGGCATATTGAACATGAATGTTAGAATCTCTTTCTACAAAAAACTCAATCAGCACGGAATTTATTAATGGCAGGTCATAGTAAGTGGGCTAACATCCAGCACCGCAAAGGCAAACAAGATGCCAAACGCGGCAAACTTTTCACAAAACTCATTCGCGAAGTCACCATCGCTGCAAAGCTGGGCGGTGGCGATCCTGATGCTAACCCCAGACTACGAGCGGCAATTGATACCGCTAAATCCCTAAGCATGCCCAAAGATACCATCGAACGGGCTGTCAGTCGCGGGGCGGGGGATAGCGAAAGCGATAATGTAGAAGAACTTCGATATGAAGGTTATGGCCCAGGCGGTGTTGCTGTTTTAGTCGAAACCATGACCGATAATAAAAACCGAACCGTCTCTGAAGTTCGTCATGCCTTTTCCAAGCACGGAGGCAATCTGGGTACTGACGGTTCCGTCGCCTATCTCTTTACAAAAGTGGGGTTAATCTCATTTGCTAGCGGCCTTGATGAAGACACCGTCATGGAAGTTGCATTAGATGGCGGGGCAGATGACATTATTACGAATGACGATGGGTCCATTGAGGTGATTACTGAACCAGATAGTTTTGTTGACACCAAAGACGCCCTAATAGCAGGTGGTTTAGAACCAGAAAATGCAGAAATCACTATGCGTGCCTCGACCTCATGCGACCTTGATAAAAAAGGCGCAGAAAGCATGTTAAAACTGCTGGATGTACTGGAAGATCTGGATGATGTCCAAAAGGTTTATTCAAATGCAGAGATACCTGATGAAGTGCTGGCTGAGTTAAATTGATTCGCATTTTAGGAATAGACCCCGGCTCAATTAACACAGGTTATGGGATTATAGACTCGCAAGGAAACCACGCTAAACACATTGGCAATGGTGTCATCAAAATCAGCGGCGAAACACTTGCCGATAAACTAAGAATGATTCATGAAGGTATTGTAAATGTAATTCATGAATATCAACCCGCAGAAGTATCAATTGAAAAAATATTCATGAACCGTAATGCGGATTCTGCGATTAAACTTGGTCAGGCACGCGGTGTGGCTATTGCAGCTAGTGCAATACAGGATTTGCCGGTTTATGAATATACGGCCAATCAAGTTAAACAAGCCACTGTTGGTAAAGGACATGCCGCAAAAGAACAGGTGCAGCACATGATTAAAATTCTGCTATGCCTAGATAAAAAACCCAAAGCCGATGCGGCTGATGCATTAGCGATTGCGCTTTGCCATGCAAACTCACGTGAAGGCTTGTTACGCATGCAAGGCGTGGCGGGCATACGCTATGGAAGACTACAATGATCGGCTTTCTGCGTGGCATCATCATAAAAAAACAGCCGCCGCTGTTGTTATTGGATGTCCAGGGTGTCGGTTATGAAATTGAAGCACCGATGACAACATTTTATGCGCTGCCTGAAGTTAAAAATGAAGTTGAGATATTCACTCATCTAGTTATCCGAGATGATGCCCATTTACTGTTTGGTTTTGCGACTGAAGATGAACGCCACTTGTTTCGCACCTTGATAAAGGTAAATGGCGTTGGCGCTAAAATGGGGCTGACTATCTTGTCTGGCATTGAGGCAGATGAGTTTGCCCAATGTGTGCAGAATAATGATTCTGCAAGACTTACTAAATTACCGGGGGTCGGTAAAAAGACAGCTGAGCGTTTAATCGTTGAGATGCGTGATCGTCTTGATGGGCTGCCAACAATGTCAGTTTCACGAAATAGCGACACCCCGAGCATTGCGAATGATCCAGTCAATGAGGCAGTTAGCGCATTGATCGGTCTGGGCTACAAGCCGCCAGAGGCCAGTCGTTTCGTACTCGCCGTAGCTAGTGATGACATGAGTAGTGAAGAACTAATACGCGAGGCATTAAAAAGCTCGGTTAAAAAATAAATCGGATTAAAGTTGATCAAGAGTAATATTCAGTAGATTGCCCTTTTCTAGGCACAACTTTGTCATTTTTTGAGTTTTAAATAGAGATCATTAACCCGACTGGCGTAATGATCCGTTTACAGGGAAAATAGGCACCCGACATGGTCGAACCAAACGAAGTTATTTCACCCCAAAACTCAGCCGAAGACGATGTTGCTGATAATGCTTTACGCCCAAAGTACCTGCAAGATTATCTCGGGCAAATATCTGTGCATGAACAAATGGAGATTTTTATTGGCGCTGCCAGGCAACGTGCAGAATCGCTAGACCATGTATTAATCTTTGGTCCGCCCGGCTTGGGTAAAACGACACTAGCTCATATCATTGCCAATGAGATGAATGTCAATATGCGGCAGACTTCTGGTCCCGTATTAGAACGGCCAGGAGATCTGGCTGCCTTGTTAACCAACCTTGAGCCCAATGATGTGTTATTCATAGATGAGATACATCGATTAAGTCCCGTCGTCGAAGAGGTGTTATATCCAGCGATGGAAGACTATCAAATCGACATCATGGTTGGTGAAGGTCCCGCCGCAAGAGCGATTAAGTTAGACGTGCCGCCATTTACCTTAGTCGGCGCAACGACGCGTGCCGGATTATTAACGTCGCCTTTACGCGACCGTTTTGGCATCGTGCAACGACTAGAATTCTATTCTGTACAAGAGTTAAGCGAAATCGTCAGGCGCTCGGCGAGAATTCTTGAAGTTGAAATTGATAGTAAGGGCGCTGGAGAAATTGCAGCACGATCTCGCGGCACTCCTCGGATTGCAAACCGTTTACTCCGACGCGTACGTGATTACGCTCAGGTAAAAGCGGACGGCAAAATAAACGACGACATATCCTCGCGAGCATTAGATATGTTAAATGTAGATGCGCATGGTTTTGACATGATGGATCGTAAGTTATTGTTAGCGATACTACAAAAATTTGATGGTGGCCCAGTAGGTGTTGATAGCTTGGCCGCCGCAATTAGTGAAGAACGTGACACGATTGAAGATGTCCTTGAACCTTATTTAATCCAACAGGGTTTTTTGATGAGGACTGCCAGAGGCAGAATGGCGACAAAAACGGCTTGGTTGCATTTTGGCATGGAGATGCCTAAAGACTCACCTCAATATACAGATTTATTTAAAGATGCTGAAGAAGAGGACCAGTAAACGATATGCCTGGTAAATTTAATTGGCAGGTACGCGTCTATTATGAAGATACCGACGCTGCGGGCATCGTATTTTATGCAAACTATTTACGCTACATGGAACGCGCGCGCACTGAATGGTTAAGAAGTGTTGGCTATGAACATGAGATGCTTAAGAATACACATGGTATTTTATTCGCTGTAAAAAATGTAAGTATAGAATATGTTAAACCGGCATGTTTAGACGACCTGTTGACGGTCTCATCGTCTTTATTAAAAAAACGCGGTGCAAGCTTGATCTTTAAACAAGCAATAAAAAATAAGAACAACGAATTGTTAATAGAAGCAGAGGTGAAAGTTGCCTGCCTGAACGCAATAACATTAAAAGCATCGGCAATGCCTGAAAAATTACTTATGGAGTTAGCTTAACTAATGACACCTGATCATTCATTCATTGATTTAATCCTGAACGCTAGTCTTCTAGTTCAATTTGTTATGTTAATACTTGTATTAGCATCGTTGGTTTCTTGGACCATGATATTTAATAAACGACTCTTGCTTAAACGGGCAAGAAATGATGCCGATTTATTTGAAGAACGTTTCTGGTCTGTTGAAGATCTCAGCCCCTTGTATACACGTGTCTCCGCAAAACGTTATGAGCCGAGTGGTATGGAAAAGATATTTGAAGCGGGCTTCAAAGAATTCGCGCGTTCTCGTAATCAGGATAAAATTGACCCGGAAAACATTGTAGATAGTTCGCAGCGCGCCATGCGTATAGCCATGAATAAAGAAATGGATCATCTTGAAACAAACCTTTCTTTCCTCGCAACGGTTGGCTCAACCAGTCCGTACATCGGTCTATTTGGGACCGTCTGGGGAATCATGAACAGTTTTCAGGCGCTTGGTACAGTTCAACAAGCGACTATATCTATGGTGGCGCCGGGTATTAGTGAAGCCTTGATTGCAACAGCAATGGGCTTGTTTGCTGCAATACCGGCTGTTATTGCCTATAACCGATACTCCTATGATGTTGAGCGATTGATTAATCGTTATGACAACTTTATGGAAGAGTTTGCGTCAATCTTGAATAGGCATGCGCATAGTTAATAAAAACCCATGAGACAACGAATTAAAAAACGGCCGATGTCTGAGATCAATGTTGTTCCCTACATTGATGTTATGTTGGTGTTATTGATTATTTTCATGGTGACAGCACCATTGCTAAGTCAGGGTGTAAAAGTAGATCTACCACAGGCGCCATCATCACCATTGCTACCTAATGAGAAAGAACCCGTAATTGTAAATGTTGATAAAGATGGAAATTATTTTATTAACTATGGCGAAGATCAAGACAAACCCATAGCTGCAGACGTATTATTAAATCGTGTGAGTGCCTTATTAAAATACCAGCCTGGTATACCAGTCCTTATCGGCGGTGATACAAATGTTGCCTACGGTCATGTTGTTCAAGTTATGACCTTGCTCCAGCAGGCCGGTGTGCCGTCTGTTGGCATGATCACTGATCCTCCTGAAAATTAATATGCAAGCAAACTGGTTTCTGACTTCCAGGTCATTAGTACTATCAATTATTCTGCATCTTGTTTTAGGTGCAGTCTTGGTATTCAGTTTTGAGTTCTCACCGAAACCTACACCGCCACCAAAACCTATTGTTAATATTGTCAAAGCGGCGGCGGTTGACAAAAAACAAGTTGAGTTAGAACTCAAGCGTTTAAAAAAACAGGACGATGAAAAAATAGCAAAAGAGATAAAACGCCAGAAGGATCTTGAGAAAAAAGCAGATGATGCAAAGAAAAAACGACTGGCAGAAGAAAAAAAGCTGAAAGATATAAAAAAGAAAAAAGAACAGGAAACCAATAAACGGAAAATAGAAGAAGCGCGTATTAAAAAGCTGGAAAAAGAAAAAAAGGAACTTGAGAAAAAAACAAAACTCGAAGAAGAAAAGAAAAAGAAAGTTGAAGAAGAGACCAGGAAAATAGAAGCTGAAAAGAAAAAGCAGGAAGCCGATCAAAAGAAAAAAGAAGAAGATAAACGGAAAGCGGCAGAAGAGAAAAAACGTAAAGAACAAGAAAAGGCATTACAAGATCAGCTTGATGCCGAGTTAGAGGTAGAACAACAAGAACGCGATCTGACGACGATTCAAAAATATCAGGGACTAATAATAAGAGCAGTTGAAAATAATTTTAATAAACTCAATCTGCCTGATGGTCTGTCGTGCATTATCCTGATTCGGATGCTTGAAGGTGGTAAAGTTGTTGAAGCTTCTATTGTAAAATCCAGTGGCAATGATTTATTTGATACCCGTGCTCAAAAATCTGTTTATTTAGCATCACCATTGCCAGTTCCTGAAGAGATTCGTTTATTTGAAAAAATGCGCAATATTCGATTTACATTTGAGCCATAGGAAAATACCTAGATTATGAAAGCCATGTTTAAACTATTAATTGCTGGTTTGATGTTTGTATCGTTACAAGCACAAGCGGTGCTTGATATTAAAATCACTCAGGGAATTGAGCAGGCGTTACCAATCGCCATAGTACCTTTTAGTTGGTCACAAGCCGGTAGTGTAGCTCCTGTCGATTTAACTAAAGTAATTACTGATGATCTGAAAAGAAGCGGCCGTTTTGATGTCATGGATGATCTTGATCTGCCACAACGCCCGACTGAGTTTGATGCTATCAATTTTAATGACTGGCGCAAATTGGGTATGGAAAATATCCTTATTGGCAATCTAACTCAAACAGAGAACGGTGATTACGATGTTAGCTTTCGATTGATCGATGTTTACCGTGGAAAACAAATAGCCGGGTTTAGAATTCCAGCCAAACCAAATTTATTACGCCGAGTTGCTCACCAAATAAGCGATATCGTTTTTGAAAAACTCACGGGCACAGCAGGTGCGTTTGATACGCGCGTTGCCTATATAACAGTAAAAAAGGTTAAAAATAAAAAGATTCACACGCTGCAAATCGCTGATGCGGATGGTTACAATGCACAGATATTACTCGAATCTCCGGAGCCATTACTGTCTCCTGCTTGGTCTCCCAATGGAAAGAAAATCGCCTATGTGTCCTTTGAAGGAAGGAACTCAGCAATTTATGTTCAAGATATTTTGACGGGTAAACGCGAGCGAGTTGCGGCATTTGAAGGAATCAACAGCGCGCCAGACTGGTCCCCTGAGGGATCCCGATTAGCAATGACTTTGTCTAAAGATGGAAATACTGAAATCTACATAATGAGTTTGCACTCAAAGTCTTTAACACGCATGACCAATCATAGTGGTATCGATACAGAGCCAACATGGTCTCCCGACGGACGAAAATTGGCATTTACATCTGACCGCAGTGGTGGTCCACAAATCTATGAGATGGATATACGCGGCGGCCGACCCAAACGTGTCAGCTTTGAAGGCAATTACAATGTACGTCCTGCCTATTCGCCAGACGGTAAATTTATTACTCTAGTACACGCGGTTAATGGTTCGTATCATATCGGCCTACTTGATCTTAGTAATGGCTACATAAACACATTAACCAATGCAAAATTGGATGAATCACCGAGTTTTGCACCGAATGGAGGCATGATTATTTATGCAACAACCGGTGTGCGTGGTGCACAATTAGCCGCCGTTTCGACTGATGGACGAATTCATCAACGTCTTGGTTTACAGCAGGGTGATGTTCGTGAGCCCGCATGGGGTCCGTTTTTGAAATAAATCATCTGGCTTATGCAGATACACTATTGAATGTTATGCTATTTATATAACAGCATTGTTAAATGCTGATAAGGAGAAAAGATATGACTATACGTTTATTACTGGTAATCAGTCTTACAGCACTGCTATTTGGCTGTAGTTCAGACAAGGTTAAAGATGATGCGCCTGCAGCTGTCGAAGACCTCACTAGTCAGCAAGCAAATACGGGTGGGACTGAAGATAGTAACGCGCAAGCGTATGGCACAGATGATAGTTCAACTTCAGGCTTTAGCCAGTTGGATGACCCACAAAGCCCACTCTCTGTTCGAGTTATTTACTTTGAGTATGACAGCAGTGAAATACGTTCAGAATACCGTTCTGCTATTGAGGCACATGCTGCTTACCTTAGCCAAAATGCAGATACCACGATTACCCTTGAAGGGCATGCCGACGAACGTGGTTCACGTGAATACAACCTGGCTCTTGGTGAACGTCGTGCACAATCTATCAAACAGCAAATGTTGTTATTGGGTGCCTCGTCAAGCCAGATTAGATTAGTCAGTTATGGTGAAGAGCGACCTGAAGTCGATGGTCACGATGAAGCTTCCTGGCAACAAAATCGCCGTGTTGAAATTTTATATTAGGAATTTTATAAATGGATTTTAGTATGCGACTATTTGTTCTAAGCCTTGTTTTAATCACAGCCGTCTCCGCTGAGGAAGCAAGGACTTCGGGAGATAAGGCTCCAGTGTATGAACCTATTACACAAGATCTTAGCGGACGCCTTGCTAGAGTTGAAAAGATTCTCGATAACCGTGCACTTCTCGATATGCTCGAGTTGCTTGAATCGCTGAAGACAGAAGTCAATTCCTTGCGTGGCGACATCGAAGTACAAACACATACTGTTGAACAGCTTAAACAAAAGCAACGTGAACTCTACACAGATATAGATCGTCGCTTACAACGACTTGAGTTAAATAAGTCCACAGTAAGCTCATCAACCGATCTGGAAGTACTAGATACTGTCGTCAATCAGGATGATACCGTTACGGAGACTCCCAGCGGAGAACAAGGCCTTGTTGTTGAGACCGATAGTGAACTCATCAACAATAACAATGAAGAGGCCATTGCTGAAAAAAAACCAGTCGACCCACAAAAAGCGGAAGCAGTATATCAACGTGCATTCAAGCTGCTAAAAGAATCTCAGTATGATCAGGCAGAAAAAGCATTTAAAGAATTTTTAAAGGACTACCCTGATACTGCCTTTTCTGACAATGCACAGTATTGGCTAGGTGAAACCAACTACGTCATGCAAAAGTACGACATTGCCATAAATGAGTATCAGACTTTACTAAACACATTCCCGGATAGTAAAAAGGTTTCTCACGCTTTACTAAAAATTGGTTACAGTTACGCAGAACTTGGTAACGCCTCCGATGCTGAAAAAACCTTAACTGAAGTAATGAAACAATATCCAGGGACTACTGCTGCACGACTCGCAGATGAACGTTTACGAAAAATAAGTGCTGCCAAAGAGTCCAACACTTGAAATGGATTCTGATACACGGGCTGGTTCATTAGCACGACAAAACGCGCAAGCTGAGTGTCGTATTAATGAAATATTTTTCTCATTGCAAGGTGAGTCAATAAAGGTTGGTCTGCCAACCATATTTATACGGCTAACTGGTTGTCCACTTCGTTGCAGCTATTGCGATACCGCCTATGCATTTCATGATGGCGAAAAGATGTCGGTTGATGCCATCATCCAGGATATCAGCCAATACCGCACAAAACATGTCACTGTTACTGGCGGCGAACCACTTGCGCAAAAATCATGTTATGAGCTATTAGCAAGGTTATGTGACGAAGGATATCAAGTCTCATTAGAAACCAGCGGTGCAATTGATGTTGCTAACGTTGATGACCGCGTTATGAAGATAATGGATCTTAAAACACCCAGCTCTACAGAAGAGTCTAAGAATAATTTTGATAACCTCACTCATATAACAACTAAAGATCAATTAAAATTTGTTATCGGTGATCGACCCGATTATGAATGGTCAGTTAAAAAAATGAATGAACTTAAATTAACAGATCTTTGCGAAGTACTATTTTCGCCGGAGCACGAGGCGCTAAGTCCAACCGATTTAGCCAATTGGATACTGGAAGATAAATTGAATGTTCGCATGCAGGTGCAACTACATAAATACCTTTGGGGCAATGTTCCTGGTAAATAAACTGAGAATGGATCTTTTCCCCGCTAACTTCGTTATAGCGTTTTTTCCAAGGCTCATTTACTATAATGTAAATTGTGCTTCTCAAAAACACTATGCTTCGTGATCAGAAAAAATCTCTAATTCTCAATTTTATTAAACTAAATTATATTATTTAAGAATAGTGACAGATTTCAATAAAGCGATTGTCCTGGTATCCGGCGGCTTGGATTCAACTACGACACTCGCTATCGCAAAAAACCTTGGTTTTGAATGCTATGCATTAAGCTTTGATTATGGCCAACGTCATATTGCAGAACTACACGCTGCTAGTCGCGTCGCAAAATCATTTGCTGCTAAAGATCACAAGATCATCCGTATAGATCTTGGGCAGATTGGTGGTTCTGCATTAACAGATAATGCGATCGACGTGCCTGAGTCTCCCTCAGAAGGCATCCCGGTAACTTATGTGCCTGCTCGTAATACACTTTTCCTGTCTTATGCATTGGCTTGGGCAGAGGTACTCAACGCGAATGATATCTTTATCGGGGTCAATGCTGTTGATTACTCCGGCTACCCAGATTGTAGACCAGAATATATTCAAGCCTATGAACATCTCGCCACACTTGCGACTAAAGCAGGTGTTGAGGGTGCTTCATTTAAAATACACACCCCACTAATCGACTTGAGCAAAGCGGACATTATTAAACAGGGTGTTCAATTAGGTGTTGATTACGCTATGACAGTCTCTTGCTATCAAGCGGATGAAGCTGGGCGCGCTTGCGGCGTTTGTGATTCCTGCCGTTTTAGAAAAGAAGGTTTTAAGTCGGCAAAACTTACTGATCCAACTCATTATCAACGCTGATACTTCCTTATATTACGAATAGTGCAAAAAAACTGTTATTTATACTAGAATGAGCGTTCACTAATTAATCTAATGATAGGAGCTCAGTTATGAGTACAAATCATGGCCGCTGTGATTGCGGGGAATTAGAATATGAGTTTCAAGACGAACCTATGAATACGGTTTTTTGTTATTGTAAAACCTGTCAATTACATACGAATTCTGACAAGTGGTTTGGCGTTTGGGTCGCTGAGGACAAGTTCAAATTTGTTAAAGGTTCGCCATCCAGTTTTACGGCACTTGGTGATTCTGGCAAGGAGACACACCGTTTGTTTTGTAGCAACTGTGCAACACCAATAGGTCTTAAGTGTGATGGTTTTGATATGTATTCATTATCGGCTAGCACGATTGACGGTGGCGATAAGCTATTACCCAAGATGCTTATTTATACTTCTGTAGCACCTGACTGGGCTACTTTTCCTGAAGGAATTCCAAAGTATGATATTCTCCCGCCAAGTGATTAAGTCATACTTTGTAGTATTTTAATATTCTATCTAATTCAATACCGTAAGCAATTATTCAAATCACCCCATTTATTGGGGTGGCTCATATGGAATCTACATGATAAAAAAATCAATAACATATACGGACCTGATAGAAGATTTCGCTAATAGAAATATACCTATCGACACACCTGGGTTTTACGATCATCCCAATTTTATGAAGATTGAGGAAAAGAATGCCAGTTACCTAAGTAACTACGCAAAGTTCGTTGATTATCGACCAAGAGAACAATCTTATGATGACTATGTAAAATCTGTTGTACCGCTTGTTGCAAAGATATTTCATAAGAAGCTCATAGAACATGGTGGTTTAAAACCTGACACTAGCGTAGTTGCCTTGATTTCCAAGGCCCTAGAAAAAATGAATATCTGGAATTATGTTGTTAAAGGATCGATGACAATAAATTTTCCTACGGAATCTGAAATCGATACGCGATACTTTTGGTCTTTAGATCACGATGGTTTCACAACTGCACACGTTTGGCTGGTAGTGCCACCATTCTATGTCGTAGATGTAACCCTATCGTTACACTCTTTCTCTGAAGCTGAAACAAACTATGTTGCACCGTTTATTTGCGCTGAAGCAAATAAAATTATTGAAGCTGAAATAGAGGATGTTATTTCTGAGGGGTATTGTGCACACTTGCAAAACATTAATGTACCACGTTCGGATTATTTTACTGTTATAAGTCCGCAAACAGAAAAATTCATCAGCGTATTTCCTGCTCGAGAAGTGCCCTTGGAAAGCACAAAAATTAAATACATCCCCGTATCAGTATCCGCGCCTGATGTGCCTTTTGAGCAAATGACATCGATTAAGTTTGAGGGACAAACGGCACTCGAGCTATATGAAAATGAAATACAAGGACTAGTAGGTTAATCATAATTTAAGTCGGAATTTATTCGCATGACTAATAAAGAAAAACTCATCGAATTTCTTGTAAAAGAGTTTCCTCAAAATAAATGTATTGTTGAGGAGATCGGTAAGAAAACTGCAACCATAAGACACAAAATAGGTATTGATGAACTGCGTCCGGGCGGTACTGTTTCTGGACCAGTGTTAATGACCGTTGCGGATGTTGCGCTTTATGTCGCTATTCTTGGAGAGATTGGTATCGTTCCACTTGCCGTAACAACAAGCCTTAACATTAACTTTCTCAGAAAACCTTCGCCAGATGATGACATTATTGGAGTATGTAAAATAATAAAGCTTGGTCGGACATTAGCTGTTGGTGAAGTATCACTCTATTCCGAAGGGAATGAAGAACCTGTTGCGCATGCTGTTGGGACATATTCCATCCCACTTACACAAAAAAGATAACTTTAAGAAAATTAATAAATTTTCAAACTAAAAGCCAGTTTATTTAAAAGAATAAGTGTGGATTAGTTTAACCTGGTGGATTGATTCATAGTAATAGTTGGCGATAGGGCTGCTAGTTTTTGTGTTTCAATTAATCGGATGTAATTAAAATAACGTGTGCGGATTTCCCTAACGTAGACAACTGTTTGACCGCATTGGCAATAAGGCACCTGCTCGCCATTTTTGCTATAAGATTTCCCCAACCCCATCATGGCCACTTCAACATTATCAAACCATTTATTTTTATCTAAACTCATCTTCTCTGCGAGTTGACGTGCTCGTTTTACCCTGCCATAACCGGCATTGTAAGACGCGAGTGTAAACCACATCCTGTCTTGCAAAAGTATAGAGTCTTCGAACTTGGTTCTTAAATAATTTAAATATCGAACACCACCATCGATACTGCTTTCTGGGTTGTTTATATCGCTAACACCCATCAGTTCAGCTGTCGCGGGGATCATCTGCATCAACCCTTGTGCACCGGCATATGAATTAGCCTTCGGGTTGAACTGACTTTCTTGAAACATCAATGCTGTTATTAAACGCCAGTCGAAACCATACTCAGCAGAATACTGCTGTGTCATGTCATCGTAAGGCGATAAAGATGTGACTTGAGTTAATCTGTTCTTCCCGGTATTTTTTATTTGCGGTTGTTCAAAATATTTTGCGTGTAGGACATTATACTTTTCACTGCGAAATCCCTTTTCAAGAAAATTATTCAAAGAGTCAAAGATCTGTTGATCATCTGCTCTTACTGCCCATCGATGTGCTTGAGGTTCAGATAAAATAAACTGCGATTTAATTCCCACGCTTGCTGCTTTTTCTGTTGTAATCTGGTGATTGCCGACAACGGTCAAGTCATACATGCCAAGCGCGACCATTAGCATAGTGCCTTCAAGGTTGACGCCATCATCTGCTTTAACTAACTCGAATTCCAAACCCTGATCTTTAAGGTTTTGCATAAAATCCCAGTATGGGCTGTCTTGTGCCAGAGTAATTCTTCTTCCAGCAAGTTCACGCAGATCTATAATTGATTCTTCATTCTCACGTCCAATTAATACCGGGCTTGCATAATTATACGGCGCTGTGTATTGCACCAATTTATTTTCATTAATAATGCTGCTCGGTAATGATGCAGCTATGACATCGCCCTTCCCGCTTTTAAGTAGCTCAAACATCTCTTCCTGAGTACTTGCTAAAACAACATCCAAACGCAACCTGTAACGTGAAGCAAATTGTTTCAATAGTTCATATTCAAACCCATATAATTTGCCATTGAGTAGATAGTAATGAGATGGGGTTGCATAAGTAATAACACGCAATACGCCTCTATCTTTGATAGAAGGAAAATCTTCAAAATAAACCGATGCGATATCGTGAGTCAGGTGTTGTTGATTTAGGTATTGATTTAATGTTTTATGTAACTCTTCTGCATCACTATTCACCGCCCAGGCCATTCTTTTTTGCTCAGACAAACTAAAGTTAGCTTGAAGCTCAGAGTTTGAGGGTAAATATTTATCAAGAAATAAACTGTCAGCAACTACTAAATCATACTGAGCTGTTTTTACGCGTTGCATGATCTCATCATGAGAAACAGTCGAAGGTATCTCTTGCAGCACCATGCCAACCTGTGTCTTCGATAACTCAAGTAACTTATCCCAAACGGGCGAATTTTTATACGCTGCAACCTGCCGACCAGCAAGATCTTCGTTTCGAGTAATACGACTGTTATCAGCACGTTCAACTATCTTAAAAGTAGCGTTTGCCCAGACATGGGTAAAGTTGATCTCATCTTGAATACGAGCAGACAGGCTTTGATCTTGTGCAGCAATAATATCGCCTTTACCTTTTATGAGTTCAGGCAATAACTCCCATCGGTTTTCTACATATATCCAGCTTAGCTTTAGGTCATTTAGATTCGCAAATTCTTCTATCAACTGCCGTTCTGTTTGACTAATGACACATTCGTTAGTGTTTTGATGGAGCAGAACCCGGAGTACTTTACGTTCCTTAATGGCAGACAGATTATGGTTATCAGGTAAGACGTTAGTCGCATCTGAATTCTCAAGCTTCGAGACAGGAGCATCACAAAAACTTTGGTACGACGTTTTATCATCAAGATTGCTGGCAAATAGTTTGATGGGAAATAAAAACGTAAAAACAATGACAAGGACTCTTGAATAAGAGTTTGTAGTAAACGGGTGATTAATTTTCATTAAATACATACTCGACCTCATCAAACTGGCTTAAGCAGCTGAAAATTCGCGCGAATAATACCCTGTTCCAAGTGATTATTCTATATATAGTGGTAAAAACATTTAGAGCTACAAGATGTAGGATATCAACCCTATAGATTCGAAGAAAATTAACACAGACAATGATGCGTTGCAACATTCGCGATAGATTTTATAGAAAAGATTTAAATCGGAATGCTTTTGAGTTAAGTACCAACAATAGTTAGTTGGCATTTACTTTCTATTTATGTCTTATAATTGACTTCGATTAAGCGTTCGGGTGTTCCGATATCACTCCAATAACCGGTGAAATATTGGCCGCTTAGTTTGTTTTCCTGTGCTGATTGACGTAACAAAGGTGCTAGTGGCAATTTGCCGTGAGCACAATCTTTAAAGAAATGCGGAGAATAAACGCCTATGCCGCTATAAGTCAGTCTCTGAGAACCCTCATTTTCTAGCCGACCATTCATAAGAGCAAAGTCCCCATCAGGATTGTGTGGCGGGTTATCGACCAGCACCAAATGCGCATGTGAATCCAACTGTTCAGGTAAGCCTTGATAATCGAAATCACTATATATATCGGCATTGGTTACGATGAATGGTTGATTACCCAATAATGGCAAGGCTTTTACAATGCCGCCTGCGGTCTCTAGCGGTTCATCGCCCTCCTCGGAATAGAGTATTGAAACACCAAGGCTTTCGCCTGTTCCAAGATGAGATTGAATTTGATCTCCCAAGCGACCAGTATTTATGACTACCCTCTCTATCCCTGCTAAACCAAGGGCCTCAATCTGGTGAACGATAAGTGGTTTGCCTGCAACCTCTAATAAAGGCTTTGGTACAGTATCGGTCAGTGGACGCATACGTTCTCCTCTGCCTGCGGCTAGGATCATGGCAATCATTTTTCCAGCTCCGGCAATACTGAGGTTTCTATGAGCTGACACAAAGGTGACAATTCTTTATAGCTAGAGTTGAGGTCCACTATATAAGACAAGGTTCTGGGGATGTCTTTTAAAAAGCCATGCTTATCATCTCTATGCGACAAACGTGCAAAGATGCCACTAGCCTTGAGATGTCGTTGTACACCCATTAGGTCAAACCAACGCTGAAACTGTTTTCGATCGATATCTAACTTACTATCATGCATAGCAAGTTCGTTTATATAGAAGTTAACCCAGCCATTGATCTCATCTTTTGTCCATTTGATATAACAGTCTTTTAATAAAGACACTAAATCATAAGTAATAGGGCCAATAACAGCGTCCTGAAAATCGATCACGCCTGGATTGTTGTGCTTGGTCAACATCAGGTTTCTGGAATGAAAGTCTCTATGTACAAAGACTTGTGGTTGCTCTAATGCATTTGTTACTAATACATCAAACAAGGCATCTATCGCACTGCTTTGATCAGTATCTAATGCAATCCCTAGATGCTTATCCAGTAACCAATCCGTGAACAGACTCATCTCACGACGTAACAGGGTATCGTTATACCTGTTTAGTCCTTTAGTAAGGCTACCTAGCTGCATTGAGAGAATAGTCTGGATAGCATCGGAATATAGATTGTTCGCGGTCAATTTAGTGAGTTTGTTTAAATAGTGATCATCACCAAAGTCACTAAGCAATATAAAGCCTTGTTCCAGATCCATATTATGTATGGTGGGTACGTTGACGTTACACGCATGTAATATATTGCTTACTCTGATGAATGGTTTGCAATCCTCTTGATCTGGAGGCGCATCCATAACAATAAATGTGTTGTTCTCTATAGACAAACGATAGTAATAACGAAAACTGGCATCTTCTGATGCGGGCTTTAGAATAAAATCACTGGTATCAAGAGTCTCTTTTAACCACTGCTGTAAAAATTCAAAACGTTGGGACATAAATAAGGTATTTCAAAATTTGATCGTATACAGTCTATGTTTTTTTAAGAATAAGGTAAAAACTTGCTTGCGTTATTTTTCAGCGCAGACTTAATCTGGCATCATCTTGTTAACTTAATTGTGGGGAATAACTAGCCTATGCTGGTTTCATGTATATTTGTCTTGATTGGACTTGCGCTGCTTATTTATGGCGCTGATATGTTCGTCAATGGCGCATCAAGTATTGCACGCCAGCTCGGTATGCCGCCACTAATCATTGGTTTAACTATCGTCGGTTTTGCCACCTCAGCGCCTGAAATACTCGTTGGCTCTGTTTCCGCATTACAAGACAAGACCGCCATTGCTATTGGCAATGCCCTGGGATCAAATATCACCAATATCGGTCTAGTTTTAGGTATAAGCGTATTAATGCTGCCCATTACTGTCGCATCAGGCACGATAAAAAGAGAGTATGGGTTGATGTGCATCGCTCTCATTCTCGCGTTGTTGCTGATGCTTGATGGTCACCTGAGTCGAATAGATGCCATTATATTACTTGTCGCTCTAATTGGATCCTTAGGCTGGATCGTCTGGATAGCAAAAAAATCATCTGCCAATGACCCGCTTATCGGTGAGTTTGAACAGGAATTAAGCGAAGTCAATCCCGACCCAACAAAGATAGCCGTGGTTAAACTGTTAATAGGGCTGATATTGCTCGTCGGGGGAGCAGATTTACTGGTTCGTGGCGCAGTATTTATTGCTGAATCCTACGGGGTATCTGATCTAGTTATTGGCTTAACTATCGTCGCGATTGGTACCAGCTTGCCAGAACTTGCTGCATCCATTGCCAGTATTCTAAAAAAGGAAGCCGATATTGCCATTGGGAATATCATTGGTTCAAATATGTTTAATATCCTTGCCGTTTTAGGTATTCCCGCATTAATCAACCCTGATTATTTTGCCAGCGAAGTATTAACTCGGGATTATCCGGCCATGGTCGGTCTATCATTATTGTTAGGCGCTATGATATTTATATCAAGCAAGGGTAAACTGGTTAGGACAGAAGGAGCAATACTGTTAGCCTGCTTTATGGGGTACCAGTATGTCCTGTTTTCACAAAGTATTATGACGACCTAGATTATGAATGATATTAGCCCTGATAAATATATAGCGCTCGGAAAAGCAGTCATTGAGACCGAGCAGCAAGCACTTACAGAATTGATAGATCGTATTGATGATAAGTTTGTAACTGCTTGTAATATATTGCTTCAGTGTGAAGGACGCGTTGTTGTCATTGGCATGGGCAAATCGGGCCATATTGGCAACAAGATAGCGGCAACATTAGCAAGCACAGGAACGCCAGCCTTCTTTGTTCACCCCGGTGAAGCCAGTCATGGTGATCTGGGTATGATAACTAACAAAGATGTTGTGATGGTGTTATCTAATTCAGGGGAGACGGATGAAGTTGTCGCTCTATTACCAGTCATTAAAAGGTTAAATACCCCCATGATTGCGTTAACCGGGAGACCGGGTTCAACACTAGCAAATACTGCTACAGTCAATATCGATGTAAGCGTCAGTAAAGAGGCTTGTCCTCTTGGTCTGGCACCAACCTCTAGCACTACAGCAACACTTGCTATGGGTGACGCAATTTCAATAGCGTTACTTGAGGCGCGTGGATTTAATGAAAATGATTTTGCCTTATCTCACCCGGGCGGCACATTAGGACGACGCTTGCTTTTACACGTCGGTGATATCATGCATACCGATGATGAAATACCAAGAGTCTCAGAGTCGGCGTTACTAAGCGATGCATTAATTGAGATGACACAAAAAGGCCTTGGCGTTACAACTATTGTCGATGGTAATGACAGTATATTAGGTATCTTTACCGATGGTGATTTGCGTCGAACACTTGATTCAAGCATCGATATTAATAGTTGTCTGGTAAAAGACGTTATGACTAAAAATGGGAAAAACATAAAAGCCAATTCGCTTGCTGCTTCTGCACTGGCACTTATGGAAAAACACAGTATCAATGCACTGGTTGTTGTCGATGATCAAGAAAGGTTGATTGGAATATTAAACATGCATGATTTGTTACGAGCACGGGTTGTTTAAAGAAGATGGATAAAAAATTAATCCTTGAAAAGGCTGCCAACATCAAATTGGTTGTATTTGATGTTGATGGTGTATTAACCGATGGCAAACTTATTCTCGGCGAGAGTGGCAATGAATATAAATCATTTCATGTTCGCGATGGTCATGGGCTGGTTATGTTATTAGAGACTGGTTGCAAGATAGCTGTTATCACAGCACGTTCATCTAATATCGTTGCGGAACGAATGCAGTCTCTAGGTATCAAATATGTTTTCCAAGGTGAAAAAGATAAGGGGTCAAGGTTGCTGAAACTTATTGAAGAGCTCGGTCTTGAACGAGAACAAGTTGCTTATGTGGGCGATGATGTGATCGACTTGCCGGCCATGATTCATGTCGGATTGCCAATTGCCGTCGCTGACGCACATATTGAAGTCAAGAATAACGCTGCATGGATAACGGATAATCTAGGTGGACAAGGCGCCGCAAGAGAAGTGTGTGAATTAATAATGCGCGCCCAGAATAAATATGATGATCGAATTAAAAGATATCTCTCTGCGTAATTCGTTATGACTTTGGATAAGTTAAATTAATGTTCAGTGATAGATGGAAGTTGATATCTGTACTGATTCTTGTCGCAGCATTCAGTTATTGGGCTTTGGAGAAGCTAACTGAAGATAGTGCAGCAAAATTAAATAAACTAGCGCATTATCCTGACTATTACATGGAAAATTTCACCACCTTAACGATGAATCAGGATGGCACACCAAAGAATCGGCTGAACGCTGTCTATATGGCTCATTACCCTGATGATAATACGAGTGAATTACATAAACCCGAACTTGAGATATTCCGTATAGACAGACCGCCTATTATGGTCACAGCGGATAATGGCTGGGTGACATCTAATAATGACGTTATTTTATTAAGTGGAAATGTTTATCTACACCAAAATGATGAGTTTGGTAATCTCAAAGTTGAATTGATCGCCGAAGATGCGCGTGTGTTAGTCGATCAAAAATATGCGGAAACTGATAAAGCTGCTACCTTAATCACTAAACGTTCCATAACAAATTCAATTGGGATGCGCGCTTATCTTCAAGAACAACGAATGGAGTTTCTTAGTAATGTACAAACGACAATTGAACCAAGACAAGCAGTTCAGTAAGCTAATTCTAGCTATAATCATTGCCTCGATGATGAATTGTGCATTTGCACTATCAACGGACAAGCAACAAGATATCGAGATAGAAGCCGACACGGCAGAGATGGATGATATAAAGGGCATTACTATTTATCGGGGTAATGTCATTGTCGATCAAGGCAGCATCCATATGACCGGAGATATCATGACTGTTTACAATGACGCCAATGGCGAGACAGAGCTTGTCATTATGGAAGGCAAGAAGGCAACCTATCGCCAACTACCCGATGATAGTAAAATATATGATGAAGCCGAGGCATTGCAAATGGAGTATTATGCCTTAAAGGATTATGTCATCTTGATCGATGAAGCGCTGGTAACTCAGGAAGGGCTGCGTTTTAGTGGTAGTCGTATCGAATATGACACGATACTCAGTCAGGTGAAAGCCAAGGGCTCTACCAAAACAACCAAGGCCAAGGATGATGGCAGCAAGAAAAAGACGGACGGCCGTGTGAAAATAACAATTAAAAAGAAGAAAGATAAAAAAGAAGAGTAATATTAAAATGAGACAGGAACACATGCATTCAATAAACCTTGATGCGCACTGCAAATAAGTACTCTTAAGAAATAATAAAAGAAATTTCTTGGCTAATATCTTCCTAAGCATATCGCTATGAGTATTTTATCTGTACGTCATCTCTCAAAGTCGTATCGATCAAGAAAGGTCGTGTCGGACGTAAGTCTTTCTGTCCAAAGCGGCGAGACTATTGGCCTGCTTGGCCCAAACGGTGCTGGGAAAACAACCAGTTTTTATATGATTGTGGGCCTGGTGCCATCAGATAGCGGCACTATACATCTCGATAATAAAGAGATAAGCAGACTCAGCATAGATCAAAGATCTCATCTCGGCCTGGGCTACTTGCCACAGGAAGCTTCAGTGTTCAGAAAATTGACAGTTGAAGATAATATTATGGCAATACTCGAAACCCGCATGCCAAATGATCGACGTAAGGCAAAGCAAAGGCTTGAGCTGCTATTACAGGAATTTCATATAGCCCATCTACGAGACAACTTGGGAATGAGTCTGTCAGGCGGAGAACGACGGCGTCTGGAGATAGCAAGGGCGCTTGCCTCAGAGCCCCGTTTTTTGTTGCTAGATGAGCCTTTCGCAGGCATAGACCCTATATCTATCAATGATATACAACGTTTGATCCACCGGCTTTGTGAGCATGGTATAGGCATACTAATCACCGATCATAACGTTCGAGAAACACTAGGAACCTGTGATCGAGCGTATATTGTCAACGATGGCAAGATTCTTGCCGAAGGATCACCGGAAGAAATATTAAATAATGAACAAGTCAGGGATGTATATTTAGGAGATCAATTTTCACTTTAAACTTATTGCCTATCAGTAATAATTCAAACCGATAGATTTTAAGTTACACTTATTAATATGAAGCCCTCATTACAATTAAGAATCGGCCAAAGCCTGACGATGACACCCCAGTTGCAACAAGCGATTCGCTTGTTGCAACTATCCAGTGTCGAGCTTCAAGCTGAAGTTCAAGATGCCCTCGAATCCAACATGATGCTGGAAATGGACGAGGGTGAATCAGAGCAAAAGACTTCTGAAGAAGCAGCAACTAAAACGACCGAAACAAAAAAAGATTCTACAGATAATGTTACGGACTTGAATCAAGAGACTATGCCTGACGAGCTTCCAGTAGACAGTGGCTGGGATGATGTCTATGACAATACGCCTAATTATGCCAAAGCGAATAATGATAAAGGTAACTATGATGGTTTTGAAAATCAGGATTCCAGTAAAAATACCTTACGCGAATACCTCGAATGGCAACTAAATCTGGCACAAATAACAGATAGCGACAAAGTCATCGCGTTGACCATTATCGATTCACTTGACGATGATGGATATCTAGCGGGTACTTTGGAAGATATACTGGCGGCTGTTGATGACGATCTGGAAGATGTTGGTATTGAAGAAGTGGAGGCTGTATTAAGAATGATTCAGTCCATGGGGCCAACTGGTGTCGGGTCAAGAGACCTTAAAGAATGCCTCTGCTTACAATTAAAACAATGTGACGTAGATACATTTCGACTGGAAGAAGCTAAAACACTTATCAACAATCATTTGGATCTACTTGCTGCGCACGATTACAACCAGATTATGCGAAAAATGAAACTGGATCAGGAAGAACTAACCCAAGTCGTCAGCCTTATACAGTCCATGAATCCCCGGCCTGGCAATGAAGTCAGCGACGCTCATACTGAATATGTCGTGCCTGATGTTTATGTCAAAAAAGTAAAGGGCATATGGAAAGTTGACTTAAACACAGACGGTATTCCCAGTCTCCGAATTAATTCCGCTTACGCTAATATGATTCGCCGGGCGGACAATAGTGAAGATAACACTTCACTTAAGTCTCATTTACAAGAAGCACGCTGGTTTATAAAAAGTATACGCAGCCGCAGCGAAACATTATTACGCGTAGCAACCTGCATCGTAGAGCGACAACGGGCGTTTCTTGAACATGGCGAAGAAGCGATGAAGCCTCTAGTGTTGCATGATGTTGCAGAAATTCTCGGTATGCATGAATCTACTATCTCCCGAGTTACAACACGCAAATATATGCATACACCGCGCGGGATTTTTGAACTCAAATATTTTTTCTCCAGTCATGTTGGTACTAATTATGGTGGTGTCTGTTCATCCACAGCTATACGTGCATTGATTAAAAAATTGATAAGTGCTGAAACACCTAATAAACCACTCAGTGATAGTAAAATTGCTGCATTACTAGAAGATCAGGGGATTAATGTTGCAAGAAGGACTGTTGCAAAATATAGAGAAGCGATGGCCATACCACCATCAAACGAACGTAAAAGACTTGCTTAGATAATAATAAAATATTACCAGGAGTAAATTATGCAAATTAGTATTACCGGTCATCATATTGACATTACCGACTCACTAAAATCATACGTCGATACTAAATTTGAACGCTTGGAACGACATTTCGAACATATCACCAATATTCATGTCATTTTAAGCGTAGAAAAAGAGCGCCAAAAAGCTGAAGCAACTGTTCATGTCAATCGAGGCAACCTGTTTGCCGAGAATGTACAGGAAGATATGTATGCGGCGATAGATGGATTGACCGATAAACTGGACAGACAGCTAAAGAAACACAAAGAAAAATTAACCGATCATCACCGTGGGGAAGGTGGCTTAAAAGATCAAGACATCGAATAGACTTCAGCCCTTTAAATTTATTAGTAATAATTGTATTAGAATGAATATTTCAGATATTTTATCGCCTGATTGTGTCGCCCTAAATATGGATTGCCATAGTAAAAAAGATGCATTGGATACACTAGCAAAGACTATCGCAGATTCTGATGCCGCTACATCTCAAACAGAAGTTTTTGATTGTTTGTGTGCTAGGGAAAGATTGGGTAGTACAGGTCTTGGTAATGGCATTGCTATTCCGCATGGTCGCCTGAAAAACAGTAAAAAAACAATCGCGGCATTTTTACAGCTTGATGATGGTATTGATTATGATGCGGTGGATAAAGCACCCGTCGACTTAATTTTTGCGTTGATAGTTCCAGAAGATTCGACCGATGAACATCTACAAACTTTGGCAACATTGGCAGAGATGTTCAGCAATAAAGAAATAATAAGTAAACTTAGACAATCTCGTTCTTCGGCGGAAATCTTTTCAATATTAACAGGCTGACAGTATGCCAGGACTCACAAACGAATTAAGCATCGAAGACCTCTATACTATACATCATGAGAAACTAGAGCTTGAGTGGGTAGCCGGACAGCAAGGAGCCAAACACGCCATCATTCGTGACGAACAACTGCTGCCAATAAAAACAACATCTAAAAAGAAAACTAGTAAAAAATCACATGCGACCGAAGAAGAGGCCCCTCGTAGCCTCTCACTGGTTGGGCATTTAAACCTTATTCACCCGCATCAGATACAAATTATTGGCAATATGGAAATCAAATATCTCGAAGGTTTGAGAGATATTTCCATGCAGGATGCCGTCGCTCAGATCTTCAGTAGCCAACCTGCTTGCGTCATTATTGCCGATGGTTGTGATGTGCCAACTTTGCTCAAACGCAAAAGTAATGAACACTGTATCCCATTATTTTCCACACCAACAAACGGTAGCAGACTCTCCGATGTACTGCGTTATTTTCTAAGCAATCTATTTGCAGATATGCTTACCCTGCATGGGGTATACATGGAAGTCATGGCTATAGGTGTACTAATAACAGGGCCGAGCGGAATTGGAAAAAGTGAACTGGCACTGGAATTAATATCACGAGGCCATAGGCTAATTGCCGATGATGCACCTCTGTTTTCCAGAATCACCCCCGACATTATCGATGGTACATGCCCGGAAACATTGCAGGATTTTCTTGAAGTGAGGGGTCTTGGCATTATCAATGTGCGAGAGTTGTTTGGCGACAGTGCGATCAAAAAGAATAAATACCTTAAGTTGATCGTGCAGCTACAACCGATGGATAATAAAAATTTACTGGCACTTGATCGGCTTGAGGGAAGTTATAACACACGAAATATTCTGGACATGGAGATTCCGGAAATTACTCTGCCTGTTGCGCCGGGCCGTAACCTCGCCATACTGATGGAGTGTGCGGCACGGAATCACATATTACGAGTCAGTGGTTATAATGCATCAGAGATATTTGCAAAAAGACAAACCAGCCATATAGCTTCAGGCAAAAAATAAATGAAAGAAGTAGATCGTCGACTCATTATCGTTAGCGGTTTATCCGGTGCAGGCAAAACCGTTGTATTAAATTCGCTTGAAGATCTTTCTTATTACACTATCGACAACTTGCCTATCAGTTTGCTTAGTGAACTAATTACCCAGTTTTCTAAAGAAGATAGTGATCTTCCCAAGCTTATAGCAATCGGCATAGATGCACGTAATAAAAAAAGCGAGCTCGACTATCTTCCAGAAAGGATCAAGTCTCTTTTAGATAAAAAAATATCAACTGAATTAATTTACATCGATGCTAATGATGAAGTCTTAACAAAACGATTTAGCGAAACTCGACGTAAACATCCATTGTCTTCCGATAAAGTTTCTTTGCTTGATGCAATTCATCAAGAGCGAGAGATCACGCTCGAAATTGCGCAAGCATCGGACCTTCGTGTTGATACGAGTTTTATGCAATTAAATGAATTGCGCGATATTGTTCGCGAGCGTATTGCTCGTAGAGAAAAAGCCCTTCTATCGCTACAAATTATTTCTTTCGGTTATAAAAACGGAATACCTAAAGATTCAGACTTCGTGTTCGATTTAAGATGCCTGCCAAACCCATACTGGAAAAAACATTTAAGGCAATACTCAGGTAAAGATCAACCGATCATTGAGTTTTTGTCAAAACAAGACAGCGTTATGCAAATGTTAAATGATCTCGAAGGTTTTCTGGAACGTTGGATACCCCAATTTGAAACGGATAATCGCAGCTATCTAAGCATTGCCTGCGGTTGTACAGGTGGGCATCATCGATCTGTATTTATAGCCGAACATCTAGCGAAAAAATTTACGCAACAAGGAAAACAGGTCATTATGAGACACAGGGACCTTTAATATGAGTGTAGGCGTCTTAATTATTTCACACAACGGAATCGGCGCTGCCTTGTTTGGCACCGCTAACTTTATGATTAAAGATAGTCCGCTTGACGTTAAACTGCTGTCGGCTAACCGAGAAAGTGATGTTGATGATTTATACGAGTCAGCAATATTATTAATAAAGGAGCTCGATAATGGTGATGGCGTGCTCGTTTTAACGGATCTGTATGGTTCGACACCTAGCAACATCGCAAACAGCCTGCATGAATACGCAAACATAAATATTATCTCTGGTTTAAATCTGTCGATGCTGATCCGACTCTTTAATTACCCTGATTTAAATCTTGCAGACTTAACAGAGAAAGCCTACAGCGGTGGTATTGATGGCATCACTATTAATCAGACAAATGGAAAGTCATGAATCATAAAACAATTACCATAATAAATAAGTTGGGCTTACATGCACGCGCTGCAGCTAAATTTGTTCAAGTTGCTTCGGGTTTCCACGCTGAGATTAATGTCCACTCTGGACATCGTGAAGTCAGCGGCAAAAGCATTATGGGAATCATGATGTTGGCTGCAGGAAAAGGTGCCGAGATTGAAGTTAAGACTATAGGCCCGGATGAAGACGAGGCCATGGCTGCAATAGAAGCCCTGATAAAAAATAAGTTCGGCGAGGACGAATGACGATATCGATTCAAGGTGTCAGTGTATCTCGAGGGATTGCTATCGGGCAGATTCATATAGTTCAACATGATCAGCTCGATGTCCGTGAATACAGCATTCGCAACTCGCAGCTTGAGGATGAACTGTCACGCTTTAATAATGCGATAGCCGATGCACGTCAGCAATTACGTGCCATCCGCGATCATATTCCTGTTTCAACATCAGTTGATATTTCTGCATTTATAGATACCCATTTGTTAATGCTGGAAGATATAACGCTAACAGAAGAACCAAAACGAATTATTAAGGAACGTTTATGCAATGCTGAATGGGCATTAAAATTACAACGTGATGCTTTGGTTAATGTCTTTAATGAAATGGCCGATGCCTATCTCAGCACCCGTCGCGATGATGTTGATCATGTTGTAAATAGAATTCTACGTGTTTTATTAAAACAAAAGCCTTTATTACACGAAGTTCCTGATGACCATTTAAAAAACAGAATTATTATGGCCGACGACCTAACGCCGGCTGATACTGTATTGATGCAACATTATGGTATCGCAGCTTTTGCTACAGAATTCGGTGGCCCAACATCACACACGGCAATTCTGGCGAGGAGTCTGGGTATCCCTGCGATCGTCGGTTTACACAGTGCTCGCCGTTTTGTTAAAAATGATGACCTGGTTATTATTGATGGTAGTACAGGTATGCTACTGGTAGATCCTGACAAGTCTACTAAAAGCTTTTACGAAAAAAGACAGCGAGAAGTAAAACGCTACTATTCATCACTGGGCAAACTTAAGAACGCCCCGACAGAATCAAAAGACGGTATACCGATAACCCTTACTGCTAATATTGAATTGCCCAAAGATTTTGAAACCGTAAGAGATGTTGGTGCGAAAGGTGTTGGTCTCTACCGTACAGAGTTTCTCTATATGAACAGAGAATCACCGCCAGACGAAGAAGAACATTTTGAAACATATCTAAACGTGCTTAAAGCCTTGCGTGGTTTGCCGTTAACAATACGAACACTTGATCTAGGCGCTGATAAACAAGTTGATGGTGCTGGTAGCCAAATCGGCCAAGTCAGATCCAATCCTGCGCTGGGTTTACGTGCAATACGTTTATGTTTAAAGGAACCAGGTTTATTCCGCCCACAATTACGCGCAATATTAAGAGCTTCCGCCCACGGCCCGGTAAAAATAATGATCCCGATGCTGACAAATATTGAAGAAATGCAACAAGTCTTGCAAATGCTTGAAGATATAAAGTCAGACCTCGATAATAATTCTATCGATTATGACTCTGATATAAAGGTTGGTGGCATGATTGAAGTACCCGCAGCAGCCATATGCGCTGACATATTTGCTAAAAAACTCGACTTTCTTTCTATTGGCACAAACGACTTAATCCAATACACCATGGCGATAGATCGGGTTAATGACGAAGTTAATTATTTATATGATCCTTTGCATCCCGCTGTATTAAGGTTAATAACATCTATAATTAAGGCCGGAAAGAAAGCCAACATACCTGTCTCAATGTGCGGCGAAATGGCAGGCGAAAGAGAACACACACAATTATTATTGGGTTTGGGCCTTAGAGAGTTTAGCGTGCATACCGCATCTTTATTAGAAATTAAAAAAATAATAAATAACACCAATATCGACGAACTGAGCAGTTTAATTAAAAAAGTTCACAATACCTCATCTGGAGCAGAGGTAAATTTATTGCTCCAACGTTTAAATACCGATCAGATATAAATATTTTTTCTCCTGCTAACAAACAGACTTTTTAGCATTGAACTGCTAGCACTGATAGACTCACGTTCACAAACTCTAAGTAAAACTTATGGACGATACTACTCAACAAGATCCTGAATTATCTGCTGTCGACTCATTACATGAGGCGTTGGAACAGGACGATATTGAGCTTGCGCGCGACATAGTTGCAACACTACATTCATCCGAGATTGCAGATGTTATCGAAAGCATGCCGAGTCGTGATCGCGATAACGCCTGGCAATTAATCGATCCTGAGCTGGAAGGTGATGTACTCTCGCATATGCAGGATGCAGTACGAGCAGAGTTTCTCGAACAAATGCATCCGGACAAACTGGCTGATGCAACCAGAAACCTTGATGCGGATGATGTTGCAGACATATTGCAAGATCTCCCAGAGGATGTTGCCGATACCGTCCTACGTTCAATGGATGAACAAAATTTGCAACGCCTGTCTTCAATCCTCACCTATCCGGAAGATACCGCCGGTGGCTTGATGAATATTGATGTTGTGTCCGTACGCGCGGACGTTTCGTTGGATGCCGTTGCGCGTTATTTACGTTTGTTGGGGGAAATACCAGCAAAAACAGATAACCTAATGGTAGTTGATCGTGAAAATAATTATTTAGGTGTACTGCCATTAACTGAGTTATTGGTCAGAGGTCCGGAAACAACTGTGGGTGCATGGATGGAAGAGGAGGCCTATCTTTCTGCTAACACGCCTAAATCAGAAGTCGCAAAACTTTTCGAGCAACGCGATTTAGTATCTGCCGCTGTAATAGATGATGAAGGCCATTTACTCGGACGTATTACCATCGATGACGTCGTCGATGTTATCCAAGAAGCCGCTGAACAAGCTGTAAGGAGCATGGCTGGCTTGGGTGAAGATGATATGTTTTCACCAGTATTCGTTACCACTAAACGTCGTGCAATATGGTTAGGTATAAATCTACTTACCGCTTTCCTGGCATCATGGGTGATTGGTCGTTTTGAAGACACCATCCATGAGCTCGTCGCGCTCGCTGTTCTTATGCCGGTTGTCGCCGGCATGGGTGGTATCGCTGGTAGCCAAACTTTGACCATTGCTATTCGAGGTATCGCACTCGGACAAATCGTTAAAACCAATATCAAGCCACTACTCATTAAAGAACTCACCGTAGGTACACTAAACGGCATATTGTGGTCATGTGTCGTCGCCACGATAGTTATTCTTTGGTTTGATAATCTATTCCTTGGGCTCGTTATTGGCGTATCAATGGTTATCAACCTCATCATTGCTGCCCTTGCAGGCGCGTTGATACCATTAGTACTAAAACGTTTTGGTATAGATCCAGCAATAGCCGGTGGAGTGATCTTGACTACTATTACTGATGTTGTTGGGTTTATGACGTTCTTAGGGTTAGCGACTATTTTTCTTGTTGCATAGGCAACGGCTTTTTATCTTTTGCTAACCATCAAGCAAGCAGTTTTTTTTAACTCTGCTTTTCGTCCTTACGACGCCTTACTTTTCTTCAAAGAAAAGTAAGCAAAAGAACCGTTCCCTAATGTCATGGTCTAGCGGCTTCCTTCGCAAGTAATCAGTTACTACGGGTCGCGCATTTATTCAGGGACGAATGTATGCGAGACCCGAATAACAGTACGCCGATTAGGAGAGCCGCTAGGCCAAAGCATTAGGGAAAAGAATTTTTGGTTACCTTTGCATCTGCAAAAGTTACTCGCCATAAAGACGAAAAGCAACGTTAAGAAAAAACTAAAAAGGTAAGCTTTTAATCGTTTTGCCGAAAACGATAAATTGCAATCTCGCCTAATAAATTAGGGAACAACTTCATCCCAAGGCTACTCTGATGTTCGTGGTCGACTGTTGCGCGATCCAGTATCTCAATATTATTTACAGCACATAGATTTTCAAAATCGGTTAACGTGCACAGATGAATATTGGGTGTGTTATACCATTCATAGGGCAATGTTTTAGATTTTGGCATATGTCCGGCTAACGCGAGTTGTATACGGTTTTTCCAATGACCCATGTTGGGAAAGGTGACAATCGCTTCGCGGCCTACACGTGTCATTTCTTTTAATAGTCTGTCTGGATAGCGAATCGCTTGCAGCGTTTGTGTCATGATCACATAGTCAAACGTGTCTTTCTTAAATTCAGACAAGCCTTTATCCAGATCGGTTTGTATAACGTCAACGCCTTTATGAATACATTGGACAATATTTTCTTCGTCTATCTCAAGGCCGTAACCTTTAACCTCTTGGTGTTCTTGTAGATGGGCCATTAATGTGCCATCACCACAGCCCAAATCAAGGACGCGTGAACGGGGCTTGATCCATTCAGCAATGAGAGACTGATCAGTCCTTAAGCTCATGAGATTCCAAGTCCTTCTGCAATTCGGTCGAGTGCAGTGCTTAAAACTTGATGGTAGCGCGGTATAGGCATTAGGAAAGAATCGTGTCCCTGTTTTGATTGGATTTCGATATAGCTGACGCACTTATCTGCATCAAGTAAGGCACTGACAATTTCTTGTGACCGTTCAGGTGAAAAGCGCCAGTCACTACTAAATGAGATAACCAGAAATTCTGCCGTAGCCGGCGCCATTGCTTTGGCCAAGCTGCCATCGGTATCACTGGCGGGATCAAAATAATCCAGCACCTTGGTTAATAGTAGATAACTGTTTGCATCGAATCGACCAACAAAAGATCGGCCTTGATAACGTAAGTAACTTTCAATCTGAAATTCCGCATCATAACCGAACTTAAGTTTGCCATCACGAAGTTCGCGGCCAAATTTTTCATCAAGAGCATCGTCTGATAAATAAGTGATATGTCCGAGCATTCTCGCCAGCATTAATCCAAGTTCAGGTTTATTATCGTTTTCATAATAGTGCCCATCATTGAAATTTTGGTCAGATCGTATTGCCTGACGTGCGACTTCATTAAATGCGATGTTTTGTGTAGATAATTTAGGTGCTGCCGCGATGACGAAGGTATGTTTGAGTCGGTCTGGGTAGGCAATCGACCATTCTAAACATTGCATACCACCTAGACTGCCACCAATAATAACAGCCCAGACATCAATGCCAAGTTTGTCGGCGAGCATGGCCTGCGTTTTAACCCAGTCTTTCACTGTAACGAGTGGAAAGTCGGGTCCATAGGGCTTGCCAGTTTCAGGGTTAGTGGTCAGTGGTCCAGTTGATCCACTACAGCCGCCAATATTATTTGGGCTAACAACAAAAAAGCGATTAGTATCTATTGCCCTGTTGGGCCCTATGGCGTTATCCCACCAGCCCGGTTTCTTATCCTGCGGTGTGTGGTAACCGGCAGCGTGATGATCGCCGCTTAGTGCATGGCAGATCAATATCGCATTAGAACGTTCTTTATTTAATTCACCATAGGTCTCATAAACAATATCAAAGCTTTGCAATTTACTGCCCGAAGCCAGCTCTAGCGTCTCACTAAAGTGCGCTGTCTTTGGTTCAACCAATCCGACATTATCAACAGGTCTTGTGCCTTCTTGCATGTGTATTATTTACTATTAAAGTTAAATAGAATGTTCTTAAAACAAGTTACGTTATAAAGGTCACATATTAGAGCTAAATTTGATCAGGTGCTATCTGATAAATCATTAAACCAGTCGGGTAGTTGTGTGGGCCGTTTGATTATCATTTGCTTATCTCGATGTTTCAGCCCGCTAATTAGTTCAATGTCAGATTGTTTCATGCTGAATTCATTAGCCAAGTAATTAATGATGTGTTGATTAGCCTTGTTGTCGACGGGCGGCGCATTGATTTTTAATTTTAATCGGCCACCATGCAGTCCAGTAATGGTATTTTCTTTTGCGCGTGTTTGAACATGGAGCTTAAGTATTAAATCTTTCCCGCGCCATTCATAGAAGTTCACACTGTTAGTAGGACAATCTTGCGCCCAGATCCATGAGCGGCGAAACCAATAATATGATCATCAGCTGCATAACAATGATGGCAATCATCGGTGAAAAATCAAATCCACCGGCTGGAGGAATCAATCGGCGTGCCGGTTTTAAAATAGGCTCACTTAATTGGTACATGATGACAGTAATTGGATTATAAGCGCCTGGATTAACCCAACTGATCACAATCTGGATAATGATGATAAACATGTGAACGTAGATGACCGTTTTTAATAAGTTGGCGATGATCAAGACAATTAATCCTGGTGGCGCCGGGATATGGCCATTGCTGACTAACGCGATCATTATTATTTCTAAGCCTTGCAAAAAGAACAGCAGAATAATTGAAGGCCAATCAATACCGAGGTAACCCGGGATAATTCGACGCAATGGTTTTATTGGCGGGTTAGTTATCTTGACTAGAAATTGAGACAACGGATTATAAAAATCCGCTCTAACCCGTGCTAGCAAGTAGCGTAATAATACTGCCAAAATATAGAGACCAAAAACGATCTCTATTAGATAAAGAGCAGCCTGTGCAAAATAATTGCCACCCATACTCATTCACCTAATAACTTTGAAAGTTCGATTGAGCGTTTCTTAGCTGCGCTCATCGCTTCGTGCACCAATTCTTCTAACTTGCCCTGTTGGAATGTATTCAAGGCCTGCTCTGTTGTGCCACCGGGAGAGGTAACTTGCTTTCGTAATTCTGTAAGGTCAGAGGCAGATAATAATGCCATCTTGGCTGCGCCTAGCGCTGTCTCTATGGTTAATAACCTTGCATCCTCATTGCTTAGCCCCATCTCTATGGCAGCTTTTTCCATTGCTTCCATAAAATAGAAGAAATACGCTGGGCCGCTGCCGGATAATGCCGTCACTGTATCCATCAGGTCTTCCGTCTCTAGCCAGATGGCTGTGCCAACAGATCGCATCATGGCTTCAGCAGTGTTTTTCTGTGTATCAGACGCGTGCTCATTGGCAAATAACGCGGCGGCACCAGCCTGGATCAAGGAGGGTGTATTGGGCATAATCCGGATAACCGCTGTTGGTTCTCCGAGCCATTCTGTGAGGGAGTTGAGTCTTACCCCTGCAGCGATAGAGATTAGCATCTTCGAGCTTCCCTTCACGGCATTGGCCAGGCTACTGACCACCTGCTGCATCACTTGTGGTTTCACTGCGAGGACAATGACATCTGCATTGGCTACGGCCTCTTCGTTATTCTCCAAAGTGGTAATACCAAATTGCTGAGTAATGTTTTGACGTTGTTCCGCATCAGGATCCGTCGCCAATAGGCGTTCTGTTTTAACGCCATTATTGATTAGCCCGCCGATCAGGCTGCGAGACATGTTGCCGCAACCGATGAATGTTATATTGCAATTTTCCATTTAACTAAATCAGTTTTATGTTTTGATATTAATTATGCCAGTTTATCAATTTGTTTGTTTTGTTGCATTGCGTGAGCCAAACAGCGCAGTACCAATTCGGACAATCGTAGCGCCCTCTGCAATTGCCGCCGTCATATCTTGAGTTGTTCCAATAGAAAGCGTATCTAGCTCAGGTCTGGATAGGCTCAACTCCTCTAATTTTCGTTTCAAAATCGAAAAAGGGATTCTTTGTTCATCGAAGTTGCTTGCTGGGGCAGGTAGTGACATCAATCCGCGTACTTTTAATCGCTTAAATTGCTCAAGTTCCGCTATAAAATCGTCGGTATTGTCTAATGTGATGCCTGCCTTGCTATCTTCGCCACTGATATTGATTTGTACGCATATATTTAATGGCGCCAAATCCTTCGGCCGCATTTCATTCAGACGACGAGCGATCTTGAGTCTGTCAATGGTATGCACCCAATCAAAATGGCAAGCAATTTGGCTGGTTTTATTTGATTGGATCGGGCCGATAAAATGCCAAATCAGGTCTGGATGGTCAATCGCGTTAATCTTTTCTACAGCTTCCTGACAGTAATTTTCACCGAAATGGTGCTGACCACCATTAACAGCGGCCATAATCTCATCAGCACTTCGTGTTTTACTCACTGCTAGCAAGCAAACTGATGATTCACGACGTTTAAATCGTTTTTCTGCTACGCTTATCTGATTACGTATATGGTTAAGATTTTCGATAATTTTCATAAAAAAGAGGCTATTACGGTAGTCTATAATTTAAAATATCAGTAAGATTGATAATGTATGTATGGTGGAACAATAATAATAGTCTCAGTTTTATGTTTTCACCCAGTTTGCATGTAAAAATCTAAGAATAATATTGCAACATGCTTGGTCAATTATGTCATTACCTAGTGGGAGGAATTAATGGGTATCGGTGAGCTCTTAGCCTTCGGTGTAAAAAATGGTAGTTCGGATCTGCATCTATCGGCAGGAGAACCCCCGATGATACGTGTTGATGGGGATATGCGTCGCATCAATGTCCCGACCATGGATCACAAAGATGTCCATGCCATGGTTTATGACATCATGAATGATAAACAGCGTAAAGACTATGAAGAGCTTCTGGAATGTGACTTTTCTTTTGAAATTCCTGGGCTGGCACGTTTTCGTGTTAATGCTTTTAATCAAAATCGTGGTTCAGGTGCTGTATTTCGAACTATTCCCTCTGAAATCCTTTCGCTCGAACAACTCGGTGCCCCTCCTATCTTTAAAGATATCTCAGATACGCCTCGTGGTGTGGTGCTGGTGACAGGACCAACTGGTTCGGGTAAATCAACAACGCTGGCGGCAATGGTGAACCACAAGAATGAATCCGAATACGGGCATATTCTTACCGTTGAAGACCCCATCGAATTTGTGCACGTCAGTAAAAAATGCCTGATCAACCAGCGTGAAGTGCATCGAGACACACTCGGGTTTAACGAAGCATTGCGTTCAGCACTGCGTGAAGATCCCGATGTGATACTGGTTGGCGAAATGCGAGACTTGGAAACTATTAGATTGGCTTTGTCTGCTGCTGAAACAGGTCATTTGGTATTTGGTACTTTACACACCAGTTCTGCCGCAAAGACCATTGACCGTGTTGTCGATGTTTTCCCAGCAGCGGAAAAAGATATGATTCGTGCGATGTTATCAGAGTCACTAAAATCTGTAATTTCACAAACGTTATTGAAAAAACAAGGTGGTGGTCGAGTTGCGGCACACGAGATCATGATGGGCACGCCTGCTATTCGTAACTTGATTCGTGAAAACAAGATCGCACAGATGTATTCAGCGATTCAAACAGGGCAACAGTTTGGCATGAAGACATTAGATCAGGATCTACAGCAACTCGTGCAGAAGAATGTGGTGACTCGTCAGGAAGCTCTGTCGAAATGCGCAAATAAAGATAATTTCTAAAACAGTTATTAAGTAATTCCTGATTCAGGAGAGGTCGAATGGAAAGAGAACAGGCGATAAAATTTATGCGCGATCTTCTCAAGCTTTTGGTTGATAAGGGCGGTTCGGATCTGTTCATCACGGTTGGTTTCCCACCTGCGATGAAAATACATGGCAAGATGACCCCAGTGTCCAAGACCGAGCTCACGCCGGATAACACCAAAGCATTGGTATACGCGGTCATGAATGACAAGCAGTTAAAGGAATATGAGGCCACCAAGGAATGTAATTTCGCAATCGCGCCTGTGGGTATCGGTCGTTTCCGAGCCAATGCCTTTATTCAGCAAAATTTTTGTGGCCTTGTTTGTCGCGTTATCGAAACCGACGTGCCGAATCTGGATAAACTAGGTCTGCCAGAAGTATTGAAAGATGTGGTAATGACCAAGAATGGACTGGTAATTGTGGTCGGTGGTAATGGCTCTGGTAAATCGACGTCACTAGCAGCTATGCTTGATTATCGTAATGCGAATACCTATGGGCATATTATTACGATTGAGGATCCTATCGAGTACGTTCATCCACATAAAAACTGCATCATTATGCAGCGTGAAGTGGGTGTGGATTGTGACGATTGGGAAATAGCGCTGAAGAATACCCTACGTCAGGCACCGGATGTAATTTTACTTGGCGAAATACGAGACAAAGACACCATGGAATTTGGCATCGCCTATGCGGAAACAGGACACTTGGCTATGGCTACTTTACATGCGAATAGTTCTAATCAGGCATTGGATCGTATTATTAACTTTTTCTCAGAAGAACGTAAAATGCAATTGTTGATGGATTTATCTCTCAATTTGAAAGCGGTTATCTCACAACGTTTATTAAAAACAGTCGATGGTAAAGGGCGCGCCGCCGCGATTGAAATCTTGCTCAATTCTCCTTTGATCTCAGATTTAATCCTTAAAGGTGAAGTACATGAGATTAAGGCAATCATGGCCAAATCAAATGAACTGGGCATGAAAACCTTTGATCAGGCACTGTTTGATTTATTTGAAGCAGATAAGATCACGCTTGAAGATGCTTTGCGCTCGGCTGATTCGATGAATGAGTTACGTCTACGAATTAAATTAGAAGGAAAAGCTGCTAAGGGTGGCGATGCATTAGACGGATTAGAACATCTCAGTCTCGAAGAGTCTGAGGAAGAATCGGGCATGATGCGTTAGCCCGTTGGATTATATTGATACTTTGTTGAACAAATAATAAATAAAGGCAGCGTTAATACCCCATGGATATAACACCTTATTTGAAACTGATGGTTGAAAAAGATGCCACGGATCTTTTTCTTACAACCGATTCTCCAGTTAAAGTGAAGATGGAAGGTAAGGCGACTTCAGTTGGTAAAACAATATTAACAGGTGAGCTAACGAAGGCTGCCGCTTATGGCATTATGAATGAAAAACAAATCGCCGATTTTGAAGATAGACTCGAATGTGATTTTGCTATTCCCTTAGCCGACCAAGCGCGTTTTCGCGTGAATGTTTTTCGTCAGCGTGGTGAGGTTGGCATGGTCTTGCGCCGCATCCCAAATGAAATCCCTACAATCTCTCAACTTGGAGTGCCTGATGTATTAAATGAGTTGATCATGAACAAGCGTGGACTCATTCTAATGGTTGGAGCAACCGGTTCAGGTAAGTCAACGACCTTGGCAGCGATGATTAACCATCGAAATGAGAATATGGCTGGCCATATATTAACGATTGAAGATCCGGTTGAATTTAGTCATCCGAATATCAAGGCAATCGTTAATCAACGCGAAGTCGGTGTCGATACTCATTCATATGCAAATGCATTAAAGGCATCCTTGCGTGAAGCTCCTGATGTCATTCTGATAGGTGAAATTCGAGACCATGTGACGATGGAAGCGGCTTTAGAGCTTGCTAATACCGGACACTTAGCTATCTCAACATTACATGCTAATAATGCAAATCAGGCCATGGAACGTGTTATTAATATGTTTCCTCAGGAGGCGCATAAGCAATTGTTCATGGACCTATCGATGAATATTCGAGCAGTTGTTTCGCAACGATTGGTGTTAGGAATTGATGGTAAGCGCTGTGCAGCAATTGAGATCTTGATTAACACGCCGCATATTCAGGAATTGATACTCAAAGGCGATATTGATGAGCTTAAGGTCGCAATGGCCGAGAGTGGTCAAAGAGGTATGCAGACGTTTGATGATGCGCTATTAACCCTATATAAGGAAGGACGTATCGAACTTGAAGAGGCATTGAACAATGCGGATTCCAGAACCAACCTAGAGAACAAAATCAGTTTTGGATAATAAAATATAAAAATTAACTATATAAAAAGGGGCTATATGCCCCTTTTTGCTTTAATAAAACTAAAAAGTTGCCGATAGAATGCATATAGGTTTCGTTAATACAGGATTTTGAGGTTTCTATTGAGAGAGTTTATCCGACATCCTACATCAGTACCTTTCCAGCTAGATGAGTTGGATAGTGAGGTTAAGCATGGCATTAATACATTAAATAATGTCAGTTTTGGTGGTATCGCTTGTATAAGTTCTGCACCTATTAAAGAAGGCACGACGGTTAAAATGAGAATCGAATGTGTCAATCCGAATTTTGAAATAACCGGCAAAGCTGTTTGGTGTCGTTTAAAAAATGATCTATATGAAATTGGAATAGAATTTATTGTTAGCAAGGATCAAGTATTTCATCTACGCATGATCGAGCAGATATGCCATATAGAACATTATCGACATGAAGTTTTGGAGAATGAAGGTAGAGAAATCGACAGCGAAGAAGCTGCAAGAGAATGGATAGAGAGATATGCAGGTAATTTTCCAGCGGCATGAACGAACAACATTATGGATAAGAAAAATAATATACCTCTGACAGGGTTTCAGGTGCTCAATAGCGCTTCATTAAATAAAGGTACTGCCTTTACTGAAGAGGAGCGTGAGCAATATAACTTGCGCGGACTACTGCCACCAAAGGTTGTCTCATCTGAAACTCAATTAAAAAGAACACTCAATAATCTACGCCGGACGCATGATGATATAGAAAAATATATTTTCCTAACTGCATTGCAGTCACGCAACGAACGCTTGTTTTATAAACTAGTGATAAATCATATCGAAGAAGTTATGCCTTTAATCTATACGCCGACGGTTGGTCAGGCGTGTAAGGAATATGCGCATTTGTACCGTAGGCCTAGGGGTATGTATATCACCGCAAATGATAAAGGTGAGATCAAAGAGATACTCGAAAATTGGCCTTTTAAGGATATCAAAGTCATCGTGGTCACGGATGGAGAACGTATACTTGGCTTAGGTGACTTGGGCGCTAATGGTATTGGGATTCCAATTGGCAAACTAGCTTTGTATGTCGCCTGTGCCGGTATTCCGCCACACCAATGTTTGCCTATTATGCTCGATGTCGGCACCAACAATGTTGAGTATTTGCACGATGACTTCTATCTTGGCTTAGCACAAAGCCGAATTAAAGGTGATGAATATAATGACTTAGTCGATGAATTTATTCAGGGTGTAAAAGAAGTGTTTCCGCAAGCCTTGATTCAGTTTGAAGATTTTCTAACGCCTAATGCCTATACACTATTAAATAAATACCGTAATGAGGTCCTTTGTTTTAATGATGATATTCAAGGTACAGCAGGTGTAGCTCTAGCTGGTGTTTATGCCAGCACCCGTATCTCAGGATTAAACTTCAAAGACATGAAGATTATGTTTCTGGGTGCAGGTTCGGCCGCTACCGGCATAGCAGACCTCATATGTTACGCATTGCAACAAGAGGGCTTGTCAGAAAGTGAGGCCCGAAAAAGATTATGGTTTGTTGATGTAGAAGGCCTTGTCGTAAAAGAGCGCAAAGGATTAATGTCGCATAACGAACCTTATATGCATGAGCATGAACAGATCGGGTTTATCGATGCGATAAATGACATCAAGCCAAATGTATTGATAGGTGCTACAGGCGCGCCGAATACATTTACGCGCGGTGTCATAGAAGCAATGTCGAGTGTCAACGAACGACCAACTATCTTTGCGCTATCGAATCCGACTTCGCGTGCTGAATGTACCGCGCTAGAAGCATATGAATGGAGTTGTGGCAAAGTCATATTTGCCAGTGGTAGTCCGTTCCCTGCTCTCGACTATGAAGGTAAAAAGTATACCCCGGGACAGGGCAATAATGTCTATATTTTTCCAGGGATTGGTCTAGGCACGATAATCAGCAAAGCAGCGGTTATTACAGAGGATATGTTTTTGGTTGCGGCACGAACGCTGGCAGACCAGGTTAGTCAGGATGATCTTGATAAAGGCATGATCTATCCACCACTGAATAGCATACGCGAAGTCTCATACAATATAGCTTTGGCAGTTGCCGAAGATGCTTATGAAACAAAGGTTACACTGACAGAAAGACCTGATGATTTGGAAGAGAGGATTAGGAACTATATGTATGACCCAGATTATTAGCAGCAAGTGATCTGTTATATTAATTTCGAATAGTTTATATAGACTAACTATATGAACAGGTTTAAATCACGACGGCAGTTTTTACAGTTTGCCATGCTTGGATTAAGCAGCATGACAATTCCCTCCTTGGTTAAAGCAGACAGTCATGACTCTATTAGTCTAAGCAAAGAAACTTGGCTTGATAAAAACCTCAATATCGAAATACCGAACGGTAGTGTTATTCGTCAGGTTGCACAATCAAGTCTCCCGGTTTTAAATGATGAAAAATTTCATTGGCATAGTGCCCCCGATGGTGGTGCCTGTTTCGCAACAGAAGATAACGGTTGGATCTATGTCTCTAACAGCGAAATGAAAAAAAAGAAAGGCGGTGTTGGTGCAATAAGGTTTAATAAACAAGGCAACATTGTAGATGCCTACTCTATATTAAATAACACATCGCGTAATTGTGCAGGCGGTAGAACGCCATGGGATACATGGCTATCTTGTGAAGAATCAGGTGATCATGGACAGGTCTATGAATGTGACCCTGCGGGAAAACAAGCAGCGATAGTACGACCAGCAATGGGGAGTTTTAATCATGAAGCAGCGGCGGTAGAGCCTTATAGTGGATATGTTTATATGACTGAAGACCGCAGTGATGGCTGCTTCTATCGCTTCAAGCCAAGCAGTAAAAATGATTTGTCCGAAGGGATTCTTGAAGTTGCCATCCCAAATAAAAATGTATTGTCCTGGAAAACAATTGACGATCCTTTAGCACAAACAAAACCAATACGTTATCAAGTTATGGAAGCTGCACGTTTCAAAGGTGGTGAAGGGGTTGTCTATCATAATAGGCAGATATTTTTTACAACAAAGATCGATAACGTCGTCTGGTCATACCATACACAAACTTACTTGATCTCCAAGGTCTACGATGCAGCTGATTATCAATTACCTTTACTGTACGGCGTTGATAATATCGAAGTCTCTCAGTCAGGAGAGCTCTTGATCGCAGAAGACGGCGGCAATATGCAGATCATTGCCTTGGATCATAACTACGAACCGCATGTGCTAGTTGATGTCCACGGACAAGAACAATCCGAAATTACTGGTCCTGCCTTTTCACCAGATGGTAAACGTTTGTACTTCTCTTCACAGAGAGGGAAAACAGGTAAGCATAAAGACGGTATAACGTATGAGATTACGTTTTCGGCTTAATATAATGATCGTCGCTCCGGACGTCCTCGGTAACTGTTCCTGACATTACTCTACCTCCTACATCGATGTAGTCGTGTCTTCTCGCGACATAATCGCCAGGGATGGCGGAAATATCGAAAATGCACGAGCATTTTTTCGATGACACTCCTTCCATGGAGATAAAAAAAGCCCGGATAAACCGGGCTTTTATAATTACAATTTTAAACGAGTTATAGACTGCCTTCGTTTTCAGAAAGGTAAGCAGCAACACCTTCAGGACTTGCTTGCATCCCTTTATCACCTTTATTCCAACCAGCAGGACAAACTTCACCATGCTCTTCATGGAATAACAATGCGTCAACCATACGAATCATTTCATCAACGTCACGACCTAAAGGTAGATCATTAACAACCTGATGTCTTACTACACCATTGGTGTCAATAAGGAACGATCCGCGATAAGCAACAGCACCGTCTGGAGTTTCAACGTCATAATCTTTACAAATTCCGTGCGTCAAATCAGCAACCAGAGGATAAGCAACTTCACCAATACCGCCGTTATTAACGGGGGTATTACGCCATGCGTTGTGGGTGAAATGTGAGTCAATAGAAACACCAATAACCTGAGTATTACGTTTTTCGAATTCAGGGATACGCTTACTAAAAGCGATTAACTCAGATGGGCAAACAAAAGTAAAATCCAAAGGATAAAAGAAGATAACAGCATTTTTACCTTTGATTTGTTCTTTCAAGTTAAATGCATCAACGATAGTGCCATCAGCTAATACAGCTGGTGCAGTGAAATCTGGTGCTTCGCGACCTACTAATACAGACATTGCTAATACTCCTTAATGATTGATTTTATGGTATTAATTGTTAAATCTTGTGAAATTTTTTGATGAACCGATTTATCAATGCAACTTCACGTCATGGACAACGCGGGATTATGGCAGAAATCGAATGTATTTAGAATAGGTCTAATTACAATGTACAGATTTTGTCCATTACAAAACTCTCAATTGAAGACGATGCCTATCGTAACTGACTATCTTTGCTGCCCCGGCGGTTGATACCTGTGAAAGCGACCTTCTTCTTATCTAGCTCAGATTGGCAATTAACACAGAAACGAACACCCGGAATGGCGTCTCGACGCGCTTGCGGTATTTCAGCATCACATTCTTCACAATGCGTTAAGCTCTCGCCCACAGGCATTTCGCTACGCGCTTGTTTGATGGCGTCTTTGATGCTTGCATCGATTTGTTCTTGAACGGCTCCTTCAGGAGCCCAGCCGGTTGCCATGTTTTTTCCTGTATTGAGGTGTTTTCTTGTAATCGGATTATTAAAAGTAGGCTAAATGTAGGGTTTGTGCAAGTTGCACCAGGTTTTTTTGCTTGTTTGGGTGTTGATTTCGCTTTTTTTGGCGAGTTCGCTGCTCCTCCGCATTCATGCGAACGCAGCATTAAGTGCACCCATGTATCAAACTTTTAATTTTCTTTTTTAGTATTAGCTGAATAATTCCAGTACTTTTTATTTATCAACGTTTCCTTGGAAAGAAAAAATTATTACCATAAAAAGTATGTCGTGGTAAAAGATCGGGGCCTTCATATACACTTTTGACATCGGATACTGAATAGACTGCAGTACTATCTAGTTCTTCAATTAATTTGATGAGGCTCGGAACATTACGCCGTTTTTCGATAATAAACATTAATTCAATCAGTTTGTCATGACCCATGTCGCCATCAACTGATACTACCTGAAATCCTTTAGCGCGTAATTTTTCTGCCAAAATATCTCGATTGAATGAAAGGCAGCGAATGAGTTCATTGCCAATGGCGAAATGATTTTCAATCAGCATGCCGACATAATTACCTACCGAAAAGCCACCGGCATAAGCTAATGCTAGGTACCATTGATCGAGATGTTTAAAAACCTGACCTGCCGCAATTAACCAAATGATTATTTCAAAAAAACCAATGAAAGCCGCTAGAAATTTGTTGCCACGAAACACGTGAATAGTACGAATGGTACCAAGAGATACATCTGTGACTCTGGCAAGAAAAATGATTACGGCTAATAAATAAGGCATTTGTGATAATGAATCATACATAGAATGGCGGGCTACTCAGAGGAGGGTTGGCTACCCTACTGTAATTCACGCAATCCCACAATGTTTCCAAATGCAATGTTACAAAAAATTGACAGATTTATTTAACCGGGTGTTAGTTACAATCGTCGGCCAAATATATGCAATCAAAAGGTTGATTATTTATACATTCTTACTTTAATAAAAATCCACGATCTTTTAGATAAGCTTTCATGTGTGGTCTGGCTTCTTTTATTAACATGTCTGCGATTTGTTCGCTCCATGTCGTTTCTTTTGTGCCACCAGTTCTGCTCCGATAATATTCGCGGACTTGTTCATCGTATTTGGAAATGGTTTTTGTGTCGCTGTCATCTTGATAGTAATCTGTTTTTAAGACAACGGATAAAGGGAGCCTCGGTTTTGTTTCTGGGTCTTGTGCGGGATAGCCGAGGCACATGCCGAATACCGGGTAGACTAGTGTTGGTAGTTCAAGTAATTCGGAAACTTCTGCAATGTTGTTACGGATGCCTCCGATATAAACGCCTTGTATACCCAGAGATTGTGCAGCGGTGATGACGTTTTGAGCAAACAATGCGACGTCTACGGTCGCTGTAATAAATTGTTCTGTGTAGCCTGATTCCATTTTACTGTTGTGCATATCACAGACTAATTTATGTCGATTCATGTCAGCACAAAACACTAGGAATTTTGCAGCGCTTGCGACATAGGATTGGCCGCCAGCTAAGTCGACCAGAAGATTTCGTTTGTTCTTATCTTCGACTTGAATGACAGTGCAGGCTTGGATAAAGCTGGATGTTGCCGCTGCCTGGCCGCATTTAATAAATTCATCAAGAGTGTCTTGAGAAATATTTTGATCAGTAAATTTACGTACCGAACTACGTGACTGTAATAGATTGATTACTTCGTTCATAAGATTATTTATTAAGTAGAATTGGTGACTCGATATAATTCGTGTCCACTATCATAATACTTTTTTTCAAATGGACTTATAAAATCAGTTACTTTGATATTATCTAGTAGTACTTTTTTATTTGTAGCTATTTCCAATGCCTGTTTGAATTCTTCTGCGTATATCTGCCAATTGGTTCTTAATTCAATATGGTCACATAGACTGATCATTTCTGGAAAGACAGGATGCCCATGCCAGCGGCGTTTTAATTGGTCTTTTTTCGGCCAGGGATTGGGATAAAGTAAATAGTGTTTTTTTATGATCCAATCGCTTTCTTTGATCATGCGCCAAATATCAATAACATCAGCTCTTGCAAGAACTAGATTGCCTTGAAGATAAACTGAATCTTGTGTGATTAATTTTTCTAAACGTTTTTCTGATTTATCGATGCCAATAACCAATGCATCAGGGTTTAATTTAGCTAATTGCTGGCTACTCTCTCCAGTGCCGCAGCCTGAATCTAAAATGATTGGTTTGCCTACTTGTTTTTGTGCTGCATCAAGTTGATGAAATATGTCGCCGGTGAAAGGTCTATAGGGTTTCCTATAAGGATTGGTGAAATATTTTTTTATGCTACTTTCTAGATCTTTATGAACGCCTGATTGATTGCTGGTAACGATGCTTGACTTAATGGTCATGAATCGTGCCCGTTATTACTGAAATTGGATGACGGTCTCTGCTTCGAAGACGGGTCCATCGACGCAGACACGTTTCATAGCTGGGCCTTTGTCTGTTTCTATGAGTACGGTACAACCAGCACAACCACCAACGGCACAAGCCATGTATTCCTCTAAAGAGACCTGACAAGGTAAGTTATATTCTTTTGCCAGTTGTGCGACGGCCTTTAACATCGGCGTAGGTCCACAGGTGAATATTTCGACTTCTTTACGTTCATCTTCATCAAGCTTGTCTAACCAATGACGTGTTAAGTCTGTAACGTAACCGTTAAAACAACCTGGATAATCTTGCAGACTGGTCAAGCGTGAAGGTATTCCCCAGTCATCTAATAAAGGCATAGACGCAATCACATCAGCTGGCATTTCTTTGACCATGATCTGTGATGGGCGGATTTTAAAAGGGAAAGGAATTTCAGAGCCCATGATGACCAGTGGACTAATATCCTTTGCTGTATTTTTAATATGTTCTGCCAGGAACACCATTGGTGGAATGCCTACGCCACCACCGATTAACAATGGTCGTTTTTTGTAGCCTTCCATTTTAAAAGATTGGCCAATCGGGCCAATCAAATCAATTTTGTCGCCAATATTTCTTCTAGATAATAAATCTGTACCTTGTCCATGTACTTTATAAAGCACATCGATGGTTTTGCTTTTCGGACTGCTGCGCATGATCGACATTGGTCGACGCATATATAAAGCCGGGCCGCATTGCATGTGTATAAAATGCCCAGGTTTGGCATGCGCCGCTGTTTCTGGTGCTTGCAGGCGCATATGGTATTGCCCGTCGGCATACTCGTCTTGCGACAATAGTTCTGCTTGCTCTACATAGAGCGTGTTACGTGTTGCGGGATGTGTCATTTGTAATCCTGGTTCATAAATTAGATCTTAACTAATGCCACAAAGGACACGGAGCACACAGATAAAGACGAAGAATTAATTAAAAACACAAAGAAAATATTTTATTTATTGAAAGCTAATAGTGTCTAAAACTACATGCCCTTGTGTTTTGATTATTTCTTTCTTTCTGTATCTTCTGTGGCTAAATAATAAAAATTAATCTCGTTCAAATACCACTTCACCATTAAATAAAGTATGGGTAACCTGTCCCGGTAATTCCCATCCTTTGAAAGGTGTGTTCTTGCCGGCACTGAGCAGTGAGGCTGTATCTACACTATTACTCGAGTCTAAATCGAGTATGCATATGTCTGCATCACTTCCAACTGATAGTGAGCCTTTATCAACGCCGAGTATATTTGCTGGTTGCGAAGTTAATGCTGCGATCGCCTGTTCCAGTTTTATTTCTTTACGATTAACCAGATGTAACATTAGTGGCAATAAGTGTTCAATCGTTGAGGCCCCTGCTTCGGTTTGGCTAAACGGAGCTGCTTTAGCATCGGCATCATGTGGCTGATGATCAGAACAGACTGCTGCAATAACGCCGTTGTTAATGCCTTCTACTAATCCTTTTCGATCACGTTCGTTACGTAACGGAGGTTGTAAGTGAGCATCACTGTTGTAATCGGCAATATCCATTTCTGTTAGATGTAAGTTACATATGCCTACATCAGCGGTAACCGGCAGGCCTTGTTCTTGTGCAGTGGCAATCATGCTAACGCTGCGCGCACTTGATAGTCGGCAGAAGTGTGCTTTTACTTGTGTTTGTTCAACTAATAACAGAGCACGACTGAGTGCGACTGTTTCAGCGGTTTCAGGTATGCCAGGAAGGCCAAGCCGAGTACTGACCGGACCTTCATGTACAACACCGTTGTTCTTTAATGAGTAATCTTCAGCGAAAAAGAAAACAGTCAGTCCGCAACTATGAGCGTATTCGAATGCACGTCTTAACACCTCGGTGCTTTCAATCGGTGCGAGGCCATTGCTTACGCCTATGCAGCCTGCCCGTCTTAGCGTATCCATTTCGGCAAGGTGTTCACCCTTCAAGCCAAGTGTCAGCGCCGCTAGAGGATAAACATTGCCTCGGTTGGCATCTCGTGTACGTTGACGAATCAGATCAACAACAGCTGTCGTATCTATAACTGGGTTTGTATCTGGTGGACAGCAGATAGAGGTAATGCCGCTGCTATTAGCCGCTTGGCACTCAGACTGAAATGTTCCTTTGTATGCATAGCCGGGCTCACGTAAGCGAGCGCAGAGATCAACCAGGCCAGGCAAGACGACCTTGTCTTTCGCATCTATTTGAAGGTCGCTTTCAAAACCCTCGGGTTTCTTTTTGATGCCGACAACTTTTCCATCAGCGATGAAGAGATCTTGTTTGCCATCTAATTTGTTAGCAGGGTCTAAAAGCCTGCCTTTCTCAATAATGATACGCATTATGACACCTCGCCCGAATCTTCCGGACTACGCCCCATAGTCATCGCCATGACTGCCATACGCACGGCAATGCCATGACTGACTTGTTGCAATATGACAGAATGTTCGCCATCGGCGACATCGGAAGCTATTTCTACTCCGCGATTAATTGGGCCAGGATGCATAACGATGACATCTGATTTTGCTTTTTCCAGCCGTTTGCTGGTTAGGCCATAGCGTTGAAAGTATTCATTTTCACTCGGTAACAAAGCGCCACGCATGCGTTCTTTTTGCAGACGTAACATCATTACTACATCTACTCCGTTCAGACCTTCATCCATATCATGAAAAATCTGCACTCCCAGATTCTCAACATCTTTTGGGATCAACGTCTGCGGCGCAATAATGCGTATTTCAAGTACTCCGAGTGTGCTTAAGGCGTGTATTTCAGAGCGTGCAACGCGTGAATGCAAGATGTCTCCAACGATTGCGACTCGCAAATTATCAAAGGTTTTTTTATGTCGGCGTATGGTAAACATGTCCAGCATTGCTTGAGTTGGATGGGCATGACGGCCATCACCGGCATTGATAACGCTAATGTGAGGTGCGACTTGCGTGGCGATGTAATGTGCGGCACCGCTATTGGCATGGCGTACAACAAACATATCGCAATGCATTGCTTCGAGTGTGTGTAATGTATCGCTAAGCGTCTCGCCTTTGCTAGTAGCCGATGTAGAGATATTTAAATTAAGAATATCGGCAGATAATCTTTTTGCTGCGAGTTCGAAGGTAGTTCTTGTTCGTGTGCTCGGTTCAAAGAATAAGTTGGCGATGGTTTTTCCACGGAGCAAGGGGACTTTTTTAACAGCTCTTTCGCCCACACTGGCAAAGGATTCGGCGCGATCAAGAATATTCTGGAGTAATGCTTGGCTAAGACCTTCAGTCGTTAGAAAATGCTTCAGGTTGCCGTTTTTGTCGAGTTGAATTTTGTTTCCAGTCATCCCGTATTTTGCGTTCCAGTATTTCTAACAATATCTATTGATATCGTCAGTGGCTCCGGGCCAAGGAGCTTAACATGTTCCCCTGTATTCAGAGCAATAGTTTTTCCAATTATATCTGCCTGTATTGGTAGTTCTCTGGTGCTGTTGCGGTCAATTAATACCGCCAGAGTTATACTTGCAGGTCGACCATAATCAAAAATTTCATTCATAGCCGCTCTAATAGTACGCCCTGTGTAGAGTACGTCGTCAACGAGAATAATATGTCGATCATTCACATCTACGGGTAATTGGCTGGGACTCACTTCCGGATGCATACCGAGGGTGCTAAAGTCATCGCGATAGAATGCGATGTTTAACTCTCCCAGAGGATCAGTGTATTCGAGTTGTTGATGTAGTCGATTGGCTACCCATGCCCCGCCGGTTTTAATGCCGATCATTAATGGTGCAGAGTAGTTATTGAAATTGGTATGAGACTCGATGGCGGTCGCCATCTCGCTAATTAATTGCTTAACATCCGTCTCATCTGACATGGGGCGCTAGTGTTCCCTATTTACCTCGGTTTGTCGATGATTCTGATCAATATTTTCTCTTAACCATGTCTCTAGAATGAGTCTGGCAGCAACGGCATCCAAATCGCGGGTGGATTTTAATTCTCGTCTGGCTTCATAGGAGGAAAGCTGCTCTTCAATCAGTTCGACAGGAAGTTTAAAACGACCTTCTAATTGCCGTCCAAATTTCTCTGCAGCATCCGTCATTTCTTGTCTCTCACCATCAAGTGTAAAGGGATGGCCGACAATTAATTTATCTGGCCGCCATTCTTCGATGAGATGCTCGATCTTTTCCCAATTTGGCTTTTTGTTTACAACTTTAATGATTTCAAGCGCGGTAGCCGTAGCTGTAATCGTTTGACCAACTGCTAATCCTATGCGTTTTTTGCCGTAATCGAAGCAAAGCAGCGTCTGATTTTTCACGCGTGACCAATATCGAGGGATAATTTTTCAATATCAATACCCATGTGATCGACTGCGGTGTTCCAACATTGACCGAAAGGTGTTTTGAATATGATCTCACTATTGGCTGGGGCAGATAGCCAGGCATTTTCCATAATTTCTTGTTCGAGTTGTCCTTCGGCCCAACCTGCGTAGCCTAATGCAATAAGTGATTCTGAGGGGCCCTCTCCAGCAGCTATAGCTTCGAGAATATCTTTCGAGGTTGTTACACACAGCTCATCAGAAACAATGATTGATGAATCCCACTCTTTATTTGTTTGGTGCAAGATAAATCCTCGGTCAGTATGGACTGGGCCGCCATGAAAGATGGTCCTGTTCTTGGTTTCCTGATTCTCGGTGAGAATATCCATTTGTTCGAAGATTTCACCGAGATCGATATCCAAGGGTTTATTAATGACTATGCCCATAGCGCCTTCTTCATTATGGGCACAGATATAGGTCACAGATTTTTCAAAGTTGGGGTCTTTGAGGCTGGGCATTGCTATTAAAAAATGACTGGTTAGATTTGTTTGCTGCATAATAAATAGTATTAGCAGTTATCCTGATTTTCTCAAGTACTGTCTTTATCTAAATCCTTTATTATTTATAAATTGCCAAGTACGCATAATATGTAAAATATCTGTTTCGTCCTTGATATGCTGTGGGAAGGCTCCATAGGGCGCGGCAAGTTCTACAATTCTAATTGCTGCATCATCTAGGACTTTTTCGCCAGAAGATCGGCGGATTGTAATTTCATTGATGGAGCCATCCGGGTTCAAGGCGACATCCAGTACCAAACTACCTGATAAGCCCTGTTTGCGTGCCTGTTCCGGGTAGTTAATATTGCCGACACGCTCTACTTTTAAGCGCCAGGCTTCCATATAGGCCGCATATTTGTATTCTTTTGTTGTCGCTGAGATAAATTTGCGTCTGGGACGTTTTGCTTTTGCCTCCATTTTTCGTCGAATCTCTGCGCTTAATGAGGCTATCTTGAAACTGTTAGTTAATAACTCTGTGGCTGAGGGTGTTCTGGGTTTTTTAATCGTTTTTTTGACGCGAGTCTTTTCTTTTTCAGGTGCACTTTGTGTTTCGGTTGTTTTTATATCCTGGGTTTCAGCGACCTGTTTTACTTTACTCGGTGTGTCCACTTTTTCAGCTAGTGAGTCCGGGCTCTTAACATCTTCTACGGTGATCTTTTCAACGACATCCTTCTTAACTGGAGCAGGATCAGGAACTTCAGCCTCAGCTGATGCAGGTTCGGGTGGTTGGGGTGGTTCTGCCTCAATTGGCGGTGGCGTTGTTATCTCAGGTTTGGGGTCTGGAAAAGGCGCTGGCATTGGTGCCGCTGGATTCGCCACTTCTTCAACGTTACCACCGCCCTCAAGATTCGCCTGAGCCAACATATCCGCTTCTTTGGGTTCAACGCTCTTTTGTTGAACCAGCACGATTTCCATTGAATCGAAACGCGCACGCGACCGGTCTTCCTCAATAAAAGTAATACCGAGGATAATCAAGGCATGGATTAAAATAGCGAGACTTAAGGTCAAGCCAAATCGATCTAGCGGGGTAATTATGGGTCCAACGGATTGTGCTGCTGCCACGTCTAAAGTTGCTTACCGATAGGTGAGTGAGTTATTACAATTAACAATGTTAATGTGCCTGTTTGTATTTTTCCAAAACGTCCATCAGCTGCCCACTGACATCGATATTATACAGGCTATCCAATTCACGAATACAGGTTGGGCTGGTGACGTTGATCTCTGTTAAATAATCACCAATCACATCCAGTCCGACAAAGAATAACCCCATCTCACGCAGTTTTGAGCCAACTTGCTGGCAAATCCAGTGATCACGTTCTGTTAGTTCAACACCCTTGCCTGTTCCTCCGCGCGCGAGATTGCCCCTGAATTCACCCTCAGCAGGGATTCTTGCGAGGGCGTACGGGACAGGTTCACCGTTGATTAACAATATCCGTTTATCACCTGCTGAGATTTCAGGCAGATATTTTTGCGCCATAACATAACTTGTTTCATTTTTGGTGATGGTTTCCAGTATGACCTTAGTATTTGGATCTGAGGCATTAACTCGAAAAATACCTTGTCCGCCCATTCCATCTAGTGGCTTTATAATAGTATTCTCATGTTGGGCGACAAAATCGAGTAAGACCCCCATGTCACGACTAACTTGGGTTGGTGCGATACAGTCTGGGAAGTGTGTAATAAAAAATTTTTCATTAACATTTCTCAGTGCTGCAGGGCTATTTACGACTATGCTGCCAAGTCGTTCGGCATGTTCCAGAATGTAGGTAGAGTAGATATATTCGAGATCAAAAGGTGGATCCTTACGCATTAATATTATGTCAAGACTAGACAGTTCCTGCGTTCTTGCGTCTGATAAGGTAAACCACTGTTGAGGATTCTCTGCTACCTTGAGTGATTGTAAATTAGCCATTGGCACATCATTATTAATAAATAGATCTTTTTGCTCCATATAGTGAATGTCCCAGCCACGCTTCTGTGCGGCCAGCAGCATGGCAAATGAGCTGTCTTTTTTAATATTAATCCCGCTGATGGGATCCATGACGATACCGAGTTTCATTGAATTCTATTTCTGTTAAATGAAGCAACTATAAATTGCTTTCTGAAAAATATCCAAAGTGTATGATAATAAAACCAATTAACACACTATTTAATATATAACGCACTGTGAAGATACTAAAAATAGCGACACGTAACAGTCCGCTTGCCCTATGGCAGGCTGAGCACGTCAAACAACAGTTAATAGAACTCCACCCTGATTTGAGTGTTGAGTTGGTAAGTATGACAACAGAAGGCGATCGGTTTCTTGATGCGCCACTGATTGCTGTTGGTGGCAAAGGACTATTTATTAAGGAGCTCGAACAGGCGTTATTAAATGGGGAAGCCGATATCGCGGTACATTCCATGAAGGATGTGACCATCGACTTGCCAGACGAGCTTGCCATGCCTGTGATCTTGAAACGCGAAGACGTGAGAGATGTGTTTATTTCTAACAACTATAAGCAGATCGAAGATCTTCCCGATGGTGCTGTTTTAGGTACTTCAAGCCTGCGCCGTCAATCACAAATAAAAGCGCTTCGCCCCGGGATAGAATTAAAAGACCTGCGTGGAAACGTGGGAACGCGTTTGCGTAAACTGGATGATGGTGAATATGATGCAATTATGCTCGCCGCTGCCGGTATCATTCGGCTTGGACTAAAAGAACGTATAACTCAATTAATACCTGAATCAGTATTGCTGCCAGCCATTGGACAGGGTGCTATTGGTATTGAATGCCGTGCCGGCGATACTGATGTCCATGAATTGATTGCACCACTTAACGATCGCGAAACATCACTTTGTGTTGAAACAGAACGCGCCTTTAGTCGACGTCTTTTCGGTGGTTGTCAATTACCCATTGCGGGACAGGCTTCGATCAAGGGTAATGAGATAAACTTGGTTGGATTGGTTGCAAGAATAGATGGTAGTGAAGTGATAAAATCCGAACTTAGTGGTGATATAGAAAAGTGTGATGATACCGGGACGACATTAGCAGAGAATTTATTAGAACGCGGTGCTGATGAGATATTAAAAGAACTCATACACTAGTCGTGAGTCTGAAATTAGATAAAAAACGAATATTAGTAACTAGGCCAAAGCATCAGGCCAACCATTTATGTGAAATAATCACTGCAAATGGCGGAGAAGCTATTGCTTATCCAACCATCGAGATTCAACCTGTTAAAGTTCCTGACAGAATACTTGTTAAGGGCAGTGTGTTCTCTGAATTCGATTTTATCGTGTTTGTTAGTCGTAATGCTGTAAAGATGGCTTTTGATAATTATTTGAGCGTTGCTGATCTGCCAGCGCACATAAAGCTCTTTGCTATAGGTGCCGGGACAGCAGAAATGCTAGCCAGCTTGAATATTATGAATGTAATTCATGCTGGTGTGCAGGCCGACAGTGAAGCATTATTGTGCTTGCCAGAAATGCAGCAAGAAACGATATCGGATAAAAAAGTACTGATAATCCGGGGTGTTGGTGGTCGTGAATATTTAGCGGATAATTTAACGAAACGTGGCGCATCAGTTGACTATGCTGAGGTATATAAACGTTGTTTACCTGAATATGATGTTAAGGATCGTCATAAAATATGGCAAGATATAAGGCCTGATGCGATTGTTGTCACTAGTAATGACGGCCTTAATAATCTGGTGCACCTGACAGCAGAGATTGATCAGCCACAATTATTTACTACGCCTTTAGTTTTAATGTCGGCTCGAAGTGATAATCTTGCTAAAGAATTAGGTTTTGTCTCAGTTACGGGCATTGCCGTAGATAAAAATGATGAAGGTCTCTTGTCAGCACTTTTAGACCTTCTAGGAGAATAGGAATTAATGAGTGAAGAAATAGAAGGCAAGGCGTTGGAAACAGAAAAAGACAATGAGCCGGAAATAGCCGAAGAAGTTAAACCTAAAAAAAGTGGTAATAAAATTTATTTAATTTTACTACTACTTTTTATTGCTATTTTCTCCGGTGCATTTTATTACGGTCATCAACAAATGGTCATGCTTGAAGAAAAGTTGGCGTCAACAAACTCTATCGAAGAACGCGTTCTTTCCGACGTCGATAATCGTATTAAACAATCGAGTTCTACTTTTATTGATTTCAGAAAAAAACTGGATGAATTGGCAACGAACCAGGAGGTGCTGATAGAAGCGGTTAACCAGCCAGTCGAGCAGCAGATTCATATCAATGAAGATTATGCGCTTGCGGAAGTTGAGCATCTATTAATTATCGCCAGTTACAACCTTCAACTCGATCACGATATAGCAACTGCGTTGGCGGCTATGGAAGCGGCAGACGCGAGATTAAAAGGCCTACGTGATCCGATGGTCTTGGGTGTGCGCGAGCAGTTGATCGCAGATATGAATGAGCTTAAATCATCAAATCAGGCAGACCTGAGTGGTTTAGGGCTGTTTTTATCTGATCTGATCAACCGTGTAGATCAGCTTCCTCTTAAAGAAAATGTTGTCGTGCAGAAACCAGAGATAATTGTTGAACAAAACAAAGAGCAATTAGCAGGAATAAAAAATTTCTTTGTGCTGGTTTGGGAAGAGTTGAAAAGTCTGGTTGTAATAACGCGTGATACAGAAGTCAATAAAGCCCGCTTATTACCAGATGAAATATATTTTCTGCGGGCAAACTTAAAACTCGAGTTAGCCAATGCTCGGTTTGCTGTATTTAATCGTGACACAAATAATTTACACGCCTCTATAGGCCATATAGATACTTGGTTACATGATTATTTTGATTTGTCTGATGCGTCCGCTCAAAATATTTATGATTCATTAAAAAAGATGAAAGATGTGGAGCTTGAATTCCCACGTATGGATATTAGTTCATCACTTGAGTCGGTTCGTGCACTCATGCGTTCTCAAGGTGAGACTAGTGGCGCAATTAATAATAATGAGTTAGAGCCGATACAATGAAATTATTGCTGTTAAGTCTGCTAGCTTTATTGCTCGCTATTGTGATTGGATCATTGGCTGGTTCTGATACCGGATACGTCATGATGACCATCTCGGGTTGGACAATACAAACTACAGCAACCTTATTTGTTATTGTTTTGTTTCTCAGTTTCCTGGTTCTTTATTTTACCGTGCGCAGCTTGGTACGGTTTTTTGAAATACCAACGGAGATAAAAACTTGGCGTCAGCATCGACATCAACGACGTGCTGAAAAATATTTGACGCAAGGTTTAATCAATATGACAGAAGGCCGCTGGAAGCAGGCCGAACGTGATTTTTGTAAAGCTGCTCCGTACAGTCGAGAACCTTATGTTAATTATCTTTGTGCCGCACGTGCAGCACAGGAATTACATGCGGTTGATCGTCGTGATGAATATTTACGTTTGGCCTATCACAACAATCCCGATGCGAGCCTTGCAGTAGGTATCACACAAGCAGAACTACAATTAAGCGAACAGCAAACAGAACAGGCGCTAGCAACTTTAAAGCACCTGCAAACCAAGCAGCCAAATCAGAACCAGGTCAAACAATTATTATTAGAAACTTATACTGACCTAAATGATTGGCAATCAGTATTGAATATAATTCCTTCTATTGAAAAAACCAGTCTCTATCCACGTGAACAGATTCAGGCAAAACAACTTGATGCCTATGCGGGTTTGTTAAAAGAAGCTGGCAATAGAAAAGATAAACAAACGTTAAACACAATATGGGCTAATATTCCCCGTAAATTAAAACAACATTTTTATCTCATAGAAGTGTATGTTACAGAACGCCTTAAGTTTGATGATACTGCGGATTGTGAATTGTTATTAAAGTCTGCACTAAAAGGTCATTGGGATCATTTATTAGTGCGTTTATATGGGCTTGTGGTTGCCTCTGATCTGGTAAAGCAGCAGGCTACAGCTGAATCTTGGTTGAATAATCATTCGCGTGACGCCGTCTTGTTGTTAACACTTGGGCGTATCTGTATGCGCAATCAATTGTGGGGCAAAGCAAGGGATTACTTGGGAGAAAGCATTGATGTTCAAGCAAACCCTGAAGCGTATTATGAATTTGCCCGACTACACGAACAAGAGGGTAACCGTGAGGCAGCGGCTGAATGTTATGAAAAGGGCCTCACTCTTGCGACGGGAATGTCGGCCGTTAGTTAGTAGCAAATTCAAATGAGTCAGAAAATAATCGGTCTCTATTTAAACCATTAGCCGGGAATGACTCTACAATTGCATTGATCATTGGCGGTGGTCCGCAGGCGTAGATATCGTAACCTGATAAGTCGGCATGATCTTTCAGTACAGCATCATGAACAAACCCTGTTTTACCCGCCCAGTCATTCAATTTATCAACCTCTGATAATACGGGATGATATTGAACATGTTCATGATTGCTTGACCATGCTTCAGCCATATCATTGAGGTAAAGGTCGGCAACTGTGCGCGCACCCCAGTAAAACTGGATAGGCTGTTTTTTATTGTTTTTGAGTGAATATTCAATCAGGCTTTTAACGGGAGCAAAACCAGTACCCCCAGCAATCATAATAATTGGTCTGTCCGAATCATGCAGGGTAAATTGACCTAATGGTCCCTCAATACGCAATAGTGTTTTTTCAGTCAGATCTTTAAAGGCATATTCAGAAAATAAGCCACCATCATAGTGGCGGATATGTAACTCCAGATTTTGATCTTGATCTGGTGAGTTGGCCAATGAGAATGAACGCCGTTTGCCGTCTTGCATAAGGATATCGATATACTGACCAGCAAGAAATTGTAATCGTTCTGTTTTAGGCAGATCGAGTATCAATCGCATAACATCATCATTAAGTTTTTCACATTTAGTGACTCGACAGGGGAACTGACGGGTTTTTATATCAGCGGCAGTCTCGACTGTTCGAGCCTTGATAGTCAGATCACAATTTGTTTTAGCCTGACACAGGAAGGCATAACCTTGTTCAAGGTCCTTTTCTTTTAGTCCTTCAGGCGTTCCTTCAGGATAAGAAACTTCACCCGAAACTATCTTGGCTTTACATGAGCCACAAACACCATTGCGACAACCATAGGGTAAACCATGCCCTTGTCGCAAGGCTGCTTCAAGAACGGTTTCATGTTCTTCAACATCGAAAACAATGTCTTGATCTGAAAGTTGGGCTTTATATGACATAACAAACTTTATGCTGACAGCAACTAATGCTGTAACGCGGTGAGATTAATTATTAGGCTTACTTTTACTGCTGTTTAACCAACGAAGCAAAGGTTCCCATTGTTCGCGGTCATAATATGTTTTTGAAGGAGGTAATTCAAATATACTTAAACCTCGTTCCGCTGCATGAATATAATTCTGACTCTGTCTCAGCATGGTCATAAAGGGTAAACGTTTGCCATCAGGTAATTTTAGTTTATCCAGATAATATTCAAGCTTTGCGGCTATTAAGGTGTCTTCCCTTACACGATTGGCAACCGTTGCAATCTTGATTTTGTTATTGATGGAACCTTTTAGTGAAAACAGCTCCTCAAGAAATCGCTCAGCTGCACGTATGTCTATTGGCGAAGCAATGACGGGCATTACCATGGTCTGCGCCTGACTAAGAAATTTGCTAAGTCTTTTGTCGGTAACGCCAGCAGGTGTGTCCATAATCAGGATCTCTGTATCCTGTGGGACCTGTAAACTACCTTTTTCTAATACGGCATTATTTATAGGGCTATGCTTATCTGACCTTACGTTTAACCAGTCCTGGCTCGAACCCTGAGGATCACAATCTGCCAGCGTTACTTTTTTGCCACTAATAGAAAAATAGCTGGCGATGTTGGTGGCCAGAGTACTTTTGCCACTCCCGCCTTTAGGATTTAGAACCAGTATGGTGCGCATGAGTCTATTAAAACATTGTTATCAAATGATTGTAAATCAACATTTATGTTCAAATGAAAGTGCCCTTTTGTGTATATAACTTAGTTATTAAGGGGGTAAGTATTAATTGCATAGCAAAAACCATCTTACCAGCAGGCACGACAATTGTTTCTGGACTCGACATCATTGAGCCTTCAAGCATCTCTAACAGGTAACGAAAATCGACCTCGATTTTTTCCTGATTACGTATATGAATTACGCTGAAGCTCTCATCATTACTGGGTATGTAGTCTGCCGCAAATGGATTAGACGTGTCTATCGTAGGTACGCGTTGGAAGTTAATGTCGGTACGAGAGAACTGGGGGGTAATGTAATGCATATAGTCGTGCATACGATCCAGGATTAGCTTGGTCGCGTCTTCCGTTGAATAGCCCCTGAGCGCCCGGTCTCTATGGATCTTTTGCATCCATTCAAGGTTAATAATGGGTGTGAATCCTATTAGCAGATCAACATGTTGGGTTACATCGACGTCATCGGTGACCAGACCTCCATGTAGTCCCTCATAAAAAAGCAAGTCAGAATCTTCTTCAATGGGTTCCCAAGGGGTTATCGAGCCAGGCGGTAAGCCGTGCTGTGATGCCTCTTTTACATCATGAATGTAAAACCGACGTTTACCGGTTCCTTGTTCGCCATATTCTCTGAATAAGGCTTCTAGTTCGTAGAAAATGTTACCTTCCGGGCCAAAGTGAGTCAGGTTCTCCCCTTTGGACGCGGCTTCTGCACTCAGCTTTTCCATCTCCGCGCGATCATATCGATGAAAACAATCACCCTCGATGTAAGCGGGATTAATACCGATCTTGCGAAACATGGTTTCAAACGCATCTCTGGCAATACTAGTGCCGGCCCCGGATGAGCCCGTTACGGCAATAATTGGATGTTTCTGTGACATGGTGTTTAGATTATCCTCAGAAGAACTCAGCTTCTATCTATTATTCGAATTTTTAAACCGGCTAGTCTCAACGCTGTGGCGGGTTTACTATCGCAATGCATTGCACAATTCCACTCTCACGGGCATTATAAGCCATATAACACGCTGATTTACAAGGGGAATAGTTTGGGCTCGTCAATGAATACTGATATTATCTTATATCGTAGGCTGTTAAGCCATGTTGTTCCCTATTGGCGCGTATTTTTATTATCTATCATCAGCATGATCGTGCTCGCAGCGACTGATCCAGCTATTCCTGCCTTGATGCAGCCGCTGTTGAATGGTGCTTTTATAGATAAGGATCCCAATACGATTGCGCTCATGCCCTTTTTGTTTGTTGGCTTATTTGTTATTCGCGGTTTGGCTGCCTACGTCAGTGGCATGTCCTTAAACTGGGTTGCTAATAAAGTAATCATGGATCTCCGCCAATTGATGTTTGACCGATTGATTGATTACCCCACCTCTTTTTTTGACGCTAATCGTTCTGGCAGCTTAATGTCGCGGTTTACCTATGATGTTACCCAGATAAAAGACGCGTCGGCTAATGCTATTTCAACCTTGGTTCGAGACTCCATATCAGTATTAGGTCTATTGGCATGGATGTTTTATATCGACTGGTCACTGGCTTTGATTTGCATGATCGGGGCTCCAGTTATTGCCATTATCGTCTCTATTATCCGGCGCCGTTTGCGTAAGATGAGTCGCAAAGTACAGGACACAATGGGTGATATTCACCATGTCCTTGCAGAATGTTTCGATGCACAAAAAGTAATTAAGCTACATGGTGGTCAGGACGTTGAAAAACAACGTTTCTTTAAAACTATTAATGCGCATCGCCGCTTTTCCATGAAGTTTTTAAGTGCGTCTGTTGCAACCGGTCCGGCAATACAAATATTCACCGCTTTTCTTCTAGCCATTATTATTTATGTCGCGACTCAACAGGCAAACGCAGATAGTTTACTTGTTGGTGATTTCGTTTCATTTTTTACCGCAATAGCGATGATATTAGGTCCGCTTAAACGGTTGGCGGGTGTTAATGAGCATATCCAAAAAGGATTGGCCGCAAGTGAAAGTGTATTCAATATACTTGATACAGATATTGAGCCTGAATCTGGTGATAAGACATTAACGGATGTAAGAGGGAAACTAGAATTTAAAAATGTTTCATACCGTTATGCGGAAGTAGAAACAGCGGCACTTGATTCGATAAGTCTGGTTATTAAACCGGGAGAAACTGTCGCTCTGGTTGGTGAATCAGGCAGTGGCAAGACGACACTGGCTAATCTAATCCCAAGATTTTATGAGTTGGATGAGGGCACAATATCCTATGATGATATTGATATAAGAGAGTTGTCATTATTATCACTACGAAAAAATATCGCCTACGTTAGTCAGGATGTTGTGCTATTTAACGATAGTGTTAGAAATAACATTGCCTATGGCGATTTGAATGATGCGACAGATGAAGCTATTTGGACAGCGGCGGAAGCGGCTTGTGCAACAGAGTTTATTAATGAATTACCTGAAAAGATGGATACTATCGTTGGTGAAGATGGTACGCGTTTGTCGGGTGGGCAACGTCAACGACTCGCTATTGCCCGTGCCTTGCTGAAAGATGCAAAATTATTAATATTAGATGAAGCAACATCTTCACTAGACACACGTTCAGAGCGGCATATTCAATCTGCTTTAGAAAATGTTAAAAAAGGTCGTACATCGTTAATCATCGCGCATCGCTTATCCACTATTGAGAACGCAGATCATATTATCGTCTTAGATAAAGGACATATCGTTGAAGAAGGTAAGCATGATGATTTATTAAAACTACAAAATCATTATGCGAGATTGCATCAAGTGCAATTTCGAGATAAGGAGGATATGAGTAGTTAAATGTGGATCGTCGTTTGATTTACTTTTTATCATTAGTTTTGTCATTGAGAGGCGAGCTCGCTGTTCTTTCTCATCCATGCGATCGCAGCATAAGTATATCCATATACAAAACTTTCTCTTAATTGCTCAAAAAAGAAGTCACCAAGAAAAACGACTTACAAGGATGTAAAAGTGTCGCGAGAGGACAGGAGTCCGTAGCGACTGGCACCCTAATGTCCTTGCCCTGCGGACACCCTCAGCATTTCTCTATTTCAATGGCACGCGTATAGGGGACGTCACTGTCGCCAATACGCTCTCGCAACATCCGCGTTGCTCAACCATTTAAATAGAAGAATGTTTCGATAAGACATAACGGGATCGATCAAACCTACCCCATTTGAAGTATATTAAAAGAGCTTAACAATCATCTTTATTTAGTAGATTTATACAACACAAACTGAACAAGGTTATGTCCGCTTTTCGTTGTTTGCTTAAATGTTAATATGTAGCTAACGAACCAAAACGGACATTATTGTATTAATCAATACTCTTAAATTAATTACCTAAATTATGCTATCTATATTTACACAACCTCTAAGTAAAGTTTGATTATGTTAACGATTGCTTATGTTAGTAAAGAATCATGGCCAATGACTAAGCCAGAACTATTGTTATTACTTCAACAATGTAGAAATCTGAATGTCCAACACGGAATAACTGGTCTATTAGCTTATGAAGGCGGATATTTTATTCAGGTAATTGAAGGCGAAGAAGATAAGATTGAAAAGTTATATTCTAATATCAAGAATGACCGCCGCAACAAAAATGTCACTACACTCATGCATAAGGAGATAAATAATAGAGTTTTTAAGGGTTGGTCTATGGGGTTTGTAAACGTGACTGAACAAGAACAAGAAAGCTTGCCTGCGTTTTCAAAGTTCTTTGAATCAGGTTTTGAGTTTGACAATTTTACCCAACAACATACCGAAATATTTGAATTGCTACTCGAGTTTAAAAATAATAGCTTACTTGAAAAAATCGTAGAGTATTAACAGAGAGTCCGCTTCTGGCCGAATGAAGAGTGACAGTAAAACCCGTCCAAAGCAGATGTAGCAAGTCTATTGGTAAAATATATTTGAAATTAATGTGCCAGAAAACTTAAAAGCAGGTTTTAAATACAAACTTTATCGCGCCCTGAATGCTTTGCCTTGTACATCGCTTTATCAGCAGCTTCGATAAGTTGATGTGGGTCATCATGGATTTTCATTTCGGCAACACCGATTGAAATCGTCACGCCTGGTAATGGCTGATCATCTTTGTCTGTTATATTGGTTTGTTTGATTGCTTCGCGCAGACGCTCGGCAACTGCTACAGTGGCTTTGATGTCCATGCCGGGCAAGAGAGCAAATAATTCTTCGCCGCCATAACGGGTCACCAAATCTTCCGGTCGTAAATATTGAATGATGGTTTGTGATACGGTGCGTAGGGCGATATCACCTGCAAGGTGACCATTTTTGTCGTTGTAATTTTTGAAACTATCGATATCAATCATCATGACAGATAGTGCTTCATTATTTTTATGGCAGCGTTGCATGACGCGTGATTGCATATTATCCAGCCAACGACGGTTATAAAGACTGGTTAGCGCATCTACTGTCGCGTGATGTTCGTATTCTTTTAGTAAGCCTTTTATTTTATTAATAACTGAATTGCCATGTCGTAAGCGTTGTGACAGAACGACGAGTAAGTTATTTGCGATCGCATGTGAGCTACCGATTAAGGACCACATGACTTCTTCATCGATAACAAGCACACGCGATTCTTTAACAGCAGACACATAAGCCGATGCAGGTTGGTGATCAATGATTGAAATTTCGCCGATGCTTTGTCCTGGCTTAAGCACTGTTACTGGATCTGCACAATCTGGAGTCAGGTGAACGTTGAATTTTCCAGATAGAATTAAATAAACATTGGTATTGATTTCTCCGGCTTTTATTAACGTTTCACGATCAGCAATGTTTCTGATATTACAATCAGAGAGGAGTGGCATGATTGAGCTGAAGTCCACATCATTAAATAATTCTTGCTCGCCAATATCGAGATCTGATAGTGACGATGCCTTACTGTCGATGTTGTTGTTTAGCTCGTAGTTATCTTTTTCGGGCTGAAAGATTTTATTGCCGCCTTAAATTGTAATAGGTTTTTATTGTTCGAATAATATCGAATGCTTATATATAAATCCGTTATTTTTTTTATTTCACTTTCAATATCTTGTCGTGATTTTGATACACGTTTTGCAAAATCAATTGGGCCTTCATACGCTTTTCTAGGTGTTCCGGTCTTGGCCAATTTCTTACAGAAAATATCATAATACATTTTTGCAGGTTCAGTTGATTTTGGTGTTTTGTTAAATACATAAGCTGCAATAACAGCAATAATAGTGCCAAGGAAAATAAAAAGTGTAAACGTCAGTTGTTTCCAATCAATTGAGCTAAACCCAAATTTTTTCATAAAAAGTTTTTGTCGATCCGGACCATAACCTAATACCCACTGAGCCCATTGATAATTGACCATGTCGACAGTATTGCGCAGCCGTTGCCAAAGACGCATCGCTGTTTCATTATTCTCCAGACCAAGCGGCATATTAATAATAGCTTCAGGAATAACATTCTCTATGCCTTCATTTATTCGTGTTGGCGATGCAATAGCGGTAGGATCAACGCGAATCCAGCCCTTGTTTTCAAGCCATACTTCTGTCCAAGCATGTGCGTCATACTGTCTTACAATTAAATAATTTCCTACCGGATTAATCTCGCCTCCCTGATATCCGGTTACAACGCGTGCCGGAATTCCTGCCGCACGCATCAGGATAGTAAATGCAGACGCAAAATGCTCGCAAAAACCCTGGCGCTTATCGAATAGAAATTCGTCGACCATGTCTTCGATCATTAATGGCGGTTGCAGAGTATAAATAAAATCACCTTGTTTTAGCCAATCGAGTGCGGCATCAAGAATTAAAGCGGGTTCTTTAAATTCGTCACGTAATTTTGACGCAAACTCACGAGTTTTGGGGTGGTTGAGTTCCGGTAAACGTAGGCCTCGACCCAGTTCACTGTCACTTTTTGACCCAAGCGTATAAGTGCTGTAGGAAGTTAATGTAAATGCCTTTCTCGCTTGTAGTGGTTTGCGAGTTTTTAATTGATAGTCGTGTGTCAGGTAGGTATTTTCTGGTGGCGTTGAAACCATTTCAAGACCAAATAACCATCTTTTATTTGTCGGTTCTATGGTGACGTCATAACGCAATGCCTCGCCTGCAAATTCAATTGGTGCCGGTTCTCTGCCCGATGCTGATTTTCCTGTGATCCATTTACGCCCATCTGTCTGCCAGAGGACTGGACCACGCCAATAAAGTGAAGACTGTTCCGGGATCTCGTTTTCAAAAGTAACACGAAAAGCCACTTCCCTTGATTGCACAAGTTTACTAATAGAGCCCGGCGACATTTGGTCATCGATACCGGTGGTACCAGTGTGAGCGTCTTTAGGTAGACCCCATAGAGGACCATTTATACGCGGAAACAAAATGAACAATACCAATAAGATTGGTATTGACTGTATCAATAGTGTCGATGAAAGTTTAAAACGTTGGAGCAGGGTGAGCTTTTCCTCGGTATCATTAAAATTAATTAACCCGGCAGTCATAACAATGATCACAACCATCATATATACCGCTGTTGGAATCGTCTGGCTGTAAAAGAAGTTTGTGATGATCAGAAAATAACCAAGATAGGTACAGATGTAATAATCTCGCTTAGATTTGCTTTCAAAAACTTTAAACGCTGCCAGCATCACTAATAATGCGACACCGACATCACGCCCAGCCAGAGTCCCATAATTTCCATAGATACTAAAGACACCGCCAAGCATTAAGACCAAGCGGACTATATTGATGTTGGTTTTTTTATTTTTCCAGAACAAGGGTAAGCGTAGCGGGATATAAATACGGGCTAGCAACAAACCGATATGTAATATTGGGATCCAGATCGGTAAGCGTTGCCAATGTGGAAAACTGGCTGAGGCAACCCCAATAGCTAGCCACAATACGTCATTAATATTTAGCTCACGTTTAGTCATTTCTGTTTTCCGTAACGTGCTAAAGTTTCAAGGCAATATTTCTTGTGATGAGCGCCCAGGCCGGGGCCAATTATTTTTTCGGGGATCTCTAAGCCGTATTGAATCGAAAATTCTTCGGCAAGTAATACCCAATAACATAATTGAGATAATCGTGACTCTAGATCGTTAATGTATGAAACAGCATCCCAGTTCAGAATTAATGTTTGTGAACTTTTGCCACTAAATTGCTTTACTAATAAGCCTTGCTCTCTTGCAAATGCCTTCCATGCTATAGAGTTAACTGGGTCGCCAGGTCGGTATTTTCTAAAACCGGAAAAATCATCTGTGCCTGATTGCATTCCATAGTCAACGTTTTCTTTATGTAATACATTCTGTGGTAATTGCTTACTACCTTTGGGAGCTGGATAAACCAGACAATAAAATTCAGGTTCGAAATATGCCCATGCGCTAAACAGACCTAAAGGGAAATTAGTTGATAGCTTCAGCCGTTCTAACTTTAATATGCCACGTTCAGTAGTCATTACAGGGTAGTAACTTGTTAACGGCTTGCCTGCTTTAACGCTAACTGAAACGATATGACGTGGTTCCCTTTTACGGAATAATAACTTTTTGGTTTTATATGATTCTATCTGTATAGAGTATCTTGCCAAACTCAGGCGGTTATCAATTTGTATGGGGAATAGAGCTTGTTGCTCAGCAAAGACCGGTTTTGGTGTAGTCGATGACAGTATTAAGCCAGCTAAATTACGATAAGTGTGAATCATACAAACCAACCCAAGACTAGCCAGTAAAAAACAAAGCATATACGCCATACTGTTGTTGTAGTTTATAGCGCCTAACAACATAACGACTAGCATCAATGCATATAGCCATCCCTGGAGTGTCGGGAATATGTACACACGTTGGCGTTTAAGTTGATTTGATAAAACTCCGGACCTGCCGGAAGGATCTACAGGTAAACGTTCTAATACAACCGACATAGACTTTTAAGGAATGGGAACGTTCTGAATTAAATGTTCTGCCGGTTGTAATGCCTGTTTTTCTGAAGCTTCATGAACGAACTGAAGACGATGGCCAATGACACTGGGTAAGATGGCCTGTATGTCTTCTGGCAAAACATGCTGATGTGAATGGATAAGTGCCCACGCCTTTGCAGCGCTTAGTACCGCAATACCTGCCGCGGAGATAGACCATGTAAGTAGATGCCTGAGCTACGACTGAATTCGAGTAGGTCTTGCAGGTAGTCAAGTATGGCGTCCGCAGCATGTATCTGTTCTAGTTGCTTTTGTATTGGTATTAAATCATTGCCGGATATTATAGCCTGGATATTTTCCAGTAGCTCTTTCCGGTCCTTGCCATTTAACAATTCACGTTCTGCAGCATTGTCTGGATAACCTAACTCTATGCGCATGAGGAAACGATCCAGTTGCGATTCAGGTAATGGGTAAGTACCAACCTGATTCTGTGGATTTTGTGTGGCAATGACAAAAAATGGTTCGGGTAATGATCTAGTATCGTTATCGATAGTTACTTGATACTCTGCCATGGCTTCTAGCAAAGCGCTTTGTGTTCTCGGCGTTGCACGATTGATTTCATCTGCAAGCAGAACATTCGAAAAAACAGGCCCCGGATGGAAATCAAACTTACTGGTATCGCGGTTATAAACTGAAACGCCGAGGATATCTGCTGGCAACAAGTCGCTGGTGAATTGAATACGTTGGTAATTCAAGCCCAATACCTTAGCAAGTGTGTGCGCTAGTGTGGTTTTTCCAACACCAGGTGTGTCTTCTATTAGTAAATGGCCTTTGGCAATCAGGCAAGCCAACGCAAGTCTAATGGCAGTGCTCTTGCCGAGGATTATTTTGCCAATAGCATCAATGACATCATCAAGCTTGGCAGTATTAGCTGACGATGAATTGATGTCTTCATTGATGTTCATGGTTTACACTTATTCTCCCGCAACAGTCATCGCCTCGATCATGACTGAACCTGTCAATACATTCCCTCGTGGGTCGACATCATTACCGATACTGGTAATGTTTTTATACATATCGATTAAATTCCCGGCAACAGTGATCTCCTCAACAGGATAAACTAACTCACCATTCTCAACCCAGAAACCGGATGCGCCGCGCGAATAATCTCCGGTCACCTGATTAACACCAAACCCAATCATGTCTGTTATCAATAAACCGGTATTCATTTCTTTAATCATATTGTCTAGATCATTTTGACCAGACTCAATAACAAGGTTATGTACACCGCCCGCATTACCCGTGGTTTGTAATCCAAGCTTACGCGCAGAGTAACCACTCAAGACATAATCCTGAAGTATGCCGTCTTTAATAATGTCGCGTGCCTTGGTCGCGACGCCGTCATTATCAAACGGGGCACTACCTAACGCTTTTTTCATATGTGGCTGTTCACGTATATTGATATGGTCTGCGAATACTTGTTCGCCTTTTTTATCCAGCAAAAAACTGGCTCGACGATAAAGACTGCCACCAGCGATCGCTGTAATGAATGCTGAGAAAAGACCCGATGCGACGGGTGCTTCAAAGATAACCGGAACCTGCCGGGTAGAGAGTTTACGAGAGCCTAATCGAGAAACGGTCCTTCTTACCGCCTCTTTACTAATATCATTGATGGATTCCAAATCATTAAAGTCGCGTGTCTTGCTATACCAGCCATCACGTTGCATACCATTTTTATCTTCGGCGATGACAGTACAGTCGATGGTGTGACTAGACCAGTTCCAGCCATCGATAAAGCCATTGGTATTCCCATAGAGATTGATACCGGAATAGGTGCTGACCACAGAACCATCAGAGTTAGATATTCGTTTGTCGCAGGCAAATGCGGCTTGTTCGCATTCGATAGCCAGATCAATAGCCGCTTCAGGTGAAATAGACCAGGGATGATACAAATCAAGATCAGGGACTTCTGTTGCCATAAGTTCGGGCTCTATCAGACCGGCACAATCATCACGGCTGGCATGTTGTGCAATTCGGATTGCTGCTTGCACAGACTCTTTCAATGCAGTCTCACTAAAGTCGGAGCTACTGGCATTGCCCTTTTGACCGTCAATATAGACTGTAATCCCCAGGCCTTTATCACGCTCGTATTCGAGTTTATCGATCTCGCCTTTACGAACATTGGCAGATAAGCCTGAACCAGCACCAATATCAGCTTCTGCCGAAGTGGCGCCCATTGCCTTTGCCTGAGTTAAAACGGAATCAATGATGCGGATGAGTTCATCACGATTATCAGATAACGCGCTTGAATTGATAGCTTCCATATTTATTTATTATTTATACTTTATAAAGTGAGTATTCTAACATTCAGTTCGATTCATTTAGCAGTTTAATTCAATAGTCTGATGGTTTTGCGTACAATCCGTTCCATGGATATTTCTCATGTGCTCGACCCCCTGAATACCGATCAACGCGAAGCCGTCGGCGCACCAGCTGGCAATATGTTGGTATTAGCTGGTGCAGGTAGTGGCAAAACCCGTGTCTTAGTGCATCGGATTGCCTGGTATATCGAAACGGGACAGGCCAGCCCATACAGTATTATGGCGGTGACCTTCACCAATAAAGCCGCGGCTGAGATGCGCACTCGAATTGAAAATTTATTAGGACAATCAATTAGAGGTATGTGGGTAGGTACTTTCCACAGTTTGGCGCATCGTTTATTGCGCGCACATTGGCAAGAAGCGGGTTTGCCGCAGAGCTTTCAGATCATAGACAGCGAAGATCAATATCGCATGATCCGACGTTTGATACGGTCGATGATGATAGATGAGTCACAATACCCTCCGAGAGAAGCGCAATGGTATATAAATGCGCGTAAGGATGAGGGTCTTAGACCAGAGCATATCGATGATTATGGCGATGTGACCATTGCACAGATGGTGCAGATTTATAAAGCCTACCAAGATGCCTGTGAACGATCAGGTCTGGTTGATTTTGCAGAATTATTATTACGCACCTTTGAATTATTTCGTGAGCAAGGCGCTGTTCGTGAACATTATCAACATCGGTTTAAGCATGTCCTGGTCGACGAGTTTCAAGATACCAATACACTACAATACAGCTGGCTGAGATTATTGGTGGGCAAAGGCAGTACCTTATTTGCGGTCGGTGATGACGATCAATCGATCTATAGTTGGCGCGGCGCTCGCGTTGAAAATATGCAGGCCTTCGAACGAGATTTTGATAATACGAAGTTAATAAAGCTTGAGCAGAATTATCGTTCAACAGCAACTATCTTAAAGGCCGCTAATAAGCTCATCGCAAATAATAATGCACGTTTAGGTAAAGACCTATGGACCGATGGTGAAGATGGTGATCGCATTGGCGTCTACATGGCCTATAACGAAACTGATGAAGCACGTTACGTCATAGATCAAATTCGCCAAGCACCCGATCAGGGTAAAGAGTTCAATGATTACGCCATTTTATATCGAGTTAGTGCTCAATCGCGCGTTATTGAAGAAGCATTAATGCAGGCACGCATCCCTTATCGTGTTTATGGTGGCATGCGATTCTATGAACGTGCCGAGATAAAAGACGCGCTCGCCTATGTACGTCTTGCACGTTTTAAAGATGATGATGCCTCGTTTGAACGCATCATCAATACACCAACACGCGGCATTGGTAATCGGACTGTTGAAGAATTGCGCGTTACAGCAAGAAGAGATAAGTGCTCTTTGTGGAGAGCAGCACAACATATTGTTGAGCATAAATTAATGAGTGCGCGCGCTTTAAATGCCCTTGAAAGCTTTGTTAACCTCATTCAGAAAATGACTGCTGCTGAATCTGAAGCGACTCTAAATGAACATGTCGATCAGGTTATTCAATTAAGCGGCTTAATCGAACATTTTAAAAAAGAAAAAGGTGAAAAAGGGCTGGCGCGAGTTGAGAACCTTGAAGAACTGGTAACTGCAGCAGGAGAGTTTGAAATAGGTGATGATGAGGAACTTGCCGAGATGGATGCCTTGTCCGCC
>Ga0209630_10000176_pt1 | contig 72657 bp, 62 predicted proteins | sample COG_01_FD_184745 | JGI IMG/M metagenome (GOLD analysis project Ga0209630, IMG submission 184745) | Pelagic Microbial community sample from North Sea - COGITO 998_met_01 (SPAdes) (version 2) | ecosystem: Environmental > Aquatic > Marine > Neritic zone/Coastal water | place: Helgoland, sampling...
CGATCTCGAATAGTTGAAGGTACGGCTGGACGGATCGTTGTCGTTGCCGCCCCAGTCGGCCGAGGCGAGCGCGTGGCCGTCGAGCAGCATGCGGTTGAGCGCCGGGTCGGTGCCGAGGATCGCGACCTTCTCGCCCTCGCCGAAGCGACGGTCGATGCTGACGCCCGGGATGTGCGACAGCGATTCGGCGACGTTGCGGTCGGGGAACTTGCCGACGTCCTCGGCGGTGATGACGTCGACGACGGCATTGGCGTTGCGCTTGACGTTGATCGCCTCGCGCAGCGAGCCGCGATAGCCGGTGACGAGGATGTCGTCGCCCGTCTCGGTCGCGTCCTGTGCGGTCGCGGTGCCGGACGGGGCGGTGGCGGTCGGCGCTTCCTGCGCGTTAGCGCTACCGGCGAAGCCCGCGAGGGCGGTGCTGACGAGGATCACGTGGCGCAAGCGCATAGGATATTCCTTTTTCGGAACACGCCCGGTCGCATGCTCCCCCCAACCCGAAGCTGCCGCGAAGCCGGCGACAGACCGGAGCGACGGACCCTGAATGGATCTCGTATTGCTGCCGATAGTTTTACTATAACCAATTCATACCCAATGACCTATAAAAAATTTGTCACAATCGATTTTTCATGGAACCACTGCGGTTTCACGGGGTAGGTTTGTGTCGTGGAGCGCCGTTCCGGCGATCGAAACGGATAGCAGAAGGGGGTTCGCGCGCCATTGATGGCCAATCGAACGAATCATGACCGTCGCGTGACACTGGAGATCTGCGTCGAGTCGCCGGCCGGCGCCGCGGCGGCGATCGCGGGTGGATGCGACCGGATCGAATTGTGCGCGACGCTGGCGATGGGCGGCCTGACGCCCTCCGCCGGGCTGGTCGCGGCGGTGCTGGCGCACGCGCGGCCGGCGGGCATCCCCGTCCATGCGATGGTCCGCCCCCGCCCGGGCGGGTTCGACCATGACGCCGAGACATGGGCGCTGGCGGTGGCGGAGGCGCAGGCGCTGGCCGCGGCGGGGGTGCAGGGGCTGGTGTTCGGCGCGACGGCCGGCGGCGCGCTGGATGTGGCCGGTCTGGCGGACTGGATCGCCGCGCTCGGGCCGGATCGCCCGGTGCTGACGCTCCACCGGGCGATCGACGTCGTCGACGATCCCGTCGCGGCGGTGGAGCAGGCGGTGGCGCTGGGGTTCGACCATATCCTCACCTCGGGCGGGGCGCGCAGCGCCGCGGAGGGCGCGGCGACGATCGCGCGCATGGTCGAGCGCGCGGACGGGCGTTGCGCGGTGATCGCGGGTGCCGGCGTCCGTCCGGATAACGTCGCGGCATTGATCGCGGCGACGCGAGTCCCGGCGGTGCACGGCTCGGCCAGCGTGCCGGCCGCGGGGGGTGTGGAGGACCGGTTCGGCTTCGGACCATTGCCGCGCCGGACGAGCGCGGCGTTGGTACGAGAATTGCGCGGGGTAATTGACCACAAGTCCAATCTAGGACAATTGTAGATCAAGGCGCCGCTGGCGCTGCTCCGCGGACCGTGGCACCGAAGGTCGCAACGGTTTGTGGAAGAAGGAGTCGATGATGAGTTTCGTGAGCAGGGTAGGGCGTTTCCGCACCGACAATCCCTCGCCGCTCTATCTGCAACTGCAACAACTCATCCGCGATGCGATCGGTGGTGAGGTCATTACGCGCGGCGACGCGATTCCCGCCGAACGCGATCTGGCGATCGACTATGGCGTCTCGCGCATCACCGTGCGCAAGGCGATCGAGGGGCTGGTCGAGGAGGGGTTGCTGACCCGTCGGCGCGGGGCCGGCACCTTCGTCGCGGGGCGCGTCGAAAAGAATTTCAGCAAGCTGTCGTCGTTTACCGAGGACATGATCGCCCGCGGCCGGGTGCCGAGCAGCGCCTGGATCTCGCGCGCGGAGGGGACGGTCAGCCCGGAGGAATCGATGGCGCTGGCGCTGTCGCCGAGCGCGCCGGTCTATCGGTTCCAGCGGCTGCGCTTCGCCGACGAGGTGCCGATGGCGCTCGAACTGTCGACGATCGCGGGCTTCTGCCTGCCGTCGCTCGATGCGGTCGACACCTCGCTGTATACCGCGCTGACCGCCGCCGGGCATCGCCCGGTGCGCGCTTTGCAGCGGCTGCGCGCGGTGCCGTTCGGCGGCGACCATGCGCGGATGCTGGGGGTCGATCCCGGCTCGCCCGGGCTGCTGATCGAGCGGCGCGGCTTCCTGCGCGACGGCCGTGCCGTCGAATTCACCCGATCCTATTACCGCGGCGACAGCTACGATTTCGTGGCCGAGCTCGCGGACACCTGACACCGCCTGGGGGGCGCGATTTGTGACGAGCGATATGACGACCGATACGTTGATGCGGGCCGAAACGCTGGAGGCGGGGGCGACCGTCGCACGCCTGCTGGCGCGCAACGGCGCGGCTTTGCAGGCGCTCGGCGAACGGCTGCGCAGCGCGGCGCCCGACGTCGTCGTCACCTGCGCGCGCGGATCGTCCGACCATGCCGCGATGTACGGCAAATATCTGATCGAGACGATGGTCGGCGTGCCGGTCGCCTCCGCCGCGCCGTCGGTGGTGTCGCTGTTCGACGCGCCGGTGACGACGCGGCGCGCGCTGTGCATCGCCATCTCGCAATCGGGTCGCAGCCCGGACCTGCTCGCCACGGTCGAGGCGCATGCGAAGGGCGGCGCCGAGGTGGTGGCGCTGGTCAATGACGAAACCTCGCCGCTCGCCGCCATGGCGGACACGCTGCTGGCGCTGAGCGCGGGGCCGGAAAAGTCGGTCGCGGCGACCAAGTCGTGCATCGCGGCGATGGCGGGGCTGGCGGCGATCGTCGCGGCCTGGTCGGGCGATGCGGCGTTGCAGGCGGCGGTCGCGGCGCTGCCGGCGCAGCTGGACGAGGCGGTCGGGCTCGACTGGAGCGCCGGCGTCGAGCCGCTCGCCGGGGCGAGCCAGATGTTCGTGATCGGTCGCGGCTATGGCTTCGGCGTCGCGCAGGAATGCGCGCTCAAGCTCAAAGAGACGTGCCAGGTCCAGGCCGAACCGTTCAGCGCCGCCGAAGTGCGCCACGGCCCGATGGCGATCGTCGGCGAGGGCTTTCCGGTGCTGGCGCTGGCGACCAGCGATGCCGCGGGCGACGACGTGATGGCGGTGGTCGAAACCTTTTCCGGGCGTGGCGCGACGGTGCTCGCGGCGCATGCCGGCGATGCGCGCGCGATCCTGCCGGCGCTCGACGCGCACCCGGCGGTGCAGCCGATCCTGATGCTGGCGAGCTTCTACGGCCTCGCCGAGGCGCTGTCGCGGCGGCGCGGGCTCGATCCCGATACGCCGCCCCATCTCGCCAAGGTGACGCGCACGCTATGAGTGAGGCGCATCGGTTCACCAACGGCCACGTCGTCGTGGCCGGCGAGGTCTGGCGTGGGGCGGAGATCGTCGTCACCGGCACCCGGATCGCCAGCATCCGCCCGCTGGACGGCGATGCCGCCGACGGCATCGACCTCGACGGCGGCTGGGTGATGCCCGGCTTCATCGACACGCAGGTCAACGGCGGCGGAGGCGTGCTGTTCAACGACGCGACCAGCGTCGACGGCATCGCCGCGATCACCGCGGCGCATGCGCGCTACGGCACGACCGCGCTGCTGCCTACGCTCATCAGCGATTCGCCCGACCGGATCGCGGCGGCGCTGGACGCGGTCGACGCGGCGATCGAGGCGGGCGTGCCGGGCGTCGTCGGCGTGCATATCGAGGGGCCGTTCCTCAACGTCGCGCGCAAGGGCATCCACGATGCCGGGCGCTTCCGTCTGCTCGACGATGCGATGGTCGCGCTGCTGTCGCAGCCACGGCGCGGCCGGGTGATGGTGACGCTGGCGCCCGAGCTGGCGCATATCGACGATATCGCCCGCCTTGCCCAGGCCGGCGTGCGGGTCAGCGCCGGGCATAGCGAGGCGCCGTACGACACCGCGCTGGCGGCGTTCGATGCGGGGCTGTGCGGGATCACGCATCTGTTCAACGCGATGCCGCCGATGGTGCAGCGCACCCCCGGCCTCGTCGGCGCGGCGCTCGACGATCCGCGGCCGTGGTGCGGCCTGATCGTCGACGGTGTCCATGTCGCGCCCGCGGTGCTGCGCATCGCGCTGCGCGCACGCGGGATCGAGCGGATGATGCTGGTCACCGACGCGATGTCGTCGGTCGGCGCCGAAACCAAGGATTTCGTGCTGCAGGGGCGGCAGATCCGCGTCCGCGACGGCATCTGTTCCTACGAGGACGGCACGCTGGCGGGATCGGATCTCGACATGGCGGCGGCGGTCGCCAATGCGATGGGCATGCTCGGACTGGAGCCGGCGGTGGCGGCGCGGCTGGCGGCGGGCAATCCCGCGGCGTTCCTTGGGCTGGAGGCGGAGCGGGGCACGCTCGCGGTCGGCCTGCGCGCCGACTGGGTGCAACTGACCGCCGCGATGGCGCCGGTCGCGACCTGGATCGGCGGCCTGCCGGCATGACGATCGACCGGCGGCAGCTTCTGGGGTCCGCCGGTGCCGGACTGGCGGTTGCCTTGCCGGGTGGCGCGGCGCTGGCGGCGACGCCGGCGCGCTACAATGCGCTGCCGATGCCGCAGCCGGGGGACGCGTTGCCGCTGCCGCTGCCGGTCGTCGATCCGTCACGGATCGGCTTCGATCACGGCTGGCTGTTCCACGAAGGCGACATCCCGGTGCCGCCGGCGACGACGCACGAGGAAACCTACATCCGCGCCAAGGCCGGTAACGCCAAGGGCGCGGCGGCGATGGATCACGACGACAGCGACTGGTCGCCGGTGACGCTGCCGCACGACTGGGCGAGCTTCCAGCCTTTCGTCGAGACTGCCAATCCGTCGCAGGGCTATCGCCCGCGCGGCATCGGCTGGTATCGCCGCACCTTCCGCCTCGATCCCGTAGACGAGGGCCGGTATCTGGAGGTGCAGCTCGACGGGATCGCCACCAACGCGACGATCTGGGTCAACGGCAGCATCGTCGCGCACAATTGGTCGGGCTATAACAGCGTCTATATCGACATCACGCCCTTCGCGCGCTTCGGCGAGCGGAGCAACGTGATCGCGATCCGCGTCGATGCCGACGCGATGGAGGGCTGGTGGTACGAGGGCGCCGGCCTGTATCGCCACGCCTGGCTGGCGAAGCGCGCGCCCGTCGCGATCCTCACCGACGGCGTGCATTGCGACCCGCGGCTGGCGGACGGCGCGTGGACGGTGCCCGTCACGGTCACCGCACGGTCGATCGAGACGGTGCCGGCCAGCGTCGTCGCCGTCGCCAGCCTGATCGACCCCGCCGGGCGCAGCATCGCGACCGTCCGTTCCTCGCCCGTGACCGTCGCGCCGCTCGAACAGGCGGACCTCACGCTGTCGATCCCGGTGCCGGCCCCGACGCTATGGTCGGTCGAGACGCCGACGCTCTACACCGTCGCGGTGACGCTGGAGCGCGATGGCGCGGCGGTCGATGCGCGCCGCGTGCCCGTCGGCTTCCGCACCATCCGCTTCGATCCCGCGCAGGGGCTGTTCGTCAACGACCGGCCGGTGAAGCTGAAGGGCGTGTGCCTGCACCTCGACCATGCCGGTGTCGGCACCGCAGTGCCGGATGCGTTGCTCGAATGGCGGCTGGAGCGACTGAAGGAGCTGGGCTGCAACGCGATCCGCTGTTCGCACAACGCCCCCGCCACCGCCTTCCTCGACCTGTGCGACCGGATGGGCTTCCTCGTCATGGACGAGAACCGCAATTTCAATCCGGCGCCCGATTATATGGCGCAGCTCGAATGGCTGGTGCGGCGCGACCGCAACCATGCCAGCGTCATCCTCTGGTCGGTGTTCAACGAGGAACCGATGCAGGGCACCGCGGCCGGCGTGCAGATGGTGCGGCGGATGGCGGCGGCGGTGAAGCGGCTCGACGACAGCCGCCCGGTGACCGCGGCGATGAACGGATCGTTCTTCAACCCCGCCAACGTCTCGAGCGTCGTCGATGTCGTCGGGTTCAACTATTACCCGGGCGATTACGACAAATTCCACGCCCTCAACCCGGCCAAGCCGATCACCAGTTCGGAGGATACCAGCGCGTTCATGACGCGCGGCGCCTATGCGACGGATGCCGCAGCGCACGTCATCTCGTCGATGGACGACGAGGCGGCGGGCTGGGGCGAGACGCATCGCAACGGCTGGGCGAAGATCGCCAAACGCCCCTTCGTCGCCGGCGGCTTCGTCTGGACCGGCTTCGACTATCACGGCGAACCGACACCGCACGCCTGGCCGACGATCTCCAGCTTCTTCGGCATCCTCGACCTCTGCGGGTTCCGCAAGACCGCTTACGACATCCACCGGGCCGGCTGGATCGACGATGCGGCGGTGGTCGGCATCGCCCCGCACTGGACGTGGCCGGGGCGGGAGGGGCAGCCGATCCCGGTGCTGGTCACCAGCAACGCCGAGCGAATCGTGCTGACGCTGAATGGCCGCATCGTCGGCGAGGCGGCGGTCGACCGGCTGATGGGCAACGGCTTCACCGTGCCCTATGCCCCGGGAACGCTGGAGGTGATCGCCTATCGCGGCGGGCGCGTGGTGGCGCGGGCGGGGCATGAGACCGCCGGGCCGCCGGTCGCGCTGCGGCTGACGCCGGCGCGGCGGGTGATGGCGGGGGACGGCGAGGACGTGCAGCCGGTCACCGTCGACGCGATCGACGCGCGCGGGCGCCACGTGCCGACCGCGAACCTGCCGGTGCGCTTCGCGATCGCCGGGGCCACCATCATCGGCCTCGGCAACGGCGATCCCAACAGCCACGAACCCGAAAAGGGCAACGCCCGGTCGCTGTTCAACGGCCTCGCGCAGGTCATCGTCCAGGCGGATGCGGCGGCGCGCGGTACCATCATGCTGCGGGCGAGCGCGCCGGGCCTCACCGCGGCGACATTGCGCATCGACCGGATCGCACGGATTGCCGCGCCGCAGATCGCGCCCGCAAATGCGCCGCGGACGATCGACGGCTGGCGCCGCTCGCCGCTGCTGCCGGCCCGTCCCGACCCGGCGCTGGCACCGGCGGATGGCGACAACAACAGCTGGGCGTTCGTGCGCAGCGGTACCCCGACCCCCGCCGAACCGGCCGCCGGCTGGCAACTCTATCGCGCACGCGTGACGCCGGTGCGGGCGATGGCGGCGCATGGTGGACGCATCGCCTTTGCCGGGATCGCGGGCCGAGCCGAACTCTGGGTCGACGGCCGCCGGCTCGCCGACAAGGCCGCGGCGACGACGGGACCGCTCGAGGCCGCGCTGCCGCCCGGCGCGGGCGAGCGGACGGTCGTGCTGATCGTACGGCCGGAGCCCGGACAGCCGTCGGGGATCGTCGGCCCGGTCACGCTAAGCCGCTGACGCCCGGCGGGCGCGATCGTCGGTCGGTTTCGGGGCGCAGGCGATTTGGGTTCGCGCAGAGGCGCGGAGGACGCAGAGGTGTGTCCCCTGCGGTCGATCGACCTGTCGCGGTGACGGCCTGGATCGTTCGCCACAACTCATGCCGTTTCCCCCAAAGGCTGGGGGCAACTGTGATGTTCAGCCAAGTGCGATGGGCTGTCGTTTGCGGATTATGGCGTTGAGGATGACGAGGAGCTGGCGTGCGACGGCGATGAGGATCGTCTTTGGCGCCTTGCCCTTGGCGCGCATCCTGTCGCGCATGGCGGTGAGTATGGGGATACGGCGAGAGGCGTTGAGGGCGGCGATGTAGAGGGCCTCGCGCACCTTTCGCCGGCCGCCCCAGATGCGCCGGGCGCCGCGCCATGTTCCGCTTTCGCGGGCGTGGGGAGCAAGGCCGGCGAGCGAGGCGATCTTGCGGCGGCACAGGGTGCCGAGTTCGGGAAGTTCGCCGAGCAGGGTGGCAAGGACGGTAGGGCCGATGCCGGGAACGGCCGTCAGCAGCCGGGCCTGTTCGGCCAATGCCTGATCCTCGGCGATAAAGCCTGCGATCTGGCGATCGAGCGTGGCGATCTGCTGGCCGAGCAGGTCGATCATGGTCTCGATGGCCTGCGCGATGTCGGGCTGGCCTGCGCTGTGGCGATGCAGCTTTTCGGCTTTGCGCATGTCGACCAACTGCCTGCGACGGCGCAGGAAATCACCGAGGCGCGAACGGGCGGGGCTGAGCGGTATCGTGGCTGGCAGGTCCAGCGCTGCGCCCATCTGCGCCAGCACGCGGGCATCGACCCGGTCGGTCTTTGCAAGTGTGCCGGTGGCTCTGGCGAACTCACGCGCCTGGCGTGGATTGACGCGTGAGAAAGGGTGGCAGCGGGCAGCCAGGGCGGCGATCAACTCGCCATCGCAGCCGCTGGTGGCCTCGAAAACGATGCGGACATCGTGGTCGAGCGTGTCGAGCCAGACGCCGATGGCATCCGGAGTGTTGGCGATCCGGTCGGTCTTTCCCGACGGCAGATCGCAGGTATTGATAAAGGCACGCGAGAGGTCGCACCCGACAACGGGCTGTGGCATGGTATAGGCTCCTGTCCATGTCGTGCGGGATCAGCAGTCCCAAGCAACTGTTCAGGTTGATGACCAAGCGGAAGGGACCCTTGCTCCCTATCGGGCTCCAGACCATCGGGGGGGACGGGCTCCCTTCCGCAATCGCCTTATACCATCATCACATCAGACAGGGGGGGGAGAGACGCCTCAGCCGCGCCCCACGTCACGCGCCAGAGCGACGAATTCGGCGACGCTGACCGTCTCTGCCCGCCGCGTCGCATCCACCCCGATCCGCGCCAAGGCGTCGAGCGCGCCCGGCACGCCCTTCAGGCTTTGGCGCAGCATCTTGCGCCGTTGCCCGAAGGCGGCGGCAGTGATCCGTTCAAGCACCCGCACGTCAACGCCTTCCGGCGCGTCGCCCGGCACGATGTGGACGACCGCCGACATCACCTTGGGCGGCGGCGTGAAGGCCGAGCGGTGCACCGGCATCGCGATCCGGGCCGAAGATCGCCACTGGCTGAGCACCGCCAGTCGGCCATAGGCATCGTCGCCGGCCGAGGCCACGATCCGATCCGCGACCTCCTTCTGGAACATCAGCGTGCAGGACTGCCACCACGGCTGCCATGACGACGTCAGCCAGCCGACGAGCAGCGCGGTGCCGACGTTGTAGGGCAGGTTCGACACGATATGCGGCCGCCCCGCGAATAGCGCCGGGGCATCGACCGCGAGCGCATCGCCCTCGATGACATGGAGCTTGCCCGGATAGGCGTCACCCAGCTCCGCCAGCGCCGGGATGCAGCGCCGGTCGCGTTCGATCGCGGTCACCTGCGCGCCCGCCGCCAGCAGCGCGCGGGTCAGCCCGCCCGGACCCGGTCCCACCTCCAGCACCTCGGCGTCGTGGAGGTCGCCCGGCACCGCCGCGATCCGCGCCAGCAGCTGCCCGTCGAACAGGAAGTTCTGCCCCAGTGCCTTGCTGGCGTTGAGGCCGTGTTTCGCGATCACCTCGCGCAGCGGCGGCAGCGCGCCGCCTACGGGCGCCACGCTCATGCGCCGGCGCGGCGATCCGCCGCCTGACCCGCCATCGCGATCGCCGCGATCATCGCGCCGGGGTGGGCGCGATCCTGCCCGGCGATGCCGAAAGCGGTGCCGTGGTCGGGCGACGTGCGCACGATCGGCAGGCCCAGCGTGATGTTGACGCCTTCGTCGAAGTGCAGCGTCTTGATCGGAACGAGCGCCTGATCGTGATAGCAGCACAGCACCGCATCATAGCCCGCCCGCGCCCGGGCATGGAACAGCGTGTCGGCAGCGAAGGGGCCGGTCGCGTCGATGCCCTCGACGCGCAGCTGCGCGATCGCGGGCGCGATCAGGTCGATCTCCTCACGGCCGATCGCACCGCCCTCGCCGGCGTGCGGGTTGAGGCCGGCGAAGGCGAGGCGCGGCGCAGCGATGCCGAAGTCGCGGCGCAGGCCAAGCGCGGTTGCGCGGCCCTTCGCGACGATCAGCTCGATCGACAGCAGCGACGACACCTGTGCCAGCGGTACGTGCGCGGTGATCGGCACCACGCGCAGCGATGGCCCCGCGAGCATCATCACCGCATCCTCGGCCGCCACGCCGCAGCGTTCGGCGACGAATTCGGTCTGCCCGGGCTGGTTGAAGCCGATGCCATACAGCTGCGCCTTCGACACCGGTCCGGTCACCAGCGCACGGGCCGCACCCGAACGCACGAGGTCGATCGACCGCTCGAGCGCCTGCAACGCCGCGCGTGCGCCGTGGATGTCAGGCTCGCCGGGCGTCACCGCACCGGCCTCCGTCACGCTGAGGACGGGGAGGGCGCGGTCGAACACCGCGCTCGCGTCATCGAGGCTGTCGACCGCCTCGACCGGCCCGCTCCATACCCGCGTCACCGCGCCGATATCGCCAACCAAAGCGAAGGGCGGCAGACTGCGCAGCATCCGCACCGCCCAGCTCTTGGCGATGATCTCGGGACCGATCCCGGCGGGATCGCCCATCGGGATCGCGAGCGGGGCGGCGAGCGTCATGTCAGCGATACTCGATCACCGCATCGCGGCGCAGATCGCGCAGCTTGCTCTGTGCGCGCAGGTTGACGCGCTGCTGCTCGAGCTGTCCCTGGATCTGCGCGGCGCCCGGCACCGCCGATTGCTGCGGGTCGTCGCGGCCGCACAGCACCAGCGCGCGGACGCCCTCCGTCGGCGAACCGAACGGCGGGGTCGACTGGCCGACCTGCAGCTTCACCATGATCTCCTGCAGCGGCACCGGCAGGTCGCGGATGCGGATCGAATCGTTGTCGACCACCTCGGCGTTGATCGTCGCGGCAACCTTTTCCACCGTGCCACAGCCCTGGATCGACTGGACCGTCTTGGCGAAGGTCGCGGCGCGCGCCTGTGCCTGCGCCTGCGTCGTGCCGGCGGGGAACTGCACGGTCAGCTGCTTCAGGCTGAGCTTGGCGTCGCGCGGATCGGCGGCACCGATGGTGCGCTTGTCGGTCAGGTACAGGATCGAAAAGCCGCCCGGCGTCTCGATCGGGCCGGCGACCTGGCCGACCTGCATCTGCGTCGCCGCATCGGCGAGCGGCTGCGGCAGCGTCACCAGCCGGATCCAGCCGAGATCGCCACCGACGCCGCGCGTCGAGGCTTCCGAATAGTTGCGCGCGAACAGTTCGAAAGGCTGCTGCGCCTTCTGGATCTCCCCGATGATCTGCTTGGCCTTGGCGAACACCTCCGCCCGGTTCCCGTCATTGGCACTCAGGTAGATCTCGCGGAGGTTGTATTCCTCGGTGCCGCGCGACGCCTCGATCCGCTTCTGGATCGCGGTGACCTCCTCCTCGCCGACGTTGACGAACGGCTCGATCTTCTTGCGCAGATAGCGGCTCCAGACCAGCTCGCCTTCGATCGCGCGACGCAGCGACCGTTCGGACGATCCCGCCTTGCGCAGCGCGACGCGCAGCTGCGGCACGGTCATGTTGAAGCGCTTGGCAAGACCTGCCTCGCTCTGGTCGAGCTCGGCCGCCGAGATCGCGACGTCGGCGGTCTTGGCTTCCTGAATCTGCAGCGTCTCGTCGATCAGCTGGCGCAGGATCTGAAGCTTGAACTCGTCCATCTGCTCGGGCGCCGGCGCACGGCCGCCGTTGTTGAAGACGGTGAGCGCCAGCCGCTGGTCAACGTCGGTGCCGGTGATGACGGTGTCGTTGACGATCGCCGTCGGCTTGCGGACGTTCGGGTCGAGTTTGCCGAAGATCTGGAGGTTGGCGGGGATGTTGAGGTTGGTTTCCGGGACCTGGTTGTCGCGCACCGTTTGCGCCACCGCACCGGTGCCGAATGCCGCCAGCGCGACCCAGCCCGACAGGCGTGCGATGCGGGCGTTGCGTCGAATATTGTGCGTCACGTTGTTCCGTTACCCCAAAGCTCGGGCGCGCACGACGGAGCGCCCTCTTGTCCCGGTCTTGCCCCGATCCAGCTGAACTGCGGCTTAGCGACCGAGATTGGTCAACGCCAGCGTCAACAGGAAGCTGTTGCCCGAGCGCGCGTCGCCGGTGTCCTGGTAATCGCGCCGCCACGTCGCACCCAGCCGGATGCAATCGTCCTCATATTGCACGCCCAGCCGGTGACGGATCGGATCGAACCCGTCCGACAGCGACAGCGGATCCTCGCTGCGGTCGGTAAGGTCGAACACAGCGGAGCCGAACACCGACCAGAAGCGCGCGAACTGCACCCGCCCGGCGACGCGCGCCTCCTCGCGATCCTGCAGATCCTCGAAGGCGGGGAAGATGTTGCGGTTGAGCCGGAGATAACCCGCCAGGATATAGGTGGAGCGCGATCCGACCGTGGCGTCGATCTCGTTACGGCGAACCGCGAACCCGTCCTTGTCGAGGCGATAGCGGTGGGTGAGGGAGACGAAGTCGCGCACCCGCAGCGTCGTGCGGCCGACGAAATCGGAAAAGCGATCGCTCAGCCCGGTGCCGTCGGGCAGGATCGTCGGCCGTGTCGACAGGCGATAGCTCTGGCCGATCACCGTATCCAGCGTCATGCCCGGCAGCGCCAGCGCCCATTCGGCGCCATAAGTGACGCGGCTGCTGTCCTCGAACCGGTCGTAGCCGGCGAAGCGATTGAGCGCGAACAGGTTCGAATCCTCAAGGTCGACCGCGCGCGCATCCTCGTTCGGCACGTCGAGGTTGGCGATCTTCGGCGAGGCGACGACCTGCACCCGCGGGGTCAGCCGCTGTGTCCCACCCAGAAACTGCCCGATGAAGGGCCATTTGACGTCGGCCGCCAGCGCGCCGATCGCGCGCGCCTGGAACCCGTCGTTGCCGCGATAGCTGACGATCGAGGTCAGCAGCGAATCGTTCGTGTTATAGGCGTCGGCGCGGCCATAGGCGGTCAGCGTCACCTCCTGCCCCCAGTTGGTCAGGCGGCGCAGGTCCCATTGTCCCGCCACGAAGGCGCGCTGCGTATCCTGACCCGCCGTCCGGGTGATCGCCAGCGTGTTCGCCTGCAGTTGCAGCTTGCCGCCGCCGAGGTCGATCCGCTTGCGGAAATCGAGCTGGGGCAGGGCGATCGGCTGGTTGCCCTGCGGATCGTTGACCCGCAGCGTCTGCACGTACCAGCCGGTCAGCGCGAAATAGGTGTTGGGATCGATCCGCTCCAGCGCCGCGGTCGTGCGCAGCCGGTCGTCGCGCGAGATGTCGTAGCGGCGCAGGAAGGTGCGGTCGCTGGCGATGCGGGCCGATCCGCTGATGCTCCAATAGGGCGACAGCTGATAGCGTGCGATACCGTCGATATAGCCGCGGAAGGCGCGTTCGGTGTCGGTCGGCGTGATCGTGTTGAGGTCGTCGCTGCGCCGGCTCTCGGTGCCATAGGCGGTGACCCGGAACGCGCCATGCGTGCCGAGCGCCTCGTACCGCGCCTCCATCATCGGCAGCACGCGGGTGAAGACGTGCGGGGTCAGCGTCAGCCCCTTGTTAGGCGCCAGCCGGAAATAATACGGCGTCACGAATTCCAGCCCGTTGACCCGGTCGAGCTGGAAATCGGGTGCGAGCAATCCGCTCTCCGATCCCTTGCCGACCGGCATCGAAAAGGCGGGCAGCGGCAGCGCGGGCAGGCCGAACAGGTGGAACTGCCCGCCGCCGAAAAACACGCGCTCGCGTTCGGGGCGATAGGTGATGCGCACCGCCGTGATCTTCCACGACGGTTCCTTGGGGCAGCCGTCCGACGTTGACACCGCGCACGGCGTATAGGCGGCCTTGTCGAGCTGCATCGTCCCGTCGGGCAGGCGCGTGCCGCGCTCCGCCGCCATCCGCCCGCCCTGTTCGAGCACGACAAGCATGTTGTCGACCATGCCGTCCTTCAGCGAATCGGTCAGCTCGATCGAATCGCCGTAGGCGACGTCGCCCTGCGGGTTGGTCACCGCGATATTGCCGGTCGCGACGACTTGGCCGGTCTTGCGGTTCCACACGACCTTGTCCGCGCGCAGGCGGTCGCCCTGCCGGAACATGCGGACCTCGCTCAGCGCGGTGACGACATCGGTATTGGTGTCATATTCCAGACTGCCGGCGCTGAACTGCACCTGATCCTCGGCCGCCGGGGCGGTGCTCGCCGGATCGCTTGCCGCGGGCGGCGCCACCGGGCGGTTCTGCAGATCCTGCGCCGCGGCCGGCGTCGCGAACAAAACCGCAGCAATCGCCGTCGCTGACGCACAGCCGGCCAGAAGGTCGAAACGCAACACGATGATTCGAACACCCTTTCGGCGTGACCGGTGCCGCCCTGAACGGCACCCCACTCATCCCGCCTATCGCATCACCGGCGCGCCGCCGCAATCGTTGTGCTTCGGGCCCCGGAACCCTAGATCGCTGGCCTGTCTTTCAGTTCAGGAAGTCCCGTTTCATGCACATCGCCTTTTCCCCCACCGCCGCCACCGCGCCCGCGATCCTCGCGCTGCCGGTGGAAAAGGATCTCGCCGGCCGTGCCGGCTGGCCGGGCGTCGGGGAACAGCATCAGGCGCTGGCGAGCGCAGCCGCCCGTGCCGCCCGCTTCGACGGCGAAGCTGGGGCGATCGTTGAACTGTTCCTCGCCGAAGGCGACGGCACGTCGCACGTGCTGCTGGTCGGTGTCGGCGCCGGCAGCGAGGCGGATTGGGAGAAGGCGGGCGGCGCGCTGGTCGCGAAGCTGCTGCGGTCGGGGGCGACCGAACTCACCGCCGATCTGTCCGCGGCCAGCCCGACGCCGAAGGCCGCGGCACGCTTCGCCGCTGCCGCCGCCCAGCGTGCGTGGCGGTACGACCAGTATCGCACGACGTTGCCCGAGAAGCAGAAGGCAACGCTCGCCTCGTTCACCATCGTCGGCGCACCCGAGGGTGCTGATGCGGCATGGGTCGATCAGGACGCGCTGACCAAGGGGCTGGAGCTGACCCGCAACCTCGTCGCCGCGCCGCCCAACATTCTTTATCCAGAGAGCTTCGTCGAACAGGTCCGCAAGGACGTCGAGGGCCTCGGGCTTGAGATCGTCGTCGTCGACGAGGCGGAGATGGCCCGCCACGGCATGGGCGCGCTGCTCGGCGTCAGCCAGGGTTCGGTGCGCGAGGCGCGCATCCTCGCGCTCAAGTGGAACGGGGCGGGCGAGGGCGATCCCTCGCTGGCGCTGGTCGGCAAGGGCGTCACCTTCGACACCGGCGGTATCTCGCTGAAGCCGGGCGCGGGTATGGAGGACATGAAGTGGGACATGGGCGGCGCCGGTGCCGTCGCCGGCACGATGAAGGCGCTCGCCGGCCGCAAGGCGAAGGTCAACGTCGTCGGCGTCATGGGCCTGGTCGAGAACATGCCCGACGGCAATGCGCAGCGCCCGGGTGACGTGGTGACGTCGATGTCCGGCCAGACGATCGAGATCCTCAACACCGATGCCGAGGGCCGGCTGGTGCTCGCCGACGCGATCACCTGGACGCAGAAGACGTTCCGGCCGAAGACGATCATCGACCTCGCCACGCTGACCGGCGCGATGATCGTCAGCCTCGGCAACGAATATGGCGGCCTGTTCGCGAACGACGACGCGCTCGCCGACAAGCTGCTCGCCGCGGGCCTCGCGACCGGCGACAAATTGTGGCGCTTCCCGCTGTCGGATACCTACAACAAGCTGATCGACAGCCCGATCGCCGACATGAAGAACGTCGGTCCGCGTGGCGCCGGCTCGATTACCGCGGCGCAGTTCATCCAGCGCTACGTCGATGCGGGCGTGCAATGGGCCCACCTCGACATCGCCGGCATGGTGTGGAGCGACAAGCCGGGCGCCACCTATGACAAGGGCGCGACGGGCTATGGCGTCAAGCTGCTCGACCGCGTCATCGCCGAGCATTTCGAGGGCTGACGGCCACTGGAGTCGACCGGCATGGCGCGCTACCATGGTGCCATGCAGGTCGACTTCTATCATCTCACCGCCACCCCGCTCGATCGCGCGCTGCCGCAAATCGCGGCGAAGGTGGTGGAGAGCGGTGCGCGCCTGCTGATCGTCAGCGCCCGCGACGATCAGCGCGCGGACCTCGATCGCCTGTTGTGGACCTATCGCGCCGACAGCTTTCTGCCGCACGCGCAGGCCGGCACCGGTGACGACACGTCGCAGCCGATCCTCATCGCCCCGGACGTGCGCCCGGCCAATCAGGCCCGGCACGTCGCACTGGTCGACGGCGAATGGCGCGACGAAGCGCTCGATTTCGACCGTGCCTTCCATTTCTTCGAGGACAGCCACATCCAGCCCGCGCGTCAGGCATGGCGCGACCTCGGCGCACGCGAGGGCGTCGAGCGCCGCTACTGGAAGCAGAATGACGCCGGCCGCTGGGAGCAGGCGGCCTGAGCGCACCGCGCCGTCCGAACCGGTTGCAAAGCCAGCCACCCCCGACTAGGGCGGCGCCACTTCAAAACCTGCCACAAAACCACAGGAGCCCGTGACCATCATGGCCGCGAACCGTACCTTTTCGATCATCAAGCCCGATGCCACCCGCCGCAACCTGACCGGTGCGGTCACCAAGATGCTGGAGGAGGCCGGCCTGCGCGTCGTCGCTTCGAAGCGCATCCAGATGACCCGCGACCAGGCCGAGGGCTTCTATGACGTCCACCGCGAGCGTCCCTTCTTCAACGACCTCGTCGAATTCATGATCTCGGGTCCGGTCGTCGTGCAGGTGCTCGAGGGCGAGAATGCGATGCAGCGCAACCGCGACATTATGGGCGCCACCAATCCGGCGAACGCCGAGCCCGGCACGATCCGCAAGGAACTCGCCGAATCGATCGAGGCGAACACCGTGCACGGTTCGGATTCGGACGAGAATGCCGAGATCGAGATCGCCTATTTCTTCCAGCCGAACGAAATCGTCGGCTGATGACCAAGTGGCGGCTGCGGCGTGCGTCCCCTGCGGATGCGCCCGCGGTCGCGCTGGTGGCGGGGGCGAGCTTCCTCGGCACCTTTGCGGGCATATTGGACGGCGCCGACATCGTCGCGCACGTCACCCGCAACAGCTCGGCCGCGCAATTCGCCGCCTGGAGCGTCGACCCCGACAGCGTCGTCACGCTCGCCGAACATCCCGATGGTGGAGCGCCTGTCGGCTATACGCTGCTGACGGATCCGGAATTCCCGATCCCCGTCGGAGCGGACGATATCGAATTGCGCCGTATCTATACGCTGCCGCTGGCGCAGGGCACCGGTCTCGGCAAGCTGCTGATGACACGGGCGATCGACGATGCCCGCGCGATGGGGCGGAACCGGTTGCTGCTCGGCGTACTTGGCCGCAATGCCCGCGCGAGGGCGTTCTACGAGCGGCAAGGCTTTGCGATCGCCGGCCGCCGCCAATATCGGGTCGGCGCAACGCTGTGCGACGACTTAATCTACGCCCTCCCGCTATAGGCGATGTCCCTCCCTCCGCCGGAGAGAGGGACACGATAGCGGTTATGCCGCCGGCTTGAACGTGCCGTCGTCGTCCATGACGTGCAGCACGCCGTCGGCGATCGCGAAATAGGCGCCGCGCAGCTTCAGCGAACCCGCCTCGACCCGCTCGGCGACGAACGGGAAGGTCATGAGGTTTTTGAGGCTGACACGCACCGCCTCATGCTCCATCTCGGTCTTCGCCTCGGGGCTGTCGCCGAACTCCGCCTTCACCTTGTCGCGTGCCTCGTCGAGCAGGCCGACCCAGTCGGAGATGAACCCGCCCGCGCCATGCTCGGCATTGGCGAATCCGCCGGACAGCGCCGCCGCGCAACCGCCGCACGAGCCGTGGCCGAGCACGACGACTTCCGGCACCTCGAGCTGCGTCACCGCGAACTCGATCGCCGCCGAGACGCCGTGATAGCCCTTCGACGTCTCATAGGGCGGCACCAGATTGGCGACGTTGCGCACCGCGAAGATCTCGCCCGGGGCGACGTCGAAGATCTGCATCGGGTCGACGCGGCTGTCCGAACAGGCGATCACCATGACCTTGGGGCTCTGGCCACGGCCGAGCTCTTCCCAGCGCTCGCGCTGTTCGATCCAGCTCTGCTCGCGGAACCGGCCATAGCCCTTAACCATGTCGGAAAAATCGGTCATGCGTCCTCCAGAATCGTGTCGATTTGGGTGCATAACGCATGTCGGCGATGGAGGTGCCGGCTGATGTCGGCGCGAAAAGCTTTCTCACAAAACTCATGACGGTTGTTCACAATAGGGGGAATCGCTATCTCGCGCCCATGAACGAGATGACGCCGCTCGCCCGCCCCGAACGCCTGCGCAAGCCCGACTGGATTCGCGTGAAGGCGCCGACCAGCGCCGGCTTCGCCGCGACGCGCGAGCTGATGCGGTCGAAAAGCCTGACGACCGTCTGCGAGGAAGCGGCCTGTCCGAACATCGGCGAATGCTGGTCGAAGAAGCATGCGACCGTCATGATCCTCGGCGACACCTGCACCCGTGCCTGCGCCTTCTGCAACGTCAAGACGGGCATGCCGCGCGCGGTCGACCCGATGGAGCCCAACAATGTTGCCGACGCCGCGGCGCAGATGGGGTTGGAGCATATCGTCGTCACCTCGGTCGATCGCGACGATCTGCCTGACGGCGGCGCGAAGCAGTTCGTCAAGGTGATCGAGGCGATCCGCCGCTCCAACCCGCGCACGACGATCGAGATCCTGACCCCCGATTTCCGCAACAAGCATGAGGCCGCGGTCGAGGCGATCGTCGCGGCGCGGCCCGACGTCTACAACCACAATCTCGAAACCGTGCCGCGGCTCTATCCGACGATCCGTCCCGGCGCGCGCTATTATGCGTCGATCCGGTTGCTGGAGAGCGTCAAGAAGCTCGATCCGTCGATCTTCACCAAGTCCGGCGTGATGCTGGGTCTCGGCGAACAGCGGCTCGAGGTGCATCAGGTGATGGACGACATGCGCTCGGCCGACATCGATTTCCTGACGATGGGCCAGTATCTCCAGCCGACGCCGCGCCATGCGAAGGTCGAGGAATTCGTCACGCCCAAGGCGTTCGACAGCTATGCCGCGATCGCGCGCGCGAAGGGCTTCCTGCTGGTCGCATCCTCGCCACTGACCCGGTCGAGCTATCATGCCGGCGACGATTTCGCGAAGATGCGCGCCAACCGCGAGGCGAAGCTCGGCAAGGCGCAGGACGTCCGTGCCTAAGCACGCCGAAACGCGCCATCTGCCCTATACGCCGGAGCAGATGTTCGAAATGGTCGCGGACGTGAAGCGCTATCCGGAGTTCCTGCCCTGGGTCAGCGCGATGCGCGTGCGCCAGGACAGCGACACCGCGACGCTCGCCGACATGATCGTCGGCTTCAAGGGGCTGCGCGAAACCTTCACGTCGAAGGTGGAGAAGGTGCGACCCGATCACATCCACGTCGAATATATCGACGGGCCGCTTAAATATCTGCACAACGACTGGCGCTTCCGCAGCGAGGAGGGCGGCTGCGCGGTCGATTTCACGGTCGATTTCCAGTTCAAGAACCGGATGTTCGAGATGCTGGCGGGCCAGGTGTTTGGCGTGGCGCTACGCCGAATGATCGGCGCGTTCGAGGATCGCGCGAAGGTGCTTTACGGCAGCAGCAGTTCCAGCGCGACCAGCGCCGCCTGAAGGCGGATGCCGCCGCGTCCGAGGTCGCCGAACATCTTGCGATCGGCATGGACGTCCGACGGATCGCCGCCCTTTTCGGCGCGCGCGAACACGACGGTGCCGACGGGCTTCTTCTCCGATCCGCCACCCGGTCCGGCGATCCCGGTGATCGCGACGGCGACATCGGCACCGCTATTGGCGAGCGCGCCCTGCGCCATGCTCCACGCCACCGCGATCGAGACGGCACCGAAGGTTTCCAGCACGTCGGAATTGACCTTGAGCAGCTTCATCTTGGCTTCGTTCGAATAGGTGACGAAGCCAGCACCGAAGACGTCGGACGATCCGGGGATTTCGGTGATCGCCGCCGCGACGAGGCCGCCGGTGCAGCTTTCGGCAAGCGCGATTGTCCGCCCGGCGGCACGGTTCGCCTCGACGACATGCGCGGCGGCGGCGAGCAGTTCGGGCGGCAGCAGCGTATCGGTCATCGCGCCGCTTCCGCACATAGCGGCAGGTCGGGGACGTTGATCGCCTTGCCCTTCGCCTTCTCCGCCTTGAAATAGCGCAATGTGGTGACGATCACGCCGGCGGTGTTCGCGGGCGGCAGCGGCGCGAGCTGCGTCACGAACCGGTCGATCGTGCCGCAATCGGCCGGGTTGATCCGCCCGACCAGCACCGGCGCGAGCGCTGCGGTCAGCAGGGGCCGTGCGAATTCGGACTGGAGCAGCGAATCGATCATCGGGTCGGACAGTTTGACGATCGCCGCCCGCGCATTCGGCCAAGCGCGGTCGGCGGCATCCTGATATTTCGCGAGGAAATCGCTGTCGGTCCGCCGCAGCAGGCTGCTCGCCGGAAGCCGCGTCGCGCAGACGATGCCGGTCTGCTGGACGATATCGGGCAACGCAACCAACGTCATCGCCTCCGCCTCAAGCGTCGTAATGCACCGCGTCTGCGCCTGCGCAGGGCTGGCGAGCAGCGCGACGGCGGCGACGAGCGCCCTCATCGCGGCAGGCTCACGGTCGCGACCGCCTGTGCGGCGATGCCTTCGCCGCGACCGGTGAAGCCCAGCCGCTCGGTCGTCGTCGCCTTGATGCTCACCCGGTCCGCGCTTAGCCCCAGCAAATCGCCGATCCGCGCGCGCATCGCCTCGCGATGCGGTCCGATCTTCGGTGCCTCGCAGATCAGGGTCAGGTCGACGAAGTCGATCCGCCCGCCCTTGTCAGCGATTAGCCCGGCGGCATGCTGCAGGAATTGGGCGGAATCGGCGCCCTTCCACTGCGGATCGCTCGGCGGAAAGTGCGTGCCGATATCGCCCGCCGCGATCGTGCCGAGCAACGCATCGGTCAGCGCATGCAGGCCGACATCGGCGTCGCTATGCCCCGACAATCCCTTGTCGTGCGGGATCAGCACGCCGCCCAGCCACAATTCCTCGCCGGCCTCCAGCCGGTGGACGTCGAAACCGGACGCGCTGCGCGTCTCCCATGCCACTCTGGCTTCCGCCGCGGCAAAATCGTCGGGATGCGTGACTTTATCGAGCATCGTATCGCCCTGCACCAAAGCGATCGTCCCGCCAAGCCGTCGCACCATCTGCGCGTCGTCGGTCGCCTCTTCGCCCGCCGGCCAGCCGTCATGCGCCGCCCGCAGCGCGCCGAGCCGGAACCCCTGCGGCGTCTGCACGCGCGACAGGCCATCGCGCGGTACGACTGTGCCGTCCCGCACCAGCGTATCGGCGACGGTGAGCACCGGCATCGCGCCGTCATCCGTCTCGAGCGCCGCCAGCACTCGGTCTAGGACGCCTGCGGGCACGAACGGCCGGGCGGCGTCGTGGACTAGGACGCGATCGGCCACGATCGCCGCCAGCCCCCGCGCCACCGACTCGCGCCGCGTGCGCCCCCCGATTACCGTCCGCACCGGCCCAAGCGCCGCCATCGCCAGTTCCTCGGCACCGGCGGCGATGACCACCACCACCTCGTCCACCGCCGGATGACCGGCAAAGGCGGCATAAGCATGCGCGATCAGTGGTTTGCCGGCCACATAAGCATATTGTTTGGGAACCGCGCCGCCAGCGCGCGAGCCGGAGCCCGCCGCCACGATCAGCGCCACCGTGCGTGGTCGATCCATCATCGCCGCCGCCTAGCGCAGCCATGCCAACCTTGCCAGAGCGGCGAGAAGCGGGTAGGTGGCTGCTCAATTTTCAGGCAGATCATGGCTCACCTCACGCCCATCCAGATCGGTCCCGTGCGGATCGACAGCCCCGTCGTGCTGGCACCGATGACCGGCGTCACCGACATGCCGTTCCGTACGCTCGTGCGCCGCTACGGCTCGGGCCTTAACGTCACCGAGATGATCGCCAGCCAGGCGGCGATCCGCGAGACGCGCCAGTCGATCCAGAAGGCCGCATGGCATCTGTCCGAAGAGCCGGTGTCGATGCAGCTGGTCGGCTGCACGCCCTATGAGATGGCGGAGGCAGCGAAGCTCGCCGAGGATCGCGGCGCGGCGATCATCGACATCAACATGGGCTGTCCGGTGCGCAAGGTGACCAACGGCGACGCCGGATCGGCGCTGATGCGCGACCTCAAGCTCGCCGCGCAGCTGGTCGACAGTGTGGTGAAGGCGGTGAAGGCCCCCGTGACGCTCAAAATGCGGATGGGCTGGGACCTCGACAGCCTCAACGCCCCGGAATTGTCGCGCATCGCGCAGGACCTCGGCGTCCGGCTCATCACCGTTCACGGCCGCACCCGCAACCAGATGTACAAAGGAAGCGCCGACTGGCGCTTCATCCGTACCGTCAAGGACGCGGTCAATATCCCGGTGATCGCCAACGGCGACATCTGCACGATCGAGGACGCGGTCGCCGCGCTCGACCAGTCGGGCGCGGACGGCATCATGATCGGGCGCGGCGCCTATGGCCGGCCCTGGGTGCTCGGCCAGGTGATGGACTATCTCGCAACCGGCACGCGCCGGCCCGATCCGTCGCTCGACGAGCAATATCGCGTGATCGTCGAACATTATGACGCGATGCTCGACCATTATGGCGACGTCACCGGCGTCAACATGGCGCGCAAGCATATCGGTTGGTATACCAAGGGGCTGACCGGTTCGGCCGAGTTCCGTAATGCCGTGAACCAGCAGCCGGACGCGCGGACGGTCAAGCGCATGCTCGCCGACTTCTACGCGCCGTACTGCGACCAGCCGCCCGTCCAGCAAGCCGCCTGACCGCAGCATGGCCGGTCGTCCGGGGTTCGCCGAGCTGTTCGCCGCGCTGCCCGTCGCGGTCGTCGTGGTCAATCCCGACGATCGCATCGCGCACGCCAACGCGCTGGCGGAGCAATTGCTCAACCTGTCGGAGCGGGTGATGCTGGGCCAGCCGCTGGCCGCGATCCTGCCGCCGCCCGCCGCGGGCGACCGGCGCGAAGGGCAGGGGATGGCCTTTTACGATACCGAGATCGCGACGCCGCACGGCCCCAAGATCCGCGTGGATTTCGTCGAGGCGGTGGTGCCCGACCATCCCGGCTGGCGCGCGATCACGCTGCACACCGCCGCCAGCACGCGCGGGCTCGGCCCCAGCGCGCGGGGGGCGAGCGCGCGCGCCGCGAGCGGGGCCGCGGCGATGCTGGCGCATGAGATCAAGAACCCGCTGTCGGGCATCCGCGGTGCCGCGCAGTTGCTCGGTGCGGGCGAGCTGACCACGCTGATCGTCACCGAGGTCGATCGCATCGCCGCGCTGATCGACCGGATGCAGGACTTCAGCGACACCCGCCCGCTGGAGGTCGCGCCCGAGAATATCTATCCGCTGATCGGCCATGCCCGGCGGCTGGCGCTCGCCGGCTTTGCCCGCGGCGTCGCGATCGAGGAGCGGTTCGACCCGTCGCTGCCCCCCGCGGCGATCAACCGCGACGCACTGCTCCAGATCCTCATCAACCTGCTCAAGAACGCGCGCGAAGCGGCGCGACTGGAACGCAATCCCCGCATTCTCATCACCACCGCCTATCGTCACGGCATGTCCGTCGCCGCCGCGCCCGGCAAGCCGCGGGTGCCGCTGCCGATCGAGATCTGCGTGATCGACAACGGCCCCGGCGCCCCTGCCGACATCGTCGATCACCTGTTCGACCCGTTCGTCTCTGGACGGCCGGAGGGGCAGGGGCTCGGCCTGGCGCTGGTCGACAAGCTGATGCGCGACATGGGCGGCATCGTTCAGTACGCGCGCGAAGGAAGCCCCGAAATGACGATCCTGCGCCTGTTGCTGCCGCGGGCGGCCGTCGCATGACCCGTATCCTGGTCGTCGACGACGACGCCGCGATCCGGACCGTCGTCGCGCAGGCGCTGCGCCGGGCGGGCCACGAGGTGCAGACCGCGGAGACGCTCCAGCAGCTCGACCGCGCGCTGGCGACGCGGGTGCCGGACGTGCTCGTCACCGACGTGATCCTGCCCGACGGCGACGGCATCGAACGCGTGAAGGAGATCGGCCAGCGCCTGCCGCAGCTGCCGATCATCATCCTGTCCGCGCAGAACACGCTGACCACCGCGGTCCGCGCGGCGGAGGTCGGCGCCTATGAATATCTGCCCAAGCCGTTCGATCTCGACGATCTGACCCGCGCGGTCACCGGCGCGCTGGCGCGCGGCGCCGTCATGCCGCAACCGGAAGCGGGGGAGGACCCGGCGCTGCCGCTGATCGGCCGCTCGCCGGCGATGCAGGACGTCTACCGCATCATCGCGCGCGTGCTGTCCAACGACCTTACCGTGCTGATCTCGGGCGAATCGGGGACCGGCAAGGAGCTGGTCGCCCGCGCGATCCACGATCTCGGCGCGCGCCGCGCGGCGCCGTTCGTCGCGATCAACATGGCCGCGATCCCGCGCGAACTGATCGAGGCCGAACTGTTCGGCCACGAGCGCGGCGCCTTCACGGGCGCGGCGGTGCGTAACGCCGGGCGGTTCGAACAGGCGGCCGGCGGCACCCTGTTCCTCGACGAGATCGGCGACATGCCGATGGAGGCGCAGACGCGGCTGCTCCGCGTGCTCCAGTCGGGCGAGTTCACCACGGTCGGCGGCGCCCGCCCGCTGCGCGCCGACGTCCGCGTCGTCGCCGCCACCAATCGCGATCTGACGCAGCAGGTCGGCTCCGGCCAGTTCCGCGAGGACCTGTTCTATCGGCTCAACGTCGTGCCCATCGCGCTGCCCGCACTGCGCGAACGGCGGCAGGACATTCCGCTGCTCGCCCGGCATTTCCTCGAAAGCGCTGCGTCGCAGGGCCTGCCGCGGCGCCAGCTGAGCGACGAAGCCCAGGCCTCGCTCGCTGCGCACGACTGGCCGGGCAACGTCCGCGAGCTCGAAAATCTCATGCGCCGTCTCGCCGTGCTCGCCCGCGACGAACTGATCGACGCGCCGACGATCCGCGACCTGCTCGGCGCCCCCGGCACCGCGGGCGGGGAGGCGGCGGATCCCGGCATCGCCGAAGCCGTCCACCATCTCGTCGAACGGATCGCCCGCGAGCGTCCCGATGCGCTGGAGGACGGCAGCCTCTACGACCGCGTCATCGGCGAGGTCGAACGGCCGCTGATCGAGACGATGCTCGCCCGCCACGGCGGCAACCAGCTGCGCGCCGCGCGCGCTCTGGGGCTCAATCGCAACACCTTGCGCAAGCGGCTCGACACGCTGGGGATCAGCGCCCGCGGCGACGATTGACCGCCGCATAGGACAGGGCACTCGTCCGACCGTGACCACAAACCATCGCCAACGGCGAATTATGTGGTTTCCGTGCAACAATCCGCGTTGTACGTAAGCCGCAATGAACGCGGGACCAACGCCCGATCTGACGGACACTCCACCGGAACGCCGGCTGCGCATCACGCCCGCGGTGGAAGCGTTCGTGGTGGCGTTGGCCATCGGCATCGCCGCGACCACCTATTTCATCATCGCCGGCAGCAACCGGCCGCAGGTACCGCTGTCGCCGCCGACGATCGCAGCGCTGCTGGTCGCGAATCTCGTTCCCGGCATCGCCCTGTTGATGCTGGTCGGTCGCCGCATCGCGCGCCGCCGCGCCGCGGCATCGCTGGTCGGGGGGGAGGGCGTGCTTCACGTCCGGCTGGTGGCGATCTTCTCGATCATCGCCGCCGTCCCGGCGCTGCTGGTGACGATCTTCGCGTCGCTGCTGTTCCAGATCGGGACGGAATTCTGGTCGTCCGACCGTGCCAGCGGGATGCTGGAGAATGCGCGGACGCTCGTCGGCGAGAATTACCAGCGCGAGGCCGATCGGGTCGTTGCGCAGGTACAGGCGATGAGCGGCGACCTGTCCGCCGAGCTGCGCATCCATGCGGTCGACAGCAAGGTCTTCCAGCAGGTGCTGCTCGTCCAGACCTACCGGCGCGAACAGTCGGAGGGCATGATAATCCGGCGCGGCGAGGCAGATCCATTGATCGTCCTCAACCCCTATGACCGGCCGCTGCAGAACATCGTCACGCCCGCGATGGAGCGCGCGCTCGATGCGGGCCGATCCTATGTCCTCGTCCGCAGCGGCGATCGGATCGGCGCGGTCGTTCCGCTCGCTTATGGCAAGGGCGCCTATCTCTATTCGGCGCGCATCTTTGATCCGCAACTCGCCAGCCAGATCCGGCGTGGCGATGCGATCATCCGCGACTATCAGAGCCTGCAAAGCCGTTCGCGCGCGCTCCAGTTGAAGTTCAATGCGGCGCTGTTGCTCGTATCGCTGTTGATCGTCGCGATCGCGGTCTGGGCAGCGCTGGCGGTGGCCGATCGCCTCGTCCGCCCGGTCACAGAACTCGTCCATGCCGCACGCAAGGTGGCGACGGGCGATCTCACCGCGCGCGTCCCCGACCCGCGCCGCAAGGATGAGGTCGGCACGCTTGCCAACGCCTTCAACCAGATGACCGGACGGCTGCAGGAGCAGACGAGCGCGCTGGTCACCGCCAACGATCAGCTCGACAACCGCCGCGCGTTGATCGAGGCGGTGATGGCGGGCGTCTCCGCGGGCGTCATCGCGGTCGCGGAGGACGGCACGGTCCGGATCGCCAACCGCTCGGCGACCGAACTGATCGGATCGGGCGACGACGGGCTGGTCGGCCGGCCGCTGACCTCGGTCGCGCCCGAACTCGCCGACCTCGTCCAGGGGCGCGAGCGTGAGGCGATCGTGCAGGTCGTCCGCAACGGCGAGCCGCGGACGCTCGCGGTGCGAATCGCTCGCACCGATTCCGGCCCGATCCTCACCTTCGACGATATCACCCAGCAGCTGCTCGACCAGCGCCGCGCCGCATGGTCCGACGTCGCGCGCCGGATCGCGCATGAGATCAAGAATCCGCTCACCCCGATCCAGCTTGCCGCCGAACGTCTCCAGCGCCGCTACGGCAGCAAGGTCGACGCCGACGACACGACGTTCGCACGCCTGACCGACACGATCGTCCGTCAGGTCGGCGACCTGCGCCGCATGGTCGACGAATTCTCGTCCTTCGCCCGCATGCCCAAACCGGTGTTTCGCGAGGAATCGCTCGTCGAGATCGCGCGCCAGTCGCTCTTCCTGCACGAGGTCGCGCATCCCGGGACGCGCTTCGAGCTCGACCATACGATCCCGGCACCGACGCTGGTGTGCGACCGCCGCCAGCTCAGCCAGGCGTTCACCAACATCGTCAAGAATGCGGTCGAGGCGATCGAAAGCAAGGGCAGCGAAGGCGGATCGGTCACCATGACCGTGCGCGAGGACGGCGACGTGACGGTCGTGGAGGTCGCCGACACCGGCGTCGGCCTGCCGCCCGACCGCGACCGGATCGTCGAACCCTATATGACGACGCGGGCGAGGGGGACCGGCCTCGGCCTCGCCATCGTCAAGAAGATCGTCGAGGATCATCACGGCGTCATGACCTTCGCCGACCGCGACGGTGGCGGCACCGTGGTGCGTATGACCTTCGACGCCGCCGCGCTCGCCGCCCTCGACCAGGGCGCCGCGGCACCCGAGCCTGCCGAAGACGGCCAGCTCGCAGCACTCACACGCAATCGGAATTAGAATATGGCGCTCGACATCCTCGTCGTCGACGACGAAAAAGACATCCGCGAACTCGTCGCGGGCGTCCTCGAAGACGAGGGCTATGACACCCGTTCGGCCGCCGACAGCGACGCGACGCTGGAGGCGATCGCCACCCGACGCCCGTCGCTGGTGCTGCTCGACGTCTGGTTGCAGGGCTCGCGCCTCGACGGGCTCGAATTGCTCGACGAGATCAAGCGCCGCGATCCCTCGATCCCCGTGCTGGTCATCTCCGGCCATGGCAATCTCGACACTGCGGTCGCCGCCATTCGCCGCGGCGCCAGCGATTTCATCGAAAAGCCGTTCGAGGCCGAACGACTGTTGCTGCTCGTCGCCCGTGCCACCGAAACCGAACGCCTCCGCCGTGAGGTCGCCAGCCTGCGCGTCTACGCCGGGCGGGAAAGCGACCTCACCGGCAGCTCCGGTGCGATCAACGGCGTCCGCGCGACGCTGAAGCGCGTCGCGGCGACTGGCAGTCGCGTGCTCATCATGGGGCCCGCCGGCGTCGGCAAGGAGGTCGCCGCCCGGCTGCTCCACGGCTGGAGCAACCGCGCCCAGGCGCCGTTCGTCATCGTCAGCGCCGCGCGCATGACCCCGGAGCGGGTCGAGGAAGAGCTGTTCGGCGTCGAGGAGAGCGGCGACCTCGTCCGCCCCGGCCTGCTCGAGCAGGCGCACGGCGGCACCCTGTTCCTCGACGAGATCGCGGACATGCCGGTCGCGACGCAGGCGCGCATCCTGCGCGTGCTGACCGACCAGAGCTTCAGCCGCATCGGAGGGACGCGGATCGTCAAGGTCGACGTCCGCGTCGTCTCCGCCACCTCGCGCGACCTGACGCACGAGATCGCCGAGGGGCGGTTCCGCGAGGATCTTTACTACCGCCTCAACGTCGTGCCGGTGCTGATCCCGGCACTGTCCGAACGCCGCGAGGACATTCCCGCGCTGGTCGAGCATTTCATGGCGCATTATGCCGCCGACCGCCGCGTGCCGACACCTGAGATCGCCGCGGACGCGATGGTGGCGCTGCAATCCTACGACTGGCCGGGCAACGTCCGCCAGTTGCGCAACGTCGTCGAGCGCACGATCATCCTCGCGCCCGGTGACCGCATCGGCCGTATCGACCTCGACCTGCTGCCGGCCGAAGTGCTCGGCGATCAGGGCGATCTGGGCAGCGGGGGCGGGGGCGCGATCATGGGCGCACCGCTGCGGGAGGCGCGCGAGACGTTCGAACGCGAATATCTCCGCGTCCAGATTCGCCGCTTTTCGGGCAACATCAGCCGCACCGCCAGCTTCATCGGAATGGAGCGATCGGCGCTGCACCGAAAACTAAAATTGCTCGGCATCACCGACATGCGCGAGGATTGATCGCTGGACGGGGAGCACCTTCGTTCATAGATGGACGTAGCCGCCCGATCAGGGCGGCATCCGACGCCGGGAAACGGCGCGATTGCGGGCAAACGGCTCGCCAATAACACGAAAGGCTCGTCATGGCCGAAAAGCAAGGGTCCCTTCAGGACCTGTTCCTCAATGCCCTTCGCCGCTCGAAGACCCCGGTCACCATGTTCCTGGTGAAGGGCGTCAAGCTTCAGGGCATCGTCACCTGGTTCGACAATTTTTCGGTATTGCTTCGCCGCGACGGCCAGTCGCAGCTGATCTACAAGCATGCCATCTCCACCATCATGCCGTCGGGTCCGATGGATATCGCCGCACTCGTCGATTCCGTCGGAGAGGCACAGCGCAAGCAGCCGCTTTTGCAGGAAATCTTCCTCAACGCGGTGCGCAAGTCCGAAGATTCGGTGACGATGTTCCTTATCAACGGCGTCATGCTGCAAGGCCAGATCGCGGGCTTCGACCTGTTCTGCATGCTGCTCCAGCGCGAGGGCATGGCACAGCTCGTCTACAAGCATGCGGTATCGACGATCCAGCCGGCACGGGCGCTCAATCTCGCCGATGAGGGCGAGACGGAAGACTGAATATGAGTACCGGCTTCAACCGCGATCGGGACGAATTCGCACGCGGCGGGCGCGCGCTGATCGTCTTGCCGGATCAGGGTGACGCACACCGCGACGCCGACGCCCGGCTGGACGAGACGGCGGGCCTTGCCGCAGCGATCGGTCTGGTCGTGACCGACAAGGTCGCGGTCCGGGTGCGTGCGCCCAAGCCCGCGACCCTGATCGGCAGCGGTCAGGTCGAACAACTCGCAGTCCAGGTCCGTCAGGACGCGGCGGATCTCGTCGTGTTCGACGCCAGCCTGACGCCGGTGCAGCAGCGCAACCTTGAAACCGCGCTCGAAGCGAAGGTGATCGACCGTACCGGGCTGATCCTCGAAATCTTCGGCGAGCGCGCGGCGACGGCAGAAGGGCGATTGCAGGTGGAACTCGCCCACCTCGATTATCAGGGTGGACGTCTGGTACGCAGCTGGACCCATCTCGAACGTCAGCGTGGCGGCTTTGGCTTCCTCGGCGGTCCGGGCGAAACCCAAATCGAGGCGGATCGCCGGCTGATCCGCGACCGGATGGCGCGGTTGCGCCGCGAACTCGAACAGGTCAGCCGCACCCGCGGCCTCCATCGCGACCGGCGTCAGCGCGCGCCATGGCCGATCATCGCGCTCGTCGGCTATACCAACGCCGGCAAGTCGACGCTGTTCAACCGGCTGACGGGCGCGCATGTCATGGCCGAGAATCTGCTGTTCGCCACGCTCGACCCGACGCTGCGCCAGATCGCGCTACCCGGCATCGACAAGGCGATCCTGTCGGACACCGTCGGCTTCGTCTCCGACCTGCCGACACAATTGGTCGCCGCATTCAAGGCGACGCTCGAAGAGGTGGTGTCCGCCGATCTGCTGATCCACGTCCGCGATATCGCGCACCCCGATACCGAGGCGCAACGCAGCGACGTCGAGGCGGTGCTGGCCGAGATCGGCGTGTCCGAGATGACGCCGCGGTTCGAGGCGTGGAACAAGCTCGACCTGCTCGACACCGAACAGCATGATACAATGCTTGCGGAAGCCGATCGTCGCGACGACGTCGTGGCTCTGTCGGCGCTCAGCGGGGAAGGGGTCGATGCCCTGATCGAGCAGGTCGCCGGCAAGCTGACCGCCGGACACCGCCGCTACTGGATCACGCTGGAGGCCGGGGATGGCGCGGGAGCGGCGTGGCTTCACGCGCATGGCGAGGTACTCGGTCAGGTTAGCGAGGAACTCGAAACGCAATATGAAGTGCGGCTCGCCGAACGCGACTACGAACGCTTCCTGCAACGCTAACGGCGTTTTACCTGCTGCCAGAGCGCTTCCTGCGCATCGAGCGTCAGCGTCGGGAAATCGGCGCCGGCAAGCTCCTCCATCGCCCGAAAACGGCGCTCGAATTTGGCATTGCCCGATCGTAGCGCCGCCTCTGGATCGATCCCCAGATGCCGCGCCCAGTTGACGACCGCAAACAGCAGATCGCCGACCTCTTCCTCGACCTCATCCGAAGGAGCCGCGGTAACCTCCTCGATTTCCTCGTGGACCTTGGCACGCGACCCGTCGGCGTCGGGCCAGTCGAAGCCGACGCGTGCGGCGCGTTTCTGCAGCTTTACCGCGCGCATCAGCGCCGGCAAACCGGTGGCGACGCCGGCAAGCGCGCTGGCATCGTCCTTATCCGTCCGCTCCGCGGCTTTCAATTCTTCCCAGCCGGGACTGTGATCGGCAGTGCCGAAGATATGCGGATGGCGCCGTTCCATCTTGTCGCTGATCGCCGTCACGACATCGGCCAGCGTGAAGGCACCGGCCTCCTCGGCAATCCGGCTGTGGAACACGACCTGCAACAGCAGATCGCCGAGCTCGTCCTTCAAATCGTCGGCATCGTCGCGGGCGATCGCGTCCACCACCTCATAGGCTTCCTCGATGGTATAGGGTGCGATCGACGCCCAGGTCTGCGCGACATCCCATTCGCAACCGTCCCGAGGATCGCGCAACCGCGCCATGATCGCGACGATCCGGTCGATCACCACGGCCCCCTTCCAACCCTACCGGCAAAACCGATAATCTTCATTATGTAAAATCCTGGTGGTGGTGGGGTTCGAGGATCAGGACATTCCCCTCGATACGCCACGACTTCAGCTTGGACAGGAAGTTCATACCCAACACATCGGTATCGCCGAACGCTGGCGACACGACAACGCCGAGATCTCGCGCGGCGATATCGCCCAGTCGTAATTCCCGCACCGTCGCGGTTTGCGCGCTGATCCGTCCATTGGCGGTATTAAGGACGATCGGGAACATGCTCTTGGTCAGGTCCAGCGATGCCGCCTGCGCGGTCCGTGTCGACACGGCGGTGACCGTCGCGCCGCTGTCGACCAGCATCCGCCGGGACACACCATCCAACGTCACGCGCGCCCAGAAATGGCCGTCCGGAGCCATCCGGATGCGCGTCTCGCGGCCGACAACATTCTGGTCCTCAAGCTTCAGCATCTGCGCAACGCGCTGGAGATACGGATCGAACTTCTCGCGCTGACTCACCACCATCAGCAACAGGCCGGCGATGATCGCCCAGCTCGCCAGCGACAGCAGCACCCGCAGGATCGGCACCCGGCGGGCAATCAGCGCCGACACTGGCAGAATGAGAAGTAACAGATAGAGCAGCACGTTGCCGCCCAGGTCGATCGTCATAGCCCGAATTCTAGTCCGTCATAGCCTGGCTCGACACCGGCGGGCAGCGTCCCCACCAATGTCGCATAATCCATACTATGGTCCATGTGTATGAAGGCTGACCGATCCGGCGCCAGCTCCCCGATCCAGTCGAGGACGGTCGGCACATCGGGATGGGTCGGATGCGGCGCATAGCGCAGCGCGTCGACGATCCAGACGTCCAGGCCCGTGTAGAGCGCCCGCATCGCCGGGGTCAGTTCATGGAAATCCGTGGCATAGCCGACGTTCATGCCACCTGCCGAGAAGCGCAGGCCGGCGGATGTGATGCTGCCATGCGGCTGGTCGACGACGTCGATCGTGATCGCGCCGATCATCAGGCGCTCGGGCAATTCCGCCGCGTCGACGGTCGGCGGATATCCCTGCCGTCCGGCAAAGACATAGGTGAAGCGCGTTTTCAGCGCCTCCAGCGTCCGCCGCCGGGCAAAACCGCGCACCGGATGACCGAGCGCATGGAAGATCTGACGAACATCGTCGATGCCATGGCAATGGTCGGCGTGATCGTGCGTCCAGATGATCGCATCGACCGCGGCGACGTCCGCAGCGAGCAACTGCTCGCGCATGTCAGGGCCGGTATCGACCAGAATGCGCGTGCCGTCATGCTCGACGAGCAGCGAGGCGCGGGTGCGACGGTTGCGCGGCTCGGCAGGGTCGCACGCCCCCCAATCGTTCCCGATCCGCGGCACGCCGGACGAAGTGCCGGAGCCGAGGATGCGGACCTTCATTGCGGCGTCCCTCGCTGCGCCTTGTCGAACAGCGTGAAAAAGTTATCCACAGTCCGCGCCGCCAGTTCCTCGATCGGTTCCCCGCGCAGCTTGGCGAGGAAGGTGGCGGTATCGGCGACGAAGCCCGGCTCCCCCTGCTTGCCACGGTTCGGCACCGGCGCGAGGAACGGCGCGTCGGTTTCGATCAGCAGCCGCCCGATCGGCAGCCGCGCCGCCGTGTCCTGCAGATCCCGCGCATTCTTGAACGTCACGATCCCCGAGATCGAAATATAGAAACCGAGGTCCAGCGCGGCGTCGGCGAACGCACCGCTGGCGGTGAAACAATGGATGACGCCCTTATAGGCCCCCTCCTCCATTTCCTCGCGCAGGATGGCGAGCGTGTCTTCCTCGGCGTCGCGGGTGTGGACGATCAGCGGCAGACCGGTGGCGCGGCAGGCGGCGATATGCGTGCGAAAGCTCGCCTGCTGCCGAACGCGGTCGGAATGGTCGTAATAATAGTCGAGCCCCGATTCCCCGATGCCGACGATCCGCGGGTGCGCCGATCGTTCGACCAGCCGCGCGGTATCGATATCGGGATGCTGGTCGGCCTCATGCGGGTGGATGCCGATCGACGCCCAGACGTCAGGCTCCCGCTCGGCGGTGGCGACCACCGCATCCCATTCGCTCTCGCGCGTGGAGATGTTGAGCATCGCACCGACGCCGCGCGACCGGGCGCGGGCGAGGACCTCGCCCTGCTGTTCGAACACCCCCTTGTAGTTGAGGTGGCAATGGCTGTCGGCGAACATCACGCCTCCACCACCGCCGGCATCTCCAGCCGCGGGAACACCGGCGACGGCGGCGCGATGACGAAGCCCGACGCGGCCTGCCGCGCATACCAGCCATCGTCGTCGACCGCGGCATGGTCGTGCTCGGTCGCGCCGATCTGGTCGAGCACCTTGGCAGCGGAGTCCGGCACCACCGGCAGGATTGCGATCGCCAGCATGCGGATTGCACGCACCAGCGTCCCCAGCACCGCATGCATCCGCTCGGGATCGGTCTTGCGCAACGCCCAGGGCGCCTGCGCGTCGATATACTGGTTGCAGGCGAAGACGCCACGCATCCATGCCTCAATCCCCTGGCTGAGCAGCAGGTCGCCGAATGCGGTCTTGAACCCGGCGCAGGCGACGACGACCTCCTCGATCAGCATCGCATCCGCGGGGTTCGACCGGCCGGCATCCGGAAACGCACCGCTCAGGTTCTTAGCAATGAACGACAATGTCCGCTGCGCCAGATTACCGAAGCTGTTGGCCAACTCCGCGTTGACGCGGGTGACGATCGCCTCGGCAGAGTAGCTGCCGTCCTGCCCGAAGCTGACCTCGCGCAGCAGGAAATAGCGCACCGCATCGACCCCGAAGGCATCGGTCAGCGCGTCCGGGCTGACGACGTTGCCGACCGACTTGGACATCTTCTCGCCGCGATGGAGCACGAAGCCGTGCGCGAAGACCTGCTTCGGTAACGGCAGATCGGCCGACATCAGGAACGCGGGCCAATAGACCGTGTGGAACCGGGTGATGTCCTTGCCGATCAGATGCAGGTCCGCCGGCCAGAAGCGGGCCATCATGGCGGCATCGTCCGGATAACCCGCACCGGTCAGGTAGTTGGTCAGCGCATCGACCCAGACGTACATGACGTGGCCGGGGCTGTCCGGCACCGGCACGCCCCAGTCGAAGCTGGTCCGCGACACCGACAGGTCCGACAACCCGCCTTCGACGAAGCGCATCACCTCGTTGCGGCGCGCCTCGGGACGGATGAAGTCCGGGTTCGCGGCGAAGAGATCGAGCAACGGCTGCTGATATTTCGACAGGCGGAAGAACCACGTCTCCTCCGCGGTCCATTCGACTGGGGTGCCTTGCGGCGAGAGCTTGACGCCCCCTTCCCCGTCGACCAGTTCCTTCTCGTCGTAAAAGGCTTCGTCGCGGACCGAATACCAGCCCTCGTAGCGGTCGAGGTAAAGGTCGCCCTTGTCGCGCATCGCCCGCCAGATCGCCTGGCTGGCGGCATAATGCTCTGGCTCCACCGTCCGGATGAAGCGATCGTAGGAGATGTTGAGCGTGTCCGCCATCGCGCTGAAATGCGCCGACATCTCATCCGCGAAGGCGCGCGTTTCGACGCCGCGCGCGCGCGCGGTCTGCGCCATCTTCAGCCCGTGTTCGTCGGTGCCGGTCTGGAAGCGGACGTCGCGCCCGGCCTGACGCTGGAACCGCGCGATCGCATCGGCGCAGATCATTTCATAGGCATGGCCGATATGCGGGCGCCCGTTCGGATAGTGGATCGCGGTGGTGATATAATAAGGGTCGGCCATGCCGCGCGTCCTAGTCGATCGATCCCGCGAGGTGAAGCGGCGTCAGCGCAGCGTCGCGACGATCGCCGCCATCTCGAACACCGTCGCCTGCGCATCAAGCGAAAGGCCGAGCGCCGCGCCCGCGAGATCGCGTGCTGCGGCCTGCGCATCGAGAGCGGTTTTCAACCGTGTGCCCGACCGGCTACGCGCCTCGTGCGCAATCATCGCCGGCACGCGATCGAGGAAGGCCTCGTACCGCGCGGCATTGCCCTTCCCCGCCAGCGCCTTGGCCAGCGCGGCGCGGCGCGCGTTCATCGGATCGCCATCGCTGGCGATGCCGGCAATGGCATCGTCCAGCGCGTCGATGTCGAGCCCGGCATAGCGGATCGCACGGCCGGGCGCGCCCTCCCCCGTCCGCACCAGTGCAGCGATCTCGTCCGCCTCCGCATCGGGCAAGGCGCCGCGCAGCGCCTTCGCCATCTCGCCCTCATCGAGCGTCGCGAAGCGCAGCACGCGGCAGCGCGATCGGATCGTCGGCAGCAACCGCCCCGGCGCATGACTGACCAGCAGGAAGATCGTCCCGGCCGGCGGTTCTTCAAGGTTCTTGAGCAGCGCATTGGCGCCGTTGCGTTCCAGATCGTCGGCAGCATCGATGATGACGACGCGCCGCGCCCCCATCGACGGCGTCGTCGCGAACATGGGCTGGAGCGAGCGGACCTGCGCGATCGTGACGCTGCGCGCAATATCCTGATCGGGTTTCTCGGCATCCTTGGGCAGACGCTTGAGGACCCGCAAATCGGGATGCGACCCGGCATCGACCAGCGCCCGAGTCGGATGGCCCTTCGGCACGATCAGCCCGGGCGCGGTAACGCCGGTCGCGCTCGCCTCGGCGAGCATGCGCAACGCCGCCGCCTGCGCGAAGCTCGCCTTGCCGACGCCCTCCGGTCCGACCAGCAGCCACGCGTGATGCAGCACGCCGCTGCGCAGGGCCGCGGTGAAGGCGGCATGCGCATCGGCCTGGCCGAAGAGTTCGATCATGGCCGCACGGGGCCCCTGTCGGTCGCCATCACCCGAAGAGCGAGGTCAGCCCTGCCCAGGCACGGCCGAAAAACCCGGCTTCGCTCACATCCTCGGCAGCGACCAGCGGCAGGCGCTGTTCGGGCATTTCGGGCGACTTCACCACCAGATCGGCGATATGCTGCCCCGCCTTGATCGGCGCGCGGATCGGCCCTTCGTAGACCACCTTCGCGCTCATCTCCGGCACCGCACCGGCAGGCAGCGTCACCGTCAGCTGCTTCGGTGCGACCAGCCCGACGCTGCTCGCGCTGCCCATCTGCACCTCGGCGGTCGACACCTGTTTGCCCTGAGCGACGACCGGCTTGGCCTGCCATGCGCGGAAGCCCCATTCCATGAAGCGTACCGATTCCTCGGCGCGGCCGTTGGACGACGTCAGCCCAGCGACGACCATGACGAGGCGGCGGTTGTTCTGCTCCGCGGACCCGGTGAAGCCATAGCCCGCCTCTTCGGTATGGCCGGTCTTGAGCCCGTCCGCACCCGCGACGCGCCCGAGCAAGGGGTCGCGGTTCGCCTGGGTGATGTCCGCGCCCGCACCCAGCGTCTTGCCCCAGGTGAAGCTGCGCAGTGAATAGAAGCGCTTGTAGAGGTCGGGAAAGTCCTTGATCGTCGAAGTCGCCAGATGCGCCAGATCGCGCGCGGTGACATAGGTGACGCCATTGTCGGGCCAGCCGTTCGACGTGCCGAAATGGCTGTTGGTCAGGCCGAGCTTCTGCGCCTGCTGGTTCATCCGGTCGGTGAAGGTCTGTTCGGTGCCCGAAATCCCCTCCGCCAGCACGACGCAGGCGTCGTTGCCCGACAGCGTGACGATGCCCTTGAGCAAATTCTCGACGCTGACGCTCTCGCCGGTCGACAGGAACATCGTCGAACCCGCCTGCGGACCATGCCAGCGCTGCCACGTCTCGGGCCGGACGGTGAAGGTCTGGTCGAGCTTCAGCTCGCCCTTCTTGATCATGTCGAACGCGACATAGACCGTCATCATCTTGGCCATCGACGCCGGCGGCATGCGGCGATCGGCGTCCCGCTGGTACAGGACCGCGCCCGACGACAGATCCTCCATATAGGCGATCGGCGCGGTGCCCTGGAACTGCGGTGCGGCCGCGACCAAGGGGACGGCCAGCGCAACGATGGCGAGCGGAGCGGCGATCAGCTTGTTCATGACGTCGTCTTTGACTTTCCGGGGACGTGTAGCGGGAATGGAGCAGGCATAGCGCCGCAAGCGCGTGGCGTCAGCCCTCTACCGCATCGGCGAGCAGGCCGACGGAGAGGGCATAGAAGTTGGAACAATTGTAATCGAGGATGACGCGGTAGTTGCCGGTCAGCAGATAGGCGGTCGCGCCCGGGCCGTCGGGCTCGATCAGCGTCGCCAGCACGCCGTCCGCCGGCCATGCCCTGCCCTGCGGCACGACGCCGGCGGCGCGCCATTCCGCCATCGTCCGCCAGCGACTGTGGCGTTCGAACACGCGCGGGCAGCGCGGCGAGACGAGCCGGTTGGCGATGCCCGACCGGTCGAACCCGGCCGGTACGGTGACCGCGACGCCCCAGGGCTGGCCCGGGCGCCAACCGGCGTTCTGGAAATAATTGCCGATCGAGGCGAGCGTATCGGCGGGGCTGGTCCAGATATCGGCACGCCCGTCGCCATCGCCGTCACGCGCGAGACGGAGGTACACGGAGGGCAGAAACTGCGGGTTGCCGGTCGCCCCCGCCCAGCTGCCGACCAGACGTTCGCGCGGGATGCCACGGTCGAGGATCTTGAGCCCCGCGACGAACTCGCCCGCGAACAGGCTGCGCCGGCGCCCTTCGTAGGCGAGGCTGGCGAGGCTGCGCAGCAGGTCGAAATTGCCGGTATAGGCGCCGTAATTGGTCTCATGCCCCCAGATCGCGACCATGATCGATTCGGGCACGCCCGTCTCGCGCTCGACCCGCGATAGCCGTGCGCGCTGCGCCTGATAGGTCGTCCGCCCGCGGCCGATCCGCGCCGCGTCGACATGGCTCGCCTTGTAGGGCGCGAACGGCGGGGTGGCGGTGCTGCCCGGATTGCCCGGCTGCGCGCGGTCGAGCTGGATCGTGCGTTCGCTGAGCGTCAGCGTCGGGAACACCGCGTCGATCGTGCGCTGCGAGACGCCCGCCGCCTCCGCCTGCTGGCGGAGCGTCGGCAGATACGCCTGGAACCCCGCCTCGTCCTGCGCCGCCGCCGGACTGGCCGAAGCCAGCGCCAGCGTCGTTGCCAGAATACCGGCCCGCAAGCCCCGTGTCATTTGCCCCCACATGCCGATCGTGGTGCCACAGGGGGGCGGTGACGGGAACCTCTTATCGTCGCAGGGCTTGCACGGGCAGCCGCGGTGCGACTATCCGGGGCCGACCACGGAGAGATGGCCGAGTGGTTTAAGGCAGCGGTCTTGAAAGCCACTGGAGCTACACTGCAGAGGAGGCGAATAGGCGAGGATTTCTGGGGGTTTGCGGCTGGGCTATGATTGGGAGTGCAAACGCCCATAAGCATGTCGTAAGCTGCAAGCCGGTTGGTGGTACGGAAGAGTGTCCGAGTGGTTTAAGGAACCGGTCTTGAAAACCGGCGAACGGGCAACCGTTCCGTGGGTTCGAATCCCACCTCTTCCGCCAACAAAGCTGTTCTCGCACTGGTGCCGACAGGTCGGCTCGCATACCGTGCCGCACCATCTACCAACAAATTCTCGGGCGGCCTTACATGCGACTAGAATTTCGGCGGCGTCACCTCTCGATCACCGCGTTTCCGCCTGTCGATCTGCCGCCCCTCGCGATCATCCTCGGACTCAACGGCAGTGGCGACTCACCTCCTTGAAGCGATCGCAAACGGCTCAGTGCACAACTCGGTTGTAGAAGTCGCCGGCAACATGCCCATGCTACAGCCGAGTGGGCCGGTCAGGCTGCTGTCGACAGGTTCAGCGGCAGCTATGAATGTGCCGGTGGCGCAATCGACATACATGTCGGTTGAAGCCCAGTCGATGCCGCAGCCGGAAGCAATCCCGTTCGACAGCGCGCGGCAAATGCTTCTCAACCCCTTCAATGCTCAGCTCGAGCAACTCATCGGTGAGCCGCTTTTTGCCTTCGCGGGTGGGCAGGACCCGTGGCGGCTGGGTGAGGCCGAAGTTATTCGGCGAGCGGGCAATCGGGCGGAGCCGGAGCAGATTGCCGACCTCTTCGCAGCGGCCGCCTCAGCGATGGCCAACCCATTTAGTTCTGGTGTCTCTGCCCCAAACCAAGCGATGGTCGCCGGCGCCCTCGCACCGATCGCTCGGATAGCGACCAAGCTGGGCGTGCCGATCCTTTCTGTAACGCAGGAACAGGCACGCGCGCTGAGGCCCTGGGGCACTGACCAATTTCAAGCCGATCTTGCGACTTTGTTCGGCAGGTACCGCGACGCGGCCCTCAAGAACCAATTGGCTCGCCTCCAGGACAACGCGAACGGGACCTCGTCGGCGCTTAACGAGGAGGCGTTTCGTTCCACCTACGGGGCCCCACCATGGGACGAGATATCGGCACTCTTCCAGTCCTTCCGCCTACCGTACATCGCAACACCGCCGAACCTCTACGACTTCTCGCCTGTCTCTTTCTCCCTTCAACGGCAAGACACCGGGGACGCCGTGGCGCCGACAAACCTGTCGTCTGGCGAGAAGATACTCCTCCAGTTCGCAATATCGTCAATCAGCTACGACGATGACCTTACCAGGGTGACTCGACCTTCACTCCTCCTGCTGGACGAGATGGACGCGCCCTTACACCCAGAGATGGTCCACTATTGGCTCACCGCCGTCCAAAGCGGCATCGTGGAGGAGCAGGGAATTAACTGCATCCTGACAACCCACTCTCCTACCACCATTGCCCTCGCACCTGAAGAAGCAATGTTTGAGATGCGTGATGGCCGTTCTGGCCTGAGGAAAATATCTAAGCAGGATGCCCTGAACAGGCTGACTTTCGGCGTACCCATGCTGTCAATTGATTATTCTGGCCGTAGGCAAATTTTCACCGAGAGCGATACTGATGCCGCTATCTACGAGCGTGTATACTCGCTCGTGAAAGGTCGTATAAATTGCACTCGGGAGCTTAAATTCCTCTCTACCGGCATGCGCAACAAAGACGGCGGTGAGATAAACAGTGGCTGTACCGTCGTCACGAACATCGTCCAGCGCCTGAACGAGACGGGCAACATGAGCGTCTTTGGCATCGTCGACTGGGACGGCGGGACTACGTCAACCGATCGTGTCAGGGTGGTTGCGGAGGGCACGCATGACGGCATTGAGAACCTGCTTCTCGATCCGCTGCTCATCTGCCTACTGCTCCTCAAGGAGCGAAGGCCACCGGAGGGACTGGACGATATCGATCGTTTCGCTGGTGCCGACACGCTCAACACAGCGGACATCCAACGGCTGGTTGATGCAGTTCAGCACAGGGTGCTGCCTGGCAACACCAACGGACCGGTGGCCATCACTTACCTGGGCGGGGAAACGTCAAACGTGCTGCGCGACTACGCCACAATGGACGACCACGCCCTCGAAGACGCCCTCCGTGCAGCATTTCCGTACCTGAGAAAGTGGTCCAATCGCGGGGCGCTGGTCATGGCTGTCGTGGAAGAAGTGCTAACGGAACACCGGGTCTTCTGCCCTGCCCCTCTAAGGTATTTATTTGAGGGCGTGGCGAACGCATAAGCGTTTGCGGTGGGTCAGCGCCCCGCACCGTGAGGTGTAGGGCGCCTGCAGCGTCAGGGCGCAAAGGAGTGCCCCCGCTGCTGCGGATGTTCGATTAACGAGGGACTGTCCGCTGGTCCGGCGCGCGAGTGAAGCATGAACCCCATTGAAACAGACGCCCCCGTCGCCCGGCTGGACCTGCATGCGCAGGACGGGCGCCCTCTGGACTGGCGCAATACGTGGGTAAGAAAACCGACGCCCGCTGCTCGAAAGCCAAGCGTACGAGACATGGGTGGATGCCCCTGAGCCGATCGCCGGGTGGATAAAACGTTCCGGCTCGCGTCCGGCGGCGTCAAAGGGCGATAGCGGAGACGTCGTGCTCATGACCATCGAGTGCGCTCCGCCACCCCTTCCCTGCTGTTCCCCGCATCGCGGAACCCGATTCCGATTGTTCCACGCCGCGGTGGATCAGACGTCGACCCAGGGCTGCAGCACGACCTTGCCCGCCGTCTGGCGGCCTTCCAGCAGGCGGTGCGCTTCGGCGGCCTGCGACAGCGGCAGGACGGTATTCACCTGCAGCGCGATCCGACCGGAGACGATCAGTCCGAAGATCTCGGTCAGGGTGGACTGGATCACATCGGGGAAGGCCGCATAGGCGCCGACGTAAAAGCTTGTGAGCGTATGGTTCGGCACGATCAGGTCCCACGGATCGATCAGGCTCGTCTTGCCGCTGGACTGGCCGACGAAGATCATCCGGCCGAACGGCGCCAGTGCCCGGAATGCCTCGGCGACATTGTCGCCACCGGCGGTTTCAACGACGATGTCGACGCCCTTGCCGTCGGTCAGCGCGCGCACCTGTTCGGCCCAGCCGGGCGCGGTATAGTCGACGGTCGCATCCGCACCCAGACGCTCGGCGATGGCGCGCTTTTCCGGGGTGCTGGCGGCGGCGATGACCTTGCCGGCGCCGTAGACCTTGGCGAGTTGCACCGCGAACGAGCCGAGGCCCCCGGCGGCCGCCTCGATCAACACGGTTTCACCGGGCGCCAGCCGGGCCGCATTGCGCAGCACGAGCGCGGCGGTCAGGCCGTTGGCCATCATCGCCGCGGCCTGAACCGGCGCCACGCCCTCGGGCAAGGGCACCACGATCGCCTCCGGCACGCACAGATATTGCGCATATCCTCCCGCTCCGACGACCGCCAGCACCGGCATGCCAACGTGCAGCGAGGTCACGGCTTTGCCGACCGCAGTGATCGTGCCGGCGATCTCCGCGCCGAGGGTGAAGGGCAGCGGCGATGCCTCCGGATAATCGTCTCCGCGTCGACGCATGATATCGGCGAAATTGACCCCCGTGGCCTCGACGCGCACCAGCACCTCATGGTCCTGTGGCGTCGGCTCGGGCGCGTCCTCATAGGTCAGGACGCTGGCGTCGCCGGTTGCGTGAAATCGAACGGCTTTCATGCTATTCCCCTCGTGTTCGGTGATAATCTGTGTCGGAAAGGCCCGTGTCGGTCCCGGGCTACGCAAGCCCGAACTGCTTGTGCAGCACCCGATCGAACAGGGATCGGGGAAGGAACCTGCGGGCGAATGCGCCTTGCCTGGCATCCTTGCCGGACGGATAGCGCAGCCGGGGGGTGCCGGCGCTGGCGGCGCGGACGATCGTCGCCGCGACGTCCTGCGCGCTGCCGGCATGTGCGATGGCCTGATCGTAGGCGGCGAGATACTTCGCCCGGATCGCGTCATAGGCGGCCATCGGCTTGTCCGACGGGACGGTGCTCGTCTCGAACGCGGTCCGCGTCGCGCCCGGCTCGATGACGACGATCCGCACGCCGAACCCGCGCACCTCATGGTCGAGCGATTCGGAATATCCCTCCAGCGCGTGCTTGGTCGCCGAATAATAAGCGTTGAACGGCGCCGGGATAAGGCCGAGCCCCGACCCGATGTTGAGGATGCGTCCACTGCCCTGCCGGCGCATGATCGGCAGGACGACGTTGGTGACGCGGACCACGCCGTGGAAGTTGGTTTCGAACAGCGCATGGACCTGCTCGATCGAGCTTTCCTCGGCCGCGCCCGTCACGCCGACACCCGCGTTGTTGACCAGAAGGTCGATCCGCCCTTCGCGCTCCACCAGCTGCGCGATCGCGGCGGCGACCGACGCGTCGTCGGTCACGTCGAGCGCGAGCAGCGGAAACGCGCGGTCGCCCGCGTCCGCACCGCGCCTGCTGGTGCCGTAGACCCTATAGCCCGCCGACAGGAGCTGCAGCGCCGCCGCTTCGCCGATTCCCGACGATGCACCCGTCACGAGTGCCACTTTTTTCGGTGTTGTCATACGGATGTCCTTCAGCGCCAGTGACGAGACCGGCAGGGTATCCGCCCCTGCATCCGGTCTCTGTAGCTTTATGATGTCACTCATAATCAAACTCGTCAACAGGTTTGATTATGGTCGACATCAATGTATAGCAGGCGGCAGTGTCGGGCAAAGAGGTCCCCTATGAAGATCACCAAGGCGCAGTCGCAGGAGAACCGGGTGCGCATCGTCGACGCGGCGTCGGCGATGTTCCGCGAGCAGGGCTATGACGGGGTGAGCGTGGCGGATCTGATGGGGGCGGCGGGGCTGACCCATGGCGGCTTCTACAAGCACTTCGGCTCCAAGGCCGACCTGATGGCCGAGGCGGCGGCAAGCGGCGTCGCGCAGATCCTCGATCAGGCCGGCAGCGGCGACATCCGCCAGTTCATCGATTTCTACACGTCGAGAGAGCATCGCGACGGTCGCGGTGCCGGCTGTACGATGGCAGCGCTATCGGGCGACGCCGCGCGCCAGTCGGGGCATCTCAAGGCGACGTTCGCCGATGGGATCGAACGCATCCTCGACGCGGTGGAACGCGGGGGCATGTTCGGCGACGGGGGGCAGGACGCGGTGCGGGCGCAAGCGATCGACATGTTCGCGCACCTGCTGGGTGCGGTCGTGCTGTCGCGCGCATGTCCGGACGATTCGCCGCTCGCCGATGAGATCTTGCACGTCTGCCGGGCGAAGCTGCTGGAGTCATTGCCGTCGACGGACACCGACTAGCCGGGACCAACCCGCCACCGCGGGGCGATGCCCGCGGTGGCGGCGCACTCACTTCGCCGCGGTCGTCGTCTTCGCCGGCCCCATCAGCTTCTGTGCGAAATAGGTCATCTGGAGCGCCTGTAGCCGGGCACCCTGTTCAATGTCGGCATCGCCCGAATGGCCGCCGGCGGTGTCCTCGTAGAACAGGTACGGCAGGCCGTATTCCTTGAGCCGCGCGGCGAACTTGCGGGCGTGCTGCGGCCCGACGCGGTCGTCCTTGGTCGTCGTCCAGATATAGGGCTCGGGATAGGCGACGCCCTTGCGGATGTTCCGGTAGGGCGAGATCGTCTCGAGGAACGCCTTTTCCTCCGGGACGCTCACCGAGCCATATTCGTCGACCCAGGATGCGCCGGCGGCGATCTGTTCGTAGCGGATCATGTCGAGCAGCGGCACCTGGATGGTCACCGCCTTCCACAAATCGGGATGCTGGTTGAACTCGACGCCCATCAGCAGCCCGCCGTTCGACCCGCCATAGATGCCGAGCGTCTGTGGGCTGGTCAGCTTCCGCGCGAACAGGTCCTTCGCGACGCTGGCGAAATCGTCGTAGATCACCTGCCGCTTGGTCTTGCGGCCGGCGTCATGCCATTTCGGCCCGAACTCGCCGCCGCCACGGATGTTGGCGAGGACGTAGCTGCCGCCGCGCTCCAGCCACAGCTTGCCGGTCGAGGCATTGTAGCTCGGCAGCATCGGCAGTTCGAAGCCGCCATAGGCCGTCATGATCGTCGGCGTGGTGCCGTCGAGCGCGATGCCCTTTTTATGGACGATAAAATACGGCACCTTCGTCCCGTCGGTCGAGGTCGCCTCATGCTGTTCGACCACCAGGCCGCTCGCGTCGAACTTCGCCGGCAGCGTCTTGACCGGCGCCGCCGCCGTCGCCGCGGCGGCATCGAGCGGCAGCAGGGTGGTCGGCGTCAGGAAGCCGGTGACGGTCAGATAGGCGTGATCGCCTTTGTCGTCGGCGCTGGCGACGCCGAGCGAGGCGTTGTCGGGCAGCGCCACCGGCCGCGACGTCCAGCCCGCCGCGCCGGGCGTGTAGATCGCGGCGCGGCCCCGGACGTTGTCGTTGTAGATCAGGACGACATGGCCCTTCGTCGTCACCACCTCGTCGACCGACTGGCGCGGCGTCGGCGCGAACAGCACGGTCGGCCGGATCGCATTCGCCTGCACATCGGCGAGCGGCGCCGAGGCGACCGCACCGGCCGGCACCGCGCCCCAGGGATCGCTGGTCTGGAACAGCACCTGCCCGGCGACCATCCCGGCGGGGAAGGTGCGTGCCGGAATGTCGAGCTTCTTCGTCCCCTGCGGCGTCCAGACATGCGTCTCGCCGCCGAAGAAGGTCGTGCGCCGCTCGATCGCGACCAGCCGGTTGCCCTGCCCGTCGGTGATGACGCCCGCATAGGTGCCGAGCTGGTCGGTCGGCTGCCCGCGGAAGATCTCCTGCGCCTGTTCGAGCGGCTGGCCGCGCTTCACCAGCTTGACGACGAAGGGATAGCTGGACGCGGTCATCGTCCCCTGCCCCCAGTCGCGGCTGACCAGCAGCGTGTCCTTGTCGAGCCACGCCGCGCCCTGCTTCGACTTGGGCAGCGCGAAGCCGCCGTCGACGAACCGGCCCGCGGCCAGATCGAACTCGCGATAGCTGATCGCATCCTCGCCGCCCTCGGACAGCGCCACGAGGCAGAGCCGCTCGTCGGGCTGGAGGCAGGATGCGCCCTTCCACACCCATTTCTTGCCCTCCGCCCGCGACAGCGCGTCGAGGTCGAGCACCGTCGTCCATTGCGGCTGCGCGGCTGCGTAGCCGGCCTCGGTCGTCCAGCGCCAGATGCCCTGCAGATGATCGGAGTCGCGCCAGAAATTGTAGATGCGGCCGAACAGCTGGTTCGGCATCGGAATGCGATCCTTGGCCGAGGCGATCGCCAGCGCCTCGGCATAGAAGGTGCGGTAGCGCGGATCGGATTGCAGGCGCGGCAGCGTCTTCGCATTCTCGGCCTCGACCCAGGCGAGCGGCTTCGCGCCGTCCTTGTCCTCGAGCCAGAGATAGGGATCGGTGTCGGTCATATGGGTCATGTCAGGCTTCATTGGGGCGGGCTTCACTTGGGCGAGCGCCGGGCCGGCGGCAAGGATGGTGGAGGCGATCAGCAGCGTACGGAGGATCATCGGTGGTGCATCTCCCTTGATGCGCCGGTCTTGCCGGCCAAAGCGTCGCGGCGCAATGCATGCGGTCATGACGGAACGCATCGCCCCGGCCGACGGCCTGCCCCTGCCCCGCCGCTATGTCGCGATCGGCGCAATTTCCGCCGGCACCGCGCTGGTCATCATCGACGGCGGTATCGCGACGGTGGCGCTGCCGACGATCGCGCGCGACCTTCACGTCGGCAACAGCGCGGTGGTGGCGGTGGTGACCGTCTATCAGCTGATCCTCGCGATGATGATCCTGCCGTTCGCGGGGCTCGGCGACAAATTCGGCCTCAAGCGCACCTACCAGTTCGGGCAGGCGGTGTTCACCGTCGCGACGCTGCTGTGCTTCTTCGCCAAGAGCCTGCCGTTCCTGCTCGTCGTCCGCGCCGCGCAGGCGCTGGGCGCGGCGGCGGCGCTGAGCGTGTCGTCGGCGCTGATCCGGTCGATCTATCCGTCGAGGCAGCTCGGCCGCGGGCTCGGGATCAACTCGGTCGTGGTGTCGAGTTCCGCCGCCGCCGCGCCGACCATCGGCGGCCTCGTGCTCGGCATCGCGCCATGGCCGTGGGTGTTCGCGAGCGCGGTGCCGTTCGCGATCCTGAGCCTGATCCTCGGCCGCGCCCTGCCTGCGCCGGAGCCGCGCGACGAACCGTTCGACGTGTTCGGCGCGGTGCTGTGCGCGAGCATGATCGGCCTCGTCATATCGGGCGCGGAAAGCGCGGTGCACGGCGACAGCCCGGTGGTGTCGGCGGCGATCGTCTCGGTCGGTGCCGGCATCGGCTGGTTCTTCATCCGGCGCGAGCGGCATGAGGCGAAGCCGATCCTGCCGATCGACCTGCTCGCCAGACCGGTGATCGCGCTGTCGGCGGTCGGCGCCTATACCGCCTTTACCGCATCGATGACGCTGCTGCTGTCGACGCCGTTCCGCCTGCAACATGGCTTCGGCTTTTCCGCAGCCGAGGTGGGCGCGGCGATCGCGCCATGGCCGCTGACCAACATGATCGTCGCGCCGCTGGCGGGCTGGCTGTCGGACCGGGTGCCGGCGGGGCTGCTCGGCGGGATCGGCATGGCGGTGTCGATCGTCGCGCTGCTGCTGATCGCGACGCTGCCGGCGGAGGCGGCCTATATCGATATCGCGTGGCGGATGGCGCTGTGCGGGTCGGGGTTCGGCCTGTTCCTGCCGCCCAACGCCCGCCTCATCATCGGCTCGGCCCCGCGCGAGCGTGCCGCCGCCGCGGGCGGTCTGGTCGGTACGGTGCGGCTGGTCGGGCAGACGACGGGCGCGACGCTGGTCGCGGCGCTGCTGGCGATTGGCGTCGGTGGCGGCGCGACGCCGCCGCTCGTCGCAGCGGCCCTCGCGCTGGTGGCCGGCCTGTGCAGCCTCGCGCGGCTGCGCCCGTCGATCCGCAATCCGCGCAGCGACGAGGCGGAGGACGAACAGCCGGGGACGCAGGTTTCGCGGTAGGAAGGAGGGGGGCACGCGGAGACGCGGAGGTGTCTCGTCCGCGGCAGCGGCCCTCATCTTCCGATCACGTCGCATACCGGGCCTTGGTGTCGGCAGGATAACGCTGCCGCACGCGAAACACCTCCGCGTCTCCGCGTCTCCGCGTGAACAATCAGCCCTCAAGAACACCGCCTTCGCCTTGGACCCGCCTGTCATCTGCTGGCGGACCAGCGGGATCGCGGGGCCGCCCTAGCTCTGGAACTGCCGAAACTGGTCGTCGAATGCCTTCGGCGAGACGTTGTAAGACGAACGGCCGGGGATGCAGGTTTCGAGGTAGGAAGAAGGGGGTTCACGCGGAGACGCGGAGACGCGGAGGTGTCTCGTCCGGGGCAGCGGCGCTCATCTTTCGATCGCGCCGCATACCGGACCTTCGCATCGGCAGGATAACGCTGCCGCACGCAAAACACCTCCGCGTCTCCGCGTGAACGTCCTGCTTCTAGAACACCGCCTTCGCTTCGGGTTCGCCCATCATCTGCTGGCGGACCAGCGGGATGGCGGGGCCGCCGTAGCTCAGGAACTGGTCGTGGAACGCCTTCCACGCCTTGCGTCCGCCGCGGGAGGCGGTCCAGTCGTCGCGCAGCTTGCGGATCATCAGCTTGCCGAGCGTATAATTGAGATAGGCGGGGTCGTAGGTGCCCCGTGCCGCCTGCTGGCGCGAATTGCCCTCATCCTGATAGCATTGCTCGCGGAACATCTGCAGGCTCTGCTCCTGCGTCATCCCCCGCGCATGCAGGCCGATCGCCGACAGGAACCGGCAGTCGCGCAACAGGGCGTTGCTGATCTGGCCGATATGCGTCTCGGCATCGCCCTTGTTGAGCCCCGCCTCCCACATCATCTCCTCGGCATAATGCGCCCAGCCCTCGGCGAAGGCGTAGCCGACGAAGATCCGGCCGAACATCGATTTCGACCGGTTGGCGTGCAGGAACTGGAGGAAATGCCCCGGCATCACCTCGTGGATCGAGGTGAACAGCAGATCCTTCTTGCCGGGCACGAAGGCATCGCGCGTCTTCTGGTCCCACGACGGGTCGGACGGCGAGATGTAATAGACCGACGGGATGTTCGTCTCATACGGCCCGGCAGGATCGATATAGGCGGAATTCTGCCGGTTGTAGGGCGGGCTTTCCTCGACCTTCGCCTCTTCGGTGCCGGGGATCGAGACGAGGTCGTTCTTCACCACGAACGCGCGCAGCGTCGGGATCTGGCGGCGTGCCTCGGCGACCGGGCCGTCGGCGGCCTTGTTCGCGTTCATTTTGTCGATGCATTCGGGGATCGTCTTGCCCTTGGCGAACAGCTTGCACGCCGCCGCGAGCGCGTCCTGATTGCGCTTCAGGTCGGCGCGGCCCGCGGCCTCGAGCGCATCGAGCGAAGTGTCGACGCCCTCGGTCGCGCGCACCATCCGCTGGAAGCGGTCCGCGCCGAGCGCGAAGTCGCCGGTGGCGGTCGCCCGCTGGCTCGCCAGCCATGTACCGAGGTCGCGCATCGCGCCGCTCGCCGCGGTGGCGGCCTGCGTCAACTGGTCCTGCAGCGCCGGATCGGCGACGCCCGCGAACGCCTTCTTCGCATCGCCGACGTAATAATCGGCGAAGCCGTTGAAGCCCGCCACGCCGTAATCGACGTACGACCGCGGCATCGGCGTCTTCAGATTGGCGCGGATGTTCCCCGCCGCCGCCGGCACGCGTTGCAGGAAGGCGATCAGCGCCTTCATCCGGGTCGGCGCGTCGGCATAAGGCCGGGCGATATAGACGTTGGGATCGAGCCCGCCGCCGACGTAATAAGCGGGATTGCCGTGCGGCTGGTCGGCATCGTCGAGCCAGAACAATTTCCCCTCGGCGACGCGGATCAGGTAATCGCGCTCGAACCGCTCGTCGGGCTTGAGGTCGGCGTCGCCGAACGCGCGGGCGCGGTCGATCGCCTGATGCAGGAATTCCGACTGACGCTTCAGCCCCGCCGCGCTCCAGTCCGGCAATTGCCCGTCGAAGTCGTGGCGGCCCTGATAGACGGCATTGGCGGGGTCGAGCTTGAACCAGCCCTCGACGAAGCCATCGCGGAACTGCGCCCAGTTGCTCGGCCGGGCCGGGGTGGCGGCGGCGGCCGGCGCGGCCTCGTTCGATGCGGCCGGCTTGCTTGGCGAACAGCCTGCCGCGGCCATGGCCAGCAGCGACGCCGTCAGGATGATACGCATGTCCTACTCCTCGATTCGATCTTGCCGCCGATGCTGGCAGCCGCGCCGCCGGAATGCCACCCCGCCCCGAGCCCCCATGCGACCCGGCAAGGAACGGCCGTCCGCCGTCATCGTTGACGCAAGGCAAACGCCTGCAAGGACTTACCATCATGCCTTATGTCAAAACCCGCGACGGCACCGACCTGTACGTCAAGGACTGGGGGTCGGGGCGCCCGGTGATCCTGCTGCACGGCTGGCCGCTCTCCGCCGACAGCTGGGACCCGCAGATGATGGCGCTGGCCGATGCGGGCTTCCGTGCCATCGCCTATGACCGGCGCGGCTTCGGGCGGTCGGGCCAGCCGTGGAGCGGCTATGATTATGACACGCTCGCCGACGACCTCGCCGATGTCATGGCGGCGACCGGTGCGGACAGCGACGCGGCGATCGTCGGCTTCTCGATGGGCGGCGGTGAGGTCGCGCGCTACATGAGCCGCCACGGCGGCAAGGGCGTGGTCGCCGCCGGGCTGGTCGCCTCGGTGGTGCCGTACATGCTGAAGACCGAGGACAATCCCTACGGCACGCCCGAAGAGACGCTGGCCGGGATCGGGGAATCGATTCAGAAGGATCGCGCGCATTTCTTCCGCGATACCTTCTTCAAGCAGTTCTTCGGTGTCGGCGTCATCAGCCATCCGGTCAGCGACGACGTGCTCGACTGGGCGACGACGACCGCGATGCAGGCGGGGCTGAAGCCGACGCTCGCCTGCGCGCAGGCGTTCGGCCACACCGATTTCCGGCCCGATCTCGGCGCCTTTTCGGTGCCGACGCTCATCATCCACGGCACCGACGACGCGACGGTGCCGATCGATGCTGCCGGGCGCGCGGCGTCGGTGGGCATCGCGAACAGCCAGCTGGTCGAATATGACGGCGCGCCGCACGGCCTGTTCGCCACCCATGGCGACCGGCTGACCAGCGACCTGCTCACCTTCCTCGGACGATAGGGAAAGGCGGCTGGCATCTTGGCCGCCGCGTGATTAGTCAGACCCGCGGGTGCCGCCAGAGCGCCCGCGGTTTTGAGTCGAGGATGCGTGATGACCGATCCAGAAATCTATCCGATCAGCGGCGACTGGACCAACGCCAGCCTCGATCCGAAGCGCTATGTCGAGCTGTACGAGGCGGCGGCGAGCAACCCGGGCGGCTTCTGGCTCGATCAGGCGACCAAGCGGCTCGACTGGATCACGGAACCGACGATCGCCGGGGACTGGTCGTTCGCCAAGGCCGACTTCCACATCAAATGGTTCGAGGACGGCACGCTCAACGTCGCCGCCAATTGCCTCGACCGCCATCTCGCCAAGCATGGCGATACCGTCGCGATCATCTGGGAACCGGACGAACCGGGTGAGGAGGCGCGCCATATCACCTATCGCGAATTGCATGCCGAGGTCTGCCGCTTCGCCAACGTGCTGAAGGGTCAGGGCGTCGTGAAGGGCGACCGCGTCACCCTTTACATGCCGATGATCCCCGAGGCGGCCTATGCGGCGCTCGCCTGCGCGCGGATCGGTGCGGTTCATTCGGTGGTGTTCGGCGGCTTTTCTGCGGACGCGCTCGCCGGCCGGATCGAGGATTGCGGGTCGAAGATCGTCGTCACCGCCGACGAGGGCCGCCGCGGCGGCAAGCGGATCAAGCTGAAGGCGTGCGTCGACGAGGCCGCGGTGCGCGCGCCGGGGCTGGAAAAGGTGATCGTCGTCAGGGCGACCGGCGCCGACGTTCCGATGGGGGAGCGCGACGTCTGGTATCATGACGCCGCCGCGGGCGTCGCCGCCGATTGCCCGGCCGAGCCGATGGCGGCGGAGGACCCGCTGTTCATCCTCTACACCAGCGGATCGACGGGCAAGCCAAAGGGCGTGCTGCACACCTCCGCGGGCTATCTGCTATGGGCGGATTTCACCTTCAAGACCGCGTTCGACTATAAACCCGGCCAGATTTTCTGGTGCGCCGCCGATATCGGCTGGGTCACGGGGCACACCTATATCCTTTACGGCCCGCTTTCGAACGGCGCGACGACGGTGATGTTCGAAGGGCTGCCGACCTCGCCCGACGCCAGCCGGATCTGGCAGGTCGTCGACCGGCACAAGGTCAACATTCTGTTCACCGCCCCGACCGCGCTGCGCGCGCTGATGAAGGAAGGCGACGAGTATGTCCGCCGGACCGACCGGTCGTCGCTGACGCTGCTGGGCTCGGTCGGCGAACCGATCAATCCGGAGGCGTGGCGCTGGTATCACGACGTCGTCGGCGGCGGGCGCGCACCGATCGTCGATGCGTGGTGGCAGACCGAGACGGGCGGCATCATGATCGCGCCCGTGCCGGGCGCCGTGCCGATGAAGCCGGGTTCCGCATCGAAGCCGATGCCGGGCGTCGCGCCGCAACTGGTCGACGATCAGGGCAGCGTGCTGGTCGGCGCGGCGCAGGGCAATCTGTGCATCACGCAGAGCTGGCCTGGCCAGATGCGCGGCGTCTGGGGCGACGAGGAGCGGTTCTTCCAGACCTATTTCACCACCTATGAGGGAAAATACTTTACCGGCGACGGCTGCCGCCGCGACGCGGACGGCTATTACTGGATCACCGGCCGGGTCGACGACGTCATCAACGTGTCGGGCCATCGCATGGGCACGGCCGAGGTCGAAAGCGCGCTGGTGCTGCACGAGGCGGTGGCGGAGGCCGCGGTCGTCGGCATGTCCCACGACGTCAAGGGCCAGGGCATCTACGCCTATGTGACGCTCAACGCGGGTCGCGACGGTTCGGACGATCTGCGCAAGGCGCTGGTCGGCTGGGTGCGGCAGGAGATCGGTCCGATCGCCACGCCCGACAAGCTGCAGTTCGCGCCGGGCCTGCCCAAGACGCGATCGGGCAAGATCATGCGCCGCATCCTGCGCAAGATCGCCGAGAACGACGTCGCCAGTCTCGGCGATACGTCGACGCTCGCCGATCCGGCGGTGGTCGACGATCTGGTCGCGAATCGGGTGATCTAGGCGTCCGCTCCCTTGAAGGACGAGGCGCATAGCGGCTAGGCACGCGGCGTATCTTCCGGGGGGACGCACGCGCATGACCATCGCAAGCAGGCTGGGCTGGATCGTCCTCGCGCTGATCGGCGCGGGGGCGCTTGCCGTGATCGCGACCGCGCGGGGCGAGGCGATCAGCGCGATCTGGATCGTCGTCGCGGCGGTTTCGGTCTATCTGATCGCCTACCGCTTCTATGCGCTCTACCTCGCCAAGGTCGTGGTCGGGATAGATCCCGCCCGCCCCACGCCCGCCGCGCGCCATCCCGACGGGCTCGACTTCGTCCCGACCGACCGCCGCGTGCTGTTCGGTCACCATTTCGCCGCCATCGCCGGCGCGGGGCCGCTGGTCGGACCGGTGCTCGCCGCGCAGATGGGCTATCTGCCCGGCATGCTGTGGCTGCTCGCCGGCGTCGTGCTCGCCGGCGCGGTGCAGGACTTCATGGTGCTGTTCCTGTCGATGCGCCGCGACGGGCGTTCGCTCGGCGAACTGATCCGGATGGAGATGGGGGCGGTGCCGGGGACGATCGCGCTGTTCGGCGCGTTCATGATTATGGTCATCATCCTCGCGGTGCTCTCGCTGATCGTCGTGCGGGCGCTGGCGGACAGCCCGTGGGGCATGTTCACCGTCGCCGCGACGATCCCGCTGGCGCTGTTCATGGGCGCCTACACCCGCTGGATCAGGCCGGGGCGGATCGGCGAGGTGTCGCTGCTCGGCCTCGTCGGGCTGATCCTCGCCATCGTCTACGGACAGGATATCGCCGCGTCGGCGACATGGGCGCCGTGGTTCACCTACACGCCGGTGCAATTGTGCTGGATCCTGATCGGTTATGGCGCGATCGCCTCGCTGCTGCCCGTATGGCTGCTGCTCGCGCCGCGCGACTATCTGTCGACCTTCCTCAAGATCGGCGCGATCGCGGCGCTGGCGATCGGCATCGTCATCGTCGCACCGCCGATGCGGATGCCCGCGCTGACCCGCTTCGTCGACGGCAGCGGCCCGGTCTGGTCGGGATCGCTGTTCCCGTTCCTGTTCATCACCATCGCCTGCGGCGCGGTGTCGGGCTTCCACGCGCTCATCGCCAGCGGCACTACGCCCAAGCTGATCGCGAGCGAGGGCGATGCCCGCTTCATCGGCTATGGCGCTATGCTGATGGAAAGCTTCGTCGCGATCATGGCGCTGGTCGGCGCGTCGATCATCGATCCGGGCATCTATTTCGCGATGAACAGCCCGGCGGCGATCGTCGGCACCGACCCCGCCAGCGCCGCCGCGGCGGTGACCGCGATGGGCTTTCCGATCACCGCCGATACGATCGCGGCGACGGCAACGGATGTCGGCGAAACGACGATCATCAGCCGCGCGGGCGGCGCGCCGACGCTGGCCGTCGGCATGGCGCATATCTTCAGCAACCTGATCGGCGGGCGCGCGATGATGGCCTTCTGGTATCATTTCGCGATCCTGTTCGAGGCTTTGTTCATCCTCACCGCGGTCGATGCCGGCACGCGCGCGGGCCGCTTCATGCTGCAGGACCTGATCGGGCTGGCGGTGCCGGGCTTCCGCAACGCGACCTCGTTGGTGCCGGGGCTGGTCGGCACCGCGCTGTGCGTCGCGGCCTGGGGGTTCTTCCTGTATCAAGGCGTCACCGATCCGCTGGGGGGCGTGAACACGCTCTGGCCGCTGTTCGGCATCTCGAACCAGATGCTCGCCGCGGTCGCGCTGGTGCTGGCGACGGTCGTGCTGTTCCGGATGAAGCGCGAACGTTATGCCTGGGTGACGATCCTGCCCGCATCGTGGCTGGTCCTGTGCACCGTGATGGCCAGCCTCATGAAGCTGTTCTCCACCGACCCGCGCGTCGGCTTCCTCGCGCACGCCAGTCGTTTTTCAGAGGCGGCGGCGCGGGGCGAGGTGCTGGCGCCGGCGAAGTCGCTCGGCGAAATGGGCCGGGTGGTGATGAACGACCGGATCGACGCGGCCCTCTGCGCGCTGTTCCTGGGCGTGGTGGTGTCGATCATCGGTTACGGCATCCGCACCTGCCTGATCGCGCGGCGTCTCGACGGGCCGAGCGCGAGCGAGATCCCGGCGCTGGCGGTGGCGGCGGAATGAGCGTCGCGGGCCTCTGGCATGGTCTCGCCGCGACGGGTCGGCTGATGGTCGGCGTGCCGTCCTACCGCACCTATGTCGAGCATATGGCGGCGACGCACCCGGACCAGCCGGTGATGAGCGAGGCAGCGTTCTTCAGGAACCGGCAGGAGGCGCGATACGGCGGGCGCAACGGCGGGCGTTGCTGCTGACGCGCAGCGCACGGGACGACAGTGACGCCGGGCGGATCAGCCCAGCAGCAGGAACGTCATCGCGCAGATCGACAGCGCCGCGCCGCTCGCCGCGCACAGCATGCCGAACCCGCATTGGCACAAGGTCGGCTGATACCGGTCCATAGCACCTCTCCTCTATCTACCGCTCTGTCGGCGGCGAAGGAGAGGCTAACACAGGCCGATCCGGATGCAACAGTTATTGGGGCCGATCCGACCGTTCCTGCTCGTCGAGCGCTGCCAGCATCCGCGTCATCATGCCCGACAAGGCGGCCTGCTCTCCGGCATCGAGCACCCCGAAGACGCCGTCGATCAGCCCCTGCCGCAGCGGCTCGGTCTCGCCGATGACGCGTCGGCCCGATTCGGTGATCGACACGCGCTTCACGCGTCGATCGTGCGCATCCGGCGCACGCACGACCAGTCCGTCCCGCTCCAGCCCGTCGATCGCCTCCGTCACCGTGCGCGGCGCATTGTCGAAAAATTCGGCGATGTCCGCGGCCCGCGCAGGCCCGCGGCGATCGAGGAAGAGCAGCAGCTTGGTCCGCGCCAGCGAGGCACCCTGATCCGCCATCCGGCGGTTCATCAGGCGGTGCATCCGCAGGAAGAGGCTGAAAACGCTGGAGGCGAGCTGATCGGGTGCGGACATATGTGAGGACCCTCATTAAATGGTCTTGCACTATGCTGCAAGTGCGAGCATCTACGCCTGCATTCCTGACCGATGAAGATGAAGCGCATGGCCGAACACGAGCAACAGCCGGACGATCGCAGCGAGGCGACCGACGATTCGCCGGCCAAGGCATCGCGGCTGAAGAAGCGAAGGGTCCGCCTCGTCCTGCTGCTGGTGCTTGCCGCGGCGGTGATCGGCGGGGTGCTGTGGTATGTCCGCTATCAGAGCGTCGGCAAGTTCATGCAGGGCACCGACGACGCCTATATCCAGGCGGATGCGGTGACCATCTCGCCCAAGGTGTCGGGCTATGTCGACGCGGTCTTCGTCGCCGACAACCAGCAGGTGAAGGCCGGCGATCCGCTGCTCCGCATCGACGCGCGCGACTATCACGCGCAGGCGGCGCAGGTCGAGGCGCAGATCGACGTCGCCCGCGCCAATGCCGATGGCGTCCGGGCGCAGATTCGCGAACAGCAGGCCGCGATCGACAAGGCGCGGTCCGACCTTTCCGCGGCACGCAGCGACGCCGCCTTCGCCCATGCCGAGGTGATCCGCTACCAGCCGCTCGCCGCGTCGGGCGCCGAAACCCGCGAGAAGCTGTCGCAGCTCGTCAATCAGGCGCGTCAGGCGGACGCGCAGGTCGCCGCCGCCAGCGCGGCGCTGACCAGCGCCACCCGCCGCGTCGGCACGCTGCAGGCGCAGGTCGCGCAGGCGCAGGCGCAGGGCAAGGCCAGCCGCGCGCAGCTCGACGCCGCGCAGGTCAACGTCGGCGCCACCGTCCTGCGCGCCAGCATCGACGGCCGCGTCGGCGACAAGACGGCGCGGATCGGCCAGTTCGTTCAGGCCGGCACCCGGCTGATGTCGGTCGTCCCGGTCCAGCAAATCTATATCGAGGCCAATTTCAAGGAAACCCAGCTCGGCCTGATGCGCGTCGGCCAGCCGGTGACGCTGGAGGTCGATGCGCTGCCCGGCGTCGAGATCCGCGGCCATGTCGAGAGCGTCTCGCCCGGCACCGGTGCGCAATTCTCGCTGTTGCCGCCGCAGAATGCGACCGGCAACTTCACCAAGATCGTCCAGCGCGTGCCCGTCCGCATCGCACTCGATGCCGGGCCGGAGACGCGCAAGCTGCTCGTTCCGGGCATGTCGGTCGACGTCACCGTCGACACCCGCTCCGCCAAGGGATCGGTGCAGCGGATCAAGGACGAGCAGGAACAGCATAACGAGCGGCGCGCCCGATGAGCGCGGCGGCGGCCCCGGCCGGCCGCGGTGCCGCGACGGCCCATGCCGCGCCGCCGGAAAAGGCGGACCTCGGCGCGTGGCTCGCGGTCGCCGCAGGCAGCCTCGGCGCGCTGATGGCGACGCTCGACATCTCGATCGTCAATTCGGCACTGCCGGTGATCCAGGGCGAGATCGGCGCCAGCGGCACCGAGGGCACCTGGATCGCGACCTCCTATCTGGTCGCGGAGATCATCATCATCCCGCTCGCCGCCTGGCTGGAGCGGGTGCTGGGGCTGCGCACCTTCCTGCTGATCGCCTCGGTGCTGTTCACCGCCTTTTCGGTGGTCTGCGGCCTGTCGACGACGCTGACGATGATGATTATCGGCCGCGCCGGCCAGGGCATCACCGGCGGCGCGCTGATTCCGACCGCGATGACGATCATCGCGACGCGATTGCCGCGGTCGCAGCAGCCGATCGGCACCGCGCTGTTCGGCGTCACCGCGATCCTCGGCCCGGTGATGGGGCCGCTGATCGGCGGCTACCTGACCGAGAACGTCAGCTGGCATTACGCCTTCTTCCTCAACATTCCCGTCGGTGCGGTCCTGCTCGTGCTGCTGCTCGTCGGCCTGCCGCACCAGAAGGCTCATCTGGGCGAACTGCTGAAGGCGGACTGGCTCGGCATCGCCGGACTGGCGCTCGGCCTCGGCGGCCTGACCGTCGTGCTCGAGGAGGGGCAGCGCGAGCAATGGTTCCAGTCGGCGACGATCATCAAGCTGACCGTGCTGACCGTGTTCGGCCTCGGCATGCTGTTCGCGGGGCAGTTCATCGCGGAGAAGCCGGTGGTGAAGCTGCGCCTGCTGCTCGACCGCCAGTTCGGCAGCGTCGCGATCATGGGACTGGTGCTCGGCATGGTGCTGTACGGCAGCAGCTACGTCATCCCCCAGTTCCTCGCGGCGATCGCCGATTACAATGCGCTGCAATCGGGCAAGGTCGTGCTGCTCAGCGGCATCCCCAGCCTGTTGATGATGCCGCTGGTGCCGCTGATGATCCGGCACCTCGATATCCGCGTCGCGGTCGGATCGGGCCTGCTGCTGATGGCGATGAGCTGTCATCTCGACACCACGCTGACCGCCGAATCGGTCGGCAGCGCCTTCACCGATTCGCAGCTGCTGCGCGGCGTCGGTACGATCCTCGGCTTCGTCTTCCTCAACCAGGCGGCGATCGCCTCGGTCCGGCCGGAGGAAGCGGGCGATGCCGCCGGGCTGTTCAGCGCCGCGCGCAACATCGGCGGGTCGTTTGCGCTGGCCGGGATCGCGACCCTGCAGGACCAGCGCAGCTATCTGCACAGCCGCCGCATCGACGAGGTGCTCAACGCCAATTCGGTCGCGGTGCAGGATTATGTCGCGGGCATGGCGCAGTCGCTCGGCAGCACCGCGACCGCGCTGCAATCGCTCGGCGGCACGATCCAGCGCGAGGCGCTGGTGATGACCTATAACGACCTGTTCTGGCTCCTGTCGGTCGGCATCTGCTGTGTCGTGCCGCTCGTCCTGTTCCTCCGCCCGCTGCCGCAGGGCGGCCCCGTGGCGATGCATTGAGGCGATGATGCGTACCCTCCCCCTCCTCTCCCTCGCCCTGCTTCTCGGGGCATGCACCGTCGGCCCGAACTATGCGGGGCCGCCGCAGACGCTGTCCGCCACGCCCGGCAAAAGCGGCTTCGTCCGCGGCGGCCGGAGCGCCGGTCCCGCCGCACCGGGGGTCGCCGACTGGTGGACGCAGCTCAACGATGCGACGCTGAACGACCTCGAAGGCCGCGCGCTCGCCGCTAATCCGAACATCGCGGTCGCGCAGGCGCGGCTGCGGCAGGCGCGCGCCTCGCTGCGGCTGGAGCGCGCCAACCAGGCCCCCAGCGCCAATGCGTCGGCGACCTATCTGCACGCCCGCGTGCCCGGGCTCGACCTCGGCAACACGCAAACCACCGGCGACACCGGCGCCAGCGCGGTCGACGTCTACAATCTCGGCTTCGACGCGAGCTGGGAGGTCGACCTGTTCGGCGGTCGCCGTCGCTCCGTCGAGGCGACGCGCGCGCAGGCGCAGGCGGCGGAGGCGAATGTCGCCGATGCGCAGGTGAGCCTGACCGCGGAGGTCGCGCAAGCCTATGTCAATCTGCGCGACCGGCAGCGGCGCATCGATCTGGCGCGGCGATCGGCACAGATGCAGCAGCAGATGCTGACGCTGACCCGGCAGCGCTTCGATCGCGGGGCCGCCTCGGCGCTCGATGTCGAGCGGTTGAGCGGACAGGTGGAGGCGACCAATGGACAGATCGTGCCGCTGCAGGCGGAACTGGAGTCCTATCTCGACGCGCTCGCCGTGCTGACCGGCGCAGAGCCCGGGACGCTGGATACGATGCTCGCCACCGCGACGCCGGTCCCGTTACCCCCGGCGCAGGTCGCGGTCGGCGATCCGGCCGCATTGTTGCAGCGACGGCCCGACATCCGCGCGGCGGAGCGGCAGCTCGCGCAACGCACCGCGCAGGTCGGCGTCGCCGATGCGGCACGCTTCCCGCGGCTCAACATCCTCGGGCTGATCGGACTGGGCGGCACGCAGCTGTCGGACATCAGCCCGGACAAGCTGCTCGGGGTGGCGGCGCCGATGCTGCAATGGAACTTCCTCGATTTCGGCCGCAACCGGGCCCGCATCGATCAGGCCGAGGGGCAGCGCGACGAAGCGGAGGCGCAATATCGGGGCGCGGTGCTGAGCGCGTTGCGCGATGCCGAGGATGCGCTGTCGCGCTTCGGCCATCGCCGCGAGACGGTCGCCAGCCTGATGCGCAGCAAGGCGAGCGCCGACCGCGCCGCGGCGCTGATGCAGCAGCGCTTCCGCGCCGGCACCGCGACGCTGATCGACACGCTGGATGCCGAGCGCAGCCGGGTCGCCGCCGACCAGAACCTCTCGTCGGGCGTCGCCGGGCTGACCGGGGACTACGTCGCGCTGCAAAAGGCGCTGGGACTGGGATGGAGCGCGCCGCAGGCCGTGGCGACGCCGTGAACGCGAACTGCTGACGCCCCAAGGAATGATGTTCGCGTAAGGCATTGATCGCGCCTCCACATTCTGGAATGGCCTTTCAGTGCGTCGTGCCCGTCGCCTGAGGAAGTGTGCCGATGAGCATCGTTGTCCGGACCTTGTCGGAGCAGGTCTTCGCGATCGTGCGCGAGCGCATCGTCGACGGGTCGATCCGCCCCGAGGCCGCGATCCGTCAGGATGCGTTGGCGGCCGAACTGGGGGTCAGCAAGATCCCGCTGCGCGAGGCGCTCGCCCGGCTGGAGCATGAAGGGCTGATCCAGGGGCAGGCCAATCGCGGCTATTCGGTGCTGCCGCTGTCGGCGGCGCAGGCGGACGAGATCTACGGATTGCGCCTCGCGATCGAGCCGGCCGCCGCAGCGGCGGGCGCTGCCAGCGCCGACGACGCCGCGCACCGCCATGCCGAGGCGGCGCTGGCCGCGCTGGAGGACGCACGCGACAGCACCGCCAGCGAGATCGCGGTGCGTCACCGCCAGTTCCACCTCGCGCTGGTACGGCCCGCCGGGCGGCCGCTGACCACCGACCTCGTCGAGCGGCTGGCGATGCTCGCCGAACGCTATGTCATCGCCCATATGCAGCCCGACGGCCGCTATGCCCGCGCCGACCGCGAGCATCGCGACATGCTGGACAGCTGGATCGCGGGTGATGCCGGCGCGGTGGAGCAGGCGATGATCCGGCATCTCGCCTCGACCCGCGCCGACCTTCAGGCGGAATTGCGCGGCGGCTGACGGTGCCGCCCGGGGCGGATTTTTCGGAAAGCCGGATACCGCCGGATCGTCATCGCGGCATCGTATCGCCGCGGAAGATAAATGGTCGGGGCGACAGGATTCGAACCTGCGACCCCCACACCCCCAGTGTGATGCGCTACCAGGCTGCGCTACGCCCCGACCGACGGGACCGTCGGCCAAGCGGCCATCGATCCCGGAGCGGGGCCTGTAGGCGGGTCGGTGCGGCGATGCAAGCCGCCTTTGCATGCGGCGCGTCGGGCCGGCCGTTCGCAGCGTCGCGGCGTTGCGCGAAACCCCAAGCGATGCTAGCGCGCGGCGCTTCAGGTGCGGGGGGATTTCTCCTGCCGATCAGCCATGCACGGATCAGATGTTCATCTCCCCAGCCTATGCCCAGACCGCGGGCGGCGCCGCCGAAGCCGGCGGGTTCGCCTCGCTCATCAGCTTCGCACCGCTGCTGCTCATCTTCATCGTCTTCTACTTCCTGATGATTCGCCCGCAGCAGAGCCGCATGAAGGCATTGCAGGCGGCGGTCGCCGCGGTGAAGAAGGGTGACAGCGTCGTCACCGCCGGCGGCATCATCGGCCGCGTGACCAAGGTGGAGGACACGATCGTCGAGGTCGAGATCGCGCTCAACACGCGAATCCGCGTGGTCAAGGCGACGATCGCCGAGGTGACCAGCCCCAATTCGAAACCGGCGAACGACTGATGCTGGACTTTCCGCGTTGGAAGGTGGCGTCGATCTGGGCGGTGCTGGCGGTGCTGTGCGCGCTGGCGATCCCGACGTTCCTGCCTGAATCGATGACGGCCAACTGGCCGTTCCAGCCGTCCCGCGTCAACAAGGGCCTCGACCTTGCCGGCGGCAGCTATCTGATGCTGGAAGCCGATACGCAGGATCTCGCGAACACGCGGATCGAGGCGTTGCGCGAGCAGATCCAGGGGACGATGCGCAACGGCACGCCGCGGATCCTGATCGGCGACATCTCGACGCGCAACAACCAGATCAGCTTCATGCTGCGCGATCCCAGCCAGGTGGACGCGGCGCGCGAGCGGCTGCTCGGCATCACCGGCGGCGGTGCCGGCATGACCGGCCAGCGCGAATGGGACATCCAGGTCGTGGATTCGAGCCGCTTCGTGCTCAGCCCGACGCAGGCCGGGATGAACGAGGCGATCAAGACCGCGATGGAGGACGCGACCGACGTCGTCCGTCGCCGCATCGACGAACTCGGCACGCGCGAGCCGACGATCGTCCGCCAGGGCGACAACCGCATCCTCGTGCAGGTGCCGGGTCTCCAGAACCCGCAGGCGCTGAAAGACCTGCTCGGCAAGACCGCGCGGCTGGAATTCAAGCTGGTCGACACGACCGCGACCAATCCCGCCGACCTCGTGAAGGGCATTGCCCCGATCGGCAGCCAGGTGCTTCCCTATCCCGGCAATCCGTCGGGCATCCCCTTCATCGCGGTAAAGCGCTCGGTCATCATCTCAGGCGACCAGCTCGCCGATTCGCGGCAGGCGTTCGATCAGCAGACCAACCAGCCGAACGTGCAGATCACGTTCAATGCGGTCGGCGGCAACCGCTTCGCGCGGGTGACGCAGCAGAACACCGGCAAGCCGTTCGCGATGATCGTCGACAACAAGGTGATCTCGGCCCCGAACATCAACGAGCCGATCCTCGGCGGCAACGCGGTCATCAACGGCGGCTTCACCGTCGAGAGCGCCAACCAGCTGGCGATCGCGCTGCGGTCGGGCAAGCTGCCCGTCGCGCTGAAGGTGATCGAGGAATCGACCGTCGGTCCCGACCTTGGCGCCGATTCGATCCGCGCCGGCATCCTGGCGTGTTCCGTCGCGGTGGCGCTGGTCATCGCCTTCATGTTCGTGACCTATGGCCGCTTCGGGCTCTATGCGAACCTCGCTGTCGTCATCAACGTGTTCGTGATCCTGGGCGTGCTCGCGCTCATCAAGGGTACGCTGACGCTGCCCGGCATCGCCGGCTTCGTGCTGACGATCGGCACCGCGGTGGACGCCAACGTGCTCATCAACGAACGCATCCGCGAAGAACGTCGCCGTGGCCGCTCCGTCGTCCAGGCAGTCGAACTCGGCTACAAGGAAGCCAGCCGCACCATCTTCGAAGCCAATATGACGCATGCCATTTCGGGCATCATCATGTTCATCCTGGGCTCCGGCCCGGTGAAGGGCTTCGCCGTCGTGCTGCTGATCGGCATCGTCACCTCGGTCTTCACCGCCGTCACGTTCACGCGCATGCTCGTCGCGCAGTGGATCCGGCGCGAGAAGCCCAAGACGATCAACATCTGAGGCGAAAGGCCAAGACATGCGCCTCCTGAAAATCGTACCCGATCACACCAATATCGACTTCGTTTCGCTGCGCGGCTGGGCCTTCGGGCTCACCCTGCTGCTCAGCCTGCTCGCGGTCGGACTGACCGGCGTGAAGGGCCTCAATTTCGGCGTCGACTTCGTCGGCGGCCTGATGATCGAGGAAAAGTTCGCCAGCCCGCCCGATCAGGACAAGGTCCGCTCGGTCGTCGACAGCCTCGGCGTCGGCGAGGCCGCGCTCCAGCAGCAGGGCGGCCCCCAGACCCTGGTCATCCGCCTGCCCGTGCAGGAGGGCGCCGACGAGGGCGCGACCAACGCCGTCGTCAAGAAGGTGGAGACGGCGCTGGGGCAGGCCTTTCCCGGCGCGACGTTCAGCCGCTATTCGACGGTGTCGGGCAAGGTGTCGGGCGAGCTGATCCGCAACGGCGTGCTCGCGGTCGTGCTCGCGGTGCTCGGCATCGGCCTGTTCGCGATCGTGCGGTTCGAATGGCAGTTCGGCGTCTCCACCATCGTCGCGATCGTCCACGATCTGCTGATGACGGTCGGCTTCTTCGCGCTGACGCAGTTCGAATTCGACCTCAACATCGTCGCCGCGGTGCTGACCATCATCGGCTATTCGATCAACGACAAGATCGTCATCGACGATCGCATCCGCGAGAACATGCGCCGCTATCGCAAGATGGAGATGCGCGAGATCATCAACCTGTCGGTCAACGAGACGCTGCCGCGCACGGTCATGACCTCGGTCACGATCCTGCTCGCGCTGGTCGCGATGCTGGCGCTGGGCGGCCATGTGCTGCGCGGCTTCACCGCCGCGATGATCCTCGGCATCGTCGTCGGCACCTATTCGTCGATCTACGTCTCGTCGTCGCTGCTCATCACGCTCGGCCTGCGTGCCGAGCCGGAGGGCATCGACAAGCCGCGCCGGGGCGGCGTCGACAATGCCGAGCGCGTCGGCCCGCGGGAGGGCTGACGCGATGCGGATGGAGCGGGAGCAGCAGGCCGGCGGACCGATCGTCCGTGGCTTCGCCGGCAACGGCTTTCGCGTCGATGACGAACGGGTCTATCGCGCATTGCTGCTGACGCCCGAAACGGCGGCGGAATGGACGCCGCCGCCACTCGATGCGCTGACCGAAGCGGCCTTGCAGTCGCTGATCGATCTGGCGCCCGAATTCGTACTGATCGGCACCGGTGCGGCGCTGGTGCGCCCGCCGGTCGCATTGGTGCGCGCGCTGGAGGATCGGGAGATCGGCGTCGAGGCGATGGACAGCCGTGCCGCCGCCCGCGCCTGGGGCGTGCTGCGCGGCGAGGGCCGCGTCATCGGTGCCGCGCTCTACCCTCTCGACGCCTGACCCCGGCGCACCGTCCTGCGGCGACCCCGCGCGACCAGCCCGGTGAGATGATCGACCAGCGCCGCGCGATTGGCCTCCCACGTGAACGAGGCCGCCGTGGCGCGCACCGCTTCGGGCAAGGGCGGGTTGGCGAGCACTTCGGCGATGCCCACCGCGATATTCGCCGGGTTGCTCGCGACGATTCGCCCCGCATCGCGCGTTCGGACCACCTCGCGCGCACCGCCGGCATCCGAGATGACGATCGGCGTACCGCAGGCCAGCGCCTCCAGCCACGCATTGGCGAGCCCCTCCGACGTCGAGGCAAGCGCCATCACGTCGGCGGCGCCGATGATCGCCGGCAGGTCCGCATGCGGGATGCCGCCGAGCAGGCGCACGCGATCCGCGACGCCGAGTTCCGCTGCCAGCGCAGCCAGCCGGGCGCGCTCCGGCCCGCTGCCGGCGATCGCCAGCGTCGTGCCGGGCAACGCCGCGACCGCACGCAGGACGAGATGATGCGCCTTGCGCGGGATCAGGCCGCCAAGCGACAGCACCAGCGGCCCGGTGATGCCCAAAGCGGCCTTTGCGGCGCGGCGATCCACCGGCCGGAAGCGATCCAGGTCGACGCCGGTATGATGGACGCGGATGCGCTCGTGCGGGATGCCGATCGACGCCATGTCGGCGCGCATCGCCGCGCTGACCGCGAGCACGCCGTCCGCCGCCTGCCCTGCCGCGACGACCTGCGCCGCGGTCGGACCGGTCGTCCCCCAATATTGGATGTCGGCACCGCGCGCCTTGATCGACACCGGCACGCCATACCGCGCACCGAGCGCCACCGCGGCGGGACCATCGGGAAAGAAGAAGGAGGCATCGATCACGTCGAACGGGAAATCGCGGCGGATCGAATCGAGCAGCGGTTCGAGCGCGCGGAGCAGGTGATGGACGTGCCACCGCCCGCCGACGCCCGGAATGCTGGTGAAGCGAGGCCGGAACACGTCCAGCCCGCGCCACGTCTCGCGTGCCGGCAGCGACAGTTTTTCGGCGTGCTGGATCAGCGCGAGCGGGCCGGGCGGCAGGCCGATCGGCGCCACCACCCTGACCTCGACGCCCGCCGTCGCGGCAAGGCCGGCGGTCTGCCGTTCGACGAAGATGCCGAAATTGGGCCGCGTCGCGTCCGGGAACAGGGAAGAGAGCGTCAGGACCCGAAGCATGCGCGGATACGCTAATGCTTCGGGGTTAACGCATCCTCTCCCGGGGGGTCAGATTCGCCGGGTCCCCGGATAGGCGAACAGCAGGTCGGCGTCGGCGCTCGTCGTCACCGTCTCGCTGCCGGTGACGGTGACGCATTCGCCCGCCCTGAACGCGACGCCGGCGACCTCGCCCGACCCGCTGATCGGGACCAGCCATCCGGTCTGGCCATCGGCGAGCGCGACGTCGCGCGTCCCGCCCGTCCAGCGCTCCAGCACGAACTTCGGCCCCTCGACCAGGATGTCGCGCCCCTCGCCTGCCGGACCCGGCGAGGTGATCGGCTGATAGGGGGTCAGGTGCGACACCGCGACTCCGTCATCGAGGTGCAATTCACGATCGCTGCCGTAATCGTAGAGGCGGTAGGTCGTCTCCGAATTCTGCTGCACCTCGATCAGCGTCAGCCCGGCGCCGATCGCGTGGATCGTGCCTGACGGCGCATAATAGAAATCGTCGACCTTGATCGGCACCCAGTCGAGGTCGGCCTCGATCGAGCCGTCCTGCGCATCGGCGCGGAGCTGTTCGGCGGTCATCGGCGCCTTCGGCCCCAGCGCGATCGTCGAATCGGGTCGCGCCGCCAGGATCGTCCAGCATTCGTCCTTGCCGCGCGGCAGGCCGCGGGCATGCGCCTGTTCGTCGTCGGGATGGACCTGCACCGACAGCTTCTGGCCGGTGAAGAGATATTTGATGAGCAGGTCGGGCGTCGTGTCGCCCGGTTCCTGGAACCAGATCTCGCCCACCGGCTCGCCGTCCTTCGGCGCATCCTCGAACCCGAAGCCCAGGTCGTGCCGGCCCCACGGCTTTTCGACGCGATGGGTGTGGAGCAACGTAGCAGGCATGCGGGTCCTTTCGTGATCGAAACCAGTGAGCGCCAACGTGCGACGGAAGGGATTGTTCGCAAGGCCGGGCTTACGCTAAGAGCCTTAGCCGATGCGTACCCCACAGTCCAAGGCGCTTGCCGCAGCGCTGATCGCCGTCCTCGCGCTTCCCATCGCGGGCTGCGCCCGCAATCGCGCGAAATCCGACCTGCCCTATGTCGCCCGCGACGTCGGCACGCTCTATTCGACCGCGCGCAAGCGGCTCGATCAGGCGCGGTACAAGGAGGCGGCGGTGCTGTTCGACGAGGTCGAGCGCCAGCATCCCTATTCGGTCTGGGCCCGCCGCGCGCAGCTGATGAGCGCGTTCAGCTATTACCTCAATCGCGACTATACCGAGAGCATCCAGTCGGCGCAGCGCTTCCTGTCGGTCCATCCGGGCAACCGCGACGCGCCGTACGCCTATTACCTCGTCGCGCTCAGCTATTACGAACAGATCCGCGACGTCACGCGCGACCAGAAGATCACGCTGCAGGCGCTGAATGCGCTCGGCGAGCTGACCCGCCGCTATCCGAACACGCGCTATGCCTCCGACGCGCGGCTGAAGATCGACCTCGTCAACGATCACCTCGCCGGCAAGGAGATGGAAATCGGTCGCTTCTACGAGACGCGCGGCCAGTGGCTGTCGGCGACGCTGCGCTTCCGCACCGTCATCGACAAATATCAGACGACCACCCACACGCCCGAGGCGCTGATGCGCCTGACCGAGAGCTATCTGTCGCTCGGCCTGCCCGACGAGGCGCAGAAAGCGACCGCGGTGCTCGGCGCGAACTATCCCGGCACGCCGTGGTACGATCAGGCGTACAAGCTGATGCAGAAGCATCCGCCGCAGGCCGTCGCGCCGGTTCCGCCCGGGCAGCAGATCGTGCCGGTCGGTACGCCGGGCGCACAGACGCTGTCGCTGCCGGGGCAGTCCGGCACGGCGACGCCCAAGGCGGAAGCGCCCGCGCCGCCGACCCCGGTCGCGCCGAGCGGCGGCACCACCGGCGCGCCGGTACCGACGACGGAAACGCCGACGACCTGACGAAACGGGCCGGCGCGTCCGCACTTTCGCGCGGAAACAGAACATTTAAGGATCAACATCGCCGCAAGGCACGCTATACCGGCGGCGATGCTGACTGCGCTGTCCATTCGCGATGTGGTGCTGATCGAGGCGCTCGATCTGGAATTCGGAGCGGGGCTCGACGTGCTGACCGGCGAGACCGGTGCGGGCAAGTCGATCCTGCTCGATGCGCTGGGCCTCGCGCTCGGCGGTCGCGGCGAGACCGGTCTGGTCCGCCACGGCGCGACTCAGGCGGTCGTCACCGCCACTTTCGATCCTCCGACCGGCCCGCTCGCCGCGGTGCTCGACGACAATGGCGTCGAGATCGAGCCCGGCGAACCGCTGCTCATCCGCCGGATCGTCAAGGCGGATGGCGGCAGTCGCGGCTTCGTCAACAACCAGCCCGCCGGGGCCGCGCTGTTGCGCGAGATGGCGCCGATGCTCGTCGAGATCCACGGCCAGCACGACGATCGCGGCCTGCTCAACCCACGCGGACATCGCGCGCTGCTCGATGCGTTCGGCCGCGTTGATCCGGGCGACACCGCCCGGGCCTGGGCGACGTATCGTGCGGCCGAGGCGCAACTCGCCACCGTGCAGGCGGAGATCGAAACCGCGGCGCGCGATCGCGAATGGCTGGAACATGCGGTCGGCGAACTCACCGCGCTCGCCGCCGAGCCCGGCGAGGAAGAGGCGCTTGCCGACAAGCGTCGCGGCATGCAGCGCGCCGAGAAGGTCGCCGACGATCTCGCCGCAATCGATACGTATCTGGAAGGGTCCGACGGCGGCCTCGCCCGCTTGCGCCAGGCCGCGCGGGTGCTGGAGCGGGTCGCGGGTGACCATGCCGCGCTGGCGGAGGCGCTGGCGGCGATCGACCGCGCGGTGATCGAGGCATCGGCGGCGGAGGACCAACTGGCCGAGGCGCGTCGCGACCTCGCCTTCGATCCCCGCGCGCTGGAGGATGACGAGGCGCGATTGTTCGAATTGCGCGGGATGGCGCGCAAGCACCGCGTCCAGCCGGACGATCTCACGGCGCTGACCGAAGACCTACGCACGAAGCTCGAACGGCTCGATGCGGGCGAGGACGGCATCGCCCTGCTCGAAACCGCCGTCGCCGCGGCGCGCGCCGATTACGATGCCGCGGCGGACGTGCTGTCGCTGCGCCGCCATGCCGCCGCCGAGAGACTCGACGCGGCGGTCGCGGGGGAGCTGGCGCCGCTGAAGCTCGATGCCGCGCGGTTCCGGACCGTGGTCGTCACCGCGCCGCGGGACGGCTGGTCGTCGCACGGCAAGGACCGCGTCGAGTTCGAGATCGCGACCAACCCCGGCGCGCCGTTCGCGCCGCTCGCCAAGATCGCGTCGGGCGGCGAGCTGTCGCGCTTCATCCTCGCGCTCAAGGTGGCGCTGGCCGAAGAAGGCGGCGCGGCGACGATGATCTTCGACGAGATCGACCGCGGCGTCGGCGGTGCGGTCGCCAGCGCGATCGGCGAACGGCTCGCGCGCCTCGCGGAGCATACCCAGTTGCTCGTCGTCACCCATTCGCCGCAGGTCGCGGCGCGCGGTGCCGAGCATCTGCTGATCGCCAAGAGCCACGACGGCACTGTCACCCGCACCGGCGTCCGCGTCCTCGGCGAGGCGGAACGCCGCGAGGAGATCGCCCGCATGCTGTCGGGGGCGACGGTGACCGACGAGGCGCGTGCGCAGGCGGAACGGTTGCTGGAGACGGCGTAAGCCGGGCGCTGCCCCCCTCCCGATCGCCCCGTCGCCCGGACATGATCCGGCGCGACGGAGCCGCTGATCGGTCAGAGCGTGCCGGTACCGCCGGTCGCCCCGAACACGCTGCCGCTGGTGAAGCTGATCGCCGGGTCCGCCAGCGCCACGTAGAGCCCGGCGAGTTCGACCGGCTGGCCGGCGCGGCCGAGCGGGGTGTCCTGCCCGAACTCGCCCATCTTGCCCGGCAATTGTCCGCCCGCGACCTGCAGCGGCGTCCACACGGGTCCCGGCGCGACCGCGTTGACGCGGATCCCCTGTTTGGCGACCTGCTTCGCCAGCCCCTTGGTGAAGATCAGGATGCCGCCCTTGGTGGTCGCATAGTCGAGCAGTTCCTCGCCCGGATCGACCGAATTGACCGAGGCGGTGTTGATGATCGAGGCGCCCGGCTTCATCAACGGCAGCGCCGCCTTCGACAGGTGGAACATCGCATAGAGATTGGTCTTCATCGTCCGGTCGAACTGTTCGGCGCTGATGTCCGCGATCGAGGCCTTGGACTGCTGATAGGCGGCGTTGTTGACGAGGATGTCGAGCCCGCCGAGTTCGCGATTGGCGCGCGCGATCAGGTCGCGGCAGAATTTTTCGTCGGTCAGGTCGCCCGGGATCAGCACGACCTTGCGCCCCTCGCCGCGGAGCAGGCGCGCGACGTCCTGCGCGTCCGGCTCCTCGGTCGGATAGTAATTGATCGCGACGTCGGCGCCCTCGCGCGCGAAGGCGATCGCCGCGGCCCGACCGATGCCCGAATCGCCGCCCGTGACCAGCGCCTTGCGTCCGGTGAGCCGGCCCGATCCGCGATAGCTCGTCTCGCCGCAGTCCGGCACCGGCTTCATGTCCCGCTGCAACGCCGGCCATTTCTGCCGCTGCTCCGGGAACGGCTGGCTGGTGTACTTCGTCTGCGGATCGGACGCGGGCGCCGGGGTTTGCGCAAAGGCCGGTACCGCGGCAGCGGCGACACCGGCGACGGCGGCGCCCTTGAACAGGTCGCGGCGGTTGGTCTGGTCGGTCATGGCGGAAGCTCCCGAATTGTCCCCGCCACAATCGCCGGTGGCGCCGGATGGTTCATCCGTGCCGGACAAATGATGTGACTTGCCAATGCCATGGCCGGCAGCGAGGGGGAGCGCCGATGACCGCTCGCGATATCGAATCCCGCATCGCGTTGGCGATGCTGCCGCTCGGCGCGGTCCTGACGCTGGTCTCGGCGGTCGGGCTGATCGGCGCCATCGGATTGGCGGGGATGCTGCTCTGGCGCTGGCCGGCCGATGCGGGCTGGTGGCTGGCGTGGACCGCGGCCGCGGCGATCGCCGCGCTATATGTGCTGCGCAAGGGGATCGAGACGATGAGCACCTTCGACTGGCGCATGGCGATCGCGCCGCTGGTCGTCGGTGCGGCGGTGGCGTCCGCCTGCCCGTTCTGGTGGCTGTGAGGTCTTGCGGGACCGGCCTGCTCTCTCCTACCCCGGCGGCATGACCGATCTGCCGAAGACGCCCCAGCAGGCTGCCGACGAACTGGCGTCGCTCGCTGAAACGATCGCCCACCACAACCGGCGCTATCATACCGAGGATGCGCCCGAGATTTCGGACGCGGACTATGACGCGCTCGTCCGCCGCAACAATGCGCTGGAGGCGGCGTTTCCCGATCTCGTCCGTGCCGATTCGCCGAGCCGGCAGGTCGGCGCCGCCCCCGCCGCACATCTCGCCAAGGCCCCCCACGCGCGGCCGATGACCAGCCTCGACAATGCCTTCGCCGACGTGGACGTCGCCGAATTCGTCGGGCGCATCCGCCGGTTCCTGAAGCTCGACGACGACGAACCGGTGATGCTCACCGCCGAACCCAAGATCGACGGCCTCTCCTGTTCCCTGCGCTACGTCGACGGCGTGCTGGAACAGGCGCTGACCCGCGGCGACGGGCGGATCGGCGAGGACGTCACCGCCAATGTCCGCCATATCGCCGACATCCCGGTGTCGCTGCCCGATGCCCCTGCCGTGTTCGAAATCCGCGGCGAGGTCTATATGGCGAAACCGGCGTTTGCCGCGCTCAACGCACGATTGCGCGACGAGGCCGAGGACCCGGCGAAGGCGCGCCAGTTCGCCAATCCGCGCAACGCCGCGGCGGGGTCGCTCCGCCAGAAGGACCCGCAGGTCACCGCCGGCCGGCCATTGCGCTTCTTCGCCTGGGGCTGGGGCGATCACAGCGCGCTGCCCGCGTCGACGCAGGCGGAGATGATGCGGCGCATCCGCGCATGGGGGTTCCGCGTCGCCGACGACGACCTGGTCGCGCCGGTGCGCCCGAATATCGCCGAGGCCGGCGATGCCGGGGCGGCGCTCGGCACCTATCGCGCGATCGAGGCGCAGCGCGCCGACCTGCCGTTCGATATCGACGGCGTCGTCTACAAGCTCGACCGGCTCGACTGGCAGGAGCGGCTCGGCACCGTCGGCCGCGTGCCCCGCTGGGCGATCGCGCACAAATTTCCGGCCGAACAGGCGCAGACCACGCTGGAGCGGATCGACATCCAGGTCGGCCGCACCGGCGCGCTGACCCCGGTCGCGCGGCTGGAGCCGGTGACGGTCGGCGGGGTCGTCGTCACCAACGCGACCCTCCACAACGCCGACGAAATTGAAAGGCTAGGCGTACGCGAGGGCGACCGCGTCGTCGTGCAGCGCGCCGGCGACGTCATCCCGCAGATCGTCCAGAACCTCACCCCCGACACGGATCGCCCGGCCTGGCCCTTCCCCCGCGCCTGCCCCGATTGCGGATCGGCGGTGGAGCGCGAGGAGGGCGAGGTCGTCTATCGCTGTACCGGCGGCCTGATCTGTCCGGCGCAGCGCGTCGAGCGGCTGATCCATTTCGTCTCGCGGCATGCCTTCGACATCACCGGGCTCGGCGCGACGCTGATCGAGGCGTTCTTCACCGACGGGCTGATCCAGGCGCCGGCCGACATCTTTCGCCTGACCGAGGAGCAGCTCGCCGCGCGGAAGAAGGACGGACGGGTGTGGGCGGCGAACGTCATCGCCGCGATCGAGGCTCGCCGCACCATCGCGCTCGACCGCTTCCTGTTC
>Ga0209630_10000177_pt1 | contig 72580 bp, 49 predicted proteins | sample COG_01_FD_184745 | JGI IMG/M metagenome (GOLD analysis project Ga0209630, IMG submission 184745) | Pelagic Microbial community sample from North Sea - COGITO 998_met_01 (SPAdes) (version 2) | ecosystem: Environmental > Aquatic > Marine > Neritic zone/Coastal water | place: Helgoland, sampling...
GATGATGAAAAAATGGTACGAAAATTGAGAAAAGAAATCACGTTTAAATTCCGCGTGAAGTTTTATACCAAATGGGGAGAGAACGTGGTGGTGTGCGGGAAATCGCAAGCGATGGGAGAGTACGACGCGACGAAAGGGGCGTGGATGAGCTGCGAACACATCGTTTTAAATACCGTGAAGACGAAGACGAAGAAGACGAAGAATAACGCAGATGAAAAAGAAGAGGAAGAAAGTTTCGAAGATGATGAAGAAGATTCAGGAGAAGAAGACGAAGGAGAAGAGGAACGCGAAGGAGGAGACGAACTGTTGTGGACGGCGACGAAAACCATGCGATGGGACGAACCGTTCGAATACAGGTACGCGGTGGTGGATTCGCACGGGTCGGTGATATTATGGGACGCACCTATTCGAATAGCAAAACTAGAACGGCAGACGTCGCGAGCTTTAACCGGGAACGGCGAGAACGTGGTGGAGTTTACGGATACTTTTGAAAGGAAAAACCACGCAGAGACGCTGTTTTCAAAGAGAAGATTCGCCGAGGTGGTTTTGGATAAAGTGTTAGCGGGAGGACAAGGAGGAGCGACGCACGCCGCCGCGGTCGTGAAGCCTCAGCCGTGCGAATTTTTGCGAAGCGGCATTTTGTCCGGGAAGAAGAATGATGCGAACGGCGACGCGAGTTTACGCGTGGTAGTTTTGCGATTTCAAGTGAAAGCGATGCGAATGCCAAGTAAACGACCGGGGAGTAAAGTCTCCGTGAGAGTGACGGGAAGTTGTCAATCGCTCGGGAAGTGGGATCGCTCGCGAGCGATGCGAATGGGAAACGACGAGTGCTTCGAAGTGTTGTCTCCTGCGTCCAGCGATGCTTCAGAACATACCGTTAAAGATAGGAACAACACTTCGAGTAGTAACGACAACAATAATGGATATTGTTGGCACTTGGAAGTCGCGTGCGCTTCGAGCGAACTTCCCGTGAGATATAAGTACGAAATTTGGGACGACGATATCGAGCAAGTCATCGAAAGCGAAGAATGTAAGAGAACTATCGGTATCGATTGGGACTTGAAAAAACGCCAATTCGACGAAGAGCTGCATAGAAAAAACAGAAACAATAACAATAATAACAATAACAACAATCGTGAGGGTGGGGAAATCGAGGGAACGTCGACGGAAATAAACGACGACGGCGAGGAAGACGCAGAGAAAACACCGACGAGGCACCGCGCGACGCCGACCAAAAAGAAGACGTCGACATCTTCGTCGTATGAGCCACCAAAATGTATCGTCGCGTCCGACGGACACTTTGCGCATGCGAAAGCTTTTCGTTGTGCGGGTGTTGCGGTGCCAGTCTTCTCTTTACGATCCTCAAAGTCCCTCGGTTGCGGTGAATTTTCAGATCTCAAATTGATGGCGGATTTCTGTCGCGAATCTGGATTTCGGATTTTACAGTTGCTCCCAGTCAACGACACGAGAGTGCACGGGATGTGGTGGGATTCCTATCCGTACAGTTCGCTATCCGTTCACGCTTTACACCCGATGTATTTGCGCGTGACTGAGCTCGATCAGGAGGAGTTGAACTTCCCTGGAAGCGAAGAGATGACAAAATTTATCGAGGCGAAACGTCGCGAGCTTCAAGAGCTGAAAGACGTCGACTACGAAGAGACGCTTCGAGTGAAAATGTTTGTCGCTCGAAAATTACACAAGCGCTTTCTCGCATCGATGCCTACGACAGAAAGTGGTAGTTATGCGAACGGGTTAGGTAGTGCGAGTAAAAGTAGCGCGGGTGTGAGTAGTAACAGTAAGAAAGCTTTAATTGAGTCGTTCGAGAGGTTCGTGAGCGAAAACCAGGAGTGGTTGAAACCGTACGCGGTGTTTTGCGCGTTGGCTGAAATTTTTCAAACCACGGAGCATTGGCTGTGGGGTCACCTCGCGAAGTGCGACGATAAATTGATCGAAAAATTAACCGATCCGGAAACATCTCCTATTTATTCTGAAGGTGTGCACTTCGTGTACTATTTGCAGTGGCGTTTGCACATGCAACTGAAAGAAGCCTCGACGTATTTGAAACAGTTTGGCATCGCACTTAAAGGAGATTTACCGATTGGTGTCGATAAACGTTCTGTGGACGTGTGGAGAAAACCAGAACTGTTCCGTTTCTATACAAATACGGGCGCACCTCCCGATGCGTTCGATAAGAACGGTCAAAATTGGAAGTTTCCAACCTACGATTGGGAACAGATGAAACGGGATGGAAATTACAGTTGGTGGCGTTCGAGATTACGCTCGATGGAGAAATACTTTTCGCTCGTTCGCGTGGATCATATCTTGGGGTTCTTTCGCATATGGGAACTGCCGGCGCACTGCGAGTCTGGTATCATGGGTCGCTTTCGCCCATCTGTCCCGATATCAAGGCAAGAGCTCGAAGCGGTCGGTCTTTGGGACATCGATCGATTGACGATTCCTAGAGCAGATGCGTCTGACTTGGAATTCTTTTTCGGCGCGAGAGCGGCGGAAGTTGCCGCTCGATTTTTCGATGAAAACGAGCTCTTCTCGAACTCTAGCGATTCAAACGTCAACAGAGCTGGTATAATTGGTGGTGGTGGTGGAGATCTCTCGTTTACCAAACGGTTGCAAAACAAGTATTGGACGTTCAAACCTGAGTATTCCACGGAGGTTCAAATTTTAAAGTGCGAGCAGTTGAAAATTCGAGAAGGATCGCCGGATTGGCTCGTCGCCGAAACGAACGAAATTAAGAACGGTTTACTCGAACTCACCAGAAACGTCTGTCTCTTGAGATCGGCGTACGATCCAAGCGCTACCGAGGGTGTTCACAGCCTTGCGATGTTTGATAAGGATGCGTTTTATCCAAGGTTTGATATGGAACGAACTCGACTGTTTCAAAAGCTCGAGTGCTGGCAACGCAGCGCACTTTCTCGAATCAGTCATGAACATTATACGACGCGGCAACGATTCTTGTGGACCCAAAACGCGCACACGACGATACCTGCGATTACAAACTCGACAAACATGCTCGTATGTGGCGAAGACTTGGGATTGGTTCCCGATTTTGTTCCCGGAGAGATGCAAAATTTAGGCATTTTGGGTTTGCGCATTCAACGGATGCCGGCGCCTGAGCAAGACGAGAACAACAACAGCGAATTCGGTATTCCGAGCAGATACCCGTACGATACCGTGTGCTCTCCTTCCTGTCACGACACGACAACTTTTCGTGCCTGGTTCGAAGAAGACGAGAATCGACGCAAAAAGTACTACTCGCAAATTCTCGGTCAAGATATCTCGACGACGCCGAAGCGATGCACGACGGAAACCATGCGCGCAGTCATCAAGCAACACTTAGAGTCGCCCAGCGCGTTGGCGATATTTGCGCTCGCGGATGTTTTAGCCATGGACACAAATTACATAAACGAACGCGACCCGAAGGAAGAGACCATCAACGATCCGACGAATTCGCGTCATTATTGGAGATTTCGGTTTCATACGAATTTGGAAGACATGAAAAAGAACGAACAGTTAACGGGTGAGCTCAAGAAGATGGTCTTTGAGAGCGGCAGAAACGTCCCGAAATGAAATAGATTAGTAAATGAATAGACTTGTATATACTATGTGTGTATATACCCTAGACGTACTAATGCGCGTGCTAATTTCTAATTAAACTCTACTTCTCCTCAAACAACGCTCTTACGTATTCATCCTGATGCCAACGTCCAATCTCACAGTGTGGCACGTTCTTCCAAGATTTCGTATAAACGGCGGCGTTCCCTCTGTCCCTTTGTCGTTGCGCAAACTCTTGCACTTCATTCACGGGAACCAACTTATCGCTCTCGGAAAAGAGCATCTTCAACGGAACGTTGACATCTAAAGCGGTCTCCCATGCGGCATACGCGTTGTTTATTTTTCTTTGCAAGTTCTCATCTGATAACAACGTGTTCGCCAAGTTATCCAAAGCAGATTTCATCAAACCACCGATGATACTACTCTCTCCTTCTTTTGAAGTATTGTTATCGTATATATCTTCCACCCTACTCCCTAACAATACCGATGCGAACGCTCGCGAAATCACCTCCGCGCTCAACTTCGCCGGCGCGCAATCTAAAGTCACCGATTTGATCTTCATCTTGAATTTCTTCGCCAACTGTGCATTCACAGAACAATCATCCTCTCTCTTCTTCACATCGCTGGCGTGATGGAACAAGTTCCCGGCGAACAAAAAACCCCCGTTGGAGAACGAGTGCACGTGCACTCCCTCTATCGCTTCTTCCTCGAAAAATCCTGTCAGGAAGTCGTTTGCAATTTGTGTCGTCATATTCGGCGACAAGGATGCCAACGCCGGCGGTGCGACCACGATGACTTTCTCGCCCATTCGTCTGTTCTCGTACATTTGCGCGTACTTTCTCACGTGCTTTTTATCGCTTCCAAACCACGCGAATATTACGATCACGTCTTTGTTTCTTCTTTTATCTTTGTTGTCTGCTTCAAACGTGAACACATCGATAGCGTTCGTAATCTTCTCGCATCGGATGGTCGAAGAAGACCACCCCGACTTTTGAGAAGAAGAATAATAACTACTACTACTACTGCTACTGCTACTACTCTCCGCTCTGACGATTGGCAAATTCGTCGTCGTCGTCGTCGTCGTCCCGGTTTTGTACTTTTTGAACAAAGCCAAGGAGACTAATCGAGAAGATACGAGAGACATTTTTTGTGGTGGTGGTTGAATGTGAGATTTTTTCAGAAAATGAGAAAAAGTTGAAAAAATGAACACTCTGTTAACTACTTTTGCTTCGACGAGAGGAGGATGATTTGCGAGATTTTGAGGAGATGAGAGAGCGCGTAATGGTGATGGTGTTTTCAATCTTTCGTTCGTTCGTCATTTTTGTGGTCATTATATGTTTGGGTTGAACTCGCGCGCGCGCGGCTGCTTCTTTTTAAATAAAGTACCCCCTTTTCTCCCTTTTCTAAAGTCTGTTTATTGCCTCTCAAAATCAACTCCAAATATCTCGAACGTATCTGCCTTCTCTGGTCATTTCTCTGAGCAATGCCTCGGCGTCGTTCTCGTTCTCGTATTTTCCTCCTCCGTTGGTGATGATGGAGAGCAACGTTTTGTGGACGTCTTTGGCCATGTGCGCGCCGTCGCCGCAGACAAAAACGTACGCTTCTTCGCGGAGGATCAAGTCGCGCATTTTCTCCTCGTGTTCGGCGAGTTTATGTTGAACGTAGACTTTCTTCCCAGTCGGGTCTTCGCGGCTGAAAGCGGGAACGAGACGAGTGAGCGTTTCGTTTTCGACGAAAGCGTTGAAGTCGGCTTCGTACAAGTAATCTTCATCTTTGCGTCGGCAGCCAAAGAAGAGCCAGGATTCGGCGAATTGTAACGAAGGGTTTGCGCGCGCTAAAGCTTCACGTTTTTGTAAGAAACCTCGAAATGGCGCAACGCCAGTGCCTGGTCCGATCATTACGATTGGTTTGGAAATATCTTCAGGTAATCCGAACGCTTTCGTGGGGACTTTGTAGATTGGTATTTTGAAGTCGTATTTTTTTTCGTCTCCGTCGTCAACGGGAAGCCGGTCGAGCCAATTCGTGGCGACGCCCAATCGCGTTTCTTTACTTTCCGGGGCTTCGTATTTCACCACGGAGAAAGCCACGGACGGATTCTTTTGCGAGTCTTTACAGCTCGTGATGGAATACATTCGAGGCAACAGGGGTGACGAGATATCGAGTAATCGTTCGAAGGAAATCGAGCAGCTCGGGTACGTTCGCAGGAGTGTCAGAAGAGTTGGTCGCTCGTCGGTAATTTCCGTTTGAAATTGCTCTTTCCCGTCGCGAGAGGAGAGAAGCAGAAGACGATCTTTCTCGTCGTCGTTTGTGCAGCACTCGGCGAGCGCGCGAAGGAAAGATTTCCTCGGGACAGAGGTGATGTCGATGTACTTTTCCAGCGCGTCGCGAACGGAACAGGGCGTAATCACGTGCGGAAGCGGCTTTGTTGCCGTTGCAACGTCACTCCCTGGCGGCGCCATACCTTCTATCCATTCCAAATCGAACGTTTTCGTACCTTCTACATCTCCTAACCGAGTCATCAATTCAGACACTAACGCAATGTCGTTTTTCGGTAACACCGCGAGCGAATCTCCGGGCTCGTAATTTTCCACCGAATCGTTTTTGTTCTTGCAATCAAATTCGAGATGCACGACTCTTCGGTCAGACGACGCGTTCGTGAGAATCTTCTTCGCGGCAATTTTCGCGAAGAACGGAGTTTCTCTCGTCGCGAGCGCGTCTTTTCCTAATTCTACCGAAGATGTTGATCTTTCTGTCGGTCCGTTGTTCGTAAACGATATTTTCACGCGCGCCGGTTGCAACGCTGGAATACCTTTATACGACGACGACGACGACAAAATCGCTTCTTTAGCGGTCGTTGTTGTTACTGTCGTCGTTGTATCACTTTTACTACCGTTGTTTGTTGAATTACTGGTGAGAAAACCTTTCGGATTCTCTCTGGCTGCTTTCGCTCTTGCGATGGCTTTATCTAAATCTTCCCATAACGTATCTACCCAAGCGTCGACTTGTTCGTATAAACCGAGCGTATCGTCCGCTTCTAATCTTTTCTTATACACCGTCGCGCCACCTTTTTCCATAGTTGTTGAAAACATTCTCGGAACTGCCATAAATGCGGAATAGTTTTGATCGCCGAGACCTAAGACGGCGTACTGAGTCCCGGCGAGAACGGGATTGCTCGCCGTCGTCTTCTTCACTCTTCGCTTTAATCTTGTGAGAAACATGTCGCAATTATCCGGCGCGTCCCCATCGCCCGTACTCGAAACGCAAAACAAAATAACCGTCCCCGGTTTCAAAGATGTTTCCGCGTCGAGTTCGTTGCACGCGAAACACTCGACGCGCATCGTTTTATCCTTCTTATACTTTTCCGTCGCCTCCGCCGCTAAATTCTTACAGATTTCAGCCGCGTTCCCAGTTTGCGAGCCGTACGCAAAGACCACCTCGATCGGCTTATCTCTCTCCGCTCGAACTTTCTCTTCCTCGATAGCTTTGAACGCGCTTGGTAACAATTTCTCTTTCAACCACGGCAACACGCCTTCCTCTAAGCCAACGGCATCGTTCGCCAATCCTCTCTCGCACAATCTGCGCGCGCCTAAAGCAGCTAAAGCGTTATCTAACGTCTGCGCGGCTTGATTGCAATCCTTTGCGGTGGTCGTTTGACGATCTAAAAGTAAATTCGTATCGCCCAATCCCATCACGGCATACTCAAATGCGTCGTTCTCATCGAACGGCAGTTTTGTTGCTTTATCTCCTCCCTCTGACGATTTCAAAGCTTTCCTCAACTTGTTGAAATACCTAATGCAGCTTCCCGCCTCTTCCGCCGGTTGCGCGTTTTCCACCGTTTCCACGACAAAGATTGCCCGTCTTCTTTTCCTATTGATCTCATCGTTTTTGTTGTTGTCGTCGCCTTGAATGCGGTGCAACTCCAGCGTCTTTTTGAAATCTTCCATCGACGCCGTCGTCACGCGCACGTCGCTCATCCCTCGCTTCTCCAAAAACTCCTCTTCCATCGCCTCTTTCACGTCCCTGGCGACTTGCTGCGCCGCTTCGCCGCCGTGCAAAACGTACCAAACAGTGTGCCCACTTTTGCCGCTCTTAGTATCACGCGTTTCTTCTTTTTCTTCTTTCGAAATCGTACCGGATTTCGACGGTGCCGAAGAAGAAATCTTCGCCTTCTCCCCGGTATTCGCGGTATTCGCCGCCGACCGTCGCATGTTCGCCATCAACGCCGCCGAACCCGTCAGCGCGACTTTCTCTTCCACTTTACTCGGTACCGTGGTCGTTTTGTTGGTTAAAGTCTCTTTTTCATCGTTATCAATTTCTTCTTCTTTCTTCGTCACGGTAAAGCCGCTTTTCTTCGTCTCCTCTTCCTCCTTCTTCTCGGACTTGTCTTCGCGTGGTCGACGCTTTTTACTTCGTTTCACGTACACCAAAGCGAGAAAAGGTCCCGTTATGATCGCGAGAGCACTCAGCGGCACCAGGAACGCGAAAAACGCGACGACGATGCACGTCATCATCAGCATCGCTTCTTTTTTGCTTCTTCGTTTCATTGTCTTTGCCGTCTGCGCGAAGAGATTCATCGTCGTCGTCGTCATCCGAATGGTGGTGTTTTGTCGTCTTTAGATGAGAGAGAGAGAGCGCGATGAAGCGATATTTGAAAGAGAAAGACTTTAGGAAAAGAAGACGAACGCTCGTTGTTTCTCTCGCTTCTTGACCCTTCTTCGTCTTCTTCTCGATGACTTTGTCTTCGTCTTCGTTTGAACGAAATCCTGAGTCTCTTTTCCGCACTTCTTCGCCGCGCACAAAAATGACGATGATTGTCACGAGACGAAGAAGAAGAGTACGAACGCGAAGAACGAAAAACGTGTTCGTGAGATTGATAAATTCCACGCGAACGCGATGTTACCAAATAATAAAACTTTCTGATTCCTCTTCCGACGAGGATGATGACACGGAAGATGAGTTGGAGAGATTGAAAAGCGCGGTGGAAAAGCGCGAAGGGATTCCACGGGAAAAGCAATCGTTCCTCGCCTTGGAAAAGGATGATTGTAAAGAAGAAGAAGAACGCGAAGAAGAAGAAGAGGACGATGGAAACGGAGGAAAAGGAAACGCGCGCGATGAGACCTCGACGACGAGAAGAAGAAGACAACAAAGAAGACAAAGAATCGAAGAAAACCAAACGTACCAGTTGTTCCTTAAAAAAGGCCTCCGAGGAGGCAAAGGCGGATTCGGGACGTTACTTCGATCCACGGGGAAGAAAAAAGGGAGGAACGCAGAGCCGAACAACGACATGTGTCGAGATTTGAAAGGACAAAGGTACCACGTCTCGGAAAACGCTCGGAAAATGGAGAAATGGACAAAGGAGGAAAGCGTAAGAGAGGAAGAGGCGTTGGCGTTGAAGTACATCGAGGAGCGAACGGGAGAGAAGGCGAGGAAGAGAGCGAAAATGGAGAAGGAGGAAGAACGGTTTAGGAAGGATTCGGAGGAGGTGAAGGAGAGGATGGAAGAGGCGATGAAAGTGGCGACGACGAAAACGATTCAGACGACGGTCGAGAAGGGTAGAGTTCGGGACGACGAGGAGGAGGAGGACGATTCAGACGACGAAGAGGACGAGGACGATTTTCGACGAAAAAAGAAGAAGAGGACGACGAACAAGAGCACTACAGAAGAAGAACAAATAGAAGAAGGAAAAGAGGAGGAGAGAAAAGTCATCAAAGTGGCAAAAGCGAACGACGAGAAAGAATTTCCCGTCGTGGGGGCGGCGCCGATGTCGTCGAACTCGTCGCCTCCAAAACAGGAAAACTTTGAACCAATCGATTTGCACGACATAAACGTGGCGCAAGAATTGGAGCGGTTCGGTTTAGATCATTTAAAAATAGAGTTGACGCGTCAAAATTTGAAGTGTGGTGGTTCTTTAGAAGAACGCGCGAATCGTTTGTTTCTTCTCAAAATGACCCCGTTCGAGGCGATTGATAAAAAGCACAAGGCGATGAAAAAGAAATGAGAAAAATTGAAGCGTACGGTGGTAGTACCACCGTCTTCGGTAAACTGTGTGTCTACAACATGTATTATATAAGCCCTAGTTACCAGGCAGGTGCCTTTTTGTTACAATGTACTCACGTCGTAGCTCTCTTTTTTTTTGCTTATAACTCTCTCTGACTTATTAAACCCAAACATTCTCGGACGCTTTGACGAACTCCTCGTCGGTAACGAGCGAAGCTTTGATAACGTTATCGACGCCGAACTCTCGTCCGTTCATTTTGGATACGCCTTTCTCTGCGACGGCTTCGCTGTCAAATTTTACGTAACACCTCGCGCCTCCTTTTCTCAGCTCTGGGTTGTCGAACACGTCTTGCGTCGGCGTCGGTACGGCGAGAGCCATGACCATCCCGACCGTTCGTTCGCACTCTTCTAAACAAGTTTGCAAAAGTTGTTCTAGAATCGCCTCCGCGCCATCTTTATCTTTCTTCTCCGCGGCTTCAACTTCGTCCAAGGAAAGCAAATTCTCTAATCTCATATTTACCGATTTTAGCAGCGCGCTCTCGTTCTTCTTCTTCTTCCTGAAATTCTCCACCGTTGTCGTCGTTTTCATCTTCGCCGCAATCTTTGCCGCCGCCGCCGCCGCCGCCGCCGCTTTCGCTTTCGCCAACTCCTTTTCTTTCGCTTTCGCCTCGTCGTCGTCTAAACTTCCGCCAAACTCGACCATGCTATCCACCACCTCTTGCGGACAATCGTCTCCAACTCTCGGGTCTTCGATGTATCCTTTTGGTCTCCCGACGTTCATCGGCCTGCCGCACACGTCTACTTTATCGAATCTCAAAGCGATTTGCGCCATCTCGAAGCACCTCAACTCGACAAACCCAAACGAGCCTTGCGAATCCATGATGACGTTCACTACCGGATTCCCCGCCACTTCGCGTTCGCACAGTTTCGGCGCCACTTTCTTCAAAATCGCGTTAAACACGTCCGCTAAAATGTTCGGCGTCACCACGCCTTGAATTAAATTCCCCACGTACACTTCTCTCCTCTTCCGCAAAATCTCGTTTTGTTTCTGCGTTTCCTCGTACCCGTTCGATTGCAACCACTGCTGCGCCATGTTTAATCTATTCTGCGCGTTCCTCTCGATATCTCTCCCGTGTTGTCGTCCTTGCGGCATTTGATGATGAGACCCGTTTGCCTTTTCCGCCGTTCCTCCTCCTATTGGTCGATCGAAACTTCGTCTCGTGCTTTTGTTCTTGCCGTTCGGGAGTTCGGCTTCGTGAAACTTCTCCATCTCCTCCGGAACGCCAAACTTTGGTCTTCCTCTGTTCTCCTCCTCATCTTCGCTTCTTCTTCGTCGTCGTCTTCGTTCGATCCCCGGGGATCGGCTCCGTCCTCTCGAAGGAGGACTCTCCGGAGACGCGGAGGAACGTCGTCCTCGTCGATGGTACCCGCGGGACGATCGGCCGTAATCGTCGTCGTCGTATTCGTCGTCGTCGTACTCGTCGTGGTCACGACGGCGAGGCGGCCGGTGTTGACGACGACGAGAATAGTCTTCCTCTCCCTCTTCTTCTCGACGAGAGCGTCGTCGTTCTCCTCCTCCTCCGAATCGATGATGGTGTTGATATTGTTCTCCTTCTTCTTTTCCTCCTCCAAAAGTTTTTTGTCTTCTTCTCGCGCGCTCCTCCGTGACCTCGTCGTCGTCCTCGTCGTCGCCGCTCAATTCGCCGTACGGATTGGAAATGGATTTCGTCGTATTCTTCGTATTCGTCTCGTTCGTCCTCATCTCTCGAAACTCCTATACGTGTGTGTACTACCTGTGCTACTCTTTACTGCCTTTTCTGTCGTGTTCTTCTTTTAGTAGTGTCGTTCTCCTTTTAAAGAGAGTTTTGAATGCTCTTTATCTCGTCGTTGTGTTTCTGACGAGACTTTTCCTCACTTTTCGATTTCCCTTCTCAGTGGATTGGATTCGTCGGAGAGAGAGAGAGAGAGAAACGACCGAGAGGACGTTTTGGTGTGCCCCGGACTCTCGGCTCCTCGATTCGTCGAAATCGTGGATAAATAAGAGAGACTCTTCTGTTTGAGAACGCAACGAATTTGGACGCGAGAGACAAGAACGAGACGCTCTAAAAGCGCAGAGTACTATTCGTTGGAGAGATTTAATACACTCGCACGGAGAGCGAAAAGCACGTTCTCTCAAATCATCATCATCGTAATCACAAAGACAAAGACAACGACGACAAAGAAGAGGACGAAAAACACAGAGGACGACGATGGAGAATACTAATAAGAACAACGACAACGACGACGACGATTGGCTGAACGATTTCGACGAGGAGAAGGAGAAAGAGAAGGAGAAGAAGAAGGCGCAAAACAATTTCAACGACTTTTACCAACGAAGAAACAACCAAGAAGAATACGAGCGAAAACGAGAAGAAGTGAAAGAAGAAGAAGACGCTTTTGTGATGCGGCGTGATCATCATCGAGAGTATCATCATCATCATCATCACGAGAGTAATAATAATAATAATAATCAAAACGACGACTCGTCGACGTTTGACGCGAACGCGCCTTCGCCAATCGTGAAGACGACGAGGACGCCACGGAACGAAAACTACGGGTATAGCAATACCAATAATTATTACGACAACAACAACAACAACAACAACAACGATAAAGAAAGACCTTTTTCGGCGGCGTCTAAACCGTCGGATGATACCGTGGACGAATGGTTGAACGAAGAAACGCCGCCGCCGCCGGTGAAGGTACAGGACAACTATGCCGCCTATTATCAAAAACAAGGAGGACGAGGACTAGACGCGCGAGGACATCAGGAACAGCATAATTATCAACGAGAAGAATACCATTCGCAAACGACATCGGCATCAGCGGTAGTTCAAAGCGACAATACAAATTTCAATGGATTATTCGCGGGAAACGACGACGATGCGGCGTTTTTTGACACGTTAGGTGGTGCAGAGGAAACGATGGCGGCGCCATCACCGCCGCTCGTTTATGCGGAGCGCGTGGAAAGTAAAGGCGTTGATAGCATTTCGGCTACGAATGCACCGGCTGTAGATGATGACTTTTTGAACGATTTTGCGGATGTCTCAAATCCCCCCATACAGTTGTACCAGCAGCCGACGGCGGCAGCTACGATTCCTCCTCCACCGGTGACACAGCCCGCGGTTCGAGCGTACGAGCCACCTTCGGAGTTTGGGGGTCCGCCGCCAAAAATGTTCACACCTCCTCCTCCGCCACCATCCATATCGAGTCTACCGGTTGTCCAGCAACAGAATAGTCATGCCGTGGCGTACGAGCCTCCGAGCGATTTTGGAGTTCCTCCTCTCGTTCCAGCTCAAGCGGCTGTGGCGTACGAACCTCCGAGCGATTTTGGAGTACCTCCTCTCGTTCCAGCTCAAGCGGCTGTGGCGTACGAGCCTCCGAGCGATTTTGGAGTACCTCCTCTCGTCCCAGCTCAAGCGGCTGTGGCGTACGAGCCTCCGAGCGATTTTGGAGTGCCACCACCAATCATGCCATCTCCACAAAATCAGCTGCAACAATTTCAGCAGCACAACATCAGTAGTCACGTTAGCAACAGCTCAATTCAAGCACACGCGCAAACTGGAACCGTTCGATCTCCGGATGGAAAACCTCCTCATCGCTGCATCGCTTTTGGTTTTGGTGGTACGCTCGCAACGGTGTCTCAAGCGCACGAAAATTTGTTTTCGTTGTGCACACATTCTCTTCATGACATGTTTAGATCTAGCGACGACTTTGGTGCTCGCGAATTTGTCGAGGTTGCGAGCGATGAGACGTTCTTTTTGAGCAACTCTGAGAATTTAATGACCGATGAGAGTTTGTGCTCCAAGTGTGAACGTTTGGCAAATAATTCATCGCAAACGATAGGAGAGAGCGAGATGTGGAGAATTTTGTCTCTCTTTCTTTCGAGAAAGAAAACGTTCGACTCGTTGCGAAGTTTTGGTGAAGCTGCGTTTAAAGCTGAAGTGGCGAGTGTTCTCCACGTTCAAAATCGCGCCGACGGTTCTCCTTCGTCGTTGACAAGTGCGTCTGTTTCCGAGAGAGATGCGTCGCCTGCAATACTGATGGAGATTGAACGGCAGATATCAATAGGAAACACTATCGCTGCTCTAGATATTGCACACACGCATAAGTTGTGGAACGTGGCTGTAAAAGTTGCCAGACTGACTCGCGATGAGACGATTATATCAGATACTTGTGTGAGAGCTATTCAGGAAACTATGCAAGTTGGGACACCTTTGCGAGTGCTTGAATTACTTTCAATCGGACGAGCAGACGTTGCCGTCAAGGATCTCATAACGAGAAACAATGAGAACATTGCACTTTCTGACAGATGGAGAGAGGTGATTGCCATGGTTTCCTTAAACTCGAACGAACGAGATAAAACGATAACGAATGGATTAATTACTCTTGGCGATGCTTGCCGAGAGAGCAATTATTTGGGCATCGCTCATTTATGTTATCTTCTTTCTGGTGACGTTTGGCCGAACGATGCAGCGCGCATGCGCTTAATCGGGAGTAACGATAATCCTTGTCGAGACCCTCGCTCGTATCACCGCTCCTTAATTGCGGAAAGAATCATGCTCTCCTTTGCCGAAGGCAAAGGTAGCGAAGCTTTAAAAGCTTCGTTGTCGGTGCTTACACCTCATCAAAGGATGAAAGTTTCCTACTGCGTGCTTTTAGCCGATTTTGGTCACTTTCACGTCGCTCTTGCGACGCTCAAGAACGTTCAGAAATATCTTAAGCTCGTACGAGACGACTCTCGCAGTGATCCGGGGGTAAGCGTCGATGTCATCTTAGCGGAAGCAGTAGATTTAGAAAAACGAATCAGAGAAAAGCTCGGTCAGGGCGCCATTAAAGGAAAAATTGCGAATGTCGGTAAAAAGATAGCGGGAGGACTTTCAAGATTCGTTGGAGGAACAGTAGATGCGCTGTTTGGAGGTGACGATGGTGATGTGATCGGTAGTCGTGGCCTCGATGATACTCCGCCGCCGCAGCAATTTCATCAAAGATCGAGCAGTCAAGACACCGCGTTCCAGCATCAAAGATACGGTTCGAGTTCGAGTTTGGAAAGCGTTTCGAATCAACCTCAACAGAATCCATACCATCAACAACAGTCAACAGCATACGAGAGTGCGAATCATTCGAGGTCTCACTCGCTGGCAAGCCTCGACGAACACGGAAACAATAGTCATAATAATACGGGAGAGAAAAATTATCCCCCCATGTCGCAAACGACTTACTCTGGCCAACAACAACAACAACAACAACAACCGGGAGTTCCTTTTAAGCTGGTCAAATCATTTTCCAAATTATTCTCTGCGGCAGTTCCCGCACCGGATAAGCCTTACGAAGGTCCGAAAGTGGCGCCACAAGAAACCGCAGGTTTGCCAGAGAACACTTTCTATTACGATGAAAATTTGAAACAATGGGTTGATAAAAGTAGCTCGGGAGCGCAATCAACTGCTGCAGAGGTACCAGCCCCGCTCGCTCCACCGCCGACCATGACTTCCGGTGTTGAATATCACAGAAGCGGCGGCGGCGGCGGTGGTATTCCAAACTCATTAGGCGCTAACGTGGGAGCTCGTTACGTTTCAACCTTTAATAACACAGGACAACCGAATTTTCAACAAAACGAAGGAGCAAATTTTAACGAATTTAAAGAAATGCGTCTCGAATAATAAAAAAGTAGAATATCATAGCAGAGAGTAGTTCATTAGCTTGTATTGGGATGTATATCTCTTAGTAGTAAGTAGTAATAATGTATAGTAATGTATGTTCGTGTCTCTCTTCTCGCTACTTTGCGCGCTACGAAGTGTCCTTTCAACTTCTTCCTCCTCACCTCCTCAATTAGATGCTGCGAGCGGCAAGCCTCCTCGAATCAACAGCTCCTTGAAATAGCAAATGTCGCACAATTTACCTTCCAAGTGCAAGACGCTCTCTTTCCACCTGTTGTCTAAATCCTCCGAGTTGCAGACGCAACACTTTGACGACAACTCGCGAAACTTCTTTTCCTCCTCCAACTCTTCCTCTGTTTTTGGTATGACCGCTGCGCGCAACAACTTCTCCGCATCTTCGGGAGAGATGTCCGGGATGATAACCGGTCTCTTTTTTTGGTAATACGACTTCTTCACCTTCTTTGGCGGAGGTGGCGCGACTTCGTGCGGCAAATGCGTTCTCTTTCCTCCGATACCCCCAGCCGCGGTTGCATCGCTCGCCCCAGACTCAGCCTCCTCGGCATCATCCGATTTCTTCCTCAACTCCAAAATCCCCGCCTCCTTCTTCAACTGTTCCATGTCAATCTTCCCTTCTCTTATCTTCGTCTCTTTCCTGTAACACTGCGTGCACAAATCCGCCCCCGGGATCATCTTCGAACGCGTCCACTGGCTGCTCTTCGTCGTCGAGCACGCTCTGCACGTCTTATCCACCATCGATCTCGCCTCTTTCTTGTAGCACTTTTGGCACAAACACTTCGAATCGTCCTTCTTCGATCGGTACCAACATCCGGATGTTTTCGAGGTGCCGCACGCCTGTGGTGGTTTGGGGATAATATGAGAGCGTTAGTAAAAAATGTTAACAACAACAAAAAGTCTATTCGTTTGTTCCGGTGACGACCCTTCCTTTCCTCCTTTGGGAAAAAATCAAAAACGCACGAACGTACCGCGCAAATCTTATCGCTCAATTCCACCAACTCCTTGTGATAACACCTCTTACAAATCACCTTCCCGACGTTCTCTTCCATCTTACTCTTGAACCACTTGTACGAATCTTGCGTTTGACACGTAAAACAGGTATATTTTTGCCCGCTTTTCAACGTCGGCAACGCTTCGGACTCTTGCTCTTTCGTCAGCGGATTTCCCCCGTCTGCTTCTTTGTCTTTGTCGTCTTTGTCTTCCGGGTCGTAAGCGACGATCTGATCTTTGATCGATTTCAGAGGGTCCAACTTTTCCTCTTCTTCTTCCGTCGTCGTCGTCTGAATCGTCGTCGTCGCGGGGTTGTCTTCGCCCATCTTTCTCTTTTCTTCGTTGATTGTTTGTGTGAGATGTTGTGAAGAAATTCAAAATGAAGAGCAACTCTGTGTGAAAGAACGAAACGCGTACGTCGTCTGAAAAACAAAGGGAAGAAGAAAAGAGACGCTTTGGCGAGGACGAGAGAGGAGAGAAAAAGAGAACAACCAAGAAGAAGAAGACTAAAAGGGTTCAATGCTGTTCTTCTTCTTCTTCTTCCTCGCGAGTTTATGTAGTATTTCGTGTTTGTGCGAGCGTAATCTCGCTCGCTCGTTTCTTCTGGTATTTTCATCTTCTCTTTCTCTCTCTCTCTCTCTCTCTCTCTCTATTGTAAATTCAATGAACTTAATGCCCTTCTAAGCAATTTTTCGGCCATCTCGGATACGGAATCACGTCTCTGATATTTTCCATGCCCGTGGTGAACAAAATCAAACGCTCAAAGCCGAGACCAAACCCAGAGTGCGTGACCGAACCGTACCGTCTTAAATCCAAATACCAGCTGTACTCCTCCAACTCCAAGCCGCAATCTTTCATGCGTTGTTCCAAAACGTCCAATCGCTCCTCGCGCTGGGAACCACCGACGAGTTCGCCAACTTTTGGGACCAAAATGTCCATCGCAGCTACGGTTTTACCGTCCGGATTTAAGCGCATGTAAAACGCCTTGATGTCCTTCGGGTAGTTGTACACCACTACCGGTTTCTTGTACACTTCTTCAGCCAAGTACCGCTCGTGTTCGGTGGCCAAATCGATCCCCCACTCGACTGGGTACACGAATTCTTTCTTCTTCGTTTCCACGGCGTCTTTTAAAATCTCAATAGCCTCGGTATACGAAACTCTCCCGAACGGATTGTTCGCGACGTTTTCCACGCGTTCCAAGCAGTTTTTATCGTACATCTTTTGAAAAAACTCCAAATCTTTTCTGCACGTTTTCAGCAAATATTTGCAGCAGTGTCTGACGTAATCCTCCGCGCACTGCATGTCGTCGTTCAAATCCGCAAATGCCAGCTCGGGTTCAATCATCCAAAACTCCGCGAGATGTCTCGTCGTGTATGAATCCTCCGCGCGAAACGTCGGCCCAAACGTGTACACGTTGCTCAGAGCGCACGCGTACGTCTCCACGGCTAACTGACCAGAAACCGTCAAAAATGTCTTCTCGCCGAAGAAATCCTCGGAATAATCAATCGTTCCATCTTCACTCCTTTGTAAACCTCCAACTTTACGAAACTTGCGTTCCAACTCGCTCAAATCTTTCTTGGCTTGTTCCAATTTTTTGTTCTGTTCCTTCAAACCCGATTTCGACGGTTTCTCCTCCTGTTTCATCTCCGCGATTTTCGTCTCGATCGCCGCCGTTTCTGCTCTCTTCTCCATCACCACCGCTTCTTCCACGGAACTCTTCGTAAACTTCTTCCCGTCTTCCTCGTCGCACTCGCCCAACAATGTCGTCACTTGAAACATCTCCCCGGCGCCTTCGCAATCGCTCTTGGTAATCAACGGCGTGTGCACGTAACAAAACCCGTGCAGGTTGAAAAACTCGTGCGTGGCAAACGCCAAAGCGTTCCGAACTCTCGCTATGGACTGAATCGTGTTCGTCCTCGGTCTCATGTGAATCTTATCTCTCAAATACTCCAAAGTTTGCTTCTTCTTTGCAATCGGGTACGTGCTCGCGTCGCACTTCCCGACCGAGAGAACTCTCGACGCGTGAAGCTCAATCACTTGCCCTTTGGCCGTTTCCGGCGGCAACTTGATCTCGCCTTCGATAACCACGCTCGTCCCAGTCGGTCTCATATCCGCCAACGACGACACCCCAGAAGACGTTTCAGAAGAGGAAAAAATCTCGCTCGAGACGACCACTTGTAAACTCTGCGGCGTGGACCCGTCGTTCACCTCTAAGAACAAAATCTTCCCGGCGTCTGCTTCTCGACCGGTTTTCACCCACCCACCGACGACGAGCGTTTCACCGACTAAAGATAAACCTCCGTTCTCGTCCGCTTTCTCGTGCACGCTCACAATCGGCACTCGATTGAAACATTTCGAGTACGGAGAGGTGAGTCTATGTGGCAACGTTTTCGTCAAATCCGCAGCCGTCGTCTCCATTTCTTCTTTATCTTCTGCTTCTTTTTTGATATTATGTATTAAAAATATGTATAACTCTCGCACGGGGAGAGGGGCTCTTTGTTTCCGTATTCGTCGTCTGCGCTGCGTGTTTCTGTGCGCTTTATAAAGCGCGTTTAGTACGTCTTTTTTTACGAGGAAAATGAAGATAAATCTTCCGATTGATTTTTCCAAAAGCGAGAGAAAATCTGCAAAAAATACGACCGCTTCCTTCGTAAAAAATGACGACGAAAGAAGAAGACGAAGACGACGAAGAAGAAGACCAAGAAGAGAAGAAGACAAAGAGCGAACGACTTCTCATCGAAGCCCTTCGAAAAATGGCGATTGATCGTCGCGAGAGTGTAACGGCGCGGTGTTTACGACGAGGCATGTTTTCCGAGCATTCGTATTCTTCTTTAAAACAAAGACAACAACAACAACAACAACACGTCGTGAAAAAAAGTTCTTCCTCCTCTTCCTCCAAATCGTATTTAAACCTCGCCGCGAAAGCGACCGAGATGACTCGAACGCAGAAACGAATCAATCGCGGGGGTTACTGAGAGATAGAGATTTAGAGAGAGTATTATGTGTAACGAATCTCGCGCGCCGCTCGTAAACTCTTATAACAGATCAGATCAGCTCCAAAGCTTCTTAGTATTTTTTAAAATCGAAGCGTTTTTTTTTTGTTCAAAACCCTCAAAAATTCTGCCCTATTTTTCCTCGTTTGACGGCTCCTCTGCTCCTACGAACTCTTTCTCATTTGCTGCTTTTGAACCGTCTGAGAAGAAGAAGACGACAAAGAAGAAGAGAGAACCTCTTCTCAGCGACGACGACGATGATGAGTAGCGGTAGCAGCGCGACGAGAGCTTCGAGCGGTTCGACCGGAGCGACGACGTCTTCTTCTTCTTCTTCTTCTTCTCCCAAGAGGAGTTTGAGGAGAAATGTCGTCGCGCAAATGTCGTCGATCAATTCTTCCTCTTCTTTGATGAGTGGAGCGTTATCCAGTCGCCGCGAGAATGCAGTGAAAGCTTCGACGACGAGAATACGTTTTCGAGAAAACGGTCAACAGCAAAGAGGAGGAAAAGGAGGAAAAAGAGGCGGAGTATACATCGTCGCGAGGCAGATAAAACCAAAAGGCATGAGCCAAGAGAAATGGGAGCAAATGCAAAAACAGCAGGATAAAAACTATAAACTGTTCAGCAAACGAGCGAAGGAGAGGATTGCCACGCAAGGGCCGAGAATTAACGACACGAGAGGCACGGAAACGTATTTGACGTACGAATCGGTGGCGGAACCGTTGGATTTGAAGGAACCGAAGTGGTCGAGGATGAAGGAGTTACCGATGCGGGAGTTTCAGAGGGCGATTAACAGTTCGAAACCTGGAGGGATGGTGAGGACGTTTGAGGTTTGGGAACCACCCATGTGGGGATATCTGCCACCGCCACCGTTGAGGACGATGCCGAGGAAACGATGGTATAAGGTGACGTTAGGGTACGATTTGGTGGATAGTTTAGACGCGACGAAAATCGTCGCGACGAAAGATACGGAGTACATCGTGAAACCGGCGACGGAGACGTTAGAGAAAGCGTGTAGGTTGATCGCCGAGCAGAGAGGTGTTTGGTACACGTACCACCAAAAATACGCGACGAACAGGTACGGACAGTTACAGTTTATCGGTATGGCTGTGGGCGGGTTTGTGTTTTTAATGGGGTCGATTTATTTAGGCATCATGAAAAAGAACGCCATCCCGACCGATTTGATACAGGCCGTGCAGTTCGCGCAGTCCGGAGTTTCCGCCAGAAAAGATGGGACCGTGAACGTCACTTTAGAAGATATTGGTGGTTTGGAGAATATTAAAGAGGATTTGGACGAGATTATTCGGTTTTTGAAGGATCCGGCGACGTTTACGAAGGTTGGCGCGAAACCGCCGAAAGGGATTTTGATGGAAGGTGGACCTGGGGTTGGCAAGACGTTGCTCGCAAAAGCAATCGCGGGTGAAGCAAAAGTGCCGTTTTACAGCATGGCTGGTTCAGAATTTGTGGAAATTATCGTCGGCGTTGGCGCGGCGAGAGTGAGAGATTTGTTCAAACGCGCGCGCCTGAACGCGCCGTGCTTGATTTTCGTAGATGAAATCGACGCTTTAGGTACCGCGCGGGCGAGCGCCGGAACGCGAGGAACAGAAGAACACGAGCAAACGTTGAACCAGTTGTTGACGGAGATGGATGGTTTCACGCCGGATACCGGAGTTGTTTTTATCGGCGCGACAAACAGAGCGGATTTGTTAGATCCGGCATTGTTAAGGCCCGGGAGATTCGATCGTAAGATTGAAGTGAACAAACCGAACGTGGACGCGAGGCAAAAAATCTTGCAAATTCACCTGTCAAAACGAAACGTGAATCCAGACATCGATACCGCGAGATTGGCGAGAAATTTACCGGGAATGACGGGCGCGGAAATTGCGTCGGTGGTGAATGAAGCCGCAGTTCACTGCGTGCGACGAGAAGGCTCGCAAATCGAAGAGGAAGATGTTATGTACGGATCAGATCGCGTTTTATACGGCGTGAGAGGCAAGGCGCACGACAAAGATGAGCTTTTAACGAAACTGATCGCCTGTCACGAAGTTGGACGCGCGGTGGTTCAGGAAACGTTGAGGAAAGAAACGAAATTGTTGGAGCCGTGCGAGTTCATTTCGATCGTTCCGAGAGGCTTTCAAGCGGCGACGACGTTATTTTCTCGCTTCGACGATAACGAGTACATGTATCCTACGCGAGAACGCTTGATGGAACGCGTGGAAGTCTTAACCGCCGGAGTTGAAGCTGAAAAATTGGTGTACGATGAAGTATCTTCCTACGGCACCGATTACGGTAAAGAAGCGATCGACTTGTTGCGAAACGTTGTGATCAACCAAGGCTTGGGACAGCCCGGGATGTTGACCGCGTACACGCACGACCCGACCGCTTTGAGCGGGTACGACTTGAAAACCGAACGCATGCGATCGACTATTTCCGCCAACGGTGAGAACGTGGACGTGGAAGAAAATAAAATTTTAGCCGGCAACATGAGAGTGACGGACAAAGGGCACTTACAATACGCCGAACGCAAAATCTTTCAAATCATGAAAGAGGCGCGAGAAAACTCAAAGTCCATTTTGACCGCGTACAAAGCCGCGGTTAAGAAAGCGACGGAAGAATTAGTAGCGAATGAAACGTTATCTGGCGATCGATTACGGCAAATTCTCGAAGAGTATCCTCCGGCGGGCGATTACGCGAAGACGGGTCCAGACACGCCGTGTAAGATTTTGCCGACGGAAGAGGAGGAAATGCGAAACGGCTGGCGAAACGAACCGGATCCTTTGAAAAAATTTGAATATTTGAAACAGTTCTACGGCGATATTAGTCTCGACCCGCCCGGACCGATGAAAGATCGCCGAACGAAAGAAGATAACGCTGGTTTGCTTTCGTTTCAAGAACACACTTGGAAGTACGCGGTGGAGAAAGTGTTGCCGAAAAAAGGGCGAAGACAAGGCGTGCACTGGGAACCATGGACCGTCGCGGCTATGAAGATGAACGAAAGAGAAAATCCAGGTTGGCGAGCGATGGAAATCGCGAGGTTGTGGAAAGAACACGAGGCGTACCTGTTGCCAAAGATGCAAAAAGTTGTACAAGAGTTGAACGAGAAGCGCGACGGCGGAGAGAAATTGACGCGCGAAGAAGAGCGCAAATTGATCGTGCTTCCAGAACAGATCGCAGAAATCGAAGGTAGGATTGAAAATGGCTATCCCGAAGGTGCTGGCTTAGGCGTCATGGATTTGAAAATTCCGGATAAGTTTGTCTTCAACATTCAAGAACGCATGGTGAAGGAGAAGCAGCGACGGTGGTACAAAGATAACGTGCACCCGATGCTTGAGAATATGGATTTGGACATATTCGCAGAAGACGATTTGCGCACGGCTTATAGGAAGAAAGAGGCGATGTTACACAAACTTGACCCGGACCGTCCGTTACCGGAAGGCTATACGGCGCCGTATAAACCGGGCGTGACCAAGGAGAGATGGTTTTAAAAAGTAGACGTTATAATAAAAACGCAGATTCTAAAATCTTCATTTAGTTCTCGTCCTCGTTCTCGCCTTCGGAGGGTTTCTCCTCCTTTCCTTCTTGTTCTTGAGCAGTCTCTTCTTCTTTTTGCTTCTCTGCCGGCATCGTTTCTTCCGTTTCTTCTGTCGGTTCCGCCGTCGCCACTTCCGCCTCTTCCGTTTCCATCGTCGTTTCCATCGTCGTCGTCGTCGTCGTCGCAGGCTTCAAACCTTCCGCAAAGTCGAATCCGAGCTCGTCGCCCATACCAGCACGTTTTAAGTCGAGCACGTCATCGTTCTCAGGTTCGACTGGAGCGTTAACTTTCTCTTCTTTCTTTTCTTCCTCCGCCGGGAGCGTCCCATCTTTCACGAACGCGTCGATTTCGCTATCCGAAACCGTCGGTAGCTTCATCTTCTTTGCCGGAATTGGTTCCGCTTCCGCTTCGCTACTAGAAGTCTCTTCTTCTTTTTCTTTTTCTTCATCTTCTTCTTTCGGAGACGTCTCAGACGAGTTGTCCTCGTTTAACACGACCGCACTTTCATCATACTCCTCCTTTCTCTCCTTTTGCGTTTCGTCTTCGCTTTCTAATTCCTTCTCCTTGACGTCTTCCTCTTTTTCTATCGCCGATAACTCGGCGTCGCTGCTCACGTTGTCCGCGTTTTCCTCCGTCGCGACGAGACCGGCGGTAAAATCAAAGCCTTCGGAAGAACTCGCATTGCTCACGTCGAGCATCATTTTTTTAGCGTCGTCCTCCGGAAGTTCTTCGTCGTCAGTCTTCTCCTCCTTCTTCTCTTCATCCGCCGCGGCACCAGCTTCCTCTACTTTCTCTTCTTTCTCTCCTTCTTCTACGTCTACCGGTGGTGGATACAAAACCTTATCTTTTGGCTTACCGATATTCTTGGTTGGCACTTTCGTGAGCGCAGGTTCCGTGAATTTTTTCGGCGGCGCGTTTGACTCTGGTTTCGGAGGAGCAGAGAGATGATTCGCTTCTTCTTCTCCCTCGTCTCCCTCTTCTTTCGGAATCGCGCCGACGAGTTTACCAATGTCGGGATGCGCGCTCATTTCTTCGTGATTACTCTTCAACGATTCCAAGTGATCGCTGCTCGAGTCGTCATTTCCTTCTTCTTCCTCTCCTTTCGGAACAAACTCACCGTCAATTTCAGGCGTTTTCGCGAGCGACGCCCCTTCTTCTTCTTTTTGTTCTTCCTCTCCCACCTCCTTTTTCTCTTCTCCCTCGTCGTCGTCTACTTGCGACGACGAGTTCTCTTCCTCTTCCTTCGGAGGAAGAGTTTGTCTATTTACCATCGCCACGACTTCTTCGTTCGTCTCTCCAAACGCGTTCTTCGCGAACGGATGATGATTATCACTTTGCTTCTCCACCTCCTCTTCCGCGGTTGCCGCCAAATCTTCCTCCTCCTCCTCCACTTCCTCCTCTTCCTTCGCCTGTTCCGGTTGCGCTTCCTCCTCTCCCTCTTCCGCCGGAGGATGCTCGTACTTCTCTCTCTGTTCCATCAACAACTCCTCGGAATCCGCGACATCGTACCCGCTTCGTTTCCCTTCCGCTCTCTTCTTCTTACTCGCCGCGGCGGCGTCGAATCCAATCGACGCCGGCGCGGACCCGCTCCCCGCGCGTCTCGGCGCCGACCCTCCGGAAGAAGAAGAAGACGCCATCACCGTCACGCTCTCCATCCTCTTCCTCTCTTTCCTCGCGCCACTTCCGCTAAAATACGTGCTAAACAGCGCAAATACGATAACCAACAACACGCACTGTCGAACGCGTTTGTTCTTAAAGAAACCTTTCCTCCCGCCAGCCGCGAGATCGGAGGAGGATCCGAACCCGGTCGTCGGTCTCCTCGAGGAGACGTGCGCGTTCGCCCCAAAATTCCTCGGCGACGGTTTCGACTTCCCCGGTTTCCAATCGTCAAAATCTGCTTCCGTTTCATCCTCGTCCGACCAAGACGTGGACCCGGCGCTGATTTTACGTTGTTGTTGTTGTTGTTGTTGTTGTTTCATCGCCGCCGCGGACGCCGCCGTGGGAGACTTTAATTGACCACCAGAACCACCCAAGTGAATCTTCGCCGTCGGTGTGCTCTTCTGCGTCTTCACTTTTTGCGTTGGTTTTTCCCAGGAATCGTCCTCGTAATCCGATCCATCGTTTCCTCCTCCTTTAGACGACGGCGGGGTTGACGTTTCTCTCAGGTTTTGCTTCACCAACTTCTTACTCTTCGCCGGTGTGCTCGAAGTGGATGACATTTTCTCCCCAAAGTGATGATTATATCAAAGCTTTTATAATCGTCGTCTGCGATTTGTTTTTGCGCTTCCGACTCGAACGAGAGAGAGAGAGAAGCCTCTTCCTCGTTTTCGTGCCTTTGCTCGTCTTTTGCGGAGCTTTCAGGAGAGAGTACTGAGTAGTTTTCTCTCGCGCTTTTGATTTTGGATTAATGGTGATTTCAAAGTATCTTATGAGTCTTTTTTGTGGTTACGAGACGACGATGAGAATATATAAAGGCAACGATGATGACGACGATGATAATGATGATCTGTGTTGTACTATTACTAATAATGAATAAATTATTTAATTCTTTTCGCGGCTTGTTTGACGTTTATTCGTTTCCTGGGATCGTTCTCGCACAAATCGCAGACGACGTCCCACATGTTCGCTTCGTCCAAGACGGCGAAATCGCAAGAGGTTTGGGTGAACAGAGCGCCTTTGACTGGAGCACCATCCTCTCTCCATTTTCTCAAATCGTTTCCGTAGGTTTGGATTAAACTCGTTCGCATGGAGCTCATGCTTGTTTCGCTGTAGAGTTGCGGGACGGCGAAGCGTAAGAGGGTCATGCCGCACGAGTAGCTGTCGAATTTTTCCGTCGGGACTTCGCCGGTGGAGGAGATTTTCGCGCCGAAGTTTACGCCGAGCAAGTTTTTGGTCATGCCACCAAAACCGTAGCCAGACCCGGTGGTTTCAAACTGTTCGGGAGCGCCGTAGGTCGGGTCGAATATCGCCCCGCTCTCGAGGATTCTCTTCTTGCCGATTTTCAAATCGCACGCCGCGCCGGCGTCGATCATGACGAACCTCTTCGCCGAAGATTTCCCGTAACTCTCCTCCGCGATTAAAATATTCGCCGGTTTCACGTCCCTGTGAATAATACTCGCCGCGTTCACTTTACCCACCGACTCTAACAAAGTCTTCGCGCCCAACTTCAAAATCTCCGCGTCCGTCGCTTTCGGTTCTCCCATCGCCCTTTTCACCTCTTCGAAGCACCCGTTCTCGCCTTTTCTTAAACACGTCTCCAACGTCGTCGACCCTTGGTACCCGAACACTAAGTACACGTTCGCCCCGGCGACGCCTATAAAAGGTGCCGCGCCGTCGTTGTTTTTCAATCGGTTCAGCACGTTCAGCTCGTCCTGGTAGAAGGAATCCACGTCTCGCCCCATTTTTTTGTTCATCGATTTCAGAACCACTCGAGTGGTGGTCGTTTTCCCTCCTTTCTTTGTTTCATCTTTCAACTCGCCTAAAAACACCGACCCGAACGCGCCTTCGCCGATTTTAACGCCTTTTTTTACCCGTGTTAAGGATATGTCGATTTTGGGGGCGTTCAATTCGTCTTGGTCCACCGAGCCGAGTTGAAAGGCGTGGACTTTGAGTGAACATTTTGATGATGATTTTCCCGACGGGGAAGACTTTTTTGCGGCAAAAGAACAGGACGCGAAGAAGGAGGAACTGTGTCTCGCGGATAAATATACCGACGACTTTTGATGAGAGGATGATGATGACGATGAAGACGCATTTGGTCGGAGTATTCTCGTCGTTTGCGGCGCGTAAGATATCATCATCAGGTTGCTTTGTGTTGATGTGTTAAAAAGATATGGAGAGATAAGGAAGATATTCGAGAGAGGAGTTTGACGAGCGAAGCATCATTAAGAGGAGAGCATCTGAAGCTAAAAAAGAAACGACTGAAAAACGAGTTTTGTTGTTGGTCTCCTCATATCTGTTAGTATTAGTATTACATCAAAGACTGCTGAAAAAGTGCTTCCCACTTCTTTCCATCTCGCTCGGGCCCGCCGTCGCCTTCTTTCGTCCCGATGACGAACGCTTTGTTTCTCGCCAAATCGCTCGCCAAGCTAAACGCGACGCAATCGGCAACCGCGATTCGACTCGTTTCTTGCGGGTCGAAGTCGTCTCCGAGTTTGATTTCCACCTGACGTCGTTCCGAGCTTGTGGCTTTTAAGAGCGTGTTCAAATCGTACGACGTGTACGGACCGTCGGTGAGTCGTCCCGGGCGGACGATGGTGTAATCGAACGTATCGTCGTTTTCTTTCTGCGTCTGTTCTAAATATTTCTCCGATTTCCGCTTATATTTCAAAACGCCAAATAAGTTCAAGATGACGTACGGCATTGAATCCGTTCTCGTCACCCCAACCGAGGAGATCAACACGAACCTGCTCTTGTCATTGTTGTTATTCGTATCACTCGTATTCCTTTCATTAAAGCAAATCTTCCGCGCCGCGCGGATGACGTTCGCGGTCGCAATATCGTCCGTCTGTTCCGGCCCGTTGTTCTCTTTCCACCGCTGCGACGGGAACGCCGTCGTTCCTAAACAGCACACGATATCCACCACCACTTTCGCTTCTTCTCCTCCTTCCGTCATTATCGCGTCTAAAACCTTCTCCACGTCCTTTTCCTCTCTGACGTCTACTTCGGTCACTCGCAATCTTGCGTTTGTTGATGACGACGACGACGACGACGAAGCTGAAGAAGCGTTGTTTTTCGTCTTAAGTTTAGCCTCGCCCGTCTCTTTATTTCGGCACATCGCGTGGACGACGTCGTATCTTCTGTTCTCGTCGAGGAGGAGTTTCGCGCAGACGAGTTGTCCGACGCCACCAGTCGCTCCAAACACGATTGCAATTCGTTTCGTTTGGTCTTCTTCTTTTGTTTCGGTTTCGTTCGTCGACGCGACAGCAACGGCACGTCGTCGTCGTTCTCGTCGTGAAGGTCTTCTCGATGATGACGACGACGACGACGAAGTCGCCTTTAACGAAGGAGCCGCAGCAGAGCGCATTGTTATGGTATTAAAACGTGTGTTTGTAATGACGAAAAGATACGCGAAAATTACTCAGATGTAAAAAATGTCACACGCATCTCACTTCTTACCGTGGAATGTATATCACAACAAGCTGATGATTTTGTCTTTTTGATGAGAAGAAGCACATCTCTCGTCGTGCTTTTAATGTGTCTCTCTTTTATATCTCGCCTTCCCTTTGTTTGGCACGGGATGATGATGATCTCAATTTTTATTATCCGAGTCCAACGCCTCCGCCGTTTCCGAGACCACCGCCGCCGTTTCCAAGCCCGCCAGCGTTTCCAAGCCCGCCAGCGTTTCCAAGTCCGCCTTCGAGAGTACCGCCGCCAAAGTTAGAAGGCTGAAAGCTTTCTTGCGAAGGTTCTTGTTCTCCTCCTCCGCCGCCTCCGCCTTCTTCTTCTTGGGAGGAGTAATCTTCTTGGGAGGAGTAATCTTCTTGCGAGGAATAATCCTGCTCTCCTCCACCGCTTTCTTCTTGCGAGGAGTAATCTTCTTGCGAGGAATAATCCTGCTCTCCTCCACCGCTTTCTTCTTGCGAGGAGTAATCTTCTTGCGAGGAATAATCCTGCTCTCCTCCTCCGCTTTCTTCTTGCGAGGAGTAATCTTCTTGCGAGGAATAATCCTGCTCTCCTCCTCCGCTTTCTTCTTGCGAGGAGTAATCTTCTTGCGAGGAATAATCCTGCTCTCCTCCTCCGCTTTCTTCTTGCGAGGAGTAATCTTCTTGCGAGGAATAATCCTGCTCTTCTCCTCCTCCTTCTCCTTCTCCTTCTCCTGGTTGTTCATCGACTCCTTCGTCGATACCATTCAAAGCGTTTTCTTCTCCCTCGACATCCGGTAAAGTTCCTTCTTCTTCTTCCGTCGCCGCTTCGGTCGGCTCGCGGACCGGTTGGTCGTCTTCCCCCGATCCGTCTTCTTCTTCTCCTCCTTCTCCTCCTCCTTCTTCTTCTTCTTCGCCGTCAACGTCGACACCGTCTATACCTTCGATGGGATCGGGTACATCTGGATCTTGCTCTCCTGCGGTCACCGGATCATCCACCGGATCTAGAACCGCATCGGTCAATTGCTCTTCGGACAAATCTCCCGGTTGAGGATCGCCCGCGGCTGCCTCGTCCGGCGTTAAGGGTTCATCCGCAGGCACCTCATCAACAGCGGGCGCGTCAAAACCACATCCTCCAATATTTCGGCACTCATCAGCGCCGAGACTTTCCACCGGTTGTGGCGGTTGCACGATTGTTTTTTGAAAGATATTAATGTTGATGTTCACGTTGTTATTGATGACGTTCACGAAGGTTGGAGAAGAGATGTATCGCGTCGGCGACCACTCGCAATATTCGCATCGACCGTAAATCGGTTTAATGATTGGAACAAATCTCACCTCCAAAGCGTACGCCAGGCAATTGTAGCACCCAACGACGCCGCCGTAGTACTGACTTGGAACTTGTTTACACCAACCGCAACACCCGGGTCGATACGCAATCACGCAGTCTCGACACAATGGCGGAGGAGCCTGAATCAACATTTCCCAAGGCAGATTTCTGCACCACGACGCGCAGCAATACTCCAGAGAGCACGAAAATGGTTTCACTCTCCTCGCGCACTGAGGCACCGCGCACTGGCGTATTTTCACCCTCTGTCTTCTCGAGATCAAAAAGCACCACGGGTTGGAACACCGCGCTCTTTGCAACAAAGCGCGTCGATACGATGCTGGTAAAGAAGTCTCGTTTTGTTGCACGAAACCGAAACACGCGGTGAAGCCGCCGCCCGAAAAAGATGAGACTGAGAGCAAAACGACGAGAGAGAATAAAAGGAGGAGGACAACGGATGATTTCCTCCTCGCGAACATCTCACCGCGTATCGACGAAAGCGTGTACAGATGTGTCTCTCTTTTGTATCTCTAACAACAAAAAGTTGTTCGTGTATTTTGGTGCAAATCGAAAAGACGTTATTAATTTAACAACAACAACAAAAAAGAACAAAGACATGAAAGAGGCATTTTACTTGTTTTTTGCCTCCTGCCATGCAAAGAGATAATCTCAAAGTCACACACACGAAAAAAAGGAGGAGTAAAATCGAGAGGCGGATATTTCTTCTTTCGCGAATAATGGGACGAGATTTTGCGTCCTCGTCAGCTTTCAAAAGAGAGAGAGAGATTTTTCTTCAACCGCACGACGAGACTAAAAAACTGGACTCATCCGACCTCTCGTTATCACACATAATCATCTCAAGTCTCATCTCATCACTTGCGTTTTCCGTCGTTGTAACACAAAACGCTCCGTTATCATAACACAGACACACGCGCGCGCGAGAACACGAGAACGAGAAACGACTGATTTTACGAACAGAGAATGTCATCGTCAGCATCGGGGGCGGTATTGAAAAACTCAACATCTTTTTTCTCATCTAAGAAAACGATCAAAACGAATACTAAGAATACCACTTTAAAGAATACTAAGAAAAGAATGAAACCATCGTCGAAAGCCGCGACGGCGGTGTTACAAACCGAACACAAAGGTTCTTTAATCTCGTCCACGTCCGAATGGAACGCACTGAAAGAACACGTGAAAGATATCGAGAAGACACATCTGAGAGATTTGTTGAAAGATTACAATCGGTGCGAGAATTTGACCTTGGAACACGACGGCGTGTACGTGGATTACGCGAGACAACGCGTGACGGAAGAAACGATGGAGAAGTTATACGCGTTGGCGAGAGCGAGCGGGGTGAAGGAGAAAATCAACGCCATGTTTTCAGGGGAAGCGATGAACTCGACGGAGAACAGAGCGGTTTTACACGTCGCGACGAGAGCGCCGAGGTCGAAAGTCATCAACGTGGACGGGTCGAACGTCGTGCCGGACGTGCACGACGTGTTGGACAAGATTAAAGACTTTTCGGACCGGGTGAGAAACGGTGAATGGGTCGGGCACACGGGATTACCGCTGACAGACGTCGTGTGCGTTGGGATTGGCGGGTCGTTTTTAGGGCCGTTGTTTGTGCACACGGCGTTGAAGACGAACCAATCGCACGCCGCGGACGCGCAAGGGAGAAATTTGAGGTTTTTAGCCAACGTCGATCCGGTGGACGTGGCGAGAGCTTTGAACGGGTTGAACCCAGAAACGACGTTGGTTGTGGTCGTCTCGAAAACGTTCACCACGGCGGAAACTATGTTAAACGCGAGAACGGTGCGACAGTGGATCATCGCCGCGTTAGGTAAAGAGGCGGTGAGCAAGCACATGGTGGCGGTATCGACCAACTTGAAGTTAGTCAGCGAATTCGGCATCGACCCGAAGAACGCGTTTGCGTTTTGGGATTGGGTCGGCGGGAGATATTCCGTCTGCTCTGCGGTAGGCATGTTGCCGTTGGCGTTGCAATACGGGTTCGATACGTGCGAACAGTTTTTGAAAGGCGCGTGGAGCATGGACGAGCACTTTGCGACGGCGGAGTTTGAAAAGAACTTGCCGGTGACGCTCGGTTTGATTTCCACGTGGAACGTCTCGTTTTTGGGTTGCGACGCGAGAGCTATTTTACCGTACTGTCAAGCGCTCGCTAAGTTAGCGCCGCACATTCAGCAAGTCGCCATGGAATCCAACGGGAAAGGCGTCACCATCGACGGGACGCCGGTGGATTATCCAACCGGTGAGATTGATTTCGGAGAACCCGGTACGAACGGCCAACACTCGTTTTACCAGTTGATTCACCAAGGCCGCGTGATTCCGTGCGATTTCATCGGCGTGATTAAATCTCAGCAATCCGTATACTTGAAAGGCGAAATCGTTTCCAACCACGACGAGTTGATGTGCAACTTTTTCGCGCAAGCGGACGCGTTGGCGGTTGGTAAAACGCCCGTGGAATTGAGAGCGGAAAATTGCCCGGACACGCTCATCCCGCACAAAACCTTCACCGGTAACCGACCGTCGTTATCGATTATGCTCCCTGAATTGAACGCGTACACTACCGGGCAACTCTTATCGTTGTACGAACACCGCGTCGCGGTACAAGGCTTCGTGTGGGGGCTGAACTCCTTCGACCAATGGGGCGTCGAACTCGGTAAAGTTTTAGCGACTCGAGTCCGAGCGACCATGCACGACAAACGAAACGAAGGGAAAATGTTGGACTCCAGCGACGGATACAATCACAGCACGGAGAGAATGTTGAACAGATACTTACAAGGTAAAGCGCAGTTGAAATACGACACTCCGAGCGACGTCTTTCCGTGCGATTTGATCAATAGCGAAGAGTGCAGACCGCCTTCCAGTTACGCTTAAAACTATATATAAATAATAATAAATATAAAAAAGAGAGAGAAGAGGGAGAAGAAGAAGTAAAGAAGAAGAAGAAGAAGAAGAGTGAAACGCAGAGAACACGCAGCCACGAGCCTGCGACGACGACGACGACGACGGACGACGTAAAGCAAAATAATAGAAACAGAGAGAAAAAGAGAGAGAGAAAAAGAGAGAGAGAGAAGAGAGAGAAGAGAGAGAGAGAAAGAGAGCGCAAAAAGCGATTCAAGTTCACGCACTACTTTGTAACAGCATCACACATATCCAAATATGTTCACATTTTTCCCTCTTTTGAGAGAATTTGACACACGAAAATATCTCACAAAACTTGCTCAAATTCCTCTCATCGCTCTCTCTCGTTGTCGCACAAAAATGTTCGCCTCTGTCTCCTTTTCGACGACAAACTCATCGCACGCTTTCGCTTTAAATCGTTGTTCACGTCGTCATCATCGCTCAGCGACCAAAACCCCGATTATTATTAGTGCGGAAATGGAAGTCCCGGAAGTCAAAGGCTTGTCAAAAGATCCCTGCGATACGTTCGAGTGCAAAGGAACGTCACCCGCGGTGGAATCAAGTTTACGACAACTCGCCCGAGATTTACGAGACGGGAAAGATTCGAACAGAAGTATATTCCCGTACGCGAAAGACGTGCGGTTTTCAGACGGCGCGAGACGATTCTCGGGGAGCGAGAAGTTTAAGAGTTGTAACTGCGAGTTGAATTCGATATTCGGAGGGGAGAAAATATCTTCGAGCGATAAGAGTAAAACTAACAATAACGATAATATAAGGAATAGAAAGTTTACGAACTGGGTGGATTCGATCGAGGTGTTACCAGGCGGGAGCGTGGCGAAGATTTTGTGGCGGATAGAGAGTAAAGACGGGAAGGCGAAGGTGAAGGTGGAGACGACGTTGGAGATGAATTTAATCACGGGGAAAGTTTTATCGCAGGACGATCAGTGGACGTTTTTGAAAGGCGGGGAGATTATCGAGTCGAAGAGAAAAGCGTTGGCGGTTCCGGATAAGGTTGGGAACGCGATGGATGAAATTATGCGAGCCGTGGACGACGCGACGCGAGCGGCGAGGGAGTTAGTCAATAGTAAAAATGGAGGCGAGGATGATTTCGCGGTGGATCCGAACGATCCGATGAAGTTTTTCTCCTACGAGAATAATCAAAATCGAAACTTGAGCGAGTTTGCATTGCTGCTGGCGTTGCTCTTTTTGATTAGTAAATTGTACGAACAGGTTGCGCTGCTTAAGTAAAGTAATAATATACCAGTAATAAAGGACAAAAACCGAGATTGGTGGACCATACTACTACTGTGCATCTAAACGCAATTTAATAATAACTACTACTGCTACTGCGACATCTACTACTCCTACTACGGAGTTTTCTGTCCGTTGTTTGTCTCTATCAAATTTGCCGCTTTGCAATCTTCTTTTAACAACAAACGTTTTTTCGGCGTCGGAAGCTTGTTAATCTCCTTCGTATTTCCGTGTTCGGTTTGCGCGACGAGATCTTCTAAAAATCTCCCTAAATCGTTATCAGTCGATTCCATGAGCGACCCTAAGATGGCATTCGCTGTTTCCATCGTATCTTCTGGCTTTTCCATGAGATCGGCGATTTTATCGAGTTCTAACTCCGTGACGTGGTGGCCAAACTCGTCGTCTTCTTCTTCGTCTTCTTCCACGTCTGAAAACGCGAGCTCTTCTCGTTCGATGTTTTTATTACTTTTCGCTGAATTCATAGTTGGCGTAGGATTTGGCGTTCTACCCGTCTTCTTGTGCAACGTGCGCACGATGACGTCTGCAATCTTTTCTCGAACGTTCGCATCGTCTAAAGACTGCTTGTATATCGTTTGCTTGTGCTTGCGTTGCGGCGCCGCTTGCTTCTTCTTGTTTCTTCTCTCCTGATGATTCGTTGTATTCGTCGCCGCGGCAATATTTTGTTCCACCTCAACTCGTTGCTGTCGCGGCCGCGCTGCTGCTGCTCCTGTTGTTGCGTCTGCTGCTGCTACTGCCAACACTTCTGCTGCTGTACCATCTTCGTCCTCTCCCCTCGCCGCTATTATGCCAACCACGCCTTCCCTCCCGTCGTCGTCGTTCCGCAACCCCGCCGTTGTCTCCTTTTCCTCCTCCTCCGTCGCGATGTTCCCGAACGCCTCCTCGCACTGTCGAAAGATCATCTTCATCGGTTCGTTCGTGCTTTTCTTTCTTCTCAGCTCTTTCGCTTTCATGGATAAAAACTCTCCCATGATTTCGCGCAGCGGTTTCACTCTCGGCAGGAGAGCTTCTTTGTCTTCGTCTTGACTTCCATTTTTGGTCCCCAACGCGTTCAACATCTGCACCATTATCAGTTTCTTCTTCTTCTTCTTTAACTTCGTATTATTCTCCTCTTTTTCCTCCTCCTTTTCTGAAAATGATTTTGGTGTCTTCAGTCTTCGTTTCATCTCTTTCGTCATCTTCTCCGCCGCGTCTTTATACCCGTTCGATTGGAGGAAGTTGTACACCAACGCGAACATGTCAAAATCGGACGGAGTGGAGTTTACGTTTTGTTTTCTTTTTAAACTGTTCGTCTTATTTTCGTTCACATCGTCGCTCCCATTCTCGCTCGCGTTTCTCGTCATCGCGTTTGTTCTCTCTCTCTCTCTCTCTCTCTCTTCGGAAGTAAGCGCTCTCTGATGATGAATAATGACGGAGAGAAACAAATGAGGAAAATTTTGAATTTTAACGCACAAGCAAGAAGAGGAAAAGCGCGTATATGCGTGTCTATTCTTTCACAGTCTTTTTCTCTCTCTCTCTCTCTAATTCTGATGTTCGTACAAGTCTTGTTGTTGTTTTTGTGTTACTATTATGAGGCGTGCACTTCTAAGTCTTCGTATCGCCAACCCCAACCTTCTGGTAATGGGCAGTTGTTGTCGAGGAGGTATTGTAAACATTCGGGGTGGTTGTTCATGTACGCCACTTCTACGGCGTCCTCGTCCCAAGGCGCTTTGGCGGTTTCGCGCAAGTACTTCAAACAGTCTAAATGGCCGTTCTCGGCCGCAAACTCACAAGCCTGTGCGTCATATTCATCATACTTACGCTCGACAAGATATTGAAGTATATGAAGATGACCAGTTTTAGCCGCCGAAGTGGCAGTGTCCCAATCCCAAGGCGCTTTGGCGGTTTCGTGCAAGTACTTCAAACAGTCTAAATGGCCGCGCATGGCCGCAAACATACACGCACCTTCGAGATATTTATCATACTTACGCTCAACAAGATATTCGAGTATGTGGAGATGACCATTTTCAGCCGCCCAAGAGGCAGTCCGAGAATCCCAGGTCGCTTTGACTTCTTCGCGTAAGTATTTGAGTACCTCGAGATGACCGTTTCCGGCAGCATATGCACACGCGTCCTCATACATAGGACACTTATTTGCAACGCAATACTTTACCATTTCCAGATTACCTTGTTCTGCGGCCGCATAAATCGTGTGACTACTCCACTTACACTTTTTCTCCTCTCGTATCCACTTGAGCAACTCGAGTTTATTCGTATGAGCAACTGCATGGCAGAAATCTCTTTCGTCGTACAAGTCACTCGACCACAACGATTTATGCTCCCACGCAAACTCCAAAGTCGATATCGACGACATCTCGCTCACTTTAAACCCCTTTTTCAAATCTCTTGCGCGAGACGATCTCTCAATCACCTTTCTCGTCTCCGTATTCACCTCGTACAAGAAATTAAGATCCGTCCCATTCAATCTCGGAAGAATGTGTTTAAAACAAATATCGTCGCACTTCACGACCAAATCCCACAAAGAATCTCTCGCCCCTTTCCGTCTTTTCTGCCCTCTCGTCGTCATCGCTCCAGACGACGTGACGACGTTTGTCTCGCGCCAAAGTGTCTGTCCGCTTTGAAAGTTTAAGAAATGGTGGAACACTTCAAGACACAACAGAGAAAGAGAGCAAAAAAAGCACCTCTTTTCCTTTATTTTGTTGCGCCCGAAAAAAGAACAAGAGAGAGAGACGTCCGAAAAAGAGCCACTCCGAGGTTTTTTGTGCGTCTTTTTCGAGAAAGTGAGACTCTGCTTTTAGAGAGAGCGCTTGCAGTCAGACAGAGAGAGAAGACGTGTTTGTCTCACGCAACAGCTCTTCCGTGCTCTCCTCCGTCCGTCTCTTCTTTCACGTGTATCTCTTTAGTAACTGAATTTTTATCCTGATTCCTTTAGTATACTCTCGCGCGTTGTTTCACTCTCATCGCACAACGAGAGCACCACACGATACACACACGCAGACGTAAACGTTTTATTAGTAGTAAACGCATCGTTATCTCCGCGAATAAAACTACATCTAAAAAAAGAAAGTAAAGATGACGTCGAGAAGAGGCGCGATGATGATGCGCAACACAGCGCGATGGGCGATGAGGAACAGCGCGACGAATACTGTTTCTTCTTTGGAGGAGGTGACGAGGAGAACGACTATTGCGACGTTCGGTAAAAACAGATTCTACTCTTCCGGAGAACAGCAAGACGTGGTGATCATCGGCGGCGGCCCAGGAGGGTACGTCGGCGCCATCAAAGCTGCGCAACTTGGGATGAAAGTCACGTGCGTGGAGAAACGCGCGACGCTAGGCGGGACGTGTTTGAACGTCGGATGCATTCCATCCAAAGCGCTTTTGAACGCGTCGCATAAATACGAAGAGGCGAAGCACGGGATGGAGAAGCACGGGATTTCCGTCGGTGGGGAGGTGACCATCGACGTGTCGAAGATGATGGCGCAAAAGATGAAATCCGTCGGCGGTTTGACCAAAGGCATCGAGGGGTTGTTCAAGAAGAACAAAGTCAATCACGTGATTGGGTTTGGGAGTTTAGTGGATAAGAACACGGTGGAGGTGACGAAAGAGGACGGGACGAAGGAAACGATTTCGACGAAGAATATTATTTTGGCGACAGGGTCGGAACCGGCCAAGTTGAACGGCGTGGACGTGGACGAGAAGACGGTGGTGACGAGCACCGGCGCGTTAGAGTTGGAAAAAGTTCCCGAAACCATGGTGGTTATTGGAGGAGGCGTGATTGGTTTGGAGCTCGGTTCGGTTTGGTCGAGGTTAGGCTCGAAAGTGACCGTGGTTGAATTCGCGAAAGTGATCGGCGGGAACATGGATAACCAAATCCGAACGACTTTCCAAAGAGCTTTGAAGAAACAAAAGATTGATTTCAAGATGGAAACGGCGGTGAAAAAAGCGGAGAAAATGCCAGACGGGAAGATTGAGTTGACGATCGAGAAAGTGAGCACGAAAGAGGAATCGAAAATGATCGCGGACGTCGTGTTGGTGAGCACCGGGAGAAAGCCGTACACGGAGAATCTCGGGTTGGAGAAACTCGGCATTCAAACGGATAAGATGGGGAGAGTGGAAGTGAACGTGAAAGACCACACGTGGGAAACGAACGTCCCTGGGATTTACGCGATCGGTGATATCATCGCGGGACCGATGTTGGCTCATAAAGCCGAGGAAGAGGCCATCGCCGTGGTTGAACATTTGTCCGGCAAGGAAGGGCACGTGAACTACGACACCATTCCTTCGATTATTTACACGCACCCGGAAGTCGCCTGGGTCGGGAAAACCGAAGAGGAAGTCAAAGATGCTGGGTTAGAGTATAACGTTGGCACGTTTCCGTTCGCCGCGAACTCAAGAGCGAGAACGAACGACGACAGCGAAGGGATGGTGAAGTTCATCTCGTGCAAGAACACGGATAAAATTTTCGGCGCGCACATCGTCGGTCCGCAAGCCGGTGAATTGTTAGGCGAGTGCGTCTTGGCCATGGAGTACGGTGGAAGCACGGAAGATATCGCGAGAACCTGCCACGGCCACCCGACGTTGAGCGAAGCCGTGAAGGAAGCCGCGTTAGCTACGGGCGGGAAAGCCATTCACTTTTAAAGAAAACCATCGAGCAGCGGTGATTATTAAAAATCAGGAAGAAGAAGAGTTATTGTTGCGTAATTAAAATCAAAATCTATCGAGTGCATATCTTTTCTTTGTGTGCGCGTGCGTGTCATTCCTCTGCATTTCTATCTACATCGTTGCTATCACTAACTTTACTTCATGTGCTAAACTTCTACTGCGTGCTCTTTCCCCAAAGAACAACACACTTTTCTCCTTCCTATTTGCCGTTCGCGCCGCGGACCGTAAACGCGTCGAGCTTTGCTTTCTGTATGTGAAAAGACGGCGCGACAAACGCCCCGCAATTACACCGTTCCCCGGACCACGCGAAAGCGCCAATTTTCGAGCGACATTTTGGACAATGGATCTTTCCTGAGTTTTCTTGGAAAATAACCGGCTCGTTCTCCTCGGTTTGGTCGAGCATCATCCACGTTATCGGGGAGACGAAAATGCTCGAGCACGACGACGACGAAGTCTTGGTTGCACCACCATCGTTCCCTCTTCTTCTCTGTCGCCACGAAAACGCATCAATCCCGGTCCCAGATTCGTGCTCTAAAACGTTTTTACTCGTCGCTAAAATCCGACGACACTTTCGGCAACTGTAATACTGACTGATCGAACCCGTCATCGCCCCGTTGTTGTTTTTCATCTCCTTCTCTGGATCTTCCTCTACCGCGCCTCGATCCACGCACCCTCTCTCGCGTCGTATCCTCTCCAACTGCGAGTGTTTAAATAACTTGTACGTCTCATCCGTCGCAACTAATCGACACCCCATGTTCACCCAAAGCTCCAACTGTTCCAAGAAACCTTCGTTCGGCGACGCCGGAGGATACTTTTCTCTCACGTCTCGCAACGCCCGCTCGACGAAGACGGCGCCGTCGATGTCATCGCCACCAAAGTCGTTTCTCTCTTTCATCTTCTTCCACACGATGTGTGCCAACACCACCGCCACCGATCTCGACACGCCCGCGTTGCAAAAGACTAAAATTTTTTCATTTTCTTCTCTTTTCGAGGAGAAAAAACTCGTCGTCTCGTGGAGAATCGAGAGCAAATCAGCGTCGACTGCGTCTTCTAAGACTATTGGATAAACGGTGACGTTCGACTTTACGATCATCAAAGTATAAATGTGAGAAAGAGAGAGAGAGAGATGGCGGTGTGAGTACAAATCGAACGACAATAAAAGAGAACTCATTTCACATCATCACTTCCCGGGAAAGAACGAACGAACGAATGTATTCTCACGTACCGTCGTCGCCAAAAGAGCAATCTCTTCGTCCGTGAAAGGCGCGGATGGGAAGCCAATCGCGAGAATTCTCGAGAACCTATTCGTGTTATTCTCGTTTTTCGTCGAGGAGGAGGAGAAAAGGAGTTCTCGGGCTTCTTTCTCTCCGCAGACGGAAATGTTTGGATGGACTTCTGTCATTGGAAGTGAAGACATTTTTCACTCGCGCCAGATGATGTTCCGAAAAGGTGCGGCTATTTGAACGCTATAGGCTATAGCTATAAATACAATCTATCGTCCTAAATACTACTGCGAAGCAGATCATCTCAGTCTCTCTTCTTGTTTGCTCTCTCTTTCTTCTTTCTCCTCCTCTTCTCGCTCTCGTTTTTCTCTTCTTCGAGGATTTCAACCTGTCGTAACTACTATTGTTGCAACTCTCTCGCCTCTTTTCTCTTTCGGTGTAACACGTCTCTTTCTCTTCTCTCGCGCTCTCGTTCGAAGTTATCCGCGAATTCTCGCTCTTTTTTCTTCTCTTCCTCGCGTTCTCTCTCCATCGCTCTTCGTTTCTCTGTCTGCCTGTTCAAATCCATGCGAACGTCAAGCGCTCGCGTCAATTTTTCAATCTCTCTTTTTTTCCTCTCGTAGTCTTCTTCATCGACCGCTCTTCCTACCACGTCTTCTCGGCTTTCCGTTAACCCTCTCATCCTTCGTCTCTCTTCTTCTCTCTCTCTTCGCTTCATCTCTTTGGTCATTTCTTGTTCCCTCTCCGATCGCAGCGCGTCCAATTTCTCCTTCATCTCTCGCACATGCGTTTCGTCCGCGGAGGACGGGAGAGGATCATCCTCGGGAGAGAAGCAAGACATTCCGCCATTACCACCACTACCGCCGTTTCGCCGTCTTTTCTCCTCTAACTCCTCTAATTCTTCCTCTCTCCTCTTCATCGCTTCCTTTTCCTCTCTTTCTTCCTTCTTTCGTAACATCTCCTCCATGCGTATTTCCTCTCGTATTTTCTCGTCCACGTTTTGTTTCCTGAACAACCAATCCCCTCGCGAGACGCGCGTTGAGTGTTCGACCAAACGTTTAAACGTTTCGTGTTGCTTCAAATTCTCCGTGAGATCGACTTCTCGTTTCTGCGTTCGTTCGAGAGATTGAAGGTACGTCTTCGCTTCAAACATCTTTACTAAACGCTCTCACTCTTACACAAACCGAACGGATTAAACGGGGAAGAGATTTGATTTTGTTTCCAACGCGTTCTGATGTGTCCCCCAACAAAGACACACCCACACGCGCGCAGTCAAGAGAGAGTTAACGAGAGAGCGCGCGCAGGAGTGCGCCGGGCACTCAAAAGAAGCGAAACGTATTTTATTGCGCGTATTCGTGAGCGCGTGTAACACAGAAGAGAAGAGTCAACGAATGGAGACTTTTGAAAGATGAATTTTCCCCCAAACCTTTCCCTCACAACAAAGAGCGGCCCGAGACAAAAATCAACGGAAACATCTTGAGAGGAAAAAGAAGACGAGAGAGAGAGATCGTCGCAAAGCAGAGGTGTTGTAATTTGTGAGAAAGTGCGAGACAGAGAGCACAAAAGAGCACGTTAGAGAGAGAGAGACAAAGAGCGCAAAAGGAATAGAAATGGATGCAACGAAGAATCCGTTCGCTAAAGCGGACCGGTGGCGAAAACACCCTCTACTCACGAACACGTACAAACACATGTTCCCGGGATTCTTTATAGGGGCGGCGATGTTCGGAGCGTATTATCTCTCCGAGAAGGTGAAGAAAGGAGGTGGAAAGAAGAAGCATTAGAGAGAGAGAGATTTAAACCCTCGAGATCGAGTAGTATTGAATACTATCGACGAAAGCGCGACGAAGACGATAAACAGAGAGAGAAGAGATATTTTGTAATATTAAAACAAAGAAGAAGAAGAGTGATGATGATAATGATGACTCGTAATACCCGCCGCGCGTTCTTTTTTAGTAAGATTAGTATTAACGTTGTTAAAGAGTCCAGACGTGGATCCGTCTATCGTAAAAGCTACACGAGACGAAACCTTCTTCTTCTTCTCCTTCCTCTTCGTTGAAAAAAGCCCAGTCGCAGCCGTAGACGACTTTGTCGTCGTCGTGGCCGTTGCGATACGTGCCTACGGTTGACCCGTCCAGAGATGAGATGACGCGACATCCGGCTTTCATGGACGCCAAGGCGATTTTGCCCTCTCGTTTGGTCGCAGCGCTGCTAAAGTTTGGGTGTAAACGAACTCGCCAAATCGACGCTTCTTCTTCTCCTTCTTTTTCTCCGTCTTCTTCTTTTCCGTCGTCGTTTCCTCTCGAAATCCACATAGGTTCTTTTAAACTTTTTCGCACGTCGAAAGCTCGACACGCGCCGTCGTAAGAGCCGACGTATAAGAAGTCGCCTTTCGATTCGATGGAAGTCACGCCGGCGCCAAACGCCGGGTTCTTCTCGAATCGAAAATTCTGCGACGTTTGCGACGGGTAGGCAAATGCAGAAGAACGATCTCCCTCTTCATCACCGTTCGATCGCACCATCTCTCTCAAATCGTGCTTTATGAGCTTACAATCGTCCCCCCCGGTAAAAAACACATCCTCGCTTCCGTCGAGAAACGAGGAGGCCCAAATAGCATCCGCGTGCGCGTTTTCGACTCGAAAGAGAACCTGGCTGTTGTCTCCTTCACCACCATCGCTACCGCCGCCAGGTGACGCCATCATCATCGCGCGTTCGTAATCAACTACCACCGCCGCACCGTCGTCGCCGGTAGCTACGATCGATTTATCTCTGTACGACCACGCCGCGGACGTGCACAACCCAATCCCGCCAAACCTACACTCAAACCTACCCGTAGGTTTCAATCGAACGAGCTGTTTTCCGCGGTTGACGTCCTCGTCGACATCCGCATCACCATCCTCCATCATCTCAAAAACCTCCAAACAATTATTCGCGCACGCCATCGCCAGCTCTACTTTCCCCCCTTCACTCTTACTCGCGTTCCCAAACTTCAAATCAAACGCTCCGCCGCACCTCGCGCTCGACGTCGCGTCCAGCTCGCCGCACGCGTCAAACGAAATCTCCTCCTCTTCCTCCTCGCTTTTTCCACGTGAGCATCGAAACAACGTCACTTGCCCAATCCTTTCTTCTTCTTTTCCTCTTTGTACCTCCTCCTCGTCTTCCCCTTTTCTTTCTCCTCTGTGTTCGTACGACCCGACTGCCACGATCGAACACAAATCATCATCTCTATTACTATTTCTTCTTTCCCTTCCGTTTTCCTTGCAAAACCACACCGCGACGGTCGCGCAGTTCAACTTCACCGTTCTTTCCAGCACTTTTTTCCCAACCACACGCGTTCCTCTGCCGCGTTTCATCATCGCATTCGTCGTAACATCGTCCGTGATTTTGCTCTCATTTTGTGCGTGTTGTTTTAATGTTGCGGTTGAAACGCGCCGAAAATGTACGTGGACGCGCGAATGAGCGCGATCCACGAGCCGAGCAAGATGGCGTTGCGTTTGAGTTCCTCCCAGGATTCGTCCATGATTGATTTAATGAGTTGATTTGAAAGCTTTTGTGTGTGTGTAAGTGTTCGTTTTAGATGTGTTCGTTTTATGTGGTTTTTTCTTTTCTTTTTTTCTCTTCTTTTCTCTCCAAAACGCCATTTTTTTTAAAAAACTTTTTCCGGTCAAACAAAAATCGATTGGACTACTTTTCTCTGCTCTTTTCTTTCTCGCGTTTACACGCACGACTACTCATTCGCCGAAGAAGACACTCTCGTCAAAATAAGCGCCTTTGCTGCAAACCCTCCTCCTCCTCCGCCTCCTCCTTCTCCCTTTAAAATGACGACGAAAACAAAAACGAACGATGAAAAGGATGAAAGTGATATGAATGGTATAAAAAATACGCGAGTGATTGGCAAGAAAAATGTTCTAAAAAAAGAAACGATACATCGATTGATCAAGGACGTCTCTCGGGTGGATTTCGCGGCCCCTGCGCCGGCGTATTTAGAGAATAACTTAGGGCAATCGAACGTGAGACGGTATTTATTAGAACCTGGGCCGAAAGACGGGTCGCACTCGAGGTGTAGGATTGTTCGGAAGAAGGACGCGTTCGGGTATTGCACGTACGTGTTGTACGCGGATTGTCCTCCTCCTCCTAATCCTCCTCCTCCGTCGTCGTCGATGCGCGAAGGGAAGGACCTTTTCGATGAGAACAGAAACGAAGAAAAGAATGGTCGACGTTGCAAAAGTCGATTCGAGGCGCGAGCGCTGTGCGCGGCGAGGAAGAGGAAGAAATCGAGAAGGTGAGTGTGTTCGCGCTCGCGGTCGCGGTCGCTCGCCTAAAGGGTTTGGTTTTGTTCGTCCTCTTCTTTCTTAACTTTCTTTCTTCTCACTATTGTCTTTTTCTCACTCATCTTGAACAGGTCGCGAATGGTTGTTTCTTTAGACGTGGCCGATATACGCGAGAGTTCGTCGCAATATTTAGGAAAGATAGCGGCGACAAATGCAGCCGGAACGAGGTTTGAGTTGTTCGACGACGGCGCGAAACCGGGCACGTGGGAGACGTTCGAGAGATCCGTGAGAGAGGACTACGAGGACGGGGCAGAAGATGAGGACGAAGACGAAAATGGTGACAAGAACGACGACGACGATGACGACGACGACGATAACGACGACGACGACGACGACAACGATGGTGATGATGACGAAGAAGAAATGAAAGACGCGACTGAGGTGAAAAACAGAGCGCGTCTCGGTACGGTGGAATACAACTTGAACCCGCTGGGAATACACGGACCGCGACAGATGCGCGTGGAAATAGTCAACACGGAAGAAACAGAAAGAGAGACGAGCAACGGCGCACAACCTGTCACCGCTCGATTCAAAAATGTCTTACCCGCGTGGAACAAAAAAATGCGCGCGTATTGTCTAAACTTTAACGCGAGAGTGACTCAACCGTCCGTGAAAAATTTTCAACTTTTGATCGACGACGATGACGACGACAACGACGACGACGCTTTTTCCGCGGCCGCCGAAAAGAACAAAAACGAAGTCGAAGATGAAGAGAACGAGAAAGCACCGCCGACGATTGATGATAACGACGACGACGATAAATCTATCGCGAAAAACGCAGCTTCCGTGAGAGAAAAACAGCGTCGCAAGCGAGAAACGAGGTGGCAAAAATGGATTTTACAGTTTGGTAAAATAGGCGAGGACGTGTACACGATGGATTTCCGCTACCCGTTTACGCCTTTACAGGCGTTCATGGTGTGCGCAACCTCTCTGGATAAAAAGCTCGGCTGCGAATGAATTAATTTTGAATAAACGCTGCTATAAAACATCCGCGGTGCCTTCAGCGTCTACTTTTCCCCACGAGTCTAGAATCCATCTCGTGGTGCTTTTGCTCTCGCTACTACTCGTGTCTACTTCAACGCGCATGGTTCCTATCGAACAGTTTCGAACGATCCCTCGGTTCTTCTCGCCGCTTAAATCTTCGTCGACTAAATATTCGCGCAAGAGCAACAACACGCCGGCGTGCGTGACCACCGCAATCGTCGCGTCGCCGCTGCTCTCTTCAAGATCTTCCTCCAAAACGCGCCGCACTGCATCTTCTATGCACTCGCGCACTCTTCTCAAAACATCATCGACGCTTTCGCCGCCTTCTCCTGCACATCTCAAACCTCTCTTCGTCTTGCTCTCGCAAAACGTCGCCCAGGCGCGCGGGAACTCCATCGGCGCCGTCTTCCGCGGACATCCTTGTAAAACCCCCACGTGGCGTTCTCGTAACTTTGAACTTTCCTCGATCATTTGCGAGGCATCAATCATCATCCCCTGCGCGGTGTGCAAACATCGTTGCAAATCGGATGTCACTACTTTTCGAATATTTTTTACCCTATTAATACTACTGTTTTTGCTCGTCATCATTTTCATCAAATTCGCGCGTAAACTTTTAATCTCCTCCTCCCCGTCTTCGTTTACTTCCGTGTCCAACTGTCCTTGAATGATCCCTAACGCGTTGTGTGTGGTTCTCGCGTGTCGTATTAAGAGCACTCGGACCACTCTTTTGTTCTCATCATCTTTATTCATATTAGGGGAAATTGCCTAATTTTAAGGGAAAAAAATGAAGCAAATTTGCTCATAAAAACATCACTTTACGAAACGACTTTATTCTCTAATAAACACTCGTTCTTCTAATAAAGAAAGACAGAAGAATTTGAAGGAGAAAGAAAGAGCGCGTCATTGGATCGTCGTCGCGCTCTTTTTCTCTATTTGATCTTTTTATCGCATCATCAAAACAACGCGATAGATGATATGAATCTTCTTAAGAACAAAATCGGCTCGATTTTCGTGCACGTCCGGCACCAAACGTATCAACGTTTCGTCCCGGAACGCGTCAAGAAGTTTTTACTCACGCACCCGCCAAATATCACCGTGCAATGCCTCTTCGCCTTGTGCGTCGCGGAAATCATCCACTTCGTGCGAGAGGAAATCAAGTTTCAAATCTGGTGCCGACAAGGCAGAGAGAAAGGCGGAATGCACGAACTCACCGAGGAGGAGATTGAGGAGAACAAAAGGACAGGGAAAGTGCCGGAAGTGGACGAAAAGCGAATGCCGACGAAAGATTTACTCGAAGAACCGACCGAAGAAATTAAACGAGACGTAGATAAATTGATTGAGTTTATCAACCAGAACAGACGGAAAGATTCGTCCATGGTGAGAGTTGGGAAATCGACGATTCCAAACGCCGGGTTAGGATTGTTCGCGGATCGAGATATCACCGAAGGCGAACGCATTCGAGGCGCCACGTACGGAGGGAGAATCATGAACTTCAACGAGGCGAAGAAGATTCCCATGAAAGAGAAGGATTACGTGATGGCGTTGCATTTGAACGTACACGTAGACGCGAAAGAGCACTACGGGTATATGGCGAGGTACATAAACGATACGTATAAGACGGAGAAGAGTAGAAATTGTAAGTTTTTGAAGATGAGCGTAGAGAATAGGGCGAGCGTGATCGCCATGAGAGACATCGAGAGAGGCGAGGAGTTGTTCGCGGAATACGGGAGCGGGTATTGGAGAGCGAGGAACGGGGAAATTGATGCGGACAGAGGTGACGTGGAGAATTTTAAGAGGGACATGGAAAAAGCGCAAAAATGGGTCGAATCGAAAGGGAAGTATAAGAGTAAAAGTAAGAAGACGCACTCGAAGGAATTTAACAACGCGGCGGATTTATTAGAGAGAGAAGGTAAAGGGTTAGAACCGGACAGCATATTTAAGAAGATTCCTTGATCATCATCATAATAATAAAGTACACTTTCTATACAACGCCGAGTTCGACTTCTTTTTCTAATTTCACGCTCAACTCTTCCGCTTGCTGGGCCAACCACATCTTCGCGTATAATCCGTTCAAATCGACCAACTCATCGTGTCTTCCTTGCTCTACGATTTCCCCGTCTCGCATGACGATGATCCTCGAGCACTTCATCACCGTGCTCAACCTGTGCGCGACGAAAACGCTCGTTCTATCTCTCGCAATTTCTTCCAAGCTTTCCAATATTTGCGATTCAGTCGCCGTGTCCAACGCCGACGTCGCTTCGTCCGCGACTAAAACTCTCGGGGACTTCAAAAACGCGCGAGCGATGGCGACTCTCTGCTTTTCACCGCCGGATAACATCACGCCTCTCTCGCCAACTTTCGTCTTCAAACCGTCCGGTAAATCGCCGATGGTTTTTGCCAATTTCGCCGCGTGGCAGGCGCGCTCGACTTCCTCGTCTGAGGCGTTTGGTCGACCGTAGCGCACGTTGTGCTCTAAAGTATCGTTAAATAAAACGGCATCTTGAGGGACAACCGCAACGGCGGATCGAAGAGATTTCATTTGTAGATCTTTCACGTTGTACCCGTCGAAGAATACATCACCGGACGTGGCGTCGTACGCGCGCAACGCGATGCGAAGCAAGGTGGATTTCCCGGAACCAGAAGGTCCGACGATGCCGATGGATTCGCCCGGAGAAATTTCTAAGTTTACGTTTCTAAGAATCTTGCGTCCGTTTCCGTATTCAAAAGACACGTCTTTAAACGATATGGACGCGCCGTTGTTGCTGCTTGTCGTCGTCGTCGTCGTCGTTTCGATATTTTTGTTCTTCGGTAACTCCAACGTCCCGTCCTTTACGTTTGACGTCGTCGATAAGACCTCAAACATCGCCTCCATGTCGACTAAACTTTGTCTCAACTCTCTATAAAAAAATCCTAAAAAGTTCAACGGTGCCCACACTTGCAACAATAAACCGTTCGCCATGACCAAATCACCGACCCGGTTGGCTAAATTCGCACCAATCTGTGACGCGTTCCCACCGGCGCCGACTCCTAACGCCGCGCACGACAACGCCGCCGTCATGCCGAAAGATAAAAACACCGCCTGACCGGCGTTCAACAACGACGACGCTCTTTCGCTCCCCAATGCGGCTTCGTGGTACCCTCTTAATAAACTATCGTACTGTTTGGACTCTAAATTCACGTTCCCGAAATTCGATACGGTTTCGTAATTCAAAAGCGCATCCACGGCTTTCCCGGTGGACAAACCGTCCATGGTATTCGCCAACTTCCTCTTGCTCGCGGACACCCCGGTCATGTGCATGGTCCACCAGACGTAACAACAAAACGTACTCAACACCACCGCGACGACGTGCCAACTGAACGCTTTCCACAGCAAAGCACTCACCAATGCCAACTCCACGAATGTTGGAATGAACGTAAATATAACCGCGCGAAACACCATCGATACCGACCGCGTGCCTCGATCGATGATTCTTTGCAACGCCCCAGTTCTTCTCTGTAAGTGAAACTGCATGTCCAAATTCAACACGTGATTGAACACCTCCAACGCGACTCTTCTACCCGCCGCTTGCGCCACGGGCGTGAAAGACACCACCCGCAACTCCGTCGCAATACCAGACACCGCTTTAAATACTCCGCTGAAACACAACATCATCGCCGCCATGTTCGCGGCTTGTAACGCTTCCGGCCCAACCGGTAACTGCGCCGCTCGCGTCAAATGGTCAATCGCAAACTTAAAATACACCGGTACCGCTAACCCGAACGCTTTCTGCGCCACGAGAAAGATCACCGCAAACGCTAACCGAAGTTTCGTTCCTTTCCTACTAAACGCCACCTTCAAAAGATACGGTAACACGGTTCTCAAATCCGACCCTTTCGGCGGCATCGGGATTGGACCGTCGTCCTCGGTATCGTTTTCGTTAAAATACGACGACGACTTTGAAGACGAGTTCTTCTCTATTTTTTGCTCCTCTTCCATGGAGTCGGAGATGCCGTAAGATGCCACCGCCGCTGCTCTCGCGGACGGTCTCGCGTATCTTTGCACACAAGCACCAGCAGCAGGTTTGTTGGTGTTGGAGGACAAAAACGACGACGTCGCGCTGCTGTTCCTCGTCATCTTCGCAGCGAGAGGCGATGATGAAGAAGAGGCTTTGTGCGTCTTCTTCATCATCGCGCCGCCGTCATTTTTGGACGACGATGAGGACGAGTTACGTATCATCATCATCATCATCCGACGTCGTCGTCGTTGAATTCCCGGTGACGTCGCCGTCGCGTTTTTCCCCTCCGGTTTCGAAAAGCTGCTTCTCATCATCATCATCGTCGTCGCTTTCGAAAGACCACCACGCGAGGACGACGAAGAAGAAGAAGTCGAGAAGCCGCGGTGGTGGTTATGGTTATGGTTATGATGTGTTGTTCGTGAAAGAGGTGCAAACTGCGCGCGCATGATATCTGAAGAGTTTTGGATAAAAAAAGGAACGAAAAGATGTCAGGATGTGGAGAAAAGAGTTTTACTTCTCTAGGCGAAGAAGCGACAATGATGAATACGCGTAAGTGGTTCTTTCAATACAACACGCGGTATGTGGACACTATGTGACTGTGAAAGAGCTAATGTTGAGTACGCACGTACCTTTTCAAATGATAAGATTCACGAAAACGCTTCTCGCACACATCACATTCGTACGGTTTCTCGTTCGTATGAATACGCATGTGGGCCTTCAAATTACTAGAAGTATGAAAGCACTTCTCGCACACATCACATTCATACGGTTTCTCGTTCGTGTGAATACGCATGTGGTCTTTCAAATGATTAGCTTGAGAAAAACGCTTCTCGCACACATCACACTCGTACGGCTTCTCATTCGTGTGAATACGCATGTGGGCTTTCAAATTACCAGAAGTATGAAAGCACTTCTCGCACACATCACATTCGTACGGTTTCTCGTTCGTGTGAAAACGCATGTGGGTTTTCAAATTACCAGAATTACGAAAACGCTTCTCGCACACATCACATTTATACGGCCTCTCGTTCGTGTGAATACGCATGTGGGTTTTCAAAGTACTAGAATCACAAAAAGCTTTATCGCACACATCACATTCGTACGGCTTCTCGTTCGTGTGAATACGCATGTGCGTTTTCAAATTACAAGAGTGACGAAAACGCTTCTCGCACACATCACACTCGTACGGTTTCTCGTTCGTGTGAATACGCATGTGGGCTTTCAAAGTACCAGATTCACGAAAACGCATCTCGCACACATTACATTCGTACGGTTTCTCTTTCGTGTGAATACGCATGTGCTTCTTCAAATCACTAGAATCACGAAAGCACTTCTCGCACACATCACATTCATACGGCCTCTCGTTCGTGTGAATACGCACGTGTATGGCCAATTTAGATGCGCTAACAAACACCTTCTCGCAAACGCCGCACTCGTGTTGTTGCCCTCTCTTTCTCTTCGCTCCTTTTCTCACAGTCATCTCTTCTTTCCGCATCTGTTCGTTCACCTCATCCTCATCAGGTATTCGCAAACAGAGCAACACCTCATCAGGTTCTTCTTCTTCCTCTTCTTCTCCTCCCCTCTTTTCCAGAACATACTCACTTTTCAAAACCGTCCTCGCATTTTCCGCTCGTTTAGGATTTGGATTCTTTCTTCGTCCTCCCATTATTGTTCTTCTTTCTCTATTGTTCTTCGTGACAAGTGCGTTGCTTTCCCCTACAAATTGTGCTGTCCTTTCCCCACAAAAAAGGAATAAAAACAGATACACACACGCACGCGGTTTACACGAATAATGGCGACATTGCTCTCCAGCGGCATCGTTCGAATGACCACCACGACGACGACCTTTGTTTTGAAGAACGCGGGGTTGTTCAAAGCGAAAGGATTTGGTGGTGGCTCGTCCTCGCTGTTTCATCCTCATCGGCAGCAGCAAATGGATAAAAGACGAACCTTGAAAGCCGTTACGAATTCCAATTCTTTCTCGTCGTCGTCGAACACCAACAGAGCGAAGAAGAAGGCGACGACGAGCGACGACGTCGAAAAAAGGCAAAGAATGACGCACATGGCAAAAGTTCGCGCGTCTTTTTCTCCTTCTTCTTCTTCCTCCTCGACCGAAGAAAAGATGTTCACGGTGCAACACAATTTGGAATCGCTGAGCGATAAAATTTTCTGCAACCGTTCGTTGCCGATGAAGTCGATCAGGTCGGTTGGATTCGATATGGATTACACTTTAGCCATGTATAAACCGGAAACGTTCGAACGGTTGGTGTACACGAAAACGATCGCGAAATTAGTCTCACATTACGGGTACCCGAAGGAAATTTTGAAGTCGTTCCAATTCGACGAGACGTACATGGTGAGAGGCCTCGTCATCGATAAGAAGCGAGGAAACGTGTTGAAGATGGACAGACATAATTACGTGAAAGTTGTCGTCCACGGGTTCAAAGCGGTGAGCACGGAAGAGAGGTTGATGACGTATTGCGACTCGTCGAAAGTTGGGACTTCGTTTACCGGGAACGAGTATCAAGCGATGGATACGTTGTTCGCGTTGGCGGAGGCGTATTTGTTTTGCCAACTGGTGGAAATGAAAGATTTAGTTATGATAGACGAGAAAAAGAAGAAAAATAAAGAGTACGAGAAGTTAACGAACGTGTCGTATCACCAGATGTTCGACGAGATTCGTAAGAGCGTGGATTTGTGCCACCGGGACGGGAGTTTGAAAACCGAGGTGGCGAAAGATCCGGCGAAATACATCGTCCCGGATGAAAGTCTGAAAGAGTTACTGACGACGTTGAAAACGAGCGGTCGGTCGGTGTTTTTGTTGACCAACTCTCTGTTCGATTACACGAACGTCGTGATGAACTTTCTCATTTCCGGTAAGACTGGCGAGGAGAAGAATTTAGATTGGTTGGAATATTTCGATAGCGTGTTTGTCGGGTCGATGAAGCCGAATTTTTTCACGCAAGATAACAACATCATTTTTGAAGTGGACGCGAAGACGTACATGTTGAAAAATACCGATTCCGGTGGGCCGTTAACGCCGATTGGTGGAAGCGATATCGACCACGTGTCAGCACCGTCGTCGTCAAAACCTGGCGACGGCGAAAACATCTACGATTCAAAGGTGTATCAAGGTGGATCGTACGTCCATCTCATGGACTCGCTCGGAATTTCTCGAGGTTCGGACGTTTTATACGTCGGCGACCACATCTTCGGGGATATTTTGAGAAGTAAGAAAACGTTAGGGTGGAGAACGATGTTGATCGTGCCGGAAATGGATCACGAGCTGGAAGTGTTGGAGGAGACTCGAGAAGAGGGCGTTTTGGACGAGCTGAAACAGTTGCGCGAACGAAGAGACGAGTTGGATTATAAGTTGCAAAAGATTATATTCGAGGAAAAACGACAAAAGGAAAAGGAGAAAATGGCGAAAACGTCGGAGGAGATGAAAATGGTCGAGCAACTCGAGAAAGATTTTGAAACCGCGAAATTGGAACATCGGAAGAAAACAAAGGAGTACCACGAACGCTTCCATTGGGTTTGGGGCGCGTTGATGAAATCCGGATATCAAAACTCTCGATTCGCGCACCAAGTCGAGCGGTACGCGTGCGTGTATACGAGTAAAGTTTCGAACATGTTGAGGTATTCGCCCGAGGCGAGCTTTCGCGCGTTTAGCGACACGATGCCCCACGATGATAGTTCACCGTAATGTGTAATTATTATCATTGTTTAGCGCTATAATGTCTAGAACTCGTCTTGGTTTGCTTCCTCCATTTCTTCGTCTTCGCTCTCGGAGGAAGCCAATGAATCTTCATCTTCTTCGTCCTCGTCCTCTCGAAGCGCCAACGTCGATAAATACGAATCGATTTCTCCGTGTATCTTCACGCAGTGCTTTCGCGCAAACTTTATCACGTTATCTGAAACGTCGCTCTCGACTGCCATCGCGCTGCTATTTCCAAATCCGCCGACTCTTTGCACTGAAGTCACCGCACCTTCTCTGGTGGCGGATACCGCGAGCGCGAAATCGCCGCACGACTCTTCGCTCGAGACGCAATCAATCGCTATGGTTGGTAAAAACTCCTCGTCGTCTATTGTAATCGTCGTCATAGTAGTTACTCCTTCTTGCTGCCGCGCTCTACCGAAATACGTCGCCGTAGCAATCAAAGGCACGTCTGAGACATCTAGCGTCGTGTTACTACTACTGCTGCTATTCGATTCCTTTTCTTTTCCTTTTTCTAATTGTTCGTCATCATCATCATCATCATCTTCTTCTTCTTCTTCCGAATCTGACACTAACTCAACCTCTTCATCCTCACCTCTTCGTTTCACTCTCACTCTCGGTAACCGTGCGTCGAACAACGCGCACTTCCCGGCAATCGCCAACGCGTCCAACGCGTTCCCGTCGTCCGAGAGCACTAAAAAATCCATCCGTAACTTCCAGCGATGACGCCGACGGCCTCCTTGTTTACTACCATTCCCATGACTACTACCGCCAATCTCCAAAGACTTTCGCAAACCAGATTCCTTGTTCAACAAATCCATCGACCCGTACGCAAACTCCAATTCTCTCTTCAACTCGCCGCAATACTTATCGGTCTCGTTGAATACTTGTTGCTGATGTTGACCTTTCCCGCCGCCGCCGACGGCGGAACCAACATTTCTCGTCGACATCGTTTCCACGTAAACTTCTACGGAAGGCATCGTCGCCGCAGTAGATGTGCCCGCTTTCTCGTTCCCTCCCGTCTTATCTCTTCCTCCTCCTCCTCCGCTTCGCCGTTGCCCCATAAACAACAACAAAGCATCATCCTCTTCCTCATCCTCATCAAAACTGCACACCTGCCCGGTTATCGCGCACACGACCTCGGTCCGTCCGCACGATCCTTTCCCCATGCGAACTTTCGCTTGTCCAACCGCTCGCGTGATGATCATCATGTTGTTCCTTTTCTTTTTATTAAAACTCTCACTCAGTTTACTTTCGTGATTTCCCAACGAAATCTCCACCGGTCTCGATTCGTGATTCTCTCTCCCGTCCGAGCGGAGGTTTTGGCAAACGCCGTCGCGAGTGAACTGGAATTCCGGCGCGGAGAATAACATTTTCTTCGCGCCGGAATGGATCGTAGTATCGCGGTGCTGTTGATGATGATGTTGTTATATAACTCTCTCTTTCTCAGCAGTTAAATGAAGAATGTGACGGCGGTAAATCGCCACTAAAAAGAAACGTCTTTTTTGCTCAAAGAGATAAAAAAGAGTTTACTATATAATAAATGGAGAGGAACGAGAAGAAGAAGCAACTCTCAGGCGCGCAGAAAAGGAAGAAGAAGAAGGAGAAAGAGGAGGCGATCGAACGGGCGAGAGCGGAGTTGGAGAGGTTGAAGCTTGGACCGACCAAGGTGTGGACGGGATTGGTGACGCATCACAAGGATGTGTTCGTCTCGCATGTCTTGTCGAAATTGAACGAGACAGATCGGTTTTTCTTTGCAAAGGTGAATAGTGAGAGTTGGGGAGTGCTTGAGTACGCCGGGGTAGACGTATCGAAATTAAGTTGCGCTGTTCACGAATGTACATCCATTTCGACGTTGGAATTGGCGTGGAATCACTTTCCCTGGGGAAAGAAAGATGACGAAGGAAGAGTGATGGATCAAGCCTACTTTTGCGAGCAAGTTCCTGGAACGAACAAACTCGAGTTGCTCAAGTGGTTGAGAGAAGTGAAACATTGCGAGTGGGATGAAAAGACGATTACTGTGGCAGCATTTAAAGGTAATCTCGAGATGCTGAAATACTGCTTCTCTAACGAGTGCCCGTATGATGAAGAAATGTCGTGTAGACAAGCTGCTAAAGGACACCTCGACTGTCTTCGATTTCTTTTCGACAAAGTGAAACCTTCGCGAGATACGGAAAAAGATTCGGCAAAACACGCAACATGCGGTGGTCACATGGAGATCTTGAAATATTTCGTCGAAGAAAGAAAGATACCCGAGGTAGTAAAGGTCAGCTGCGTGACAAATGCTGCAAGGTACGGCCGCCTCGATTGCCTCAACTACTTATTCGACGAGGCGAAAACGCCTCTTAACCACTGGCGATACAGCGCTCTCGCTCGTTACCACGAGCATACCGACTGCCTAAACTACTTGCTCGAAAAAAGGTGCCCGGAACCAACGGACGAACAATACGCTACTTTTGCCGAGAGCTTGCGAGCGCTAGAGTCTCGGCAGGAGAACAGCGAGTGAGAAGTTAGTTTGATCAGAGAGAGAGAGAGAGACACCTTTTACCTTTTCGTACATTTTTAGAGCAAAGAAGAGAGACACACAAAAACAGGTTCAAAATCGCCAAAATTTCCCCTCTATCTATACTCGCAAATACAAACTCACTCTCCAAAAGAGAGAGAGATTGAGAGAGTAATCGAAGCACTTTTCTTCGCGCGTGTGGTGAGCGCGTGGTAGTGTTGACGTTGCCGAATTCCTCGCGTTTTGAAGGTCGCACTTCTTCGTAAAAGTAATTGGAATTGATCCATCTTCATCAAATCAATCCGCTTCTTCTAATAAAGCGATTAAAACATAGAGAAAATAATAAAGAGTATGAGTTTCATGCATCGAATGCCAAACGAGTACGGCGTCTCCTCGTCCTCCGCGTCCTCTTCGAGAAACACCCAGGGTGTAGGTACCGATCGGACGCGAGAGTTTTTCGCGACCGCGGAAAGAGTGAGCAAACAATTGCACGGAAGTAGACACAGGAGTAGCAGTGGGGGAAGAAACGAAAACGACGACGAGAACGGCGCCGCGGCGAAAGGAGAAGGCTCGGATTTTTACGCCGCCTCCTCCTCCTCGCACGTGGAGAAACAGCAACAGCAGCAATTCGGGTCTTCTTTGGATGACGACGATTTCAACAACAATAACAAAGGAGGAGGCTCTTCTTTGCATCTCGCGAACGAGGCGCCGAAGATGAAATCTGTGTTCCACCAGAGAGCCTCGCGCGTCGGTCACGCCATCCACTCCACGTCGCAAAAGCTGGACCGGTTGGCGCAACTCGCGAAGCGGTCGGGCGCGTTTGACGACTCGAGTCAAGAGATTAACACGATTTCCTTCGCGGTGAAAGAAGATATCAAGCAGTTGAACACGGCGATCGCGGAGTTGCAACAGCTGGCGTTGCACGAGAGAGAGCAAAAGACGAAACAGTCGACGCAACATTCGGAGACGATCGTGGAGAGTTTGAAAGGACGGTTGATGGACGCGACCAAGGCGTTTAAGGACGTGTTGAGCGAAAGGAAGGAGAGCGTGAAGAATAACGAGAGAAGACGATCGATGTTTGGCGGCAGCGGTAGCAGTAGTTTACAAACGCAGCAACAGCAAGGCGGTGGGTTTCAAGGCGGAACTGGACGGTTTGCCAGCGTCAGCGCGGCTGCCACGACGGGGAGTTTCATGAACGTAGGCGCGCGAAGTAGCGAACAACAACAAGGAGAACAACAAGGGAATTTCGGCCACATGAACCCGATATCCTTCAACCAAAACCAAGTCGCCGTCTACCAAGACCAAGACCAAAACTACGCCACCTCTCGCGCCGACGCCATGCAAAACGTCGAGCGCACCATCACCGAACTCGGCGGCATTTTCCAACAACTCGCCACCATGGTCAACGAACAAGGCGAGATGGCCATTCGCATCGACGAAAACGTCGAAGACGTCGTCATGAACGTCGACCAAGCGCAAGGTGAACTTCTGAAGTACTTGAACTACATCAGTAACAATCGGTGGTTGGCCATGAAAGTCTTCGGCGTGCTCATGGCTTTTCTCATGTTCTTCATAGTCTTCGTCGCTTAATACTAGTGTTATTATTATTAACTTTCATCATTTATTGTGATATTCAACATCCAACGCTTCATAGTCTTCGTCGCTTACTTATTATTCTCGTAAACTTTCACACAACATTGAGATTCAACATCCAACGAAAAATGAGAGGAAAATCCTCACTCTAAAAACTCTTTAACGACGCACACAAAACATCACAACAGAGCAAAAGGAACGCGTCAAAAAGACGACGATTTCACCAGAGGAAGAGATATGACGACTCGCTGAGATGACGACTGAATTCACTGAGAGACCAATCTCTCGTCCCGCTCGTCTCGTCGATTTTTACTCCTTTCCATCGGGAACAGAATCGAACGGCGAGAAAGTGGAATGCATCTTCTTCCCGAGGTTTAACGACCGAGAGGAAACGTTTTCGTTGGACGTTTTGGCGGCTTTTAACACCAAGGAAGGAGACGATGATGATTTAAACGACGATTTAGATGCTGATGATGATGCGTATCGGACGAATCGCTTTGTCACGGTCTTTCGAACGAGTGGGTTCGTTTCGAGACCGAAAGTCGTCGTGTATGACAACTGGTACCAGAGAGCGAAGGAAGCGTTGACGCCGACGACTGCGACGACTTTGATCGGACGAAGAGCAAAAAGGTACCAGTTTTCCATCGAAGAGAAAACGAAGAAGAACACAGACGATGATACAGCGGAGGAGGAGGTGTTTGAACTCGTCTGGCGGTTCAGCGAAAACGACGACGAGAACGCAAACGAGGAGAGCAGAGAGGAGGATACGAAGAAGAAGCGAAATGAGATGGTGATGATGCGAGGGTCTTGCAAGATGAAGCGCGTCGTCGCCGCCGCCGCCAGGGCAGCGGAGGGTGTCGAGACGGGATCTGCAAAGGAAACGGCGACGACGGTTCTTTTGGAGTTGTTGCGTCACGCCTCGTTGAAGTATATTCGCGAAAAGGAAGGAAACGTGGATTTAAAGCGCGCGAACGAGTGTTTGAGGAAAGATCAAGAGATCGCGGTGAAGGAAGAATTGGAGAAGGCGAGAGATATCGAGCAGTTTAAGCGAAAATGTTTTGAGGAGTGTTTGGTCCTCGTAAACGAGAAGAAGAAACGGATTCGGGAGTTGGAGGAGATTCTAGAAACGGCGAGGAAAGAAAACGACGCGTTGAGTAAAAAAATTGGGAAGGGGAAAGGAGGGAAGAAGAGAGGGAGGTCGTCGTCGTCCGAGGAGTCGTCGTCGTCCGAAGCCTCTTCGTCGAGCGAAGAGGTGAGCGACGAAGACGAGGAGGAAGAAGCGAACACGGACGACGAAGATAAGGCCACGCAAATTCGCAAACGCATGCGACAGACTGCCATGGTAGATACCATCAAAACCACGAGTGATGGAAGAAAGAAACCGTCTGCAAAGCCAACAACGACGAAGACAACAAAAGCAACAAAAGCAACCGCCTCGCAAAAATCAAAACCAGCCGCTCGGCGCGTGAACACGTTCGACGCTCTCATGCAAGCCAATTTAGGACGAGATTCCGACGCGAATTCCCAATCCTCCTCTTTTTAGATACATACATAGATAGATAGATAGATAGTGAATGAGTGCGTGATACTGGTCATCGCGACGAGCGAGCAGTAGTCGTCGTAGTCGTTTTCTCCTTCTTGGAAAAGAAGGAACACGATAAAGGAGAGTTTCGCTTACGCTTTGACATACTAAATACATTTCAAAAAGCTACTCATAATATGCATCATCATCACTACTTTCCCTCCATTTCTCTCTCCTTCAACAGTTTCGCCACGCTCCCGTCGTCGTCTTCCACCAAGGTCCCGCTTTTCCAGCACCCCGTCTTCTCCCCGATTTCCTTGTGTTTCTCGTACTCCAAATCCACCTCCTCTTTCGTTCCTTTCCACCCTTTCGGGTACCTCGATAAACTTTGCGTCCCGAGCATCCTGCTCGCTTTCACTCTCAAATCCAAGGTCGTCCACTCGCCTAATTCGTTGTGAAAGTGTTCTTTCATCTTCATCCACTCGCCGACGCCGAATATGTGGAGTCCTTCGTACAGTTTTTGCCGCTGGTCGTCGCCCCATTTCTTCCCGGAAGTCTCGAAGACGATTTTCGTCGGTTTGAAAAACTGTTGCTTTAAAGCGCCGGTTTCTGCGTCGATGGCATCTTTTCGTGTCACAACTTTACGCAAAGAGTTTGCCCATTGAATTCTTTCTTCTTGGTCTTCTTTTGATGATTCGTTGGTGTTGGTGATGATGTCGAGCATGACGTGTGATGTGTTTTGCGCGCGCGCGTTTGTCGGGGAAGCGCAGTCGAGAAATTCAAAATTCTCGATTGTATTCTATTTAGGGTATCAAATGTGATTTGCGAAGAAAGCGTGCGAAGCGATTGATGTACAAAGAAGAGTAGTTTTCTTTTCATTACGCGCTAATGTGTGCACGGGTATTCGCGGTGTTGTTCTCGTTGTTGTTGTTGTTGTTGCGTGTGCTATTTTCTATGCGTCTAAAACTCGTAGTATATTTGCGTTTATTTTTATCGTCGTTGTTGTTGTTGTTTCTTGGTACTACTACTCGCGATGGTAACTTGTTTTTGCTGCTGCGCTTCGTCGGTGCCCATTCTAGAGTTATCCACGATGGTCTTCGGCGCGATTTGCCCTCCGTTCGTTTTTTCCAGCTGCGGCGCGGTATCTTGACAGGATTGATTGCAAAACAAACCTTTTCCGTTCGCGTCGCACTTATCGTCGATGACTATGGTTCTTTCGCCGTCGTACACCCACTTGGCTAACGCCGAACGGGCTTCGACGCCGTCGATTTTGATCTTGTCGAATTTAGTGTGCACGTAACAGGAGGGCGCAAAGACACCGACGTTTGGATTTGCTTTTGTCGCTTCTCGGAGTCGATCAACCATTTGCGTCTTCCACATTTTCGCGTATTCTTCGCGACGGGAGCGTTCTTCTTCGTCCAAGTTTTCCCACATCTTTTTCGTCAGTTCGAGTTGCTTGTCTTCGTAGACTTTCATGTCTAAAACACCAGAGTTCAAGTCGTCGATGGTTTTCTCGACCAATCTTTGCGTTTGTTTTCGTTTCTCGTGGACGTCGCTCAAATGTTTCGTCGTGGACGACGCCAACGTCATCGATTTCAAATCGGGTTCGTGGACAAACCTGTGGTCGGCTAACGGCCAATTGTCGTGGATGGACATGACGACGGAATCTGTCAACGCTTGCACAAAAAATATGGGCGTTCTGATAAATTTGATCGAATTTCTCGCCACCGCACAACGGTGTACTTTTTGATTGCTGCAGCGCTTGGTGCACTCACTCGGTAACGAATCCTCGGCGCGCCAAAACTTCAAGTACTTCTTCCAACTCGTCTCGTCCCACGGGATAAACGACGGTTTCATTTGGCCGTAGGTGTTGGTGGAGTTAGTCGTGTTGAGACCGAATCGTAAGAGCAGACGACTTTCCGCAGAATTCAAGTAGACGCCGTCTTCGCTCTTCTGGTCGTCGTCGCTTTCGCCGAGCTCCACGGCGGCGTGCCGGAATTTGTCTTGCAATTTATCTTTAAACGTGGAGAAAATTTCGCTGAAAATCCCAGTTTCCTCTTTGTCGCTGCTGCTGGTGGTGCTGGTGGTTGCAGTGCTTACATTCGCTTTTGTCTTGTCATCGTCATCGGTAGCGGAGGCGTTTTTCTCGTTTGACTTTTTGTTGTTGTTTTTGTTGTTGTTGTCCGCGGGAGGCGTAGCTTTCTCTACCAACGCATCGTCGTCGTCCGTGACTAAAGCGGAAGAGAGCGTATCCTCTTCGGCGTTTTCTTCAAAAATCTGTTCCACTATCTCGTCAAATTTCACCGACTCGAATTCCTCTTCTTCCTCCTCCTCTTTGTTACTCTTCGCGCTGTGGTTGTCCTTCGACGCCTCTTCTTTATCGTCATCTTTGGAGTCGTCGTCAGAGTTTTTATTTTCACCGATGGACATTTGATCTCTCGGGTCGTAAAACGTGTGCGTGTGAAAGTAGTGAAATCCAGCGAAGGCGATGCCGGACACTTTGGGAGGTTGCAGTTTCGGGTCGTGCCCTTGAGCTTCGTACGCTTGGGCGATAACATCCGCCCACCGATCGATTTGTGCGACTAAACCGACTCCACCGGCAGATTTTCCGGAGAAGATGATGTTTTTCGCCGACAACAAATCGTGATGGTTGATGAGTTCATCCAAGACGGCGTCGACGATGAGACCGCCGGTCATGGTCACGCCAGACGCGTCCGGTTCGTTACTTCTGCCCAACCAAGAGTCTCCAGAACAATACGCGATATTTACCATATTTGCCGTGTTGAACGCTTCGTTGGATTTCAACACGGATTGAATACCAGTCGAGAAGTGATACGTCCTCGGCACTAATTTCGAAGAGCCTAATCCCGTCGCCGCCCGTCTCGTGCAGTCCTCGTCATTTACGCACGTGCCTCCACCGGAAAGCATGATGATCCACGTTTCGCCGCACGAGTGTTCGACACCATCGCTTGTACATCTTTTCCTTCGCACGGCGCGGTCGACGCGCTTCGATAAATAATACGCGGGAGGCGATCCGTCCAAACATTTCGCGTTGTTTGAAGCGTGATCGAGAAAGCGCACAGGCGATACCGGATTCGGCTTGTATTTCTCATCGCTCGCATCAACTTTACCGTTGTCATCGTCGTCGATGTGAAAGGTACCGTCGGCAATGTTGTCGACGATACCCTTCGCGACGTCTTTGACGATGACCGCGGCGTCCGTAACAACTGCCTTAGCGTGCGGTGCAACTTCTACCACCCCTTTTTTAATGTTGTTGTTGTTATTATAACTATTATTATTCGTTGTTATTGTCGTTGTTGCATTCTTTTGCACACGCTGTTGTTGTTGTTGTTGTTGTTGTTGTTGTTTCGGTTGTTGCTTTGGCTTCGCGTCCGCGGGGGTGGTGGTCGTTGGCGAAGCGCTACCGCCGCTATTCTTGGCGTTCGTGTTGTTGTTACTACTCGGAGTAAAAGTACTTGTTGACGCGATGTTGTTTTTCTCGTCCGCTCCTACCTTTGCCGATGACATGACTGACCCCGTCCCCGAAGTGGCGGTATTCTTCGCATTACCATTCTCGCCCTTCTTGCCGTTATTGTTGTTGTTGTTATTGTTGTCAACATTGACAATACCGTTCTTCTTGTCGTCGCCTCCGTTGCTCTCGCCTCCTCTGTTGCTCCCGCTACCAGCACTCGCACTCTTGTTCTTACTATTATTAGTATTGCTATTAGTATTCTCGCTCGTAGTATTCGAAGACGACGCCTTCGAGGAAGCTTCCGCGGCGGCGGCGAGAGAAGAATCCTTCTTCGCTTGTTCCCTCGCGTGTTTCGCCACCGCTTCTTTCACCAGTTCTTTCCTTCTCTCCTCTAAGAAGAAGTCAATCTTGTCCTTCTCTTGTTTCGTCAGTTCGTCTTCGTCCGGTACTCCTGTTTTCACTTGTTGTTGTTGTTGTCCTCCGAGTCTTTTCAACGCACTCAAACCGCTCGTTCTTCTTGTCGTCGTCATCGTCATCACCAAAGCGGCGACCGTTACAATCAGAACAACAAAAAAGACGCCTCCTTTTCGAAAACTCGTTCCGTTTCCTCTCCGATTGATGTACTTATTCGACAATAAAGGCGCTTGTTCCACATCTTCATCAGCACGGGAAGAAATGGTGGTCATCATTTTCTTCCTTTCTTTTCCTCCTCCTCCTCCCGTTCCAAAAGAAGAAGAAGAAGAGAGTTGTTCTGAACGACAGAGGACTCGATGTTATTCTTCAAATCGGATCGATCCTGGAGATGATGATGAAAGTCTCCTCCTCTGTTGTTCTTTTTAAAGCGGAGAATTTTTCCAACGATGAAATCTTTTTTTGTCTCTCTGAAGGAAGAGGCGCGGCTTCACTCTTTATTTATTTAGAGAGAAGAGAGAAGAAAAAAAAAGAGAGAGAAAAAGTATGCCACAATTAGGGTTTAGAACCCTAAACAAAAAAATTGAGGAAAATCTCATTTTAAGAAGAGAGAGAGAGAGAGACCGTTAGAGAATAAATCCGCTTTGACGACTGTTGTTCTCTGCGCTCTCGTTGTTCTCTCTCTCTCTCTCTCTCTCTCTCTCTCTCTCTCTCTCTCTCGAAGCGTTACAGAGCAAAGGTGTGAGAACGAATTCAGAATACGACGACTTTTGCTCTTCCTAATGTGTGCGAAAAGAATACGTTTTTGAAAGCATATTGGGAAAAATGGAACAAACGCAAATCTTGCCTCCAGCACAAACGACCAAACGAGGCGAAAGAGCGCACGTGCACGCGTTTTCCTCTCTTAAGAACAACGAGAATAATAAGGATGAGAACGAGTCACAGTTCTCGTTTACCTACGTCAACGAGAATGCAGGGAAAGCATACGCGGTCACTTTCCTGAGGACAGATAAGAAAACGGTTGAACACGCGCACGCCAAAATCACGTGCGTCTGCCCGTTCGCGCCTCCTTTCGATACAAAGAAGCACATGGCAGCTTCGGGAGCATCCGACGGTTCAATCCAGATCTGGTCGTTAGAAACCGGAGCGTTGATAAAACGACACGAAAAGGTTTTAGCCGGTCCGGTGCGGGACGTGTGTTGGTCCTTCGACGGCGCGAAGGTACTCCTCGCGGGCGAAGGGCGAGAGCAGTTCGCGAAGTGCGTCGACGCGGAGACGGGGACCGCGGTGAAAGACCTTTCGGGGGCGACGCGAGCGTGCACGACAGTTTGCGGGAGCAGGAAAGGGAAGCCGCACAGAGTTATAACAGGATCGGAGGATTTTCGAGTGCGATTTTATACAGGTGGGCCGCCGTTTCAGTTGGAACAACGAGAGCGAGCGAAGCGACGAACACACACTCACGAAAAGTATATAAACGAAGTTCGAATGTCCAGAGACGATAAGTACGTGCTTTCCGCGGCTGGCGATGGGATTGGCGTTTGGGACGTCGAGACGCTCGAGATGGTTGGCGACGAAGGACGGGTCGCCGCGAAGGACGGATCGACGTACGGCGTCGCGTGGTTAGACGACGACGAGGATGAGGAGAATAACACAATTTATCGGTTCGTTTCGAGCGGGGCGGATAAAATGGTGAAACTTTGGAAGGTGAAAGACGTCGTGCGAGAACGACAAGTAGGCGTAGACGTAGAAATCGTCGAGATTTTGAAGAAAACAGACGAAGAAGGAGAAGAAGAAGATGACGTTCGGTTGGTCGTGAAACCGAAGACGGAACAACACGTCGCGAAACACGTCACGCTCGAGGACGCGTACAGTTGTTGCGGCGCGGAGACAACCGTCGATGATATGCAAATAGGCGTGTGCGCGTCCGCCGAGACGGTCGTTTCTTGCGGCTTGTCCGGAAAGATGACCGTGCTCGACGTCGTCGAAGTCGACGATAAAGACGAGTTTGGTGAAAGGAAGAAGAAAAAGCAGCTGCGTTTTCGGGAGGAGATTTTAGGACACTCGAGGCCGATAACGGCGATGTGCTCGGTCGATGTTTCGTCGGGGTCGTCTTCTTCGACGGAGAAAAAGTATCAGGTTTGGACGGCGAGCATACGAAGGGAAGACGATCCGAGACCGAAGATATTGGTCTGCGAGTACGTTCCGGAAACGAAAACCATCGAAAACGTGCGAGAAGTCATAAAGAATACGCCGCTGAAAAAAGTCACGAAACTGGTCAACTGCGGGAACGATATCGTCGCCGCGATTGGTTTCGACGATCACTTGCGCTTCGCGAGCGTTATAGACATGGCTTTTATAGATGATGACTTTGACAATAGTAACGACAATAACGACCAGGAGTGTCATCGTCGCGCCGTAAAATTTGAGCAACAGCCAATCGACGTCTGCGTCGTTTCCGTTTCCGTTTCGATTTCGCAAGACGAAGAAGAAGAAGAAGAAGAAGAAGAACCACTACTTCCGAAAACAACAAAAGTTACGACGAAAGAAGTTCACCACTGCGAACTTATGATAACGTTTGCAAACGGTCTCGCGAAACTCGTGCCGATTGAATACGAGAAATCGTCATCATCGAGCGACAATAATGGAGGAGGAGGAGAGTTGAAAATTCTATTTGATAAAATACAACAGATTGACGTGAGGACGACGATTCAGACGACGACGATTCAGACGACGACGACGAGAAGGAAAAAAGAAGTCGAGTTATCGTGTGGACGCGCCGTTCAGTTTTCTTCCGGCGGCGGCGGCGAAAAAACGCTTTTCGCTTTCGGCTGCGCCGACGAAGCCGCGGTGTACATTTTCGAGAGAAGAAACGAAGACGGCGTCGTTGAACACAAACAAACGCTCGAGCGAAGCAACGCGTCCTCGTCGTGCAACATCACGTGCATAGATTTTGCTCCAAACGGAAAACATCTCGCCGTCGGCGATTCCAATCGAGAAATTGTCTTATGGACGACGACTTCCAACGCCGAAGATGAAGATGAAGATGACAAAGATGAAGAAGAAAGAAAACAAGAAGAGACGAAAGAAGAGTTATTCTTCCGTCTCCTAAAACCGCGCGATCGACGACACTCCAAATTCCTTCACAGCAGCCGAATCGAAGACGTCCACTGGTCTCGCTCCTCCACGTCCTTCCTCTCGTGCTCTTTAGACGGCCGCGCGAAAATCTGGCGAAACGTAGTACGAAAGAGTAGTAGTAAAAGTAGCGCGGTCAAAGTCGTCGAGGAGGACGTGAACGCCGTCCGAGGCGGCGTACGTTTCGCCCAACTCTTATACGTCAACAACGAAAACGACGAAAACTTCGACAAAGAAAACGAGGATGATTTGGAGACTGCAAATGCGCATCTCGTCTGCGTCGGCGCCGATTGCGCCGTGCGCTTCTTCGGGCATACTCCGTCTTAGTATTTAAAGAGTTAGAAGTAGAATTTCATCGCATCATTGGAACAGAGACAGCAAATTGCACAAATGTACCATCAATACTTCTGTGTTGTACGTCTCAAGACTGATGTGCAGGTACTCAAATGGCCACATTGATACCAATCGTAAACGTTGACACATATCGCGTCAAATTCAATTAATTTCATTCACATTCTTGGAACACAGAGAGACATTCCCCACAAAAAGTACGCGCACTTTAGACCATTAAAACAGATCCTTTTACTCGCGACTTTACTCTCACGCGTACGTACAAATAGTGTCAATCGTAATTATTCTAAAAATGGCGAAGAAAAACAGCATGAAGAAGCGTCAAAGTCGAATCGCGGACGCGTTAGTGAGAGAGCGGAAACAGTTGGAAAAGCAGCGAGAACGCGAATTGAAGATGAAAGAAGAAGAAGAGAAGACGAGCGTTGGACAGCAGATGCGCGAAAAGAGGAGTAAGAAACACGAGAATACTAAAGGAGGAGTACACGTTCTCACCGGTGGCATTCAGAAACAGAAGAAATCTTCTAAAAGAGAAGGGAAGAATCGACACAAAATCGTACGCGGCGTTCGAGTGGGAAACGCGACGAAAATACGCAAAAACGTCACCTACGGCGGGATTACGATTAAAGATAGCGAGAGCAAAAAAGCAGTCTTAGAAATGCTGAAAGCGGAGGATAGGATGATGGTGTAGAGTGAAATGCGCGAAGATGTGACCTTTTACGGCGTTTGATCGTCGCGCGATGAAAGCGAGCGAGAGCGTTAAAAAGCGGTTTCGTTGGCGACGCCGAAAGCGGAGGAGAGGAGGAGGATGGTGTAGTAGAGTGTGCGTGTGTATGCGCGCCGCTATTTCTGCGTGTATTAGTATTAGTATTAAAGTAAACGTATTATTTTACAGTCTCACGGCTTTGAGAACGACGAGGGACTCTTCGTCCGCTTTCGTCCATTTCGCGCGTTCGACTCGCATTCCGTCTTGGTTGGATAAAATCTCCATCATCTCCTCGATATCGTTTTGCGCGTACGCGACGACGAGAAACGTCCCTCCGTTTGGTCGCAACCACGATTTGATGTCGTAGAGAATTCGGTCGACGACTTCTCGGCCGCGAACGCCTCCGGCCCACGCGGCGGTTAACGAGGAAGACAAAGAAGAACTTTTCGTTGAAGGGTCGTAAATCTCTTCCGAAGGTGTGACCACGTACGGTGGGTTGAACAGCAACACGTCTATTGGTTTCTTCTTCCTCTCTTCTTCTTTCACTTCTTCTGTTTTCTTCTTCTTCGCATTTATCCGGCGGCGGTAAAACCGGTCGTCCTCTAACATGTCGCCGCGGAAAATCTCAATCGAATACCGCGACGACGACGAGTCGTCTTCATCAAAGTCCTCCTTTTCCTCCTCCTCATCATCCCCGACGACTCGCAACCCATGTCTCCGCATCGTCTCTTTCGCGTGTTCTACCGCCTTTTCGTTCACGTCTACTCCGAGAAACCGCCACACGCGACGACATTTTTTCTTCGTCTTTGAATCATCTTCCCGCTGCTTCCTTTGAAGCCGCTCCTTCATTTCTTCGCAAAACCGCATCGCGTGCGAACACAGCACGTACCCGGAACCGACGCCGATTTCCACGCTGACAAATTCTTCTTCCTCCTCGTCGTTTTCATCATCAAAATCGTTTTCATCGTCGTCATCGAGTCGTCTCAACGCGTTCGATTCCTTCCTCTTTTCCCGAGACCAAATCTCCTCCGCGACGGCATCGGCGAGGAGGAAGGAGTCTTCGCTCGGCTCGTAGACGACGGATTTGTCGTACGAGGTGTCTCTGATTCTCGCCATTATTATGGGAATAGTGTTATAAATGAAGCGATTGTTCGGTGATGCTTAGTATTATTGTTCGTTCGTTCGTTCGTGAATGAATGAAGAAAACAGTTAAAATTATGAAGAAAAGTCTGCTGTAAAAAGCGCGTTCGATCGATCGATCCGGAATCTCTCTCTCTCTCTCTGCTAAAGGGAAGCGAACCCTCTCCTCGCTCGCACGCGATTTTCATTCTCTCGCATCTGCTCTAAAGCGTTCCATAAGTCTTCGATTTTCACGTCGACTTGTTTATCGGCGTCGTCTTCGGCGTACTCTTCCGCTCGTAAATCTTTTATGCGGACGCATCCGTTTTCCCACTCCGAAGGGGCGACGAAGACGACGTATCTTGCGCCGATGCGGTTGGCGTAATCGAAGGTTTGCGCGACTTTTTTTTTCGGTTCGAGGAGGACGTCGACGACGACGAGTCTTTTGTTTTCGTCGGCGCTATTAATGTTTCCATCTCCGTCATCATCGTTACTACTACTACCACCACCACCACCACCACTACCATTCGAAGGAGGAGAAGTCTGCCTCAACAAACCCGCCGCTTTCATCGCCTTGCCTTGCATGTCTTTGTTATACGCGCAGACGCAGAAATCAACCCTTTTTTGGACGTTTGGGAGTAAATTTTTCTCCTTCAAAAGTTCGACGATGACGCAATCGCCGAAACCAAACCCGCACGCCGGTACCGGCGTCGTCGCTCCGTACAAAGATAACAACTTATCGTATCTACCACCACCGGCGATCGCTCTCAACTCGCCGGCTTTATCGAACGCTTCAAAGACGACGCCGGTGTAATACGCTAATCCTCTCACGACGGAAGCGTCGAATTGGAGCCAGTCACCGAAACCGTACTCCTCCGCCAGTTTGAACAATTCTTTCAACTCGCGTATGGATGAATCGTCCACGGCTTTCGTATTGCTATTAGTATTATCACCATCATCACCACCGCTACTTACTTCGATCGCCTCTCTGGCCATTTCCTCCAACTCCTCGACCGTTTTACAACTCAACGTCTTCACCACGTTCTCCGCGGTTTCTCTCGGTAACCCCAACGTCTCCGTCAACTCCTTTACCACCGCCTCGGCGCCAATCTTATCTAGCTTGTCCAATATCACGCACGTCGGCGCGAAAATCTCGTCCGGCACGTCGTTAATCGTCAACATCGATTGCATGACTTTCCTCGAATTCACTTTAATCCCGACGTCCGCGCTCGTAATCCCGCAGCTCTTAAAAAACTCCACCGCCGCGCTCAACAACTCCACCTCCGCGGTTATTTCCTTGCACCCAATAATATCCATGTTCCACTGATAATGCTCTCTTTTCCTTCCTCTCTGCGTGGCTTCAAACCTCCAACATTGCGGTATCGAAAACCACTTCAGCGGCAAAATCATCGACGCGCCTCTCGACAACACCATCCTCGCTAACGTCGGCGTCATCTCCGGTCTCAGCGTCACTTCCACCCCGTCTTTATCCACGAACGAATACATCTGTTGCGTGATCTCCTCCCCGGCTTTCCGTTTGTATAACTCTTGCCGTTCCAACACCGGCGCGTCGTACTCCTCGAACCCTGCTCTGAGACCACATTTCCGGAATTTCTCAAACAACCACGTTTGCAATCGAAACTCCTCGGGGAAGAAGTCTCGCGTGCCGGAGACGGCATCCAAGTTAACCGGAGGCGTTTGCGACGCGTGCACCGTTACAACTGAGCCTCCTCCTCCCGATGATGACACCACACCTTCTCTCTTCTTCTTCAGTTCTTTCTCCAACTTTTCCTTCTTTTTCCGCTCCTTCCCCGCTTGGCGAATCAGTTGCTTCTCCGTTTTCGGTTCCTCTTCGGACATCTTTTTAAATAAACTCACGGGGACAAAAAGAACCAAAACCACCAGTTCAAATCTCGGGTGATTCTCGGTCGTTGTTCTTCTTCTTCTCTCTCTCTCTCTTCCGCGTTCTTCTTCTTCTTCTCTCTCTTATTCGTTTTGTGGTGATTTCTGCCGCCATTTTTAGAGGGAGAAAAGGACGAGTATTTAGGGTGTACAAAAGTGTCGATTTTTTTTTATGAAGGAGAAGTTTTTTTGTACAAACAAGTTTCATTGGATATACTACCGAGAGCGTCAAAAACACACTCTCTCTTATTCTCTCTCTTATTCTCTCTCTCTCTCTCTCTCGAGATATTTCTCTCACAATGCAAAATCATGCGAAATTAGAAGATGGACCCTTTGTAGCCGGCTTTTTCTCTTTCGGCTTGCATCTTCGCCGCGGCGGCGGCTCTTCTGGCGTTGGACGCGTCCTCCTCCGCCTTGGCCTTGGCCTTCTTCTCCTCCGGCGTGAGTTCTTTCTCGCTGGAACCTTCGTAGGCGTTCCAGTTCGATTGGCCCGCGACGGACGTTTTGAACGTTTCCGAATCATCTCTGGGAGGGGCGGAGAAGTTGCCGCCAGATCTGTTTAAAAAGAATAGAACAAAAGAGAGCGCGACAGAGTGAGTACAAAAGAGTAAAAAATACGACAGCTTTGAAAAAGAACGAAATTTTTTTTCCTCTCTTTTCTCTTCTTCTTCTTCAAAAGTGTTTGTTGTTTTTTGTCCTCTTCGCTCCCTGCGATGGTTGTTGACGTGTCCTTTCTTGGAGCAAAAACGTGTTCACACTCATTGGACAGTTGAGCACTCGCGTGATATCTCTCTTTCACTCTTTCCAATTATATCTCGTCGCGAAAGATACCATACTTTATTTACTCTCTCTTTTCGACGAAAGGAGGGAACAAAAGAAGCTTTCACGGCGAATGGTGTTTGTAGTCGAGAGGAATGAAGACGTCGTTCTCCTTCGCGCGCGCGCGCCCGAAAGCATTCGCGCGTTTAATGGAAAAAATGACGTGTACCGAAAAGAGGAGATAAAAAAAGAACAAAATGGATGATCGATCCAACACACGCAGAAAACACTTTAAGAAGAACTTCTTCGTACCTGCGGGTGACGTCTCTCTTGGAAACAGTCGCGTTCAAGCGAACGGATTGAGTAACAGTTTGAGTGACAGAAAACATTTTTAATATAAGTAAAAGAGTGTGACGGTGTGTGTCTTTTCAAAGAAATAAGTGAAGTTCAAAGGAGCTTATCTTTCTTCACATTTTTTTTTCGCTTCTTTTTTGCCCTTTCATATTTAGGGTTCCAAGGGCAAAAATTTTGTAATTACACAGACCGCGTGTGAGTTTTTCTCGGAGCAATTTTCGTCCCAAATTTCGTCTTCAGAAAAGACTTTTAAAGCGCGCGTTTAACGACTCTTTTCAGAAGACATTTACCCCTTTATTTGCGATAAGAGAGAATAATGATGATGGCGCAACAACAACAACAGTATTCTTCCCCTTTCTCCCATCAGAATCAACCACCACAAAAACAGTTCGACACCGGACACGGGGATCAGATTCACGATTGCCAGTACGATTATTACGGACGGGTACGCATACTCTCTCTCTGAACTCTCTCTTTAATTCTCTCTCTCTCTCTCCTTTTTATCGCACGCGTGTGAAAGCGTGATGTGCTGTTGTTGTTCTTGTTGTTGTTCTCGATGTGTGTATATATTTATACGCAAGAAGAAGCGCGCGGTAATGTTCTTTGAATTGTGTGTTGAGAGAGAGAGAGATCAACACCAACGGAAACGACTCTCTTACTACGAATAACTATACTGACATTTTTTATACTCTCTTAATACTACATTACTAAAACCAATCATCATCATCGTCAAACTGAATAATAATAACGATAATACATAAATAAAGAGAGTGGCGACGTGCTCGTCCGACCGAACGATCAAAGTGTTCGATACCGGAACGACGATGACGACGACGACGAGTGGTGATGGCGGCGGCGGCGGCGAAAACGTCGCGAATCATCCTCCTCCTCAAGAGGCAATCGTCGAAAGAGCGAACGCGACGACGCTCACCGGGCACGAAGGGCCGGTGTGGCAAGTATCTTGGGCGCACCCGAAATTTGGCGCGTTGTTAGCGTCGTGTTCGTTCGATCACACGGTGATGATATGGAAGGAGACGAGTTCGAACGTTTTTTCAAGAGTGTACGTGACGCCGAAAGGTTTTTTCGACGGGAGCGTGAATGCGATTTCGTGGGCACCGCACGAGTTTGGGTGCGCCGTGGCGGCGTGCTCGAGCGACGGGAGCGTAGCGGTTATTTCGAGTAATAGTAATGTGGCGGGAGGAGGGTGGCGAAGCGAGAAGATTTCGAACGAAGCGCACGCGGTTGGGTGCACCGGGGTGTCGTGGGGACAAAACGACGAGATTGCGAGTTGCGGGTGCGATAACTTGTGCAAGATTTGGACGAGAGGAGGCGCCCAGGAAGGAGGAGGAGGAGGAGAGAGTAGCAATCATAACCAACATCATCATCATAATCAACAACAACAACAACAATGGCGACTAAAGAAAGAACTTCGAGGTCACTCGGATTGGGTGAGAGACGTCCAATGGGCGCCAAACAACGGTGGTTCCAACGTCCAACAAATCGCTTCCTGCTCGCAAGACGGCAAAGTGTTCATCTGGACCGAAAGCAACAACAACAGCAGCACTACTACTGCCAACAAAGACTACCACTCCGTCCTTCTCAACGACTTCAAAACCGCCGTCTGGCGTCTCAGCTGGTCCGTCGTCGGGAACGTCCTCGCCGTTTCCGACGCCAACAACCAAGTGAGCGTGTGGAAAGAAAGCGTCGACGGCGCGTGGACGCAGATTCAGTCAAAGTAATAGCAAATGTATCATCGATGTTACGCCGTTTCATTTTTCTCATCACTTGAACCAATCGACACAAAAAGAAGCACTTTAAAAGAATTTGATGAACGCGAACGCGTCCACCTTCGTCCCGTCCACCTTCCTCTCTGCCAAAGAGGACAAAGAAGGAGAGGAAGACGTGAACGAGGAGGAAAACGAGGATATATATTTCGCCATCGACGTCGAGTGCGTCGCGACTGGATACACGCACAACGACCGAGCGGTGGCGCAGATTGCCGTCGTGGACGACGCGATGCGGACTTTAGTGAACGTTTTCGTGAAAGAAGAAGGCACTGCTTCCACGTCGTACGATGATGAAAATGAAAACGATACCAACATAGTGTCCACGATTGAACCGTTGACGGGGATAACGAGGGAAAAATTAGAGAAGGAAGGAATTCCGTTTGCAGATGGTAAGAACTGACACTTACGCGTATTGAGTATTTCACGCTTTACGAGTATTATCGCACAATAATAAACTGACGACTTATTCTTATTTTTCTTTGAAACAACGACACGCAAACAACAGCCATGGTTCTGGTTCGCCGATGTTTACCTTCCCGAAAAGCCATTTTGGTCGGTCAAAACGTCTCCAAAGACATCGAGTGGTTAGGTTTGCGCGAAGGCGAAGACTTCAAAGGCGTCGTCGATTTGTGCGGCGTGTGGAGAACGTGGAATCCAAAGTTTAAAA